>Ga0247778_1000249_pt1 | contig 90318 bp, 104 predicted proteins | sample UWRJL049202B5_FD_179939 | JGI IMG/M metagenome (GOLD analysis project Ga0247778, IMG submission 179939) | Plant litter microbial communities from Arlington Agricultural Research Station in Wisconsin, United States - UWRJ-L049-202B-5 | ecosystem: Environmental > Terrestrial > Plant litter >... | reverse complement strand
GCAGTTGAAGAGGAAGGCGAAGGCGTTGATGAGTTCGTAGGCGAGGACGACCATCCAGGGATGGATTGTTCTGTGGGGTGTTAAATTTGGATATTAGGGGGGGGAGAAAGGGGAGGGGAAATACAAGTTTGGATGGAACAGTTGGATACAACCCATCACTGCACTTCCTAACCCCAACGCCACACTTGCTGAAGTGAAGATACTCCCCGCCCAAGCAAACCATCCCGTCAAATAACTGGCAAACTTCCCATACCCCTTAGGCGCGAGCTCATTCGCCCAGAAATACTGTCCCCCAGCATTCGGAAGCGCACTGGCTAACTCCGATAACGATATCCCAACGCAGAGAGAAACAATAGCAATAAGTATAATCCCATAAACAATTAACACCGGCCCCCCAGAATTGATCCCCGTGACCAGCGCCGTCGAAATCCCAAACCAAGAATTCGTAAGTGAGAAGCCCACACCGAGAACGGACCAAACGGAGAAATTCCTCTTCATGCCTTGTACATATCCCATCTCTATCAAAATCGCATCAGCAACTCGTCTTCCTTCACATTAAAAGGATAGCACATGACATACCAGCCAATCTCGCAGAATCCGTATCCGACTTCACACTCTCATTAGACTCAGAGCCCGACCATTCAGCAGGGCCAGCAGACGCACCGCCATTGCGATTCTTCGGAGACGCCATATTTGTCAGTTCGTAGTACGAGCCCATGGATCCCAGGGAATCTCATAGGTATATGTATATCCTCCGCGCTCCAAGCTTGCGCTCCACTATTCATGAACGCTGAGGGATTTTGCACAGCGCAAATGCACCCTTGGCTTCTCTAGGATAACTGATAAAATACCGCGCTCTAAGAATGCATAAGAGATTGGCAGAGCTAGAAAATTTGATGATGTCTGGAAGCTGCGCACAAAGTGTGGGGTCGCTTCTCTTGACGGTTCGTCAGCCAAGAATGCTCGGCGCGCGATAAGGTGTTCTACTTGCAGTTTTTTTTTCTCGCGATTCAAGATGTGTTTGGTCTTGGTTGCTTGGAGCCAATGTTGATGTCAGGGTCCGTCTGCTGTTAGTGTGACGTTGAGTCGAGTGCCGGGCTTTGAAGGGGGAAGGTTGAATGCCGGCTAGTGACGGGTGGAAACCTTGCAAGGGGAGCCGGGAGAAGAGACCAAGAACTTTTTGACCCCGTTATTTTCTTCTGTTCTTTGGGCTTCCTGTTGCGGTAAGGCTGTACAAGGCTGGGCAAGTAGTATTGTCCCTTGGCTGTCCTGTGCGTTCTTTCTTTTTCATCTCTTCGTGTGCCTCCGGCTTGGAAGTTCAAGCCTGGGTAGTGGAATTCTTGTTTCTTGGAGAGTGACTTCAAAGAACAGAGGAATTCATTCGCGACGCTCTCGGAGTGAGAAGAAGTCTTAACTTGTGTGTCTATTGGAAATTCTACCCCAACCTCCCCCCTTTTTATCTCAAAAGCATTTTCACGTGACTGGCATTTTATCAATATTGCTAGCCAAGTATTCTTAATCTTTGGGGTTGTTGCGTGGCATTATTTTGCTACATCTGAGTATCTTGGACAGAAAAGTGTGAGGATGAGGCTTATGTCAAATCTGCACAGGTTTTGTGAAAGGTGGGATCAACCTCTTACCCACTCTTATCTGATGCTGATGAAGGTCTTCTGTTTTTGCTCGTGTCCGAGATCGCATCTACAGTCAATTTTCCAAGATTGACTGAATCTAGCCGAGTTTGGCGAACTTCTGTCGAAACCTTGAACGTGATTCTGGGGAGCATTGGGACTTTGTTGGCGAATGAATAGCTTTACGATTTCGTACGTCTTATCATGGCGCACTTTAGTACTGTGCTAGTTATCTTACGATTACATGCGGTCCATAAGGGTTCATGCAGATGCTATGCGGAAGTATGTCCCGAAAGCTCTCCCTGAAGTTTCCTACGGCCATGTATTCAGATCCCAAACCCTTGCCCAGAAGTCAAACATTTCAAAGTCTCTCTTCTAGTACACCATCATAATGCTTACATTCCTCCTCTACAATATTGCTCTCATCACTAGCGTAACAGCTGTACCAGTAAATCCATAAATACCCGGGAAAATGGATTGGGGTCAACAGGTCCCCCTCTTCCACGGACATTTTGAATCTTCAAAGTTACAATTCCTTTACAATACAGCACTCAATTAAATATCCTCTAGATTGGATCTGTGTTTTTATTACAGACTACAAAGCAGGCGTAAACCCTTCAGCCTCCACCTGCCATCCCTCCGGAAAATGCGGCCCCTCATCTCCATCCCAACCACCAGCCATCATCGCCACAGCAAGCAACAAACTCCCCGAGCCTGGAAAATACGGCGTCGCTACCCTAGGTCCCCCAATCGGCATTCCCACATCATCGAACGCAAAATTAGGATCTAGTAAATACTCGATTGCTTTCTCTGGTCTCCCAAGTCTGGCTGCATTCATAGCTAGCATGGGAAAATCCCAACCAAAGAGATTGGCGAAATTCCAGATCCCAGAGATTTTATCAGCTGTGTTTTGCAAGATTGTGAAGTTGAGGCCGGGTGTTGGGGGGAGAAGGCCGTAGATGCCTATCATGGCTGGATGGTCATAGTACGTTTTTGGGTCAGTCCACATGTTGAGAATACCTTCATAAATGGTATATGTGCCGTTGGAAGTTGGGAGCGGAGCGAGGTTTTGTGCCACGTGAAGCCAGGAGTCTGGGACTGGGAGACCTTGACGTGTCTTCCATTGTGCGGCGATATTGAGACCGAATCGCCAATATGCTAGCTCGAAGGTGGGGTTGATGGTTACGTTTGGTTGTGTGTTTTCCGAGACGGGGTACATTGGGGGACCGAGGTCATATACGCCTGGAGAGATTAGCTCTGAATTTTTGGGAGAGTGGAACATTCATACTTGTGGATATGTTGTACCATGCAAACGAAACCATGAATTCAGCCGATTGGGTCAGTATTTCGTCCCATTTCCGCAGAGTTTTCTGGTTTGGAAATGCTCTGTATTCATTTTCGGCGAGGTAGAATGGATGTGGTTGCTGCCATATTAGAAGAGAGTTGATTTCTCCCGGTGCAGATCTTCCTGTTGGATCGCTCATTTTACCCCATCGAGCTCCTTTGTATCCTTGGTCCTGCGCCCTCTGCAGAGAAGTTAGTAGAAATTGTTCATAAACTCCGGGAATAATTCGATTCAGCAGCGACCATTTCCCCCAGCGTCCCCAGTGCTGAAGATGCCATACAACCATTTCCAGGTGAAACTTTCCATACCAGCCGTTGTTGACCAGCCCTGACTCTTGTGGAGGATCTTGGCCTGCTTCATTTACTGCGAGCAGGTACTGAGAGAGAATAATTCGCCGTTGAAGCTCTGTAGCATTTGCACTCTTGACACCGGTGAGATCAATGAATGCTCCACTCTCCCAGTAGTCCTTCCACCAAGCTGCTGAGGATTTGGCAATCGAGTTTGCATCACTACAAGATTGGCCGCTCTTTGGTGAGAAATTGACTGTCAAGTCTAGCTTCGAATTGCTTTTTGATTGAAGAATATAGCGATGCATTGAGTTCAGTGGCCTGTTTATTGAAGCCTCTCCCTCCCACTGAATTGCTGTGTAGTATGTGGTAGCATCTGTGCCATGAGTGATCTGAGCTTGGTTTCTGCTTTTCTGGAGTGAAGTAGTGTGCTTTGAAGTAACATTCCAAACTCCAACAAAGGGTGCGTCGAACTTGTTGACATCGGGATATGGAAAATCGAAGAACACTCCTAGTTGTCCATTATTCAGGAGATCTGACTCGACCTGAATTGCAACCGAATCTGAACCTGGGTCTATAGAAGTTGTCACTTTGACTTGTGATCTGGAGAGCTTGAAGTGAGAAACTATGGTGCCTGAATATAGGTCGAGAGTCTGAGATTTGTCGGTCAAGTTTCCTTCAGTTATCGTTTCATTCCCAAACCAAAAGCCTATTCGTCCCAGGTTGATCCGTTGAGGATTTTGAATCAACCAATTTGAGATGAGAGGTTCTGCTGGATTCGGCTGAGCATAGTTTACGAGCCTTCCATGAGTCCACCTGGTCCAATCATGATCAGCATGAATCATTTCCGCTCAGCAGATAATCTTACCAATCCAAACCTGTAAAGTCTGCTAGAGATGACTGGCCAGGAGCATTTGGCAAAGAGAAGTTGTGCCAACCCCACGATGACAGAGTCCCAAAGGGCTTGAAAGTTTGAAGGCCAGTCACATCGACTCCAAATGCAAAGTTCCCATTTCCTACTTGGGTTGGAGTAGAGTTTGAGCTTTCAAGTCGCACAGGGTTGAAACGCTGAATGACTTGCTTGCGATTGATCTTTGAATATGCTGGAGCCAACCAAAAGGCAATTGTGAAGAGCAGAACTTGGATTCTCATGACGGCAACCTGAATAGAAATACGTGGTTTGTTGAGCAATGCCCTCAAGCCGCCGATCACCTCGAGAAATTTTCAGTCTCAGAAAACCACATTTATATTAAAACAAGATACGAGAGTAAGACAATTTTGAGATAACGTGTCAGTCTTCTCGGATCATTATTTAGATTTGGCCATCACCCGGCTCCATGGATATGGAAAGGCGGCGAATCCTCCGAGACGTTCATCTGGTGTGGTGATCGCTGCCATTTTGCCTACGACTCGGTATCTCCGGCGAATCCAAGAGATACTAGAAAATTAGCAGAGGCGAACCCTGCTAAGATTGCAATTCTGGGGGAGGGGAGCGCGGGGTAAGCTGGATAAATACTCCTCGAATCGGGTGAAACTACAGGGCTGGGATTGCTGCTTCAGGCTAGAGGGTCGCTAAAAATTTAGCGTACAGACGCCTGAAATTTGACCCCAAAACCGCGCTCCACAGGATGTGAGCTACTTTATGAAAAACGGGGGTTTGAGAGACTCAAAATAGTGAAAAGTCTATGGTAGAAGGTAGATAAATGGGTCAGAAACACGAGAATCAAAAACAACGGTTCCAAGGAAAAATTAAATAATCATGATCAAAGTTGACACTGAAAGGAGGGAATTGGATTACAAGTTCATGATGCTGGGCTGGATGCTTCGGCCGTGCTTGTTTGTCCAGCTAAGAACTAGGCAGTGAAAGCTATTTAGACAGCTACTGAAACAAATCATGTATGAGTCCTGGAAGTCGTCAATCGTTTGCTGGTCGTACATGAAGTGGTTGTGCAGAGGTGACGTTAGAAAATGCCCGCTTAAATCCCTGGTCTTCCCGCAGAGCCTCAAGATGAAAACCACACCTCCTCTCCAACATCAACCAAAACGCGTTGAAAATTGCTACCTGGCGGACTCCTCTATACAACCGCCGAATCGAAGCTCCTTATCCATAGCCTGCCCCTTTGGAACGCGAAATGGAGTACCGGCGAGTCTAGCTTTCCCAAAGATGGTGAAGCTTGGGCAGGTGATTTTGAAGCCGGCGAAGGCGACACAATTGGGAGCAACACAAAGGAGCCTAGGACAAGATGCTGGTATCACGAAAAATCAATTCACCAAAGACATAGGAGTGGATCTGCTGCCTGGCATAGATGAGACGAAAACGACCATCGATGGGTTGGTTCGGCAGTCGCCCGACCTCCCAAATCTTGAGGTCTATCACCGAGATACAAGCGTAGGCAATTACGTGGAAGCCACGATGTCTCCCGAGTTGTTTAATCGCTCTTAATCCTTTGCTTTTTTGATTGAATGGTTATTTTAGAGCGCTGTTTTAGCTTGGTCTGATGAGAGAAAATGTTTTCCCCCTTCTGTTTTGCTATACTTTTTGCAGCCATTAGGCAACATTGCTTTTACACACATCTTTTCTGTCGCCTACAATCATACCGCGATGTAGCTGTGTGGATTTGTCTGTATGGATTGTTTAAATTGTCGCTTGGTCGTAGTTTGCTGCCAGCTCAATCCCCAAAGGCCCGATCCTGCCCCATGTTGCTATTCCCTCCTCCTAAGCTCGCCGTCGCATCCGCTGATTGAGGTTATTTCATTCATCACGATATAATGGTAGTTGACCAAATGTCAAGAAGTGCTGATATGTAGGTTGACCGCAAGCCGGACTTGCAAGAAATTTTCGTTTGGCCCGGCAAAACCTATTGAATTGGTCTCGGTACCCATCAACCACCCAAATACAATATGTATTAAAACAAGCAGAAACATCTCAACAAATCAACTCGAACGGGTAGCAAACTGTCCGCGATGACAATAAACTAACGAGTCACGTTGACCACTGGTAATCCGGCGACCCCCCGGTAGGATTACACAAGCCAGGCTATAACCCTCGGGAGTCTAGAGTGAGAGGTGACACAGCTTCTACCACCACCTCGCCGGTGTTATGAAGCTCGAGTTGCTCAACCACATATCGAAGTGCTTGACCAACAGCAGAGTAGGGTACCAGTCAAGGTGGATTCTCTCCCAGCATCCACTCAAAGCTATATGCTTGCTGGTACGCGAACTGTTTTGTTTTTGGGAGCAATTTCAATTTTTATTTTTGGGGACCTCTTTTCCCAAAGTCCCTACCTGGTCATTTGAATGTTTTAAACGAATAATTCGCAAGCGAATTCAAACGAACTATTCCCTTCCTCGACGACCAGCCACTGGTGAATTTACTTGGTGAATTTACTTTTGTAGTTGGGTTAAGCGAGAATCAGTTTCTGCCAAGCCGAGTCTTGTCTAGACAGCTAGACAGTCTGCCAGAGGTTGCAACGAACAGACCTCCTCAAATACTCGCAATGCAGGACAAAACGGATAATTCTCTCCATGCTCCCGATCAATTACAAGCGCCCACAGCTGAAGAACGGCGAGCTGCTCGTCTCCTCAGGAAGAAGCAGAAGAAAGAGGCACAGAAGCAGGCAGATTTACTAGACAAAGGGCTTCAACAACGGCGGAAAGAAATTAGTGAGGCCGGGAAGCGGGCAAAGCGCGCATCGAACAAGACCGAATCTTGTTAGGCGTGAGTGACGACACGCCTAACACTCTCAAGTTACCTCCTGCGCCACCTCCCATTCCGCTCGAAAGTACCCTATGTGCCTGGTGTCGGCGCGTTGGTCATGCTCTTGGAACCTGCGATATACCAAATGTTGATGGCTACCTGCCTGGATGCCCAAGATGTAATGACTTGCGCCATTCGTATGATGAGTGTGAGAATTGGATAAAGATAAGGAACGATGGGTACTATCTGTCAGAGCTCTGAGACTGTAAATGCTTAGTCAGAACTCGCATTGATCCTAGAGAAACTCCTGGATTTTGGGTTCGCCCATTCCGACCACACACGCCTGAATTTACTGTGAAACTTATGGCGGAGTGCTTTTATTTACTAGGGGCATACGGCGACCACGAGATCCTGCATGGGATAGGGACCCAAAAGATATAGGTGACCTCATTCCTCGCCATTTCAGGGCAACAGAGCCCGCGGACGTCTCTTCGATGAGAGTACCTCCAGCAGTATTTGGTACCACTGAATATTATGACCAGCGTCTTGGGCATGATCAAGTACCCTCATTCAACGATACAGTCCTTTCGCAGTCCGCAGACAATATTCGTGGCGGAAAAGACGTCCAATATCTGAACACGCTTCCTACGCCTCAGGCTATTGCAGCGACACAGGATCTTCCTACAAGCCGTGTCCAGGCAGTCTTGAAGGCATCTACATCGCACAACCCTGTGTGGAACACTGACCCTAAAAATATAGGTGACCTCAACTCCCCCAATATCAAGATTGAATCTTCCACGGCTCCTTTCACAGACCTCCCAAACATCGCAGCAGCTCCTCCCCCGAGTACTCTTTTCGCGTCCATCAACAAAAGAAAATATTCTTCTGATATCCAGAACGCTGCTCTCGCAAAACCAACCGAACCCTATGTTACTTTGTCATCGCACAGATACCAAATTCCTCCGCCAGCTCCAGAGGCACGGTCGCCTCATTCTCTTCAGCCCACCTACGGATCTCCTCCTCAAGGTTCCATGATACCCACGATTGGGAACCATCTTAATAGTCTCATGTCTCCTCATCAAACACTTCCTCATTCCATACCCCCATCTACATTCTACGCTCCCTCAACCGCAACGCAGCCATTTCAGCCATCGCATAACGTCCCGCAAGCTACTCCGGCGGCAAATATGAGTATACAGCCTCGGCAGCCTCAACACAACCTTACTCTTCATGCTCCATTTATGACTCTCAAGGAGATAAACGAAGCTCGAGCAATATTAGACCGCGCACAGGCAGCCCTAGAAGCATCACGAGCTCGGCCTGAACCTCAACCTCAACCCAATCAAGAAGAACCGGCCACAAAATAGATACAAAGCGAAGCAGACGCTCAAAGAGGAGGACGATGATGTTAAAGTGAAGGTGGAAGATGTAATGATGAGTGGTTGAGGGAAGGAGTTTGAGTTGATAACGTCCAGCTGCGCTTTGAACTTATGCAGATTTTGGATTTCGGGGTGGGGTGATACCTTAATAGCTGACTCCTTTCTTCTTGTCCCTGCACAGTTGTAAGTTATGCACACCGTGATAACCTACAGAAGATTAATGTGAAATTTCATTCGGAATCCCACAAATAAACCTGAAAGAAGGCCTGGAAGGCCGAGATATCTCACAGAACAACTATAGCTTTTTGATATGTTTATTGTCTTTTCTACTCCCTAAGTTGTGCGCATATTTACAAAATCCTACTTCGTACCATCTCTGCCGCACAGCGCTACCTATAGAAAGATTTAAAAAGAGAGAAAAACTTTTGTAAATCCCAAACTGCTTTCTAATCAAGTGGAATACCCTCGTATTCTGCGAAGCCGAGGGAGAGGTTCATGTTTTCTATTCAGTAGTAAGTAATTGTTTCTCTTTTACGAGGAAAGACCAGAGAAAGAGAGAGGAAAGGACTTACGCAAACATTGTGTCGCAGCACCCTTCAATAAGTTATCAATCGTCGCGCAAACAACCACCCGCTTCCCACTGCTGTGTACGCCGAACCCACCAACCTCGACACCATGCTTCCCGCTAATAGCCTTAACACTCGGTGGCTCACCCGAGACCTTGATGAGCTTCTCGCCTGCATAGCGCTCTTGGTACAGTTGACGGATATCGCGGGAACTCATGGTCTGATTGAGAGGGATGCTGATCGTGTGGTGGATACCCTGGAACCAGACTGCGACATGAGGGATGAAAGCTACATCGACGCCGAGCTGGCTGCTGATTTCGCGCTCGTGGATGTGGTCTGTCAGACTGTAGGGAATGATGTTGTTTGTCAAGTTATCAACATCGTTCTTAGGGCTTGGCTTGGTTCCAGCGCCGGAGTACCCTGACACGCCGAAGACTGTAGGTGTGCCGCTGAGGAAGGGCACAAGGGGCGCGATACCGATTTGAGCAGCTGTAGCATAACACCCTGGGTTGGCGATGCGGGTTGCTTTTGCGATGTCGGATCGGTTGACGAGTTCAGGAAGACCGTAGGTCCATTTGTTGTCGAAACGGTAGTCGGCGGAGAGATCGACAATGACGCTGTTTTGAGGGCCTTTGCCTTCGTTTACGGCGTCGACGAAGGGCTTGCAAACGCCGTTGGGGAGAGCCATTACCCAGCAGTCTATCTCACCCTTTTCTTCCATGCGGCGGACGTCTTCGGGGGTGAGGTTCTCGTAGGTGATGTCTCGCTTCTCATACCCCTTGAGCTTTTGGCCGGCCAGTTCACGAGACGAGACGTGACGAAGGTCCATGTTGGGGTGGGAGTTAAGAAGGTTGATGAGAGCTTGGCCAGTGTATCCTCTGGCGCCAATTAAGGCAACCTTGGCTGGCTGAGTGTTGGAGGAGTTCTTGTTGCCAAAAGGAGGGTTGGGGTTAGTGGTAGTAGCATATCCACGTGATGAGGAGACAATTGGTCTAGAGGTTCGGGAGGTTTTGACAACAGGGCGGCGAGCACTAGTGGAGAAAGCTCGTGCTGACTGTCTTTGCGGGGCAGAGTTTGCAGCACTCAGCCCGCTGGAAGCTTGTTGAGCAGCTCGGTGAAGGCGGGCCTCTAGGTTGGCATCACCCAGCATGGAGCGGCCGTGCTTTGTGAACTCAGTCATGAGTTGCTTGACCTCATCACCGTTCTCAATTCCGTACCAGAACATAACTTCTCCCTCCTTGGAAAGACTACCTTCAGCCTTGTCGAAGAACCAAGTCAAGTTCTCGTCATCTTCCTTGACAGTCCAGACTAGCTTAGGGTGATCCTTCTTGATAGACGCAAAAACGTTATCCGCAACATTTGTCAACCATCCAGACTTAGTAATTGTGAAAGTAGCAAGGTTGGCAAGAGACGTGGTGGACGAAGGAGGTAGAACAATCGCAAGGGCATCCATGGGCTCATCAAAGTAAGCCTTAAATTCCCCTGACTTCAAGCCGTCCACGTATCTGTCAACTGTAGCTCTGGCATCCAGACCCTCACGGTCCCTAACAAGGACATCCTTGAGCTTTTCGAGATCCTCGAATTGCGAGATGCTAGTAGCAGTAGCCAGCTTGTTTCCTCGTCGAATGAGAGTTCCAGCACCACTGTCGGTGAAGAGTTCCTTCTGGAGATCCGCCGGGTGAATGATAGCCACACTGGTAGTCCTTGGAAGACCCTCGAGCAGTTCCTTGATTTCCTTGATCTTTAATCTGGTACCGTATCGGCACCACCATTGTGACATCAGGTATTCGTACTCCTCGTCCAAGTTAATAGCAGAAATCTTTTCATTTGTGTCGGCATTGAAGAGTCCACCCTTCTCAGACAGGTACACAATCTTCAATGGCTGCAGAGCACGGGCAAGCTCCCCAGCAGCAACATCGGCATTGACATTCAGGACCTGGCCCTCTGGCGTCTCAGCCATGGAGGTCAAGATAGGCAAGCATCCTGCATTGATTGCAGCCTCAATTGGGTCCTTTGTAACCTTGTTGATTCTGCCAACCAAATCGTACTTCTCCTTGTCGAGGTAGTCGGCACCGAAAACGCCAGATGTAATTGGTCGAGCACGAACTCCCATCTCTTCTAACTTTTCAACGAGCTTCAAATTCTCCTCCAGGAAGAGCTTTCGTGCAACTGCAAGAGTCTTGCCATCTGTGATCCGAATCCCTTCTTCGAATTGGGGTTCAACGCCAGCGTCCTCCAAAAGCTTGTTCAATTGTGGTCCAGCACCGTGTACAACAACCGGGAATAGGCCAACATGGTTAAGGAATGCGAGGGCGGAGGTGAGCGATTCGAGGTGTTCGGTGATGATAGCTCCACCGACCTTGATCACAGCGAATTGCTGTGAGGACACGGAAGTAAAGTGGGACAAGTATTGTTGGACCTCCCTCTTGGACCCGATGTTGCTGAGTAGCTGTACGACAGTCGAACGAGTGGAAAAGTTGTCTGAAGAGGGAGCAGAGTACTCTCGACGAGATGTGAGTGTCAGAGAAGCTGCAGCCTTGGGCAATGTTCGAGCAGAGTTCGTAGGGAGACGGCTGGCAGCTGTGCGAGCCCTCCTGGCTACCGCACCGGTTGTGGAACGAAGCGCCAGCATTTCGAGGTTTGTTTGTGAGCGGAGATTGAGTATAAAGGGTAGGAAGGCTCTTCCTCCAGCTCCTACAGAGCAACGGACCGGTAGTCGAGTTTCCCAAGCAGCAGGTCGTGCGCGTTTATTTCATGAAGAAAGGCGGGGACTAGAGTCTGTGGGAAAATGACGCAGACTAGGGCACGAGAAGAGTGTTAGCCGGTGTATATTGGCATGTGTAATGCCTCTCAATGGCACAGACTGAGGGAGATACGAAGAAAGCTGAAAATTTCATACCTCGAAAGCGCAATGGATGTGCTTAGATTTCTCGTCTGGTCGAGGAGCTCTCCAGATATTGCTGAGCCCAGTGAGTCCTACAATCGACGAGTGGGGACAGTGCCCGAACATCGGCCCTCTGGATTGGTGCCGCCCTGCGCTACTGTCTGTTCCCCGCCTGATGAAAAAAACTCGTGCAGGGCAAAATATTTTCAACCCATCCTGCTGTTTCTGACCAGTAAGAGCGAAGAGGGGTCACTTATTAGCTGCATGGTTTATGCCTTGCAGCAGACAAGACGCAATTAATACTATGACCGTGAAGAGCTTTTACTACTGGTGATCTCGCCCGCGGATTGCCACGTGTGATTCGTTCACAGTTATCAGTCAGTACCTATAGGTAGGCTTTGGGAGGAACATAGAGAAGATCAAGCCACTCAAGAACATCTTCGCGCTAGGTCACTGCACTCGTATACACATCATGTCATGATATTTCCATTATTCCTCCAAATCCTACAATGATACAGCTCGTTGCGTAGAGTGCTATTGCTGGAGTGGATCAGACAGATCCAGCAATCCCTCACCAACGATAGATGAATATGACGCCCATGAGAAAAGGAAACCAACGTAAATTCGACTAAAACTCCTGAATCGCTAACCATTGTTGACTGAGCTGCTCGCAGCGAGTGTCGCATGCAGTAGGATCGGATATCCCGGCGCCTCACTTTCTAAACAGCTCTCCGTTCCCTCCCTTCCAAGCGTTTTCTTTACTTACCCCTGGTAGTGACAACTGCAGGACTTATCAGCAATGCTACATTTGATTGAGACATTGCTACTTACCCGCTGGAACGATGATGACAATGAGCAGAATGATTATACCGGCGACTAAGCACATTCTCATCCTATTCTGGGTCAGTCTATGTCTCCAAGCACAGTGAGCGCAACGTACTTCATATCTTTCCACCACATCTGCTTTCGGACTCTGTTGGCTCCCCGGCGGAATCCTTGAGCGGATACAGCCAAGTTGTCGGTCTTATCTTGTAGGGAGTCGAGACGTTCACCACGTTGAGAAACCTTGTTGATGTTCTCGCGCATGACACCGACGGTGTCATCGATTTGCTAAAAGGTAACGTATTAGCTGATGTTCAATATCTACAACTGTTCCATTCTGGTATCGTCGCTGCTTCGATATGTTGCCCGAATCTTGGCTGTACGAGAGCTATTTGGAAGTATCTGAAGTCGAATCATTCCCATCCCTATGTTTGCTTCGATAGGACCCATCGTGCGCCCGGTGGGTAGAGATAATATTTCCATGTATTCCGGCGTTGTCTTGATGATTTCCGTCAAGTGCCATAGCGCTAGACGTGAGGAATCCTGAAACAATTCTGCCGCAAGCTCAGATACACCGTAAACATATCGACCCGGGTGAACAACATCGACATATCGTGTGCTTCGGTAAGCAGGGCCTCAGATATTCGTAAATCGGCGATTTCGATGTGATTCGTGTTCTCTTCGTGATGGGGATTGATGACTGTCAGGATCGCATCCGAATCGACCGTCGAAGGTATTCAAGGACCACCACTCCATCCGGAGGCTCTCACGTCGGAAAAGAAGAATAACTTACAGCTTGAAGTGCCGCTGTTCTTTGGTTGCCTGGCTGTGGTGCTGCTGCTGCTCCTCCGGCAGCGGGTTGTCCGCTGGGGATGTAGGGATCATATTGAGGTTCGCGACCGTCCGCCATTGTGTGTATGGCTATGGATTTGGGGTAGGTGGTTGAGGGAAATCGCTTTTGCTTCTAGGTTCGTAGATGTAGTTGTAGGATCGTAGATGGGTTGGTTGTGAGGTTTGATTGAGAGGTTGGGAAGATGATGTGGTTTAGATTGTGAACGAGGTCTGGGGGAACGAGAGCGAGCCAAGCGGCAGAGGCGAAACAGTGTACGAAAGAGCCGGCGGCAGGAACGTGACAGGACGATCCGGGATTGAATGCACTGGAGTGAATCAACGAGGAAGCAACAGTACTGTGATTACTCTAGGCTGCAATTCATATAAATCTATTGTTAGATGCTTCAAATGTCAAATATCACTGTTACTGCCCTTACGTTTCCTACGAGCCACGCAATTACGAAGTACTTCGCCGCTCCGCTGCAAAAGCCGTCAGTCCATCACCTGACAATAAGACTGTGGCTCAACTGTAGTGCTGTGGCTGGGATATTTCGCGTTTTGCCGTCGCAAGGCAATCAGGATTTAGGAGAACTTCTTTGCTGCAGGGTCGCTGCAAACATCCATCTTTCTTTCAACGACGACTGACTGCCTCTACAGCATTACAGCATAACAATACTGTAATGTCTGCGGGTCCACCGGTCCCGAGGCCAGAGCATGATTGACGTGGGCAAGACTAATAAACGACCCCCTTCTGCCAAGAGGCTCTTATTTCTCCTAAGGCCTCTTCAGCTCTCCACCGCGACGTGTCGTCGGCCGAGAAAAATGCCATGTCTTGTCGAAATTGGCTCACCCAAGGCGTAAGCAACGACTACTAATAATCTTATGAACGGGACTATCACTCTTATATCAGCCTTGCGCTTTTTTTCTTCGCTTTTTCTGCGGGTCTTTATAATCATTTCTCCAGATGCGGTAAGTGGAGGCATCGTATCGAGCATACACGGTTCGTGTTAGCCTTCTTAGTCTTCAATAAATCCCCACCTTCTGACAGACAGTCTTTACGTCGCAATTTCCTATAAACTCTCTTTCTTCCCTTGTCACCTTCTTTCAGACTGGATACGCGCCAACATAAGAGTTTGTCATGTCGAGAATGACACTTTCCTTTTGAAACCAGACGCTTTCGCTCTTTCCTTATGACATCACCGGAACCGGCGAGAACCTTTTTTTGGCATCAGCTCTCTTGAAAGGATACAGCATCGAGGGCGCAAGAGGGGCAAGTCGACTGTCACGCCCAAATATCATTATCAATATCTTAGAGGACCCAGCGCAGGTGGTTCCATCCATTCCGACCCTTCCGACGACTGTGATTGGGTGGTTGCATTCGAGATGAGGTTTTCAAGGACTTTGGCCACCATGGCCAGCCTTTTTGCCGGAAGCCGAGCTATACAACTCGATTTGAGCTCACAGAGTATGTGCTGTAATTTGAAAGAACGCGAGAACGTTGCGCTCACCATGCATAGGTTCCATATTAGCCGCATCAAGGCAGCTTGCATACGACACAATGGTATATTATAATGGAAACCTGACTGGAGGGACTCCTGGACTCCTCCCCCCTCCGTATTACTGGTGGGAAACAGGCGCAATGTTTGGTGCAATGGTCGATTACTGGTACTACACAGGCGATACAACATATAACGATGTTACCACCCAGGCGCTTCTCTTTCAAATCGGGCCCAATAAGGATTACATGACACCCAATCAGACAAAAACAACAGGAAATGATGATCAAGCATTCTGGGGAATGGCAGCTATGTCAGCAGCGGAAGCAAAATATCCAGATCCTCCTAAAGGCCAGCCGGGGTGGGTTGCGCTTGCACAAGCCGTCTTCAACACTCAAGCGGCTCGCTGGGACACTACCACTTGTGGCGGTGGTCTACGGTGGCAAGTCTTTACCTTCAACAATGGCTACAATTACAAGAACTCGATTTCCAACGGATGCTTCTTCAACTTGGCTTCAAGGCTTGCGAAATACACCGGAAACGATACCTACGCTCAGTGGGCTGTGAAATCCTGGGATTGGATGCAGTCCATCAATCTCATCGATGAGAACTGGTACGTCTATGATGGGTCGGACGATACCATCAACTGCACGAAGGTGAACAGAATCCAATGGACCTACAATGCTGGCGCATTGCTTCTAGGCGCCGCAAACATGTACAATTATACCAATGGATCAACGCTCTGGCAGGAACGTGTAGCGGGCCTCGAAAAGGGAACCGATGTCTTCTTCCCCGAGAACAATATCATGGTCGAAGTGGCTTGCGAAAGGATCGGGACATGTAACGTCGATCAACATTCCTTCAAGGCCTACCTAGCACGCTGGATGGCTGCAGCAACCAAAATGGCCCCTTTCATCACTGGCGATGTGATGACTAAACTTTCAGCCAGTGCACAAGCTGCTGCGCAACAATGCTCTGGTGGTGATAATGGCAGGACTTGTGGTCTAAAATGGACTATGGGCACGCAATGGGACGGTAGCTTTGGTGTTGGTCAGGAAATGGCCGCGCTGGAAGTCGTCCAGAGTAATTTGATCCAATCCGTACGAGGACCAGTCACCAATATGACTGGTGGCACGAGTCAAGGCAATAGTGCTGCTGGAACTGAAGGCGAGCCAATTTTATCGATTACGGGTGCTACGAAAGGCGACCGAATCGGCGCTGGATTCTTAACGACGTTCGTTTTGATGATGTTCATTGGGGCTATATGGTGGATGATTGTATAAAAATTGATACGTTAGGGACTTGTACATATTGTTACTCAAGCATTGGGAAAGGATTGGGGAGACATTGGGAGGTTGGGAAAAGGAAACAAGATATTGATTTTGGGGTTCGAGGGCTTTATGAAAGGCGTTTCGGTTGGATGATTAATGATTGTATACATCATTAGAATGCCCATTGGGTGGCCTGGATCAATACTTGGTTTGTTAATGTTTATACTGTTAATGAACGTTCGTCAAAAACTTGAAGTTTCTCCATGTCAGAAGAAGAATTAACCAGATAACCTATAATTACAAACTCCGTAATTTGTGATCTATAAAGACAAGTTTTACCATGTCCGTCCTCCTAAGGCGGCGCCAATTCTCCGTAGATCCCTTTGGCACCTCCTGATGTTTTGAAGCGACATCGGATTTCGACCCCGAAAGCTCGCCGATCCCTCTTCATCAATACATCTGCAACAACCATGGATAAGCGCAACACGAGCTCTCTGCAGCTATATAAGAGGGCAACATCAGACGAAAATGTCTAGAATACTACTCTACCCTTTGCGGTACCACCAATCAGCAACCGCTCAGCTTCAATTCCTCCACCCCAAACGGCTATCCTCCTCGATGTCCCCGCGTCGTCAAAACCGCCTTCCTGCCGCCTATGTAAGTCAATTCCTAGGTTTTGTTATTCTATAGTACTTGAAGTCCAAGCTACATCCAACAACGGCACACACCTTCTTCTTGTCAATTCAGTAATAACAGAGCTAATATTCTGTTTCTTCTATAGTACAGAGGCGGCACCTCCCGCGCCATCATCTTCCAAACCTCCCACCTTCCCCCAAACCGCTCCTCATGGCCCCCCATCTTCCTCTCCTGCCTCGGCTCCCCCGATCCCAACGGCCGACAACTCGACGGTCTAGGCGGTGGGATCTCCTCCCTCTCCAAAATCTGCATCGTGGGCCCCTCCTCCGTTCCCACTGCAGACGTAGACTACACGTTTGCCGCCATAGGCGTGAAGGATTCTGAAGTAGATTTCTCGAGTAATTGTGGCAATATGACGAGTGCTATTGGGCCTTTTGCTGTTGATAGCGGGTTGGTGGGAACGGAGGGTGATGGGGAGAAGGTGGTTAGGATTCATAATACGAATACGGGGAAGATTATACGTTCTACGTTTGAGGTGGTGGATGGGGAGGCGAGGGCGGATGGAGATTTTGCTATTGATGGGGTTGGGGGCATGGGGGCTAGGATCAGGTTGAGTTTTGTTGATCCTGCGTGAGAGTGTTTCCTTGTTCTGTTTGAAGTGAGAATGGGAATGCTGATATTGTCATAAATAGGGGATCGAAGACAGGAAAGCTGCTGCCGACGGGGAATGTGGTGGATGTTTTTGACAGCGTGAAAGCTACGTGCGTTGATGCGGGGAATCCGTGTGTCTTTATCCAAGCGGAAGATATGGGTGTGGAAGGCACAATTCTTCCTGATGGTGTTGATGCTCATCCTACTCTGCTCTCAAAGCTGGATTCTATTAGACGGAAAGCTGCGGTCGCTATGGGGATTTCCGCGGATGAAGTTTCAGCTCCTGGTTCGATTCCAAAGATTGCTATGGTTTCACAGCGGAAAGCTCATACATTACTTTCTGGAGAGGCAATTGGAGAGAGTAAGATGGATCTAGTAGTCAGAGCTCTGTCCGTTGGTCAACCTCACCGAGCGGTTCCTATCACGGTAGCGATGGCAATCGCAGCAGCTGCAAACATTGAAGGATCAACAGTGCAAGGCAAAGTCTCAAGTGAGCGCGTTGATTCCGATGGCATTACAATAGGTCATCCGACGGGAAAGATCATGGTGGGTGCGAAGTTCGATGAAAGGGGACATTTACTGCAAGCGGATGTGTTCAGGACGGCGAGAAGGCTTATGGATGGATTTGTTTACTTCAAATGAACAAGCAGAAGTATCTGCTTTTATTAGGCTTCAGATTGAGTGCGCAATTGGACTTGTTGTCAAGGGTAGCAAGTTCACTGCTTCAATATCTATATATAGGTCATGCCGCAACACGAGCGACGGCAGCGACGACAAGCATCTCCAAAGACAGCCAGCTTGCCGGGACCCTCTCATCCTCAGAATCCAATTATCCGCATGGGAGAAGAGGACCCAACCGCTGACCTCGCAGCCACGTAGCACGATCATAGGACAGCCAACCTAAAATGAAGTATAAATAGATTTTTGTTGCACATCGCATCCATCATCTAAAAATGTCTCATGGCCGAACCGAAGCAACGGTTCTGATCTCGTGAGCAACTCGGCGCTTCGAAAAACAAAACATGTTTTGTTGCAAATCGCAATCTGTGCCCGAATATCTGCCAGTAGTTCTCTGCCACATCCTGCTTTTTATTTTCTAATCTTTATCTTTATGTGCCGTTGTCGCCGAAGCCGAAGTCTTGGAGTTGAAAGCGGGCGCGGCAGGTGAAGCGAGGGGCAAGGGGGTTGATTAGGCTTACCTTCCTTATTTGATTGATTTCCCCAGAATGGAAGGGTGACATTTGGACCTGCGATTCACTTTTGTGAAACCTTATTGATCATTCATATGAGGGGTGCGGGCCTTAGCTCCGAAATGGAATTCTTCTACAAAGCTTTCCCGAGACAAGAAAATTCTTGTGAAGTCACGCAGAAAATACTGAATCATGGCTCCCCAAACACTATTGCAGCTGTTGCAGTCCCGCACTATTGTGGACTGCGATACTATGGATGTTGAAGGTAGAGTATATGATTTGCAGAAAGTGAAGTCTTTGCTAAAAAATGCAGTTCCCAAGACTCTCGGCAACTTTTGTGACTGCACTTCCAACCAAGTGAGTTCTCCGATCCCGTTCCTCTCACTCATTCAAACACTTGAAGCTGATGATCTTAGGCAATTGCCTACTTCGAACTCGAGAAACTGAAGAATCAGGAACTCATCCAAGATGCAATCACATTGAGCAAGGAAATCACTTCAAGCTATCCAGATGTCCCAACGAAGGTGTTGGCTGGTGAGATCGCAGTAAGTTCCGAGCTGTACTTGTATTCACTTTCAGCACTCACGCTAATTCTGTTTGTAGATGGTCATGCTACAATATGAAATTTCCAAGCATGTAACGGGTTTCGTCCACGTCCAAACCAATCCTTACCACTCATATGACACCGAAGGAACTGTCGCCGATGCTCGAAGTAGTCTACCCTACTCTTTGTCTCTGTCAATAACTAACAAGCAATCAGGAACCGTCAAACTCTTCAAGGCCCTTGACGCCAATTTTGACACGTCCAGAGTCTGCATCAAAATCCCCAGCACCTGGGAAGGTCTTCAAGTCTGTAAAATCCTGGAAGCAAGCGGCATCACTACACTCGCCACAACACTCTTCACAATCGAGCAAGCAGCATTGGCTGGCGAAGTAGGATGCCACTACATCGCTCCTTATGTCAACGAGCTGAAAGTGCACTTTGAACCTGGGTATTCTCTCCCGCTCACAAGTCCAAATCTTGAAAACATAGTAACGTAAAAAGATTCATCGACAACAACAAAGCTCAATTTCTCTGCTTCCAAGCACAGGCTTATTACGAGGCCCATCAGCTCAAAACACAAGTCTTGCCCGCGTCTCTCACTTCGACAGAGGAAATCATGGCACTGACCGGTGTGCATCATATCACCATCGCACCTGGATTGCTCAAGGAACTTGCTGAGAAGCCGGCGACGGGAAACGAAACAAAGAGTTTGTTTGATGAAGCGCCCGATAGACTTAAGGTGGTTGAGAAGCTTAGTTTTGCTGGTGATGAGAAAGCGTTCAGGATTGCGTTCGCGCTGAGTTTAGGAGGGGAGGGAGAGAGGAAGCTGGTGCAGGTATGTGAATTGTCGAGAGCGTGTAAGAAATTTACTTACTGAGTTTAATAGGCGATCAATATTTTCTGTGGGATGCAGGATAAGTTGGAGAATTTGATGCTTGAGCATGAACCCAAAATAATTTGAAGTAGGAAGTGCTGAGGCACAATGAATTCTCATTAATCAAATACGTTGAACACCATCAAGTCATTCCAAACAATCCGTTCCCCTCCTCATGCAGCATTGATACTAAATCCCCTATTTTTCATCAGCGTCATTCTCAATTTTTTTAGAGATAAATACTCACCCATCAACAAACAAATTCGCCCCATTAACCAACCCCATCCTAGGACTCGTAATCAAAACCGCAACATCACCCACCTCATCTGCCCCCGCCGACCTCCCCTGCCGTTCTTCCAACGCATCCCACATACCAGCCAACACTCCACCTACCGTCTTCGCCAGCGGTCGCGTGAGATCTGTTAACAGGAAGCCTGGGGAGATGGCATTGACGCGGATTTGGTGGGCGCGGGCTTCTAGTGCTGCCTTTTGAAAATATAGGCTTAGAACGGGGGCGATGAAAAGGGAAAGAGAGGGGTGCATACAGTTTTCGTGATTCCCATAACGGCGTGCTTGGAGGTTGTGTAAGGGATTGCGCCGGGTAAGGTGAAGTGGGTGTTCAGAGAACCGGCGTTCACGATTGCTCCGCGTTGGGAGACGCGACCTTCTTCGCTGGGTGGGGTCAGGTTGTAAGATCTAGGGAATATGGTATGGGACGTACAATGGGAGGGGATCTTGCTTCATCATTTGACGAATTTGGTGTTTGTTGCAGAGGAAGACCCCTTTAGAGTTTACGGCCTACTTGTGTCAGACTTCGAGACGGGAATGTGATATAATAGGTGAACACTTACCAACCCTTTCTCATACCCCTCAAGTGTAAGCTCAGTGATAGGAGACAAGTCACCTACAATCCCGGCGAAATTTCTACTTCCATGAGTATCTGTCCAGCTTAGATTACTAAATGACTGACGCAGCATAATCGATTCTCCCAAACTCCTCGACGGCTTTAGCAACCGCATTCTCGACATCCGCTTCTTTCGTTATATCTGCTTGAACAGCAAGGCACTGCCAAATCTCACTCAAAGTCTGTTTTCGCATGGCACGGTTTGAGTCTTACTTTCGTTCCATAAGATTCAACGATTTTCTTTCCCTCCTCAAGAGTTTCTTGATTAATGTCAACTATAACGACTCCACGTGCACCTTCTTTGGCAAACGCAACCGCGATTGCATTACCCAGGCCTCGGGCGCCGCCTGTCACGAAAGCTACACCTGGAGCTATGGGTCCCGATCTTTTGAGGTGGGCGTTCGACTTGAAGTGGCTGTTAGAATCTTTCTTGTGACCAATTGATGGCTTGCTTACCATGATTATTATTCTGAGTTTATTCGGATGGGAAATGAGAGCATTAAAGAAGAGAAGTGGAAGTTGTCCCGCTGTAATTGATTATTTCCGTTTACTAGTAGACCTCGTGCCAATTGTAAGGGGCCTATTCATCCCCTAAATATTTAGTTCTGCTTCCCCGCTTTGGCAGCCGCGGGGCACCCTCGACTTACTACTTACCCCGCGATCTGCTAAGTCTTGGGTGAAAATTTGGATTTAAGAAGATTCCAGTAATGAAAGTATGGGTCTTGCGGACATTTGTGGATGTCGGCGCTTGGTTGATCATCAAGCGGCTCCTCCTAGCCGCACATTAAGCCTCATTTTGTGTATTGGCTGGCTTGGTGATTTTGGAACTCCTAAGCACTTTAATGTCAAAAACTTCGAAGTATTCGAACACCAAGGAGACTGGATCACCGAAGCATATGAGAAGAGAAGATAGAAAGTATCACGCTGGTAAATGTAACTTGAGACCCGTGGCCATCGCCGAGGAAGACTCGAGTTAGCAGCCTTTCTCCGACTTACATATTTAAAGAGTATGCGAAATCCAATATGTTATTCGCACAGCAGCTTACAGTGAGATTAAATACTGAGAGGTGTACGATGACAAGAATGGAAGAAGAATGATGCTGCGCACCTTCCGAATGCGGCAACCTTCTCGTATCCTCCCCTTGAAACCTAAGCATCCAGGACGTGAACCCATTGATAGATCACCGACACGAATAATACTTATGAACAAAAGAAAAATGGGCGATTGAGCCCCCGGTGCTACCGAGCACGAGTAAGCTTGAAATCAAGAGACCTGGTAGACCCATTTATAAACTATTTTGGTGTGCTGTGGAGCACCGCCGCATCCTGCAATCCCGGTAAGAGGCTCCTTCAGCTAGTCGCCATACAAAAACAAGAGTTGCTGGACACGACCCACATTCCGCAAGGATGAGTGATTATCAGCCTCCGAGATTGAAGTTAGTGAGTGGTACGAAGGAGTGGTAGAATGCATTGGCTGAAACTGTGAAACAACGATTGCGATTTCTACACGAGCGTCATCACAGCTATAAACTTGTTTGATGTTCTCTCTGGTTTACTTGCCAATATTTTGATCTTAATCGGACTTGTTGAAAATCGAAATCATGATATTTCCAAGATCTTTGTTCGCCGTGTTGCCTCTGCTATTGCATCAGGTGCAAGCAAAAGCATGGTTAGGTACGTTGCTCTCGTAATTTAAAGTCTCAAATGACTGTTACTGACTGAAATATAGCTGGTGTGAATATAGGTATGCCACCAACATTTGAATCTCTGTCTAGGAAAATTGTGCTCACCTCAGATAGCTGGTTTTGACTTCGGCTGTCCAAACACACAAGGACAATACACTGCATCCCTGGTGCAGCCTCCTCTGAAATCACAGGGCTTCAGCGATGGCATTGGACAGATGGAGCATTTCGTTTCAAATGATGGTCTTAATGTTTTCAGACTTCCCGTTTGCTGGCAATATCTCGTTGGCGGGAAACTTGGTGGAACTTTGGATGCGAACGCCCTCAGCATTTACGATGAGTACGTCAGAATTTTTGGATGCTTTTCCGAGCATAAAAGAAAAGTGCTGACTAGGAATTTCTATAGGCTAGTTGGAGGTTGCTTGAGCACAGGAGCGTATTGTGTCATTGACATCCACAACTATGCTCGCTGGAACAATCAGATCATTGGCCAATCCAATGGAGCTGTTACCAATGACCAATTTGCGAATGTGTGGTCTCAGATGTAGGCAATATACATCTTGTTCTCACCACCTAAGCTAAGTTCTTCCAGTGCAACCAAATACAAGTCGGAATCCAAGGTCGTATTCGGGGTGATGAACGAGGTATGTATTTCTCAAATACACAAATCACCGCATACTGACACAAGTTGAAAAGCCCCACGACCTCGATGTTCCCACATGGGCGACTACCGTCCAAGCCGCCGTAACAGCCATCAGAAAAGCTGGCGCCACCTCGCAAATGATTCTCCTTCCAAGCACAGGGTATACGGCCGCCGGGAGTCTGGTCTCAAGCGGGTCGGGAGCCGCACTTGCTGGAGTGAAGAATGTAGATGGCAGCACCAAGAACTTGATCTTTGATATTCATCAATACCTCGATTCCGACTTCAGCGGAACTCACGTAGAATGTGCGACGAATGGGGTGTCAGCTTTGAGTAGCCTTGCAACATGGCTGCGTGATAACAAACGTCAAGCGTAAGTTCTGGCCCTCGAGCAAGCATGCTTCTGCGGTACTGACAGCCCCTGAATAGTTTCCTCACTGAGACTGGAGGTGGAAATACTGCCTCTTGTGGCGCAGATGTCTGTGCTGAGTTGGATGTGATAAAGTGAGCATAGAACATTCCGGGATTAGAGGGCATTGTGCTGACACGTGTAGCAATAACGCTGATGTTTATCTCGGATGGATTGGCTGGGCGGCTGGATCATTTGACACTTCCTATACACTCTCAGAAGCCCCGACCTATAACAATGGTGTGTGGACTGATCAATCATTGGTAAAAAGCTGTATCGCTGGCAAGTTTGGAAACTGATGAGGAATGGCGCCGCATTGGACGAAACCAGGACGCATATTTAATGTGAAAAAATATAATGTTGTGAAGCATAAAAGCTCTACGGAAGAGAGTGTAGCACCATACGGGAGAAATAGTAATTCAAACATGGAAGATATTTTTGATGATATCTCCTCCCTCTACCCAGTATTTCATACTGTGAGAAAAACACTCGAGAAAGACCTGGAAGGCACTAGCCAATAGTTTTCCACAATGGTATTGAGTCCACCTGCCATAGAATCAAGGGGCCATATTGGAGGCCACGCCTTTTCATTCATTATCGTACAGAGCTCTATAAATCGGCATGAGCTCTCCGCCCTCCGAATATCTGCGAATACTACCAACCCATATCTACTTCCTCTTGAGCCATAACTACACCGAGTTCCAGACGCCAAAAATATGCATTTTCCCATCCAATGTCCTTACATAGATGTCAGAGCCCACATGAAGACCAGTTGTACAGGGTATGAGTATAAGAAGAGGAACTGTGTCCTTCGGCTCTTTTGAGATCGCGCCACTGTTTGCATTGTTCCTCGTTCGTCGCTTGAGTTCTCGGGAAGGAGGACGTATTTTAGAGAGCGCAACTGGATGAGTTAGTGAAAGATCCTATCAAAACAGCATTATTGCTTACCAGGAAAAGAGCATTCGCCAGAAAACAATATCCAAATATCGTCCACCCAATCCAGCCACCAGTCCCCTTTCCCCCATTGAACACCTCGCTAATGACCAAGGTGACAATAATCCCTACAAACTTGTATCCCGAATAGGCAACCAAGTCGAGGAGTTGAGATTCGTTCGAAATGGAAAGTAGGTAACATCCAAGCTTGAGACCGAGAATCTCCATAACAACAATGAACAACGCCCACGTTGCCGTATACCCAAATAATTCTGGCTGGAATGCGCCTCGGAGACCTGCCAACACCGTAGAAAGGATAATGTAGGTAACGAACGCCATGATTGGGATATACATATCCGGGCTATTCAGGTCGTCCCTTGGTGGCAGAAACCACCCTTCCTGACCATTTGGACCGATCGATTGCTTGCGGGACCAAGGCTTATGCCGCCAGGGGAAGAGCACCAGGACTATTTTACTGAGGACGTAGGAGTTCGAAACGTTGAAGTAATGCTTCAGCGCAGAGACGTTGACATAACGGTTGAACTATTCATAGTATCAGCTGCTGTTCATCGCAAGATTCCAAGCTCCCTACATTCTGTTCCACATATTCAGTTCCATGCTTCAATGCGGTCTGCCCAACTTGGAACCCCATCTGAGCCGTCGGGTCATTTATGAATCCACCATATGCGCCAAAGGCATTATTGCCCCCTTGTTGCGGCTGGTATGGGTTTCCATACCCAGATTGCTGTTGCTGAGGCATAGGAGGTGGCGGTGATCTTAGCTGGGGAACTGTAGAAACATGCTGAGGGACTGGATGATGCAGTGGAGGGGATGTCGCTGGGGGGAAGTTGTTTCGCTGCATCTTTGCGGTTGCGGAAGAATCAAGGCCGAAATAGCCTGGAGATAGGTATCTTTAATCGAAGAGGTAGTGTTGAGATATCTGGCTTGTAGCAACGCGTATTCGAACAGATTTCCAGATTTCCAGATTTCTCGCGACGGGCTGAGAGGCCGCTAAAAACCCCAGCTCGAGGGGAACCGAAAAGCGGCACTGGTTTTGCATGCGCCAGCGGAGTGGAACATTCCAGGATCCTCAATATCTATTGCCGCTTTTCGTCTCCCGCACGACGTTATCGAGGCTGCAAGCAAGGCTCTCGCTCTCCTTTGCGACGGTAACACCTCTTTTTCCACCAACCTCCGAAGGACAAATATCGACAATGTTGGACACCTTCGAGATCCTCACGACGTCTGGTGTGGTCTTATGGTCCAAGTCCTACTCCGCGATCAGCCCCGCCGTCATCAATAGCCTCATAACGAACGTTTTCATCGAAGAGCGCACACTCCCTGGAGCTGGAATCGCAGACGATATTTCAGCGGCCAATAATCCCCCCTACAAATACGACCAGCACACTCTAAAATGGACAACAGTTAAAGAGCTGAATCTTATATTTGTGGTAAGTTGCCAACGTTTGCGCAACCCCAGGCCCCGAAGAATGCGGATGCTAATTGATTGAAGGCTGTATATCGATCGCTACTTCACTTATCGTGGATTGACAAGCTGGTCGACAATATCAAGACAATTTTTGTGGATTTATACGGAGATCAGTTAAAGAAGCCGAATACCACCATCGTCGAATGCCACTTTGACGAATACTTTGATCAGCAAGTGAGGGAGCTGGAGAAAACAGCGCTGAACCAAGACACTAGAGTCGCGGAAGCTTCTGCTCTTGAGGAAGCGCCTGTTTCTGTTTCTAAAAGTCTGGGAGATGAGCCACCTCCGTTGCCTGGGATTTTGTCAAGAGGGCAGTCAAAGAATACCTTCAGAGATTTAACCTCGAATGAATCTACCCCTATCGCTACACCAGATACTTCGCGACCGAGCACGCCAGCAAGTCATATTCTTACCGGGAAGGGAGGACCAGGAGGTAAGGGCTCAAGACGAGCGCGGAAGGCTGCAAATACGCCTTCAGCATATGCATCATCAGGCGAGGAGTCACACAAGAAGGGCAAACCGAAGGCTACAGGGCCTAAGAAGGGCAGAAAATGGGACGCAGAGGGTATGGCGGATGAGGATAGCGATACGCCATTAGATTATTCCGCGCCTGCGAATGGTGCCACTTCTGGGGATGAAGATCGCCCAGGGAATGTTGAAGGAGTAGACCAAGCGACATGGGGATCAAAGACTGGAAAAGGACAGTTTGTGCTGAAGGATTTAGATGATCAAGTCAGTTCAATATTGGCGTCGGCGAATGCTAAAAAAGAAACCTCCACTGCTGCTTCAACTGGACTCGTTGGTTCTAGCATTAGTGCGATTGGAGGGCTTTTTAGAAATGTCGTAGGAGGCAAGACTTTGACCAAGGAAGACCTGGATAAGGCTATGAAGGGGATGGAGGATCATCTTCTCCGGAAGAACGTTGCCCGCGAAGCAGCTATCCGACTATGCGAGGGTGTTGAGAGGGAACTGATTGGCGTTAAAACCGCCAATTTCGAGAGTCAGTATACGTTTTGCTCGTGGTGTTACGATAGCTAATGATCCCAGGTGTACAAGCGAGGATACAAACGGCTATGGAGGCATCTTTACAGAAGATCCTCACGCCCACCTCATCCCTTGATTTGCTTCGAGAAATCGACGCAGTCACCTCACCCTCTGCGCTTTCCTTGCAAAAGAAGCGACCATATGTCATCTCAATTGTAGGTGTCAACGGAGTCGGAAAATCTACGAATCTATCAAAGATCTGTTTCTTCCTTCTACAAAACAAGTACAAGGTGCTTGTTGTAGCTTGCGATACCTTCAGATCTGGCGCCGTAGAGCAACTTGCTGTGCACGTCCGGAACTTGAAGGAACTTAGTGCCCGAGAGGGAGGAGAAGTTGAGCTATATCAGAAGGGTTATGGCAAGGATGCCGCAAATGTAGCAAAGGACTCCGTTACCTTCGCCGCGCAAGAAGGCTTCGATGTCGTCTTGATCGATACCGCTGGACGACGACATAACGACCAGCGCCTCATGTCTTCCCTCGAGAAATTCGCCAAATTCGCCAACCCGGACAAGATCCTCATGGTTGGAGAGGTAAGTTTCCATCCTTGTCGAAGAATAACTAATTAGCTGACAATGTACAGGCACTTGTGGGAACGGACTCTGTAGCGCAAGCACGGAACTTCAACACTGCTTTCGGAGCAGGCAGATCACTGGACGGCTTCATCATCTCCAAATGCGACACAGTAGGCGATATGGTGGGAACGCTCGTCAGTATGGTGCACGCCACGAATGTGCCGGTGCTGTTCGTGGGTGTTGGACAGCATTATAGCGATCTTAGGAATTTGTCCGTGAAATGGGCGGTGCAGAAATTATTAAGTAGTAATTAATAAGACATTTTTGCTCTGCTGATGGATTTGATCCTTCTAGTGCTCTGCTGTCTCATTCATCGTATGATTTCGATCTAGGAAAAGCAATGTAAGATACCCAGGTATCGGGGACGTCTGATGTCTCGGGTCGTTCTCAGAGTGTGGGGATGAGCCGCTCTATCAAGCCATGACTTTTCGGACGTGCTACGAAAGTATATCTTTCATTTGCTTCTGTGAATTTACTGTCAGGAGTTGGGATTTCTCTGGGTGTATATGCTGAAATTACATCACCTTCCTTTATTTTCTAGCTTCCGGGTTCAACCATCCTGCCTTCCTTCCAAATACCACTTTCATTCAAATAGCCTCGAAAGTAAGTATTTCCTCCTTCGCTATCCCACCAATGCTCACAATATTCTCATAGTTTTTCAATGTCGACACCTCAACCCGATCCGCCACCAACACCAACATACGCGGAGCTACAAGCACGGCTCGATGCCCTCTCGAGCAGGGACTGGCAGGCGGAAATCGACAAGGCTATTGATGGTTTGGGACTAGACGAAAATGCTACGAGGGAAGACGGAGCTGCCAGCACGAAATTGAAGGAGGGGTTTGCGACTGCTGGGGGTTATGTTGAGATGGATGAAAGGAGGAGGGAGGGGTGTTGTTGTGTGATGTGATAACGAGCTTGGAGGAGAGGAGAGGCGGGGGATGGCACGAAGGGCCGTGAGTAATGTTGCACGGATGAGGAAGGCATTTTTGCAAGTACACTATCAAATACATTATCTCGCTCTGTCATTGCTGTTTCCCAATACTCTTATCCTCATTTGTTGCTTTATTTCTTCGATCTACTCATTGAACCAGTATATCGCATTCCAGATAACAATATTCATTACATAAATCTTACCAAAAGCTGGCTTGTCATACAGCCATATGTGTAGGCCTATTCCGTTCGGCCCTTTCTGAGGAGATACCAACCTTTGGAAAGAACAACCTAGCTATTTCTCTTTAGCTTGATTGGTCTATAACCAAAGTCCCATCGGTTTTCATTTTGTTCCAGTCAGCATACGGTAGGTGGCGACTTCCAAGTCCGAGACTCGCAAAGAGAATACCAAAGTGTTTCAAGAATTCTAAGCAGCCCCACCTTGGTTCTCCAGTCTGCATTTCCTATGTTAGCAAATTGCTTCACGGTGATCAGAAGCCTTTTAAACTTCCAGATGAAGTAAGATTTTGGATGACTTACTCCACAGGGTTCCTTAATGACAATCTTTCCATCAAACCACCATCTTTTTCCAACGCTGATGACTCGACTGTTCTTCAGAATCGATCTACTTGGGCCGTATTTCACGTCGAACTGATTAATTACGAAAACTTCTCCACACTTCCCCTCATACCGATGCGTTTGGTTGGGTTTTCCGGCGTAACCGAGATCGCGAAAATTGGCGAGTAGGTCTGAAACCCTTTTGGATGTTTTGATGTATTCAAAGTCAGGTCCTTTGGCAGAGCTTGAAAGGTACAGCTCTTGATCGACTGCTAAAACAGTCATTACCGTGTTCTTTTGTGTCATCACTTGAGCTCTCTGATCTCTGGTTAGGAATTTGTCAAAGTTCCAAAATTCCCATCCTTTTTCCATCTCTTTGAAAGCATCGTGAGCTATTTGACAGAGTTGCTCATCCGAAAGCAACTGCGGAAAAGGTTCCCCATTCTTAAAAGTGACGTGAGAAGAGAAGACAAGGTCCATATCACGTTTGTCACTATTCCTGAGCTGCCCAACTGTTAGGCGGTCATCTGAGAAGCCTCGGTCCAGTCGTAGTTCCCAGAAGCCTATGGGCTCGGGTTCGTTGATGGTATTGGTTTCTGTTGATGATCCAGCCATTGTGAGAAGAACTGAATGAGTTGAATATAGTTACGTTGTAGTATAATATAGCCCGGCAAATTGGATGCAAGAGGACTGAAAAGGGCTTGGAGAAATTTTCCGTCGAGCCGTCGAAGGTACAATATAAGAACAAAAGCAAAAAGGCAAATAGATAAACTGAGGAGAAATGTTGAATATGTGAAATATTTTGAAGTGGTGGAAGTGATGAGCAGAAAACAACGGACTCCTTAGAAAACTTATATGTGACGTCGGAAAATGAAGCATCATTGCAAATAATGATTGCATGTGTCCAGGAATCTCACTTCGAATAATCCCCAACAAATCATACATCAATATTCTCCCATCATGTCTGTAGTTCTAGTGTTACCTAACTCAATTCTACTTGTTCTTGTTCTTGAAACCTCGATAGCCCCGAGTTCAAACATGGGGACAATGCTTTGCCAGTTCTATACTTTGGCCAACGGGATACAATTGGGTCATAATAGCGAGATCTATGAAACACAAGACTCGAAAGCTCACAATGAGTTTGTCCGCTGATGCGTTTCGAACAAGGCTTGCCAAAGAAACTGCTTCGATTTAAGAGACATTGACTGACGATGTCTCGAGCTGAAACGCCAGACTTCTGTCACTAAAACAGCTCACTGGTGCGAGTTGAGATTGAGAGACATCCCAGAGCCCTTTGGCAAGGAGAGATACGGTGAATGTCCTAGATTCATCTCGTCTGAGCTTGGTCCTGCTGCAAGCCCAAATATAAAGTAAGACCCTGGCCAGCTTTTTCTATGTTTGCAAAGAAGTTTGAGGAAGACTCTCTCAGTTTCCGCCCTATTGACTAAGTGCAATAAAAAGTGTAGGTCTGTAAAGCAAGACGATTGGAATTCTGGAGAGGTTCGATGGGGCGAATAGGGGTAAATGCGAGGTAAGCGAGCCCCGCTATTTAGTTCTACTGTCCTCGTTGACTTTAAGTCTACCTCCACAACCATAATGCAAAGATTGAATAGTGCGTGATATCAAGTATGGTGAATCAAGAGACTTTGAGCTCGACACTTCTTCCGTTATGTTACTTACAGTCCCCTTCCCCGCCTCCTTGCCCCGACACGAGAATACCCACAGCCCCATATTGCCTCGACATCTCCATCTGGTGCAGTGATACTTACACCTATAGTGATAGCTGAAGGAAATTATCAAGATGTAATATATTTGTTGAATGCCTGAAGTCACTAGGTTTCAGATGAGCACCACCACGCTGACGGTCTCGCAGTACCATAAAGACAAGGGTGCATTTACAAACCCACAAAAGATCCTATCTTCAATGAGAGATGGAGCCCTGTGTTAGGTATATTCAACTCTCTCAGGTCTTTTGAGACACAGTTTTGGAAATGGAAGCAATGCATGGAAGTGAGATGAAGGAGATCGCAGTAGGCTGATCGAGGAGATGGTGAGGATGCTGGTTTACCAAAACTTTTAGCGCGGCCAACTTTTTGGGGAGAGGGTGGCACTAAAAATTTTAGGATTTTCGATTTGTATGGGACTAAAACTTTTGGCGTGCTTTCATCTGAGGATGCTAAAAGTTTTAGCCTCACCAAAAAGAGAGAAGCTAAAATTTTTAGTCCTACCAAAATTCTCGTTCTAAAAGTTTTAACTCTTCCCAGAAGGGAGAAACTAAAAGTTTTGGCCTCACCAAGACTCCAGCCCTAAAAGTTTTAGTCTCACCCGAAGGAGGGAGGCACGAAAAAGGGGGCAGCTGCGGAGAGAGTTTTGCGTGGCATTTATTCCACCACATGTACGCTGGTAGAAAGTCTTTGAAAGAGCAGACTGGTCATAAGATAGTGTCGGTCGAAGAAAATACAAAGGGGAGATTGTGATCAAGGAACCGTATAGGGTCAATACACTCGTGATCACAGAGGGCACAAGCCTCCAGGCGAATACCGAGTATAGAATTTCAAAGACATTCCAGGAAAAAGTTGGGGGTGTATGTTGTTTTGGCTTATCGGTAGTCCAATTTAAGTCTGTACGTCTGATTTCGCCGGAGATATACAGCTTGATAGAAAACTGATGCGCCGGTATTTAAGGGACTGAAGTACGCGAGATGTGAGAATAGGGGGAAGCGAGCCCCACTAAAAATTTCCAACGACCTCGCATCTCTCTCACATCTACATCTTCACCTCCACCATTACGAGTATACTACAAGATATGTTGACGTAACTAGTAAACACTTCCGTAACTCCAAAGCTAGTTGTTCAAGAGAATATTTCCGAGCGATCTGCCTCTTGGTGGGTAGGAAAAGCAGCACTGTTTTAGAAGGTACTACATCGAATGGGATGTCTAAAATTCGTAATATTTAATGCTGCTTTTTGTCTAGCACGAGACTTTTATGACCTGTTCTGAAATAGGCAAGGTCTATTTAACTTTTAGCCAGTCAGAACGCTGGGTTAAGAAAATCAAATTGCTTTCTTTTTGCCAGATCCACTTCTCCACGTGACCTACCCCAAAACCCTACTGTAATACAAAGCTTGCAAGCTCGATGTGATGAGCTGAATATTAAAATTCACCGTAGTTGACTTTCCGTCGTGGATATTCAATGATTCTTAGATTATTATTCTTTGAGGGGCTCTCAGGTGCCACCTCCTACCTACCGGCATGGCATTTCTCGAGCAGGCAAACAACCACTGCCAGTAAAGCCTGTGTTCGTATTCTATAATTAGCTGTAGTTTTTTGTCTTTCAATCACACTGAGCTGGGGCAAATTCTTGGAAATATCAAGGTCTTGGAAGAGCAATCGCCGCTGTCCTTTGTGGAAGAGGCTTCTAACCTCAACGAGAAACAAAGCCGCTTTTTACTACTTATTTGGCATCTTTCATCCTTCCGCCTTCGGAATCCAGTGAAAGCTTTCATATGCCTCAAGTTCAGCAAGCATAATTGCCAGCCAAAAGTTTTCAGCACATTCTCTAAAGTATCGAAGTCCTCCGCTATTGCCGGACTACCATCACCATGGCCTCATTATCGGCTATGCCTAATGAATTATTGATCTTGATTTTCGATAATCTCGCAAATTCGGAGCTCGGCGCAATTTCACGTACTAATAAAGGCTTTCATCGAACGGTGGAGCCATTTCTTTACCGAAATATTCGACTGAAAATGAAGGGAACCTTTACTTACACATACAGTCCTATTCCTTTATTGCTTCGATCTATATGGAATCGGCCCGAACTAGCTAAGTACATTATTAACGTTGATATTAAAAGCGAAGAACGTCCTTGGGGTGAATATCCAGAAGACGATAATACAAGTTTTTTTACTGAACGTGAGGAGCAATCATTGATCACGTTCATCGAAAGTTTCCCTTTCGAGCTGAAGGATGAGTGGGTAAGTCAGATACAGGGAAACTGGGACAAGCGATCTTTTGACGCCTATTTTGCGCTATTATTGTCCCAACTTCCAAACGTCAAGATTATCTCACTCGCAGACGAATTTTGGAACATAATGGACTTCCTCGGCTCGATGTTTCAAACCGCGTCACATCAAAATTCGCAGCCAGCGCTTGATGATGGCGGATTCTCGACGCCCACGCAGGATTCGGACAAGCGTAAATTGTCCCGATTCCAGCACCTTGAGTCTATTCACGCAACATGCAGAAAGTCGATTTTATTATATTAACCACAAGTTTATAATGCTAAGGACGTTATGGTATTTTCGATCTTCCTTCTCTCACAGATCTTTCAGTCGCTTGGAGCAACGTTGTTTGGAACGGGTATTATGGCGTTGTCCATATCGAACCTCTAGTGTGGCCAGAAACATGCTCCCAACAGACAAAAATCACAAACTTAGATATTACTGTGTTAAGAGAGCAGAATTCAGCAGAAGCACTTGTTCGTATACTAAAACTTCACAAACTTAGATGGGAGTTCTGGGAGCCCGGCCAAGATTCGCCAGATGTGTTATTCGATTGCGAAGCCCTCGCCAAAGCGTTGACACATGTCAAAGGCTCACTTGAAGATCTGGCAATAACGACAAGCTATGAGAGACTTCACAACCGGTTGATCCATGGGGTACAACGTCGTCACACCAGTAAGCCAGAGGGCAGAATGAATCTAAGCAACTTCAACAATTTGCGCCGACTAGAAGTACCTCTGATGACTCTTCTAGGCCCAGAAAATGAAGGACATTTGGCTGAAGTTTTGCCTAAATATGCCGAGCACATAATTTTCAACACTGATGGGGTTTTCAAGTCTCACAATTTCGACTCATGGTATTGGGAACCTGAAGAGTTGGTCAAAGAATTTCAGACCTGGCTATTGTATGGGAAGGAAACCCCTTCTCGCTTGAAGAGGGTGGAGATTCGATGGTTAGCTGAGTGGGGACCGGACGCTCTGCGAAGCATCGAACTGTTGTTCACAGAGGCTGGTCTTCGATATGCCATTAACTTTGTCCTCAAGAACTCCTCTGATTACAAGAGGTGGGGTAGCGAATGGGAGAGAAGAGACGGTCCCTGGCACAGCAAAAAATTCAAAGCCAAGAGACAAGAACGACACTATAAGATTACTGATAGAAAAACTTTTGACTCTTTGCACACTCATGTACTGAGACCAACAGAAAGAGAATTGCAGCATACGAAAATTGCTGAAGATCGCAAACGAGATCGTCAACAAGCACACGAGGCAGATGATTCTGATGATGGATCTCTGAATATTGACTTGGAAATACTCGATTTGGTCGAGTGAAGAATATTGGTAGATTGCAAGGAATATGCACAGGGGGCTGAATGCAGGAAAGATATGTGCATCTGGAGTTTATTGTAATTAAGAGGACTGTCTATTTCCAAAGACGACTAGTATTTTGTATTTTCCAATGAAGCTTTCATTTTGAAGTATTTGGGCAATCCATTTCGCTGATCCCACTTCCCTAGATCTCATGTATGGGTTTGCCTGAACAGCAGCCAGTTCTGCTGCAACAGTTATCGCATGTGTTGGGACCACCCGACGAACCGGCAAGTGAGGTTTCGGGGGTTTCCGACAACGACAGCACTGCTTTCACTTCCAATCATGCTCAATCCTCCACTCATCCCCAGCTTTGCGACCGAAAGGTAATAAACCGCAAGACTGATGACCCCACTTCTCAGCATAGATATCCCTGCCCGTTTGTGTAATCATCTGGATACCCGTTTCAAATCCCTCAGGATCTCTGTAATAAGGCTCTCCTTTTCCTCCGGTCTGTCGTGCTTGCCACGTATTCCTCCCATTTGGGCCACCTTCATTTTTGTATTTTTCCATCGCATCGGCAACTTCATGAAGCTGCTTGTAGGATGCTGACCCGATCTCATCTGAGGCCCAAGTCCCACTCGTCTGTCTTCCATAAATTGCCTTCTTCTGTTCCCTCTTTTCTTTGACATTTCCCGAGTCTTGTGATGGGCCATCAAAAACGAAGCTTGCTCCAGTAGAATCGTTCTTTCTATAGAGCACGAGGAGATCATCAAGACTCCCAGCAACATCAAAGAAATCCCCAATCTCGATATCAGGCCCGTTATATTCAAAGCCATACATTTTCAGTCGATCGTGCATATCACAATCAGAGAAATAATACGGGATAGCTGTATCCCATCCTCCAATGCTTTCATATGCTTCGCGGTTCACGAGCGCGAGACGATCGTAGGAGAAAAACCGGGCAGCCCATGGCTTGCTCGAATTTGAGGCATTGGGGTCTGGTTCTGGTGAAGTAGCCAGACGAAGGGCATCAACGGCTTGTTCATATATAGTTTTGAAACCGGTGTATGTGACGCCCGTCTCTTTAGATGGATCAGGTATATAACGGTCCTCGTAGGGAAGCACGACCACATCCATATGCCCATAAAAATAAGTGGTGAAGTTATTTTGGATCGCCGTCCAAATATAAAAGTTTTGAAGCTGTGAAAAGGATAGAAGAGTCGGCGTCACAACGATATTGACGCCAAACATGTGTAAACGGGTGTGGTTGAGAAAGAACGGATTCTGGATGGTCAGGAGCCCCAGCTCGTTTGATCTCATTGTACCAGTATTCTCAATGATGTAAATATCCTCGGGTGGCCATCCCGCCGTTATATAAGAGACCACAGCCTGTTGGAGCAGCCGCCAATTACGCGTAAATCCTACAAAGAGAGGCGTCTTCTCAGGCACATGTGGATTTGGAGGTCTATTCCATGGAGGTATAGGGGGCAGTTCTGTGGCAGAGTGCGCTGCTGCAGCAAGTGGAAAGTTGTCGACGATTGGTGGGGGTGTTGAGGCAGGCTTGGGCTTGTATATCGGACGAGCATGGTCCTCCTCTTCTGGCTCCGGCTCTGGTTCAAAGGGTTCCTCTGAAGCAGTCGGCTCCGGGGTTTCGCCCAATCCAGAAGCGGCGGACTCTTCGGGCTCTGGCGCTGGGTCCAGAGGCTTAGGTGGAGATGGTGGTGCCGCTACTGGTGGGGGACTAGGTGCTGAAGGCTGAGGCGGAGAAGATGGAAGTTGGGGAGCAGAAGGATGTGGAAGTTGAGCCGAAGTATGTAGAATATGTTCAGTTTTTGCGAGCTCATCAGGAACTGTGATAAACTCTGGTTCTTGACTCGCATCTGGAGAGAAGTCGGCGCGTAAATGATAAGTCGTGAAAATCGTGAGCAAAACTATGAAGCCCAAAGCAACTAGTGACTCTTTACGCAGCGTAAATGTAGCCATTGCCAGAATGAATGTAGAACCCCCGATAAAGTATCATTTGGGCGCTTTTGGAATTGTGGATGCGTTCGGTGCCCTTCCAGAGGCTCCGCCGGTGAGGGTGGTCCACTCGAAGGTGCCAATAGGCTTTATAGTTATTGCAATGACATTTATAATATATCGAAGCAGAGATATATACGTTGTTAAGTGCGAATGAAGAAAGAAACTTTGATGACGAGATTTGCTCTTGGTGGGGTTGCCTTCAGTGTTGGAAATTTGATAACAGAAGGATTGTGCATAACAAGGCCCTAGTTGGGTTGGCCCCTGTATTGGGATTTCTATAATGGGAAAAGTGACCCGCAGCAAGCGGCACAGCGGCTCACGAAGAATGAGCAAGGGCTGCACAGGCAAATTGCCGCTCGGCGTCACACTAGCCGCGGGCATCGTGATGGCGGTATTAATAGAAACGATTATGGCTTCTGAAGTTTCTATTTTACCGTCAAGCCGTACTGCTGGCGGTAGCTTGTCATTTTAATAAGGAAACAGGCTGGATTTTACAGTTCTAAGCATGAATCAATTGAAATTTCAAAAGTATGTTCCTGGGACACTAAAGTCACAGCAGGAAAGCATCTCAACAATTCTCTCCAAAGAAGTTTAAATCTCAAGACAAAACGTTCTTAATCACAGGTGTTGCCAACTTTCCATCTCACCTCCCCAAAAGGGTTAGCCTGATATTGCCTGCGTATGAGGCTGTGAAAAATACATGGGAAGATAGCCTAGTACCGTTTGCATCTCTTCACCATTGCACTCGCAAATCTGGAGAAACACTAATGTCAATCTAGCTTTCTAGCAACAAACGATGGATCCCATTCTCATTCTCCAAGAACCGCCACCGCTCGACCCAGCATGGCTGGCGCACGAACAAGCATCCGGCCTTCTACTCCCCAAACCCATCATCACAAACCCGGCAGAAAGACAGAAGACATACAGCGACGCTTGCAAAGCACTCAACGCCTCGCTCCTCGCTAGGAGAGGGAGAGACAAAGACTTCTTCTCCGGTCTCGATATCCGGGATTTCCCCGACCCAAAAATCCGCTGCTACAAGCCTTCAAACACCAGAGCTCCAAACACAGTAATTTACTACCACGGCGGTGGTCTCCAGGTCGGGGATCTAGACAGCGAAGATCTCTCTTGCCGCCGGATCTCCAAAGCCTTGCAATGCACAGTATATTCAGTGGGCTACCGACTGATGCCAGAACACACTGCAGATGACGCTCTAGCTGATGCGCGATATGCTCACCAGATGCTGTCCCACACAAACCGTGATGGAAAGCTTATTCTGATGGGTAGTTCATCGGGTGCTCAACTGGCTGCTCAAGTCTCACAGAGAAGTCATTTTGGAAGGAAGGTAGATGGAGTTCTACTCCGTGGACCTGTAACGTGTGATGCTGCGAATCTTCCTTCTCGCTTCGAAGGGATGCATACATTGATGAAACCTGCTTTTCATACCACTTTGCTCTCGACTCCAGCGTTGACGGCAGAGAATCGCACGAAGGAGAAGTTGCCGCTTGAGGAGGACGATTTGAAAGGGTTGCCAAGGCATTGGGTGCAGGTGTGTACGAATGATATTTATTATTCGGATGGGATCTGTTATGCGGAGGCGTTGAGAGAGCAGGGAGTCGAGGTGAGAACCGATGTGCTGTCCGGGTGGCCGCATACTTTTTGGTTAAAGGCGCCTTTATTGGAGAAAGCGGTTGAGGCGGAGGAGAGTATGCTGGAGGGTTTGAGGTGGTTGCTAGAAGGTTAGGCTAAAGATGAAAGAGCAACTGAACTATGAATGGGAACTGAATAATACGAAACCCCGTGCTTAAGAGCAATGAATAAAAACACAGGGCAGTTTATAATGAGCTAATCTCCACTGGAAGAGGACCATGCCCGGTCATCAAACTACCCCCAATTATGTATACACACTCGTGTGACTCGAATACGTATTGGATTATCGGCACGAGAGCAATCGCGCTGAAATCAAGCGCACTTATAGAGGCCCCAACTTCGTCTGCTTCTTCTATCTGTCCGCTATTTACACTAGTACAGGTAACATAGGAAATGTTGCGAGGTGGTTGTCTATAGGATGGAAAGGTCGCCGAATTTCTCCTGTAAATTTATCAGCATCCATCCAAACAAATCATCATCGTCGAAATCACGTACCTTGTAGCCTGGTACCATCCAGCGTCCCTTGGAAACGAGTTGAGAGGTCTTCTCATCGATTTGTGGTTCGGCAGCAGCAATTTCATCCTACAAACTTTTAGCTCCATCCAGATCCATCTCCACCAACCAATACATACCACAGTAAGATCCTCATACGGTCTCGCAGTCTCAATATTCTTCAATGTCTTCTCCAAATCCTTCAACTCCAACTCAACCTTGCCCTTTGTCTCCTCAGCATCCTTGATAGCCTGCGCCTCGAAAGCCTCGATGGCCTTCACTTGTCTGTTGACATCGTATGACACGGGCTTGAAGTTGCTGAAGTGCTTCTCGATCTCATCGATGACGGCCTGGTTCTTCAGGACCGAGCGATAGTGCGCGAAGTCGACCTTGGAAGGTTGTTCGGAGAGCTGCTGAACGCGACGGCGGGCATCTTCGTTGCGCTTCTTGAAGGCTTGCAAGGAGGCGGCAGTTTGGCCACGGAGGCCGAGTGAGCTGGTGACCTTAGTCCAGTCAAGCTTGAGAGCTGCGCTTCGCTGTGAGGGGAGTATGTTAGCTGTTGTCTTGGGGAAGGGATTGCTGGAGCTTCGGCAGGGTCCGGCAAGTTGTCTCAATTCCACCACTTCGAGGCAGGATGCATTGGACATGGGAAAGAATGATAGGGGCTAATTGAGCGATTGAACTTACTCCGGCTGCCATTGTGACGGTGTTGGGACGATTAGAGGGAGTGGAGATGTTGAGTTGATCCTCGTCGTCAAATTGAGCTGTTCGGCAAAGGCGCTAATAGATCACGTGGCATATTCTTGGAAGCTGGATATTTCAAGCCACGAAGTCGGTGGTTAAGTGAGAGTTGTTTCAATTCTGTTTCTTTGGATATTCGAGTTATTGTAAGATTCTGATATCTGGCCGAAATGACCATCGTTTCGGTGCGCTTCAAGCTGAAGTATTCGCTGAAAAGGAAGTACAGCGACATAGATACAACATTCATTGGAATCAGGCCTTAAATCACGGAAAGTTTATGTACTGTTTCGATTGTTCTGATCATCAGAATTTGCATTGTGACAATTCCATTCAGAGTACAATTATTTTTAGTGCAGAGCCATAAATGCATCCGCCACCATCATTTTCCCAGCAGCTACGCACACCTAGCCAAGCTAGACATGGGAAGCTACAGACCCTATATGCTCAGAGCCATAATAGAGTTGACTATGTCATTGTCGTTCTCCTTCAATGCCTTGACAGCCTTCTTCCGTGAAACACTTGCTTGGGTCATGACCAACTCGATATCCTTGTCCTCAAGACCCGAAGCATCGACTTCCTCTCCGTCGTCCTCATCGTCGTCCTTCTTGTCATCGCCAGTGTCAATAGCCTTGCCCTTGCCGTTGTCGCCGTGATCGTGACCAGAGTGGTCATGTCCAGCGTGGTCGTGCGATTCAGCAGCAGCAAGTTGTTGGGCAGCGGAAGCCTGAGCTTGGGAGTTCAGATCCTCGATCTTGGCCTCGCCGAAAACGCTGCACAGCTATCAGTAAATCTTCTAGCCCAGAGGTAGGAGTCTGTTCTTACATGTAGGTGTTGCTGGATGGGGACTTGTAGACCTCTGGCTGGTTGATGACGAAAAGGATCTATTGGGCAAATTAGCATTTGTGATTCTAGAATAATTCAATGAAAGAATCATGATTCCAAAGACATAGCTCAGCGATTTGCGCCCAGTCTGCCTCCAGAATCATGGGCTGCCAAATTGTGCTTTCGCAAGCTCCAGAATTGGCTACTTACACCCTTTGGTCTTCTCAAGGTAACGCGGGTGATACCAGGGACTCTGGTAAGACCGAGCTTCGCGATAGACTTGCGGGCCTTCTTCTCATTGCGAGAGTGCACAATAGCTCCTCCTGAAGGGATGCTACCTTCCTCGCCAGCCTCGACTTCGGAGTCAGAGCTCTCGGATCCCTCGTCCTCTGCGGTGACGTTCTTGGTGGGCTCATCATCAGGGAGCTCTTCGATGCGTGGGTTCGACATATTGGGCGGTATGTCTGGGGTAGGAACGTTAGCAGATTGACGTCGAGTCGCGATTTTGTGAATTTTCCTCGTGTGCGCTTGCCCAGAACGGCTTTTGGCGAAGCGGGGAGCACGGCAGAAGCTCTGAAAAGGGGGACAATCGGGCACAAGTTTACTGACCTGGAGGAAGAATTAACGTAGAGGGTAATTGTTCAGGTTGGGAATTATTCGTGATCAAAGAGGATGAAGCTCGTTAGGGCTCAAGTTCGCTAAGAATTTTAGACTGCCTGCCGAAATGTCAAGTTGATAGAAGCCGGGGAAATCAACCACATTGAATGGCACAATACTTCAAGCCTGATTCACTCTCCCATGATGGTTTTTTGAGGCGGGTTGCTCTAAATTTGCAAATCGATTTTACATCATACATGTCATAATGGATGGGCTCCCCAAATTTTGACATTTCTTAGGCATTTTATTCCGGAAGCACTTCATTATCTTTTGAAGTCCATATGCTCTTGACGCCTGTCAAATTGACATAGGTACAAAGCTTCCAGAGAAGCAAAGGAATCCAGCAACCCAATGCAGTCATGCTCGCAATCCCAAACCCATCATCTATTTCGCAGACGCCTTAATCTTCGCCAACGACTTCTTGACCTCGAAACCTGCCTGCTTCTTCAGTCTCATGACCTTGAACCGCTCGAAATCTGTCAAAGCTCGTCTCTTTTCCTTTTGGCTGCGCTTCTTAGCCCATGCGCTCTCCTGCCACTTTCCTTCGATACCGGCTTTCTCCCATTGTGACTTGACAATTCCCGTTCGGGCGCCTCGTGGCAGCTTCTCCAGGACGAGGGGTGTGAGGATGAGTTGCGCAAGAGCGATTGCTTGACGGGGAACGGCGGCCTTGGTGTCTGTTGCTGGTCCATCAATGAGGGCCTGTATTCTTGTCAATACTTGCGCTTTTAACTCTGAAATCCCCAAAAATCTGCACATACACGCTTGTGGTCGATGATCTCAACAATCGTAGCCAGCTTGCCATCTGAAGGTCCTCCGTGGATAAGGACGACACGGCCGACCTCGACCAGTCTCCATGACGATGCCTTGATCTCTGCGTCACCCATTGTGAATTATTCTAGAGGGAATCCCGTTAGTGTCGTGCTCTGAGTATCTCGCAAAGTTTGAGCAAACGTACTGGGCGAAGTGTCGAGGATGTTGTTGTCGAAAAGTTGCTGGCGATAGATTCGTTCAAAAATTCCAAGTGTGTGCTCGCTTGAGGTGCCCGTGGTGCGAAGCACTAAGTTCCTAATGCCTGAGGCGTTCAGGCATCTACGCATTAGCGCGACCAGCTTTCGAGCCTTGAAAAAGTTCCTTGAGCTCCGAACTTTTGCAACCACAAATAAATTTCACGAAAACACAATTTCGCGACTCAACGTGAGAGATTCGCTGTCTCTCACAGATGCTATCCTTACTATCACATACTGACTCGACAAGCTGTTCGTCGCAATCCATTAGGGAATAATTGTAAGTCCAAACCCTCGTTTCCCACCCCGCCTCCAAATCCAATGATGATATAATTTGCGATCGACCATATTCGGTGGCACCCTCGCCGGGGTAGCTATATCGTGTTTGTGGATGACATTCAATCTTACATATTCTGAACATTTCCTTCATTCCCAAGTTGTCACGGAAGACTTGAGTAGAGTTCAGTCTGCTGACTCCAAGAAGAATTATTTAGGATATCCCTCCACCATCCTCTTCAAAAGGGCCCAGGTGGATACACCTCTCCCATGCCAACCAGAGAAAACACCGAGACGTCAACGTGAACGATGCCGCGAAGTAGTCGAGAATGGACGCAGTCGACGGGTAGGTCAACATTTTCTTCCCCTCAACACGTTTACTCGTCTATGATTAAAAAAACGCACTGAAAATCATGAGCTCTTCGGAGTACTGATTATTTCTAACCAAGATCACTGAGACTACCTTTACCACCCTCTTCGTTTCCCAAAAAGCATTGAAGACGGCTTGCTAATCGGTCTTGATAGGTTATCCCGTGAAGGCTTGACCCCTGAATAATTATCTCTCCAGGCATCTATCTAGGATACACTACTCTCGATCATAGCCAGCTGTCTCCTGCATATCTGATGCAGTTTCTGTTATGTGTCGCAGTCGGTCTGCCGAGACTTTGAACCATTTTCTGAAATGAAAGTTGTACGTTTCGGCGGATTGACTTGAGTATGCAAATTTCCAATTCTTCCACCCAAGACGGCAAGGTAGGTACAGGAGGTTGAGGCAGTAAGCATCTTGTAACAGTTTCCTTTAGCTCGTGCAATATATTCCAATTAATTTATCCATCAATACTGCATCAAGTGTGACCAGTGCCGAACCATGAAAGTCCTCAGCTTCACCACAACCTCCCTTAATCCTCAATAACGATCGGCTCCTCCCCAACCACTCTATCAACCCTATCCAAATCCTTCTTGATACTCTCAAACAACACCTTCGCCACGCAAGGCGGCACCGCGTTCCCAATCTGCTTCTTCCGTCCACTCCCTTCAAACACATGCTCCAACGGAAAGCCCTGCAACGCCGCATACTCCCTAACCGTGAATCCCCTCTTCCCACTTGGATGATAATTACCCCCATGAGTCGTCATCGTCCGCGGCAGAATCCTATTCCCATTCCACGGCGTCTCGAACCTATGTGGCGCAAAGGCAACAGCGTCGAGATCGTGGTCTGGTGCATTAGCGGGGATACAGGCAATTGTATCGTTGACGGACGCGAATGGTAAGAGACCGGGGCCATGTGTCGCGGCCGGCATAGCGGGGAGTGGCTCGCCTGGACAAGAGGCTATGATAATGAGTCTATTTCTTCGTTGCGGAAGTCCCTTTACCCACTGTCAGTACATATCCCTCATCATTAAGCTCAAGTAATCTAAAAACAGGAGAAGCAACCTACCCACTGCGCCAACCCCACAACAGCCCACCGAACAGAAAACCCCAACCCAGTAAACATCTGCACCAACGCATTAAAAAACCCCCTAAACCTCACCCCCACAATCCCAAACGTCTGCTCCAGCGTAACGACCCTCGGCCTCGCCACCTCAACCACACTCCGCACCGCAAACAAACTCGCCGTATTCATCTCATCGTCCGGTCCCTGTATCGTATGTGCCGGTGAGAAAAACTGACACGGTGGCGAGAGGTGCAGAATATCGACTTTGGTGATGGAGGGGGAGATCTTGTGGGCGAGGGACACGAAGTCGTGCGATGCGAGCGGGAAACAGTGGGAGGTGGGAAAGTTGGAGCGCCAGGTTTGACAGGCGGTTGGGTTGAAGTCGAATCCCCATTTTATGTGGAGGCCGGCGAGGAGGGCGCCCCGGGTTGTGCCGCCTGCTCCGCAGAAGGCGTCGCCGTAGGTGAGTTTTTGGGAGGGGGAGCGGAAGATGCGTTGTTTTGTGGAGGGTATTGGAGAGAGTAGAGTGCCGGTTAGAGGTGGTGTTGAGAGGGGAGATGATAGGACGTTGAGTGATGGGGTTGTTGAGGGTGTGGGATGGCTTCTTTGCCAGATACCTGTTCGCGTTGATGGCTTCGTGGGCTTTGAGTCGTGCTGATCGAGGATGATGACTGACAGTTTTCGCCTGGTGTCTTCCGTTCGGTCTCCAGCATCGAGTCGAACTCGTTTCCGACCGTTGCTATCATCAGCGTCATAGGGACTATGCTTTCGTTTCTTCGTCATAGTCGGTGTTGTAGAAGAGCTGGGACGGGCTTCTTTGAGGACTTTGGGCTTAAGTTGAGGCTTTGGAGAGCAAAGGTGTATGATCTCCATTTCAGACTCCGAGCCATCGACATCAACGTTGACAGGGCTTGGTAGCTCTTCCTCTGTCAAATTGATAGTCTCATCCTCACCAATAGCAAGCCGATACGCTCCCCCAGGTACCGTCTCACCACGCCATTCAAACCTGCGTATCTCATCCGAAACGGCATACAATCCAGTCGTATCCTCTGCTCTCATGTGCTCCAGAGTCCTTTCCTGGTAAATATTTTGATGTCGATCAGCCGCAGTAGCGTAAGTGCAAGTAGATTTCCATCGAGCAGTCAGACCACCTTCCATAGCAGCCTCATTCTGGTCTCTGAAATCCGAGACTGTGACATTTCGACAATGCGGAAAGCTCTGGTTGGTAAAACGGAGGCTTCGAAGCTTGACGACCTGGCCAAGAGGAACTTCGATGGCGCCTTGCTCCAGTGGATCTCGGGGATCGTCAAGGTCGACTTCGAGGCAAAGGCAGACTTCGTTGAGCTTCTTCTCCAGCATTCCGTTCAAATCTCTTGTCCGTTGAAGTCGATGCCCACGTAGCTTAGTTTCCCCCGTCGAGCTATCGCGGATGATGTGCGAAATCCGCAGAAAGTCTCCGTCTTTCAGCTCGACAGTTTTGCCTGGGCGTAATTGCCAACCGTTGCAACCACAATTCTCACAAGATGTGAAGGGTTCGATGATTGGCGGATTGCGATATTCGTACTTTGTGGGGGTTGGATTCCTTTTGGAATGAGCCTTACGATCTCCAAAGATTTCGATGTAATCGTTCTCATCGTGCATTAGGTCGATGTCGGTTTGTTGGTACGAGGAGCTTGTGCTTGATTTGCGAGCTTTTGAGGAAGATATTGATGTACGCGGTGTGTTTCGGCCCTCATCTTCTAGCAAAATTGGGATATTGACACTGCCCAGTTTTACTCTGGTTTTGGAAATCCAGACGGCAGCAGTGGAAGGTAGGTGGGATGCTAGTAGAGCCGGATTCTTGGGGATCTCCTCGTTGTTTCTATCGGCCATGATGGTATCATCACTGACAATGACTATGACAACTTTGGTCTTAGAGAAAAATATGGGACGGTCGGGGTGACCTATATTATCCCTCCTCCGCGGAACGACAGACACTAGACGTTGGGGAAAGAGACCTAAGGAGTGTCGTAACTTAAGAGATATTTCAGCGGCAGGTCAAGTGGCAAAGCAGTGATGTGACAATATCGAACCAAAATAAAACAATGCTGTGCGGATTTTGGGTCGGCTGAACTTTCATTCCAGAAGTCCTGGTAAATTTTGACGTGCATCAAGCGGAAGCATGCAATCTCTTATATCTTCTGAAGCGCTGTTGGCGTAGCATCTCCTCGCTCAATGGTACATCAAACCGAATGAGATTCTTCACGGGACATTACTTAAAAGTGTTGAATAAAGATGACAAGACATCCTGTAGGTTGGACGCCGCGTGTCTGCAGACTCTTCCATGCACTGAAGTGAAAGGATTCTGGTCTTGAACTCTTCAATGATGGGATGAAATGGTGCCCCCATGATATTACATTCGGTATTGAAACGGCAAGTAGCCGTGAAAGGTGGAGGAAAGTACAGAAAACGGCTAACTTGGATGACTGAGATTGCTTCATGACTAACTGTCAGTATGAGCTGGAGCACTGCATAGGTCCATGGCTTCATTGTGCAAAGCTAAACCGCAACAACGAATGAGCAATCATGACCTAAAAAGACTTAGAAAGGATGTTCAGGTTAGCAGGGTTATAGATGAATCTTTGTTTATAGGACTCTCTGTACTGCGCTTGCAGGACCAAGGCTGGCGTATCACTCCATCTAACTCCTTTACCTTGACTGATGCTTGAAGAGGAGTGATGTTGTGTTTCTATGCAGCCACACGCGCCACAGCATCCAAAACGACTAGGGGCCTTTCAGTCTCGGTAACCAATTAGAGGGTTGGAGTTTCGAAGAGGTTGGTGGCATTTCGTAGGATCAATACATTATTGATATCTATATCTATAAATTCAAAGAATGCGAGCATTGGACTTGATTAGCAGCTCTCCCTGCTTCATCAAAAATTAAAGACCTTTATTCACGTCACCTACAATTCCGTTGTGGCTGCAGACCGTTGCTGTTTCCGCTTATCCAGGTCGAGCTAACCTTATCCAAGCGAAAAATTTTGTGGTCAAAAATCCCCGCCAGTCTATCCCACCTCTCCTAAAACTAAAATGTGCCAATCCACGTTAAGTCTCAGCAGTGCTCTGCTTCCTCTCCATCCTCGACGGAGGTCATCTCTACCGTCGATCTACCTTTCTCCTCTTGATTGAGAATCCTATTGCCCAAAGCTCTTTGCTTTATCCTGCCCCGCCTCTAGCCGCATCTCTGCGCATCCACAAAGCTCTTCTCCAGACCTCGAAGTAAGTGTGCCCCTCCTTTCCAATTGCACTGGCCTTTGCAAGGCCCTCTATCCCGCGGCTGTTATGATGAATGAAATATTTTAAGATGTTAGACTTCGGAGAAAATAATGCCGAGAAAATATTCAGACTGAACAGACAATTCTTCGCGCTTTGTTGAAACCTCGTCTTTGTATCTGGACTGACAATTCTGCAACAGACGCACTTCAACAGTGTCCTAAACCTGTCAGGATGTGCGGAATCCTCGGACTCATCCTTGGCGACATCGGTGATCCTTCTTCCACAACTGCCGCTGCCGACCTCCACGATGCGCTGTACTATCTCCAGCACCGAGGACAAGATGCTTGTGGCATAGCTACTTGTGCCTCCGGTGGAAGAATATATCAGTGCAAAGGCAATGGAATGGCTGCCAAGGTCTTCCATGATGGATCCAGAGTGCAAGACCTCCCAGGTTTCATGGGTCTCGGACACTTGAGATATCCCACTGCTGGCACCAGCGCGAGTGCCGAAGCGCAACCCTTCTACGTGAACAGCCCATACGGAATTGCATTCGCGCATAATGGCACCTTGATCAATTCCGAAGCTCTCCGATTATATCTCGACAATGAAGCACACAGGCATATCAACACAGGTAAGTCAGGGGAAGAGACTTCCAGATTAAATACTGGAGCGCCAAGAATCGGGCTGACTCGGATTCCTCCACAGATAGCGACAGCGAACTGATGCTGAATATCTTCGCCAATGAGCTCAACGAGACTGGAAAAGCTCGTGTGAATGAAGAGGATATCTTCAGTAGCTTGGAGCGCATGTACGGAAGATGTGTTGGTGGCTGGGCTTGCACAGCGATGCTTGCTGGCTTTGGAATTCTAGGCTTCCGCGATCCGTACGGAATCCGCCCCCTCGTTCTCGGAGAGCGTCCATCTGACACTCTCGATGGCGCTACGGATTATATGATGGCTTCTGAGTCTATTGCTTTACGCCAGCTTGGCTTCGAGAACATCGTGGACATTCTACCTGGACAAGCGGTCATCATTCGAAAGGGATCCAAGCCGCTGTTCCGCCAGGTGGTTCCTCAGATTTCATACTCCCCAGATATTTTCGAATTCGTTTACTTTGCCAGACCTGATACAATCATTGATGGCATCAGCGTTCACCAAAGCCGACAGAACATGGGCTACAAGCTCGCAGACCAGATTATCCGAATTCTCGGCGCAGACGCTATCAAAGAAATCGACGTCGTGATTCCTATCCCTGAAACTTCAAACACATCTGCTGCCAGTCTTTCGGAGCGACTCAAGATTCCCTACTGCCAAGGCTTCGTGAAAAATCGTTATGTCTTCCGTACCTTCATTATGCCCGGACAATCTGCTCGGCAAAAATCTGTACGTCGAAAGCTGAGCGCCATCCCATCTGAGTTCGCAGGTAGAACTGTCCTCCTGGTAGACGACAGCATTGTTCGAGGTACCACCAGCCGAGAGATCGTGAGCATGGCAAGAGAAGCCGGCGCAAAGAAGGTTATCTTTGCATCTAGCTCACCTCCCATTACACACGCTCATATCTACGGTATTGATCTTGCTTCACCACAAGAGTTGGTTGCCCACAATAGAGATCGCCTTGCTATCGCAAAGCATATCGGTGCTGAGGAAGTCATCTACCAGTCCCTCGACGATCTTAAAGCAGCTTGTGCAGAGCTTTCTCCTCGAGGCCCAACTCAGAAATTCGAAGTCGGTGTCTTCTGTGGAAAGTATGTTACTCCAGTTACACAAGGCTACTTTGAGCACCTCGAGAAAATCCGAGGGGAGAGCAAGAAATCCAAGGTGCTGGAAAGCGCCAGGGAGGCCGTGTTGCAAGGTGTCGCTGGAGAGAAGGAACTTGAATTGATCACACATGGCGCGTTCGTTGATAATCATGGCAAGGTGGTTCCAGAAATACAAAAGGTTGCTAATGGCAAGGGCATTAATGGAGATGCGAATGGACACGGTCGTCGTAAGAGAGAACGAGAGGAATCGGGAACCCCCCCTGTTAGAGATCGTCATGATATCAGGCAAGTTTCCCCCTCAGAATTGAGGATCTGCGCTAACATTTAATAGCTTGCATAACTTTGCGAACGAACCACAGAGAGGTTACGAATAAATGGCATTAGACTTGGATAACTTGGTTATGGCGTATACGTGATGGGCTGTATCATGGAGGCGTTGGTTATGGATGTTCCCTTGGCTATACATTACTATAGTGGTCGTCAATTTTGGGAAGGGTAACTAAATACTTGTGTAACTTTCTAGATGCAATATCAGCTTTGGAGGGTATTTCTTTTGTGTCTGTTTCAAGAATGAACTTCATGTGTCTGTGGGTTTTCCCATCCATGCCTCTAGAATTTTGAGGCATTCTTGACATATCACCAGTGGGACGAAATTCTTAATTTATGTACCTCTCTGTATCGACAGTGCGTCCCCTGCCGGTTGGGATTTCGTCTTCGCTGACTACCTGGACGCTTGACATATTGAGTAAAATCGTGGACAGCATAATACAGAGATTGTCGCGCCAAACAAGTCTACGCCTATGCCAGCCACAATTATCATCTCTTCAAAATTCTCATTTCTATGAAAAATGCGAGCCTGGTTCAAAGTGGCTGGCGCACGGACCCTATTGGTTACCTCACCACTCTGACTACAACGAAGCTTGCCTTCATCAACGATCATTGAATGACCACAAAATTCGGTTTCCTGCAATTAAGGTCGCTGCCATCTAACATCGGCCGTTATCGGCCGCAGCGGCCATCATCCTTCCCAAAACCCCTAATTACTTTGGTTGAGCCTCGCCACGCCACCGCAGCCATGGCACCTCGGCGCAAGGTGGCACCGTCAAAAGGGGTTATCGACAACCACTCAACCAATCCTCAGGTCTCTAAGAAGGAGACCTCATCCGTTGAAGTTAAGCCAAAAACCGAGGAGCCTAAGAAGAAGCCACATATATACAAACTCGACTTCGAGAAATCACCATTCCCAGACCACCGTTTCCCAACCCCCGAGGCAGCAGAAGAAGTCTACCGCCTTCTCAGCAAAAAACACGGATTGGCTAAAGCTCCAAAGAAAGTTCCGCCCCCATCAGCTGATTATGCTGGCTGTGGTGAAGTGCCTGATTTACTCGATGCTCTCCTACGTACTACTATGAGCGCAAACACTTCGTTTGAAAATAGTAGCAGAGCACTCAAGGGCTTAATTGATACCTTTGGTGCAGTTGATGGGAGTCCGGATTGGCATGCCATCTCTAAAGTCAAGGCCGAAGCCATCACAAAAGCCATACACCATGGCGGGCTTTCAGTCGTCAAGGGGAAGCGCATCAAGGAGCTTCTGACTATTGTTCGAAACCAAAATATCGAACGACGGGATGCGCTTCTGAAAGAGAAAGCTACCGGAAAGCCATCTAATGTTCTTGCAACTGAGCATCTTACACAAGTCCAAAAAGATGCGGAGATTGCTAGGATTGAAGAGAATCCTCTGACGATGGACTGGGTGTTTGAGATTCAGAAAGATAGCGATGTACTCGATGAGCTGGTTAAACTTCCTGGAATCGGAGTCAAGACTGCTTCTTGCTGTCTGCTGTTCAATCTTCAGCGCCCGAGCTTCGCAGTCGATACCCATGTGCATCGGCATTGCAAGTGGCTAGGATGGGTGCCACCAAATGCAACGGCTGATCAGACGTTCAACCATTGCGATTTGCGTCTTCCGGATCATCTCAAATATGGTCTGCATAAGTTGTTTATCAAACATGGGAAGACGTGTTACAAATGTCGAGCCAATACGAATCCCGGGTCCAAAGACTGGGAGGCAGCTGAGTCGTGTCCGATTGAACACCTCGTGGATCGGGAGTTGACACGGAAGCCTCGCAAAAAGCGGAAGCTAGACGATAGCGAGAAAAGTGAAGACGATGAAGAAGCGTCTGAAGCTGGCGTGAAAGCAGAGGAGTCATCAGAAGTCGAGGATACCAAACCGCTCAAGAAGGCGAAAACGAAGACGAAGCCGAAAGTTGCAAAGAAGACAAAGTCAAATACTCCGACGATCGCGGCGAGACCTAAGAGAAAGACTGCGGCCAGGTCTAGAACTATCAAGAAGGAATCGGGGTCGAGTGAGTCTGAGGCGGACGAAGCAGCCTCGCAGTATAGTGAATAGAAGGATTGTATAACTTGATGTAACCATAATAGTAGATATTGGGTTTCTGCAGTATCTAACCAGCATTATATGGTGCGACGCAAGGGGAACACCGTCAGCTTTGTGGTATCTAAGCATTCAAGATTCTTGGTATTTAATTATGAGAGGGTTGTACAGGGAGCTCTACTACGAAATCCGAAATACCCACGAAGCAACAATTATGATTTTCCACATTTGATTAGATGACTTATTCTGTACATTAGAAGCAAAGAGGATTCAATGGTTCTATTTGAAAATTAGTTTGTGTGGGTTTCGAAGTTCAGGGTCTTGACTTTTCATGGGCGAAAACTTCACCCAAATTCGAAATCCAACATTCAAAATAATGAGTCTCTAAAGAATCCCCAATACAAATTGAAACTTCTAATACCCCTCTCCCTCTGATCATCCACCAATCGGCGGTGACGGCCCGCGAGGCTCGTCTGGCTGAATAGGGGTCAAACGCGCTAGCAGGGATGTGGCTTCCCCAGAATCTCAAATTTATCAATTTACCTTCAACCGCATCTCTACTCTGATCACCACGTCTCTTCTTCTACAACCTTTTAATTGTGCTACGCGTCTTTCGATTCTTCCTGTCATGTATTTTTGACTTCGTGGCCTGCGATAAATACGGGGATTTCACTATACCTGCAGCTTCAGACTCGGCTGAAATTAGCAGAGAAAACGTGTTTGCCCAGAAAACCATGGCTGAACCACAAACTGAACCAGAAGGGTTCCTGGAGGGTTGGAAGGAAGGAGAAGTGTTAGTTTACAATCGATGGTATCCTCCAATGCTTGCTAATTTCCACCAGCGAGAAGCTCCTCTACGGTGCTGCAATCGGCGCGAGCATCATCGTAGCGATCGTAATCTGGATCATCGTGATAGTCAAAGAGTGGCTGTTCAAGGAGCCCGTAATCAAATACACAATCGCACTTCCAACCCAACCGGAGGAGTCGCGGATCCTGGAAAAGCCCTCGATCAAAGCCCCAGGTTCGACAGCGATCCAATGTTATGCCCCCGCAACCGGAGAGTTCCTCGGCTTCGTGAACCCCTCTACACCCGAGGGGATTGACCGCGCGATCGAGAAGACACAAATTGCGCAGGAGAAATGGGTGGCTACGAGTTTCGCGCAGAGACGGCAGGTGCTGAGGTGTATACAAGCGTTTATAATGGAGCATACGGAAGAAATATGCAGGGTGGCTTGTTTGGATTCGGGGAAGACTATGATTGATGCTACGCTGGGAGAGATCTTGGTCACGGTCGAGAAGCTGCGATGGACGATTCTGCACGGGGAAAAAGCTTTGCGGCCCTCGAGGAGACCGACGAACCTGTTAATGGCGTACAAGAAAAACGTCGTGCATTACGAGCCTCTGGGCGTAGTTGCTGCATTGGTGTCCTGGAACTATCCATTTCACAATCTGATTGGACCTATGATCTCAGCTATCTTTTCAGGAAATGGTATCATTGTCAAGGGATCAGAGCAGACGGCGTGGAGTGCAAGCTATTTTACTCTAATCGTCAAAGGAGCTCTCCATGTCTGTGGCCATGATGCCAATCTCGTCCAATCCGTCGTCACCTGGCCTCAAACCGCAAACCACCTTACCTCTCACCCGTCTATCTCTCACATTACTTTCATTGGAAGTAGACCGGTCGCCAAATTGGTTGCAGCATCAGCTGCAAAGGCTCTAATCCCAGTTGTCGCCGAGCTTGGTGGAAAAGATGCGGCTATTGTCCTCGATTCTGCCGTGAACGATTTACCTCGGATCATTGAAACTCTCTTACGTGGAACGTTCCAAGCAGCCGGTCAGAACTGTATCGGTATCGAACGTATAGTCGCCTGTCCCAAGGTCTACGACAAACTAGTCCTCGCTCTTGAGCCTAGAATCCGAGCTATCAGAGTCGGCTCGTCACTTGATGCACCCAAAGATGCACAAGTTGACATGGGAGCCTCTGTCTCAGATGCCTCCTTCAACAGACTCGAGAATCTGATTCAAGAAGCTGTTAAAGACGGAGCACGTCTGCTTGTCGGCGGATCCAGATTCCGTCATCCAGTTCATCACTCTGGACATTACTTCCAAGCCACTCTCCTCGCAGATGTGACAACAGACATGGCCATCGCGAATGAAGAATGTTTCGGACCGATCTGTGTTCTCATGCGAGCCAAGAACCCGGAGGAGGCTTGTGGTATAGCCAATTCTCCCAACTTTGGTCTCGGGGCATCGGTTTTCGGCGCGAATGACTACCATACGAAAGCCGTGGTTCGAAACCTGAAGACTGGCATGGTAGCCGTCAATGATTTCGCCGCTTTCTACGCTGTTCAACTGCCATTCGGTGGTCAAGGTGGCAGTGGCTACGGCCGTTTCGCGGGAGAAGAGGGTCTCAGGGGTCTGTGCAACCTCAAATCGATTTGTGAAGATCGTTGGGGATGGGCTGGCATCAGCACTGCTATTCCAGCACAAATTAGATATCCTATTCCGGATACAGCGAAGGGATTTGAGTTTGTGAGGGCTGTGGTCGAGATTGGCTATGGCATGTGGCCTTTTGGGAGGTTCGTCGGGCTCAAACGGATGTTGAAGAATATGTAATTGGCTAGGAGAGGGGGTTACTTGTAGTATACTGACGCTAGATACCATAATTGCGAGGTGTATATTTTGAAAGTCTCATGGTCTTCTGAGACTTTGCGAGTGCGAAAGATTGGGTTTGAGGAGATATATCTCCTATGTCATTGTGAGTTTCTTCGAAGAATGTTCCTGTATCCTTCGCATCACCTCCAGGTTTAGTCATTACATATTTTACATCAACTCTGAATCTCCCACCCAGTTCAATTCGAATCCAAAGCCCCACCTTCGGCACGGGTTTATATCCCTCCGGCGAACTTGTCAATCGAAGGGCGGGGCGCAGCTGCTAGCCCAAATAAATTCCACAAGGCTGGCTCGAGGCTGATTTCTTACTACACAGATATTTACCATGGCCGACATTCCATCAGACAAGAGACAATGCCTGGGGGCGGACTGTGAAAAAGATGCCGGAGATTTGCAGTGCCCGACGTGTCTGAAGATCGGGATAAAAGACAGCTTTTTCTGTTCGCAGGATTGTTTCAAGAGGAATTGGGTTTGTTTAATTCCGTTTTCTTGCTGGGGCTTGAGGTGAGCTGATTCAGGGCTGTAGAATCAACATAAGACGCTACACAAAATAGCTCAGAGCAAGTCAGAAGATGGTATGTGGTACAAGATCATACCCCCCAAATCACGCCTTTAACATGAAATATAGGAACATATAATCCATTCCCAGATTTCTCATTTCCCGGCACCATCCGACCCGTCTACCCACTTTCCCCCAAACGTACTGTCCCTAAATCAATAAAACACCCCGACTGGGCCGAGACCGGCATCCCGAAAGGCGAGAAGCGCTTAAACAGAACTAAAATCGACCTTCTTGACGCCAAAGGACAGGAAGCTATGCGTAAAGTCTGTAAATTGGCTCGAGAAGTGCTCGATATCACTGCTGCGGCGATCAAGCCGGGCGTCACGACTGATTATCTAGATGAGGTTTGTCATAATGCTTGTGTAGAGCGAGATGTAAGTCAATATATTTCCGCGGAGTGAAAATGGTTGTTAATGATGTTGTTAGTCGTATCCTTCGCCCTTGAATTATAACGGCTTTCCCAAGTCGCTGTGCACAAGTCCGAATGAGGTCGTTTGTCACGGGATACCAGACCAGAGAGTGCTTCTCGACGGGGATATCCTTAATCTCGATATCTCACTGTACCACGGCGGTTATCACGCTGATCTTAACGAAACATACTACGTTGGCGATAAAGCCAAAGCAAACCCAGACGCTGTCAGAATCATCGAAACGACGCGGGAATGTCTGGACAAAGCGATCGAGCTTGTGAAGCCTGGGACACCAATTCGAGACTTTGGCCGCGTTATTGAGAAACATGCCAAGTCCAGGGATTGCAAGGTGGTTACGAATTGGGGCGGTCATGGCATTAACACGGAATTTCATCCGCCGCCGTGGGTACCGCATTATGCGAAGAATAAGGCGGTGGGGGTGTGCAAACCGGGAATGGCCTTCACGCTTGAGCCTATACTTGCGCTGGGGAGGGCGAAGGAGGTTTATTGGCCGGATAATTGGACGAATGTTACTGTGGATGGGGAATTGACTGCTCAGTTTGGTTCGTACAGGATGTTCTGTTGAGTTTTGGGGGAAATTACTAATGGACATGTAGAACACACTTTGCTGGTCACGGAAACGGGCGTTGAGGTCTTGACGAAGGCGAATGCTGATTCCCCGGGTGGCCCGGTACCGATGCCGACAGAGGCAACGAAAAGTGCGTCAATTTCATAGCATAAGCTGTCAATGCAAAGTGTACGGATTGCGGTCACCGTCGGATGGACTGCCGCCAGTCGGTCTAGGGTTCAAAGAAGGAATGATACAGAATTCATGGATGTGTCCTAAAGATTTCTGGTACTTTGGGTTGCTTACGGAGTATCTTCCTTCTTATAAAAGCCATTTATTTTTGTCTTTTATTGGAGGTCTTTAGGGCAACGTTACAGGTACTTCTACAGGTTTCGGCTTGAATAGGATTGGGTGCCCCGTTATCCCCCTCTTATTCTTCAAGAGCTTGACTTGAGATGGGAAGTTGGTAGCTACTAGATCTCCCATTCAATCTTCACCCACCCGAAAATTTATGCTAGAGACATCTACCTCATACGTGAGTCTCCAGTGCGCTTCGAGACAGGTAGCATATAGCTTAAAGGCAGGCATAGATGGTGTTTTTTGGAAGCAATCTGAAACTTGTTCATTCCAAAACGAAGAGTGAAAATGACTGAAAACGATTATCGGAGACTTTTCCCAGCATTTTCAATAAATTGTGTTTCGTTTCCATCGTTGCGATACACACTAAGCGAGTCATCTCAGGGGCTTATTTACTCACGAGGATATCAGGAAGTATTCCATTTTACGATTGAAATAACAATTCTCCAGAGCAAGTTCTTACCTCCCTTTAGGTTTCCATCATCCCATCAGACCAAAATAGAGCATTGACTGAGGGGAATTAAAAAGTCAATGTCACGTGCAGCCTGATTGTGGCTTGACCTGTGGCTGAACAAAATACAACCTCATTCGAGCCTACTTTGTTCAAACCACCAAAAAAGTCAACAACAAACATCATGACACAAGTTACCCAGCAGCCTCAGTCCCGCCTCTTGGCGCTAGTTGACGAGCTTCTAATCGGAATCGTTGACTTCGTCGAGTCCAAATACGATCTCCACAGCCTTGCACTCGTTTGTTCACGGCTCCAAGGACTGACAGAACCAGCCTTGTACCGCTCTATCCTCATCCGTAAAGGGACGACAGCTCTTCGAGTCTTCAGTGCCATTATGTCTAGGCCAGCTCGGGCCTCCTTCATTCGCCAGCTTCAGTTGCGGTATATGTACGCGCATAGAGGTGGCATCCAAGTCTTGAACGAAGGCTTGAGGAAAATGTGTAACTTGCAGGAATTGACAATTGAGGCGCCTTGTTGCAATGATGCGTATGCGTTTTTGGATGAGGGTTTTGAGAGTAAGGGGCTGATTGATTATGCTGATTATTTTATCTTTGCTTCCTCGATGACGGTGGAAACACAACCGAGAGTCCAGGTCCCGCTACAGAGGTGTAAGTTTATTCAAAACAGTTTATTACATCCCGGTGGCTCCATGACGTAGCTACTGATTAGTTACTAGTAACTCTCCACAGCCACAATGCAGCTGGCGCAGGGAGAGAAGCATTTAATATGGGAAGAAATTCCGTCATCTTCCTCCACCCAACACTTCGCCATCTGACCATCTCATGTCTTGATATCAGCGAAGACATTGTGCCTTATCTATCAGCAAACCAGAACAAGACACGACTCCAAAGCCTTACTTTTGATGAGTGCAATATCACTGTCTCGGCTCTCACAACCATCCTCGCCGTACCTAAAGCTCTCGAAGAATTGACTATCGGAGAGAGAATGTACCATCTCAGTAGAGATGGGCATGCCCCACTTGGACGGTTTCCAGCAGCTTTCTTAGATGCTCTGGCTCTTCAAAAAGATACCCTCCATTATGTAAAGCATATCGGTGGCGTTGGGCTTTTTGGACTTTCAGCAAACTCTCCCAGCCTGCCTCTAGACATCCTTCCTAACTTGCGAAAGCTGGAAGTTGGCTCCAGTTCCATCCTAACTCGATTCCTATACCAGTCAAATCGATCTACTTGCAGTCTCGATCTGCACGTTCGAATAATTCAATCCTATAGGTCCGAACCAGATCCATTTGAAGTTGAATCCGTACTTCTGCCATCCGTCCTACTTTTCATCCGCCAATGCCCTCATCTAGACCTCGTTTTAGATTGCGCAGGCGGAGAACCTGAAATAAGTCTTGCAGACTCGTTGCAACTTGAAGAACTCGCAATCTGGAAGAAGATTCTTGCGCATTTGCGCTCGGATGCATCTGAGACTCGGAAATCGTCGAACAAACGATGCTTGAGAATCCTCATCTCAAGAAGAGACGGAAAGATCCCACCGTATATGTATGGAGAAGAAGAACCGGTAGAAGAAGTCATTTTCGACTCTGATTCGTATGATGCCAGAAGTCGGGGTTGAGATATTGAGAGGAAACAATACCCGAATTTGGTTTGGTGGTTCGGTTTGGGCATATGAGATCTATAGGCATGAAAATGGCGAAATACCTTTAAACTTTGCTCGATATCTCCGTCGCGATAGATCTATAGAAGTATCACCAATTTTGAAGGACTCAATTGCGGCATTTCTAAGATCTGAATTTAACAGCCGCTGTTTATCTCAAGCTACGCTTTGTCTGGCCCGCCCAAAATTCCATGTCTGTCCGCCTCAACTCTATGAGAATTCAACACATTATTTCTGTGGCACAGGTAGCCTTTTCATGAATGACCTTTTCTAGGTGTACGCCTATGCATCCACGATCCTCCTCTTCCATCCTTGAGTTCCCTTGTCGAGCCCCGAAACCGCGACTTTGGTGGTACCCGAAAGCACCGGCGGCTTGCTCTCCACACCTGGCGGTATACTTAACTCTTCATCGAAGTTGACAATCGCCGCAGTATAAAGGGCGCCATTTCTGGTCAATACGGTTTCAAGCTCGAATCGACAATCAGCATTCAAACAGACGCTGCAGTCTCACGCCGAGAAGAAATTCGCAAAAGCATTTTCATATCTGCAAAAATTGACTTCTAATTCAGCGGTTTTGATAGAGTTTCCAGTCGAACCATTGAGTCCATCAAAACTCCCAGCAGAGCACCAATCGTTGAAGAGTTTATCATCGGTCCAGTCGCCAATGCCATAGAAGTTCAACTCGTTAGCAGGAACGTTACTCGATGGATCAGTGCTGAAGCTGTCAAAACTTGACAAGCTACTGGATGTTGAAGCGGTGTCAAAGTCTGGTGTATCAAAGATCGAAGAGCTACTGTAACTCGAAGGCATGTGCATGCTTGATGAGTCGAAGCTAGGATTCGAGGTAGGACTGAAGCTTGGAGATAGGGCGAAGTTTTCGAGTGGAGGGTCGATTTTTGGAAGGATATTCGAATACGACCGATTGCCATAATCGTGATCAAGGAACTCAAATGAGCAGGGCGTATCTCGATCTAAGAGATACTATGTTAGTTCCTTTCTTGACATTTTCACTGAGCCTCTTGCTTACCGGGATGCTCATGAATTTTCACGACGTGCTCCTTCATTTTATCCTTCCTTCCAGTTGCATATTTGCATCCATTATATGAACACGATGCCTTTGGACCATGGATGGAAGCTTTGTGTCGAACAAGATCGGCTCGACGGCGGAATTTAGACTTGCAGGACTTTACACTGCAATTGTAGAGACTGGAACACATGACTTCCGGTGTTTTGGTCATCTTAAGAATGACGCTTGAGCAATCGGAATTTGATGAGCTTCCATAGGTGCACGGTTTGACCTTAACATCTACCAACACGCGCTCGGAGGATTGGAAAAGTGGAGGCATGTCTATGAATGTTCAATTTAAAGGTTGACGATAGTTTGAAGATGCAATGCTACAACAAAAGCGATGCGGGGGATACTTAAATCTTATTTGAGTTGTGTCCTCACAAGGATACTCGTCAGAGCGGTCCATCTCGAATGGCATTCTCATTGCGGTCAACTTCCTTGTGGTAAGTCGATCTCGTAAAGCTGCCAGCAGAGGAGGGAACAGTTGAATGTCGGTCTCGAATTCAGCTGACAGACGGGTGTGGAGGGAATTGAACGCCATGTCAGATTATACAATTCGCTTAACAACCACCCTGAACGAACCAGATCAGCCAAAACTCAGGGGTCTGAGGAGTGCGCATATTAAAGTTGGAATACCTACTATCACAGTTTCCCAAAGAAGAAGACCGCCCTTCGTTTCGGTTGCTGCCTCATTTGGTGGTGGTCTAGACTTAGCATCGAGGCTGAGCAAGAAAGACCACACCCTGATTCTCACAACGACATCGTGCGACACTTTCATCATATTTCGGCCCTCTGGACTCTTTGATCGACCCTGAGTTAAATTCGTTCAGACTTTAATTAACCAGAGGACGTTATCGACGTCATATCTTACCCCGCGGTCGGTGAGCCTCAGCTGTCAGCCTTGTGGGATTGCCGTCGCCACTGGCCATCCGCTGTAACTCACTGGCAGACTACATCATTGAGCTCATGTGCGTACGTCTGGATCATTTCAGGAGTCCATCTCAAAAGTCTTAATTGACACTCACACGTAATCGTGAACGGGGGCCGGGCTGACAAATGATTCTAGAACTCGACAGCCCTAGCAATCTCCCTGAATGCCCCAGCAGACTCATGTGACCTCGTCGTCTTGGATAGGCAGTACTTACAAAACCTTGGAGTGCATTAATTTATCTCAAGATGGCATCATCGACCGTTCCCCTAGGGGTTGGTAAGTTGACGATCTAAACGATATGCTTTTCTAATGCGCATAGACATGAATAATCCCTCCAACCTCTACCTTTATTCTCAAGTTCTAGTCTTCAAAACAGACATTTCAAGAGAAGATGCTATCTTTGAGAATTCCCCAACCTCGGAACAGAGAACGCTTCAAGCAATAGCCCACCAATTGGATTTGGACTATGAATACTCAAAGGCATCTCGAACAGTAAGAATCAGTCGTCCAGAAGCTTCTGAGCCAGTGGAGTTCACGAATTCTGAATTTCCGGGAGCTCAAAATATCCAGTTTTTGGCTGGCTCCATGGTACCCAATCAGATGGAGCTTGGCTTTGGCAATAATAGTCACCAGGACAGGTCGACCCTCGATAATCAACAGTACATTTCATCATCAATGAACTCGGATACGTTATCTCCGTCAACGATACCCTCCTCTATCTTTGATTCAGCGTTCTCCGTAGATCTCTACTCTCCGCCCCCGAAAATCACTAACTCATGCCCTAATTCTCCTGTTTCATCTCTTGGGCAAGTTGACGAGGAGCCACCCTTATTAGAGCTCTCGCCACAGACCCCAGAAGTTGTGGCACCTGTAAAGAGGAAGCTTTCTGGTAGCGGCAATTCCTCTCGAAGTTATATACCGAAGCGGCGATGGAATGTTTGGCCGCTAGGCTCACGCAAGACTGCGGATGTTGACGCGTCCAACAATGATAGCATCCCGGAAAACCCAATTGTCTATTCCTGTGGCTCGTGCCAGAGGTCATTCTCTCGAGAAGAAAACTTGAAGGTTCATGAGCGGTCACACGTAGCAACAAAGGTTACAAAACAAAAACCTTTCCAATGTCCAGATTGCAGCCAGGCATTTTCACGCCGAGAGCTGGTGCTAAGGCACCAGCAAAGAATACATTCTGCTCCTCTATACCCGCCGGTTGCAATGAATGTTCGCAAGGACCAAAGGTGTGGAAGTAGCCCTGGGGTCCGGCGACGTAGAGGATTACCGTCAATACCAGGAACGGGTCCTTTTTCTCCATCTGCACTTTCTTCGCCTGCTGAAGAAACCGACTTGACTTCCGAACTACTGTCCACTCCGCAACCATCCTACTACAACCAGACCGCGAGCAAGCCAAGCTCCACATACAGTGGACACAGTGAGCGCGGTGCAAGTAAGCAAGAGAGCATTTTCAGCAGGGAATCGAGTACGCAAAGCCAAGGAGGCTCGGGCTACCAAGAAATTATCTTCGACTCAAATTCTGTATACTCCAGTAGCTCGGGCCGACGAGGGCCATTGAGTGATTGGGCTCGGGCTGGTGCTAATGCAGTGAAAAAGGTGGGAGCGTGTTGGTAAGTGCTCACAAGGCCATCATCTTTGAGATTTCCTGAAATCTCTCACCTTGGCCATCAAACCAATTGAACATTCTTTCGAGTGACAGTTTTGCTGATTTTCGGCAGGCGATGCAAATTTCTGAGAAAGACTGTAAGTATCACTTGTCCGGATTTTGGAATGTCATTGACAGTGACAGTGCAATCCCGAAAACCCGTGCGCTTTGTGTCCAAGAAGCGACAAGTCAAAATGGGAAGCAGTTGGCTGTAGGCGTGGTGTTTTTGAAGTGGAATTACCTCTCAACAGTTTGTGCAAGCAAAATCCATTTCCACAGCCTGCAGAAGAGGAGAAACGCGCCATTTCAGCACTAGCATCCGCATCACAGGAAGCGACGACCAGACGTGACCTGTGGGTTCGGCAGGAACTTACATTCGACCCGAGCGCCGCAAATACGCAGTACAGTGTGCAAATATCTGACGCCGATGGAATTCGTCAGCTAATGGCTCAGGCATTCTCGAATGCCTATAACGCTGTCATTGAGAAGCCCAATATAGTCGCTCTCAATCCGGTGCAGGAGTGTGCAATGGCAATAACGTGGGAGCTCCTTAATTGCTCTTGCTCGCGGCCTGTGGTTCATTCGATTGGAGGGTTTGACGGCTTGATCCGACTCCTTGCTTCCGCTGCTGTTTATCAAGCAGGACAAGAAGATGTAAGATCTCCATTTTTCTTTATTGCAAAGTGCTGGATGGCTATTCGCCTTCGCTCCTTCCCTATCAAGGATATATGGGAATGACACGCACTATGAATCTATCAAGTGATCTGAGGATTAGGCTTCGCACTGTCCCACTTCGCCTACATCCCCTACAAGCTCAAAATATGCCAATCAAATTCCGTCGGTATACCAAAGTAGTTTCACTGATATTCTTTCAGAATCAACTGATTGCTCAATCATTTATTTGTCTCCGAAGTTGCTTAGAAGCATTACGCAAGAAAAGCTCCGGTTTTATCAACCAATATTCCCATTCATACTGCAGTCCACTTTCTCGGGACTGCAAAGTCGAGTACATCGCAACGATCAACATGCACTTGCAAAGATATTTCACCGAGCTGTCAAGAGTTATGTTCAAGAAAGAAAACATACGCAAAAAAAACCTCTGCTACCTCTCCATATTCTACAGCTTCTGCATCCAAAGTATCGTAAGGCGGGCCTTGATAATGCTTGCAGGGGATTCACAACCCGCATGTCTGCAAAGCAAGCAATACATGCATATCCCACTGCGCCTCTTCGTTGCTGGTTCAGGCAACTATGACCCCCTGACCCGCGATCTTCTCTCATTGTCTGATGAACACGACGAGTACGAGCAAGCAAGACAGGCAGTCGGACATGGAGATTGGTGTCTGACTGGGATTAGAGACTCGGGAAGCTATCTCAAGATGTTGTTTGAGGATGATGGCAAGCCGATTCATACGGCTCAGCAAGATATGGGAATGGCATCGTGTGAGGTGGAACAGCAGCTAGAGATTGATGATGCTATGGATTTTTCGGGATCCGTGGACTATCTGAGTGCTTTCTGGGAGACAGACCAAGCGGGATCATGGGATGAGATGATCTTTGGCAGCCCATGAGGAGCCGCAACTCAGTCGCCCCGAATCCCGTGTATTGCTTTCACTGCAGCACTGCAGCAATGCAGCAATGCAGTGGTGGCGGGGAATAAGGCGCGGCTTCTCCGGGAGCTGGTCTTGTTACTAGGTCAAGGAATCGGGCGGGGAATATATTTGGCCCCTCTTAATCTACTTTCCCAGTTGCGATCCATGTCTTGAATTTACCGCATCCACTTCATAAGGAATGTGATGATTTAGCATTACTTGAGCTCGCTTCAAGATGGGCATTGGTGCCAACAGCTTCCCATTTTCGGTGGGGGGAGAGAAAAAAAGCGGAGCAGGCGTCTATCCCACCGGTGGGCAGCGGTGGCAACAATTCTTACATTCAGAATCGGTTCTTCCGTGAGTCCATGAATAATGCTCGTAAATCGTCTTTGTTACAGCCACTCACAATTTCGAGTTTGATAACAAAAAAGGTCAAGATTTGAATCACGTAACATTGAAGACTTGCAAGTTCAATTTGAGTCTAGATCAAGACGAGTGGCTAACGCTAAGGTTATGGGAGGTGCTGAAACGAATACTTAAAGCTAGGCGCCTGAGCCAGGGCTGAGAAGTTGATTCGTTCGCGAAATGTCAGGTAAGCCAATATTGCCTAAATCTCCTTAGCTCCGCATCTCATCTACTCAATGGGTCACTTAGTGCGGGTACTGCAGGGTTCTACCAGTTGACAACGCGGGGGATGGCTTAGGGGCGTTAGTCTATGGCGCATCTAGATCTTCTAGCAGGACGTGAATAAGAGAGCCTTCGTACTGTGGCGTTTCTATATCTTCTTGCAGCTGCTGAGCCCTGAGAATCTCCACAGCGGAAGCCGATTTAGCTTTCAATAGCTCGCGAAGGCGTAGCTTCTGGAGCTTCAGCTTTTTCCACGAAGAAATCATCGAGACAGTCTCTGAGTCTGAAGGAGGTTGAGTATATAAATATGTCGTACCTTCCCCCGCAAGCTCGAGTCACGGATTACCCTCCACTTGTACCCAACATCATCGCTCAAGATGAAGCCTGTATTACTTCTTTCTGTTGTCTATGGCGCATCATTGACGGTCGCTGCCGTTGCAAGGGCGAACTGTAATCCTGACAATTGCGCAAGAGCAGTCACAGGAACTCAGAGAGGAGCTAGTTTTCCCAGCACCGCCAGGAGTGATTGCTCAAGCTTTCTCGCAGTCACAGTCTATCCTTCCACCGTCACATCCACGTATGTATTTTATTTATTTACAATTCAGCACAATCAGAGAATTGTCAACTCGTCAAGCATTGTCTGACTTGAAGACAGTGTTACAGCCACGGTTTTCCCAACAACGTCCACATCAATATCGACTAAGACCACAACAACTGTTCTTCAGACAGTAGTCGCTAGCACTTCATATGTCGTAGCAAGTACGGAAACAGATTCCACAGTGGTTTCGACCGTAACGGTCAATCAGAAACGTTCTACTGGCGCACTCCAGGCCACGGGGACTGTAACCCCAACTTCTGTGCCTACCTATGCCAGTGCCTGCAGTGGCACGGTGCGGTACAGCTCGGCTTGCTCATGCTTTGGAGTCACTGCAACTACTGTGAGTGATACCTAGTGCTAGGCCCGCCGTCCATCTCTTGCTCTCCTTCATGTTTAGCTGATATCTTGGCCTCTGCTAGGTAACTATGTCGACTCCCACAACTTATAAAACTGTCACGGTGTCAGCGACTGCGGGGACTACTGTTGTTTCATCTGTAGCGTACACTTCTACTGTGAGCAAAGTGGTTACTAGCTCGGTGACGACAAGCACAACAACATCCCTTACTGCTACTGCTACTGCTACCGTATGTACTCTCACATAAGCCCTGTGTTTCAAAAATGATCACTAAATTGTATATGTCAGGCGACTGGCAATGCCTACTGTTCGAATGGAAACTCTGTCAACGGTCTTTCTCCTGCATGCTTAATAGGACCATGTGCGAGGTATGTTCGTAAACTTCTTGTATCTTCTCTTCATTTTAACACTCCACTACAGTTTCAATCTTCGTATCGAAGGCGCGACGGACACTATCTACGAGGGAATAATCAAGACCGGACCCGAGTATATCACGACCCCATCCGGAGGAACCCACCTTTGCAACGGCCAAAACAACAACGCCAACCCTAGCGCGGCAGGAACTGGAATTACAGCTATTAATGATGCAGGCTCCCTTTGTGGATTTGATTTTGATGGCACGTACACCGCATCATTCCAAGACTTCTTCATCTCACGCATCGGGTCCACATCCCAGACGGCTACCCAATTTTGGGGCATTCTCTTGAACTACCAATATACTCCTACGGGTGGATGCGAGACCGAGCCACCAGCAGGTAGCGACCTTCTATGGGCTTTCGACGCATTCAACAAGAACAATTTCCTCAAAGTCGAGCCAAAGACCGCGACTTTGACTGTAGGTAGTTCCCAGGTATTCACAGTCACGGATGGCCAGACCGGCAACCCAATCAGTGGAGCCACGTTTAATGGTCTTATCACGAACTCGCAAGGGCAAGTTACGTACGTTGCTACTCAAGCTGGAAATTTCAGAATCAAGGCGACGAGAAGCGACTCTATCAGGAGCAATGCTGCTATGATCACGGTTACGTGAAGGAGACAATGGAATGGGACATTTACTGTATATTTCAAAGCGTATCCAATTGTAAAAAGTTGAAGTTTTACTCTTTTGATGCTTTGAAACTGGTGACACATAATTTTTTGAATGTTCAATGTTTCAAATAAAATAAAACTTCAAGTAAACCTTTCGAGATTTCTTATACGAATGTAGAAGTTTGAGTATTTGCTCTGCCACCACTGGCTCTACAAATTCAAATTTAGCATGCCTCGAGAGTTCAATACACCCACGAGAGGTAGTAAATCGTGGCAGCAAATACAATGCGGCTTTTTTAGGAGGCCTGGTCTTGTTGCATCTAAAAGATTTGGCCATTGGAAGGCTCTGCCATTCGTGTCCAAATGAAGAATTGGAGGCGTATTAATTTCGCAATACATCTGGTAGCCTTAGAACAGCTCACAGCTCAACAGACCTCGCACGAAGCCAGCATCAACGTATTACAAGCATTTGGGACTCTGCCCAATCCCGAGACTTGCTTTCCTTAACAGCGAAAGCCGTACCAACATGGCTTGCGAAATAGCATTCTCCAACAATGACGCAATGATGAATGGGGTAATTCCTGCTAGCGTCGCGAAACATGGGCGTACTTTCCCGAATTCGAGAATCGAATTCTGGAGTTCTGAGCTCGTCCGCGGTACGGACGAGCATAATCGGTGTGTTCAATTGGTTACGAACATGGGGACAAAAGTCCGTGCGTCCAGGGCATTTCGCTAACGAACCCGGGCTCTAAAGTCCGTGTTTTTAGGGTGTTTTTAGCGAGCCGCACCTTACTTTTTTTGAATAACCTCAAAATGCCTCCTGCAACCCCTTTATTTAAATTTGACTACAAATTCGGTTAGGAAATCTCTATTAAATATAAAAAAATAATACACCAATTTTATGATTTTATTAAGATATCAATTAAAAATTTAATAATTTAATATAAATTTAGCAAATCTATAATTATTAAAATCTTAATATATAATGTTCCAAAATATTCTCGAATTATACGAATCGGCAGACCTTCCTTTTTTATAAATATATAAATCGATCAGATTATTGAATATACAATTAAATATTAAAAATATAAAATCTTTGATTATAATTTTTTATATATTAAATTGAAATTTGAATATTTTATAGAAATATTTGAAAAAAAATTAAAATAGAAAAATTATTTCAGATATATAATATGCCAGAAATTTTATTTTATTGCAATATAAATTTTAGTCCAGTTTTTTTGGACTATTATATATATATTTTAAACAATAAAATAACTAAAGATTTTTTAATTAAATAAAATAACTTTTTAAATAAAAAGATAAATTATTAAATAAAAAATTATTTATAAAAAAGGGGAAAAATATTATTTTATTTATATATAATTTCAATTTTATAAAAAATATATAATATCAATCAATATATAGGGAGTAATTAAATATGGTTATAAAAGTCCCTTGATATTTGTTTATAAAATTAACAAATCAAGAATTTTAATATAAAAAAATTATTTGGCTTAGATCCTAAAAATATATATTTAGTTAATTCTAGAAACTTTTGCAATTATTATATATATTTTGTAACTTTCTATAAAACTATTATTTATGGAAAATAGGAATTTTGTTTATAGTTATAAAAGTATTACCAATTATTATATTAAATGGTATATAATATATAAAATTATATTAATATCGTATTTTTTTATAAATTTTAATATAAATTTTATTAAGAAATACTAGAAAAGGGTCAAGTAAGTATTATATAAACGCCGGCGCTAACCTACCATAGTAGTCGAGATGGAAGAAATGATCCGGGAAAAATAAACCAGAATATTATAAAATTAAATAAATAAATTAATATTAAAACAAGAAAATTGGGTCAATTATTTTATGCGACACCACGGATGGTCTATTTTTAATTAAATTGCGATTTGTTGATATTATTTAAGTTGGCGTATGCCTAGGACCCTAAAAATATGGACTTTAGAGCCCGGGTTCGTAACAATTATACCCTATAAGAAATTTGGAACTTTCTTAATTTTTATTAAATCGAGAATTTCTCAATTTATTAAAACACTTTTATCAATTATTTATTTAGCCCCTTAATTATAAACAGTTATCTTCAGTAGTTATTTCAAATTTTGGAAATGACGAGAGAGACTTTGATTTTCGACCTCTTTTTTTGGTGAGGAAAATGCCCTGAACGCACGGACTTCTGTCCCCATGTTCGTTAGTCCGCATACCCCAGATGACTGTGTCGCCGACCTTGGTTTCAGCAGCGACAATACCAATTGAACCATCGACAGTTATAGCAAAGCGTCTGCCCTCTAAAGCTGAATTTGGATTGTTAGGATCTATGTACTCCCGCATGAAATACAGAAACGACCGATGAGCACGAGGCCATTGACCGTACTCGCTCAATTTTTGCATCCACTTGGCGACTGATTGGAGCAATAGATCTGGGGATAGATTGCTTTCATCACAAATTACCATCCAGTCAGGATAGATGTCTTGGATTATCTGTAGCCAATCCTTGAAAAATTTGATGGCTTCCGTGGGGCTGTCGGTGAGGGTACTGCTCTTGGGCTCTATTCTTTTGAACTCATCCCAGTATGCAGGATCAAGATTGGGGGCCGTTGGTATTATCTTACTCAAAGCTTTTATCTCATCCGACGCGCGACTTCGACACAATATGATAGCTTCAGAGGGTTGCATGCGTAAACGATCATTTACGTCCCTCATGTCCCGATCGAGCTCGCGAGCTTCGTATTCGTCTAGATCCGCTTCACCTGCGTTCGCAGCCGCTCTCCAGCTCTGGTAGATGGAGTTCTTGTATGGATACTTTGAACTCCAGTCCGGGACCCAGCTTGGACATGTCATGGATATTTGCGTACGCTCTTTGGTGTTGAACGGCCTCAAACAAGGATGATATGAGCAGAGACGACGGATCCCATTGTGCAGTAAGATGTGAATCGCGGCATCTGTAAAAACGTCGTTCCAGGATTTGTTATATGAAACTGGAAAGCTTTCCATGAAGATCCCGGCGTCATTAGCAACCCCTAGTTGGGCGTACACTAAATCATGGTATTGCGTCGCACCGTATCCTCGCCTAGCTTCGAGGCAGTCGGCAAGACATGGTCTGACAGCCTCTCGGGCTTTCTGCAAATCCTTAAGTGTCTGCAATTGGAGAGTGTTGACTTCTCGGCTTTCGATGCCATCCGCCGCCAAGGGCAAAAGCTTGGCGCAGAGACTAGACCAGCGTGTACGAAGTCGACCACATTGGACCCACGGGTCCTTAGAGAGCACCAGTTCCTGGAATGTCCATACCCTCGTAAACCATACTCTTTGGAGAAGGTTGTCATAGGCGTATTTTCTCATCTGATTCATAACACCACGATCCAGTTTCTCATTTCCAGCTAGATATTAGTCAGTATCATAATGTGAATGTTCCCACTACTACCTACCTGAAACAGTTGTCAATAACGACTCAGTATTGGGTGTCAGAATCCCCAAGTAGATAATAGTATTTCGAGCTTTGCCATAGATCAGACCCATCAATCCTACTTGCTTATTCCGTTCGAGTTCATCATCCTGATTGATACAAAGAGCGTCGGCCAAATGCGATGAGGCCTCAGGCCCTCTCTCGTATCCCTCAACACAGCTTCGAGATTCGCAGTAATGCGAATTTCGTGCCCTTCTAATTGAAGAAAACCGGTCTTATCCGGATTGCCCCACACATAAGATATGGCTGTGTATCCCGCGATAAGGTCGTGATCGCACTCTGATATAGAAGTGTGTAGGAGTGAACCGGTGAGTTCAGTATTAGGATCCGACGACGGTTCTAAAATTAGTAATCGAATGGAATCATCAAGTAGCAAAGGCTCGTAAGTATACATGCTGATACCAGGGTTGTTTGTATTGTGTTGACACTGTCGTTGGGATGCAAAATAAGTTGAAACTGAGACAGCCTTGCGTCGGCAGCGAGCCAATCACCACAGTGCTATTCAGGGTTACAACTCGTGATCTGTATCTCACATTAATCGAATTGCTTTCATGAAAAAGACAATGGTATCTATAAATCCGCTTTTGTGTTGCTTAAGTTCTAATCTTGATACGCCTCATCATAGATATTTTCTTGACTTACATCTAGCTCTATTAGGGCAATTAATTGATGAAAATAACCAAGGCAAACACGAACGGGTGAATAGAGCTACGTGACGGTAATGGATCCTACAATGAGCGAGCACGGGTTTAGTGTTTCAAGATATCGCCACTTGGTGATGGAGAGCAGCGATCCGAGAACAAGAAAAAAAGAAGCAAAAAGTCCGCAGAAACAAAATGAAGATAGGCCAATTAAGGACTTATTATGAAGTAGTGAGTTAATCATCATCGAAAGATCTCAACGGTCATTGTATGTCTGCCGGAATCGTGTTTATTACACGTATATTATGCGTCAGCTTCAGGAGTCTAGGTATTTTCTGAGCTATACTAAACGATTGATAGTTATAAAGAGAACGAGTTTGCTGGAAAGTGAGGGACATGAACCTGTTTTTCTGCTTGGGCCATTTGCCAGATGGTGAACGATCCAAAGGAGAGCACCCAAGAAAAACCACCAACAGATATCTGATTCCAAGCGGCTATCCTTGGATTTCAAATGTGCTTACCAGACGGGCCGACACGATCAAAATACCGGTACTGGCGACCATTACCATGATCACCACGGGGCCTTGAAACGGCTTCATCTGAAGACTTGCAAGGCTGTATGCTGGAGGTATTGTGTGCCGTAGCTGCACTTGTAAAGGGCACCCGGTCCTGGCAGGAATACCAAGAGTCGGATGGGGCCGGGATTAAAGTCTCGTCGACCCACCCACCAACACCATAAAGGTCTAGGGGTACGGTGGTGATATTCATAGAGGTATTGTCTAAGGTTGGGCGGTGATTGTTTTGTGAGGTTCGTTGAGATTCTGACAAATTGGTCAACGTGGAAGGAGTGTTGAAGCTTGAAGTATCTAAGCTGGAGGATGGGGTGAAGACTGGAGCGTTCTTGAGGCTCGGCTTGCGGGTCAAATCACCAAGTTGAGTGCTACAGTGAAGGAAGCTCTCGATGTGGCTATCGAATAATGCTGGAGTTGCCTGAAATTGTAGATCTGAAATGCCTTTGATGTTAGCTCTTTGCACCATAAATTGGTGAGATGATATCGCATAGTACCTGAGCCTCCATGAACCTCTTCGGCATGGTGCTTTATCTCTTCCGCCACGACCGTTGCATATCCACAGCTTGGTTTCATACAATGGAAGTTCGAATCAAATACAGCGAAATGATATCGAACAAGTTCAGACATGGGATGAAAGCCGGTACCCCTAGAGTCAGGATGATACGTTACGTGGGCTGGATTTGGTAGAACCGGCATGTTATTTCTGGCAATTGTACTCGTGGGGTACAAGTCTACCTAGCTGGCTCTAATGTGGCTCGAGATTGGAGAAGAAGAGTCAGTGCACTGCAAAACAGATGATAGAAAAACAGATGATAGATATGCACATGAGAGAAGCCAGTGTCCAAGCGATGGGCTGGATTATATATGCATGATCATTCTGCATCTTTTCTGAAGGGCGTGCTTCAAAATACCGGACAAGCGTCTCACGCAAACTCAGCAGCGGTCCTGTCAAAGTAGAGGCGGTTTGTGGCTGTAGCTCAAACATATTGAAGGAGGATGAAAGAGAACGAAAATCGCGAATGGTCTGGGCAGGTCCGCCGGTGTGATAGTATTAACTTCTGCTGTAAGATTACAATCACCATTTGCATCCTAAAATCGTCTTATTAATTAAAATAAGATCAAAATAACGTCGATGCAAATTTCAAAAAATAAATGTATCAATAATAGATTTTGTGATATAGTTTGGATTAGAAATATTTTTAATTTGAAACGAGTTCTGTAATAAATATCAAAAACAAGAGGAGTTTTCAGGAGATTCTAGCGTTTTCTTGGCGCCAAGAAAAGCCGACGCATTAATCCACACCAAAAACCCTCCTAAAAACTCACTTTTATTATTATAATGATTCCCAAACTACGATTTAGCAAGAATCTTCTAATTAAGACTACTTATAGTGGGCTATGAATTATCTGACTTCAATTTGAAAGCTTTTAAAGGTAGCGTGGTGGTTTGGTATAATTTTAAGGTGATTTTTGGGTGCGCGATTGACCACTTTGCGCGGTTGGCCAGGCCAGTGAGCCCTTCTAGGTTTTGATAAGCTGATTGGGCAGCTCTTCATGACAGGGGTGGTAATAGTAAAGCCGGTCTTTTCTCAATGAATTTTCCAGAACAGCGAGGTCCGCCTTTCCTGCGACCGCCAGAAGGCGGTCGCTTCCCATTAAACATCCCTTATGCTGGGCCAAATCCAGGCGATAATTGCTCACCATTACCCGATATTGGGGCCCTCTACACAGTGAATATCAGCGACTGCGAATGTTCGTCGGATCTCTCTCGGCGATCTAACCAGCCGGCCCTTCAACGATTCCTCGGCCCAATGACAATTCATGAGCTCAGAATCATCTCTCCTAAATTTACTCTCCATTATCAAATACTTAATGATTATCGCAGTATCGAATGACCTCAGAGCTGGAATGCACCAACAGCACGACATTTGTCAATACCAGTGGAAGGTTGGCATCTCGTGATGGCGTCTTCTAGCAGCTGCTCATTAGTTGGTAAGATGCCCACTCAGATTTAAAAGTCTCATCTCACATCGAAAGACCTAAACGATGAGTGTAATCTTGAGCTTTATTCTCAGATTCGGGAATTCAAAAATGATCACTCACGGAACAACATCACGTTCCAGCCCCGTTTAGGCTCAGAACAGACGATTCTTCACACTTTAGCTTTCAAGTTGGGATTGGATTACGAGTATTCGAAAGTATCTGGAACTGCTACGATAAGCCGACCCGGCGGCCCGGTATCAATGCAGTACACAGGCGACACAGACGTTGACGTCGACCTGCTCGGTCCACACAACCTCGACTTTACAGCAGCTTTCAATCCTTTGGATCTGCTCAGCCCAATGGAAGGCCTTGAAAATGCCCCAGTCCACGACTATAGTGAACTTTTTGATTTTGAGCAGTTTACGCAGAGCTACACAGACCTAGGAAATGACTTCCCGACTGACTCCACAGTGCCGCCTAGAATGGACGGTCCAACTGGCACAGAACGATATGTTCCTGTGCAATCGCATCCGGATTGTGATAGGTTGCAGAGTATTGAAGCAGCCAAAGAGTTGTCCGCGCACAGTCCAACTGCCTCCGGCTCTGCACAAGTCGATTCTCTGCCTTGCCCTGCGGAAGACAACCTTCCCGCCTATGACCAACAGAGGCTCGATTATGCGGCATCTCAGCAAATCGCGGAAGAAGGTATATCTTTCTTCGATTTCGTAAGACAAATGCTTGAATCTGAGGTCTCTCTTGGAAATATTCAATTTGATACCCGGGAACGCCCAGGAGCACCAGGAGTATCAGAAAAAGCATTTGAAGGGTCAATGGTAGATCGGATCGTAAAGCTGGCGAATAAGGCAATGGTATATTACAGCGCCATCCACGGATCGTCACCCCTTAATCCAGCCAACCTATTCTCAGCAGAAAGAAGGTCTTCGAGGAGCAGCGTGCGGAATCATCCGAGCGACACAGGTCCAGACAGGCTTAAAAAGAGCAAGAGGTCATCAAGTTCGTCGAGTCTAGCGGGGTTTGGATATGAAGAGATTGTATTCGATTCCAAATCAGCAAGCTCTGGAGGGAGCTGGTGGAGTGAAGTATCTGCTTCCTCCGGACGCCGAGGTCCTCTGAGTGAAGCAGCTAAGGCAGGGATGAGAGCTCTGAGGGAAGTAGGGAATGCGTGCTGGAGATGCAAATACCTCAAGAAGCCTGTAAGTCCATACACAAAATATCTACAAGCAACTAAGATTGTCGGCAGTGCACGACTGGTGACCCCTGTGGCATTTATCCGAAAGGCGGCCGCCGTACGTCTAAATGGGGAATCCTCAGATGTAGACGAGGTGACTTCCAGTGTGAAACCTTTCTGGGCGGAGGGCAACATTTTTGCGGGGTTGCTGAGGGAGAGGTTGAGAGTGATGCACGCATATCCTTCTTAGAGGCTACTTCTCGCCGTGATGCGTGGATCAACGAAGAAGATCCGAGGACCGCAGAATCGCATCGCGCAGATCCAATGCACTGTGGAACGACAGCAGATCAAGATGGTAGCCCGAGAGAAGTCTCGTGGAGATTACCCGGCGTAATGAGCATAGAAAGTACAGTGGCTGATACGGAAAGGGTGCACGGCCAGAAATCGCACGCGGAAAATCAGGCCTATCCCGATAAACCTTCCGCCTCTGCTATCCGTGAACTGTTCTCTGTGGAATTGTCGGATGCTTGTACCTCATATACCGAGAAACCCGGCCAGGCCGCATTGACACCTCTGAAGGAGTGTATACTTGCAATCGTCTGGGAGCTCACTAACAATACATATGCTAGTTCAATTGCCGCAGAAAAGGATGACTATGCCAACTTGATTCGTCTCCTATCTCGGGCGGCCGTTTATCAAGCGGGGCAAGAAAATGTAAGAATCATCTTCATAATTTCATTGTAATGAACTTGCCAAGTGGGCCTATTTCCCTCTGCTTCTTTCCTTCAATATCCATATATCATTTTTGACTCTTTTGAATTGGGGTTAGCTTCTAAATTCGCAGTCGCAGATAAATCGAAGCGAAACCTTGTATCTAATAGTTCACAGGATCAGCTTATTGCCCAGTCACTCATTTGTTTACGGGATTGCCTAGAAGTGATGCGCATGCCAGCCGATTCATGCAGAGTCGATGTGATAGAAAATTTGAATACATCCATTTCGATATATATCAAAGAACTCTCGAGAGTCTTCTTTAATAAGAAGAATATCAAATTCAAAGAAACCTGGTGGTTATCTGCCTTCTACAGCTTCTGGATTCAGACCTACGTAAGGAAGGCCCTGATACAATTGACAGAGGGCCCAGCATTTCAGGCCGACGTTTTTGCGAAACGGAGGAGCGATCAATACCTTTACATTCCCCTCAGATTGTTCGACGCTATCTCTAACAAATTCGATCCTTTGAATGATCTGAGGCTCGTGGATGTCGTGGATGGATACACGGGATACATTTACGAGTCCTGCAGGGATGCCAGTCGAGCCGTGAAATGCTGCATTGCAAGTGCTGGGATGAAAGAGATGAAGGGATCCGGCGACTTCCTCAAATTTCTATATGGAGACGATGGGATGCCAATTTACAAATGATCCGGGAAAAAAGGTTTATGGGCGGAGAAGAGTGCAACTTGTCGTATATGGCAGAAGAGCAATGATTTCCTTTCATCACGGTCTAGTTTGATGTGGACAGAGCAAGCAATAGAGTTTAGCATGCAGAGACGGGGGGGAGAGAGGTGTAGATATTCATATCTAGATATCTAGATCTACTACGAAAAAGAGAAAAAGACGCCAAACACCCCATCCTACAACCTCTTCCAACCCAAAACGCCCAATGCTGAGTAGAAACCTGGTATTATACACTACACATCACTTCCTCGCCCCAGCAGTAGCCGCCTTAGCAGCCGCCGATCTAGCCGCAGCCGCAGCAAGCATAGCACTTTCCTGCTTCTGATGCAAATAATGGGTTCTCCTGTCCTCCAGCGCCCCAAATCTCTCTTCTTTCAGCCGTCTTTGCCTTTCAAATCTCTCGCGCCTCCCAATATCTAGCTCTCCTTCTTCTACTCTCCAATTTCTGCCTCGCCTTCCAGCTTCACCCCACATACTGACTCGTTGTACTTTTCGCAGTTTTGTGAGGCCGTAGCCGCATACGATGCCGGCGAAGACGAAGCACCAGCCTGACACACCCCAGAAGCCGAGATCTGATTCTTCCATGAAATTCTTCAAATTCATGCCGTAGAGAGCGGCAACGAAGGCCCCGGATCCTATTCCTAAGGTGCCAATCGAGAACTTGAGGTCTAGGAGCATGAGGGAGTTGCGATTTGCGTCGAGGATGGCTTTTACACTATAACTCAATCAGTAGGTTTTCCAGAGAGAATTTGAAAAGAGGTCCCTACATTTCCTCGGTATTTCGAATACTCGATACCAAATTACCCGACTCTTGCACAATCTCATCACACAATTTGTGATACGATTCCAGTAGCATCTCAACTTCTGTATGATCATCCTCTCCACGCACAAGATCGTGCGATTTCTCAGTCAAGTACATGGCCGCCAGATCATCATCCGCTTCTAGCAACTCGTCAATGGCATCTCGTACTAATTTTGCCTTTTGCTCAAAAGTGCCGAGTTTCTTGGAATAGATGAGGAGTTGGCGAAGCTTGTCTCTGTCGATGTCTTCTTCTAGCTCTCTCAAGACTTGCACAACTGGTTCCCTTACTCCCTCAAATTCAGTTTCCAAGCTTGTTATTACTGAGACTAGTACTGCTTCGAGTGCTCGGAATTCATAAGGCAGACCTCCTGCTGCTGCGGAGTTTTGTTTTTGAGCGAGCTTGTCTTCCAGGTCGTATATGAAGGCGGATTGGTTGTAGGAGTCTGTGGTGCCGTAGGCGTCGAATACTAGAACGCGGTTGGATTTAATGAGGACTCGGAGGTGGAGGAGGTTAATGAGGATTGCGGAAGGGCGAACGAGGATGTGGGGGAGGAGACTGGAGTCGATTTTCCGTAGATCTCGAGGGAGAAGTCCGTACTATAGCCATTAGTTGCAGTTCTTCAGAAGGCGAATTCTAAACGTACTTTTGCAATCAGCTCGCTCTTTTTGAACTCCCCACTCGCCAGAACCACATTCCCGTTCTCATCAAGCTCCGTGCAGCGCAGTTTTGGTTGGGCGGCGGCTTTGGCGGATACTGCCCTTCCAAGACTAAATACTGTATCTCCGCCGTCTTCTCTCCCCCGCAATGATGCTAGGTCATCTCGCCGTAGAGGTCTGCCTCCCTTGCCAGATGTCGCGCCCCATAACCTTTCAAGCCATTTTTTGGATCCCGTTGAAGCTTTCCGGTGTGCCAATAATACTCTCGCATCATTCGATCCCCTATTTCTAGATGTTGTTCGGCATTGGGCCGATTGTATGTTTATTGTGGAAGCAGCTGAACGCGGGAATAAAAAATCTAGATTCAAAAACCCTGCCTCAAGCGTCGCACGGCGCGCAACCGTGGTCGATATACATCTCGCAGTCGTCCTCGCAGATTTCAGTGCCGATAGAGTCTTCGATTGAGGCGCTCGTTGAGAAGCATGGTCGAATATGGAGCCCTGTCCAGGGTTGGGCGAGAAAAAGCAGACGGCTTCGGATTGCGATCTTAGAAATTTGAGGAGGGTTGATGATGGCGCTGGCGCATACAGAACGGACCGCATAGCAGCTGAAGAGCTATTGCGATCTGTTACTGTTTGTTAGGGCGCTTTCATTAGAAGTGTGGTTGAGATTGAAATATTTTGGCAAGCTTGGGCTTTTGAACCGAATTCGAGGATTCGAGGCTGATCATGTGATGATCTCTGAAAGGAAGTATTTCCACGCTATCGATATATATCCTCCTTGAAGTTTTGATGATAGTTATGAATCCACACCGGTAATATAATTGCTGTCTTCATGAATGCTTAGCCATTATAGACTTCATGGTTGAAGAGGTTTCGGCTCCAGATAGAGATTACTGAACTGTGTTCGTTACAAAACTAATGCGGTATATCAGACATTTAGGGAAAGAACTGCCACTTATTTCAACGTTTCTATGATCATTCCCTCATCACTATTTCTTAACCTCTTTCCGAGCTCCAAAGATGGTAAGGGGTGTATTATATGCTACTCTCAGCTTTTATCGCCACGCCTCAACAGGCCTTTTTTATAAGCCCTCCGAGGGCGAGGTTTTCTATCTTGAAGCTCCTCATACCAGCGAGTTTGAAGGATTGCATCGATAAAGTCTAGCTCTTCGCGATTTCCCTCCCTCGTTGCCTTGGCCGTTAGGTCGTCCACCTCAGACTCTATGATATCAGCCCACGTACGCAAGCTGCTGTCGACCACAACCATCAGAATAAAATTAACTACTTGAAACTTATTACCGCCAGCATTTCGCAATGCGTATTTGAGAGTATAAGGATTATCAAGAATCTTGTCTGGCTGGGCTTTTAGAAGGAGATGTATAACACGTAAATCTCCAGCAGAAATGGCCCTCCGAAGTCCTTCGCTAGAGGCCTGAAAACAATTAATAAACAATGCCAGTGATGACGCGGTTGGAAACCTTACTTCACCACTTGTTGAATCACGCCAATCAACCCTTACGCCAGACTTCACGAGCCAGAACAAAAGTTTAATCTGTTCTTCGGACCAAGGTCCAAGGAGCAGACTCTCTGGAATTTCCACCATTGTTGAAACATCACAATCACGTTTCCACTATCAAAAAAGGACAAGTCAGTGTTTGGCTCCAGCATAAGGATTATAATAAGGAGTAAAAAACGAAAACGTTCCATTTACGACTTACAGAAGTGCGATTGTGAACCTCGTCCATTAAATGGAAATTCGTGAATCTGGCGAAGTTTGCATTGAAATATTCCAGGGACGTCAATCCACTCGGCCATTCGCGGTTCAGCTGATCCTGTTCGAAGGAATCATCTGGTATAATCCCTGAAAAGTCAGCCATTGAAGAAGGAACTGCACAATGCCCGGAATGGAGTAGCTTACATCTAGGAAAGTCAGAATCGTCTCTAGAATGTCGCTCAAGCCACCGATCCTTGGCTTTGAGAAGTCTGGGAACAGTTGCCCATCGGCAGCGCAGAATTGCACTCTTAAGGCAAATTATGTTAGTTGCTATGCTTGTAGGGAGCCATATAGCTTACTTGAAAGGATTCAACTGACTCCCAGTCCACTTTGGCACAAGCATCGGCATTGAAAGGCTCCCACATAGGGTGGAAAGCCTCAATTGTAATTTGCAGATAGATACCTTCCCGACTTAATTTACCTGCGATGACAGGGCTAGATCTTGGAAATGAAAAGTTCCTTTCAAAAAGAAAAATAAGCTCCAGCAGCTCGACTGGTAGCTTCTCCAAGAGAGACATTTGTTTTCTTGATTTGATGTTTTTCATAGATCGCTTTTTCGGAGTCCGAGATGGTAAGAAAGTCTGTACAGAGTCCTGAACTCTGCTGTCTGATGCAGTCAATTTCAGCGGTCGACCTCGCGGATGGCCCTGTGAACGAATTTAGCAGCGCCACTTTCTGTTGCTGGGATGATGCGTACTCACTGAAGTACTCGTAACTGTCTTTTTCTTGACGACATTTTGATTTCTCTTCCTCTTGCCGGGAATCTTGATGGGCTTTCGATCCATTAAAAGAGGACGCGATCTGCAAAGGTTGTTGTCCCGAAGGTTGTTGTCCCGAAGGTTGTTGTTTGTGGGAAGATGAGAAAAAGAAGTTCCGGCCGGCTACTGTAGAAAAAAAAAAGACAAGTCATTTGGTAGCCTTGCATAACTGAATCGGTTTATTCCTCAGCCTCGCCGGCGGCCCCTGCTTACCTAGGCAGCTTGGTGATCTCTCCGTCACAAATACACAACTCTTCAAAACATCTGCTTTCTAGAAGGCTCGTTGGATCAAATGGATAGTCATGGCCATAACGAACAAGCAAGCAAGCTTTACATCTCAAACCGTCATACCTCGACTCCGGCTGACGATTCTTCCCTCGCAGCTGCTACACTGGATCATGCAAGCGCTAGATCACCTCGGATGAAAGCTACGACGCTCAACCCCCCGACTCCTTTCCTCCTGGGCCTCCCTCTCGAACTACGACTCCAAATATGCAAGCACTTTTTCCATTCGAGTACTTATAAATGTCAGGATGATGGATTCCTGGGCTGCCGCTGTGGAGAGAGCCTCTGCAGTACCAATCGGCAACTCTTCATAGAAACCCGGCATCTTTACTTGAACCATAGAAGATTTGTCTACACTACGTCGACATCCTGCTTGAAGTTCTTGAATTACATCGGAGGCGATTACGTACATTTGAGAGAGATTGCGATTTCTTTCAAAAATCTCTATTCCGAGACGTTAGTTTTGAAGGAAATATTCCACAAATTCAGGGCAAGCAATACACTCCGCGGCCTCCAGTTAGAAATACAAGACGACGACGATGTTTCGTCCTTCCTAAACCCGCCGATTTACTACCCGATAGCTCTCCCAGAGTCCGCCGCAGCGGCCTATGATCTATCTTTTCGACCCTCGAACCAACCTTTGGGGGACTTAAAGTCTCTTCGAGCGTTGACTGTGCTGGGACATCCGGGTACTGGTGAGGTCGAAGAAGCTCTTTTCAGGTTGAGCCGCCGGATTGACAAAATTGCTCAAAGGGAAGGCAAGGCCCTCGAGACTCAGCACACAAAAGCCCCATGCACTGCATGGTTCTACAGGGTGAGCATAGAAGACGATCCCTGTCCGCGACCTGAATGCCGGGACGTTGTGAATTTATTGCGGAGCGACTACAGGAAGATGTTGGAGGGCCGGCGTTTCATACCATTGGGAGCTTGGGGTGTCCATGAGTAGTGCGGCTGGCCTCAGATAAATTTCGAGTCAGGGGTTATGCAGCAGGTCACTTTCGAGTCTCGACAGAGCAGTTCATGATGAACTGCTCATCAATAATGGTTCCTTCACACCCGAAATGAGCACCTCTTTGGCAAGAACCAGAAACTTGCTTTTGAAGCTGGACATCGGCGGCAAATTTGATTATCTGAGGCTGGGGATGTGCACGTTCGTTGGAAACCCTGCCAGTATAATTGGAGCTTGCACGTCTCCACAGCTTGGTTCTGTCAGACTGTCAGAGACTTCGGCCCCGGCTGAGGAGTCTAGGCCCGCGTCCGATGTCAAAAAATCAAAGAATAAAAGATATGGATCGCCATCACAACGATCCCATCGGAGACATTCCCTCCTGACATCACCAGCCACAGTGGCTTACCGACGATCCATGCACGCGGTGTGGCTGACCCGTCCGAGACTAGCTTAGCGCAATATCAGAGCGCATATCCATTACTCCTTCCATACCCACCTCATCCATTTCCTTGATTTTGCGCATCACTTTAAATCCTTACCCGCCAATGACCACACCGGCAATGGGACTTCGACATGGGTGAGTGTCTCGTATCAAGACGATGACCAGGAATGTTTGCTGCTTCGATATGAGATAACACGGGTCAACGCTCGGCTACGTCACTGCATCAGCAGATCCTGGGCGAAAAATATGCGGTTTGTTGTCTGATGAAATTTTCTGATGACGCGCCATGCAGAAATCATCTGTAGGCGGAGATTGGGTGGCAGGTACAGACGTATATATCGAGCTCCTCTCGATACATTTTTTTGCTTTCCTTTCTTCATCAAACCTCAATCCTAAACACACAATCTCAAGAACATATCTCAAGAACATATCTTGAGCTTCCTTTCCACACAAACGCCAATAAGCAAAGGACTAAGTCGCTAGCGCAACAACTTCAAAATGGGAGCCGTTGTATCATGCGTAAGCTCAGCCTCGCCCCTCCCCCTCCAACAATTCTAACAATCCATATAGATCAAATCTCTTTGCCAAACCATCGGCGCCTGCCTGATGGCCATCGTTAACGGCATTGCCTCCGTCTTGCAAGCCATTGTCGGTGCTATTGCCGCCTTCTTCAGCATCATCATCTCTTGCCTCACTTGCGGTCGTAGTGGTGGTGGCAGAAGACGCAGAGGAGGAACGACGAGTCATGTCTAGTCTACCTACCAGCTACTATCCTTCATCGAGCTTTCGTCACGACTCACGAATGTACGAATGACTACGATTTGTGCGAAGAATACTTGGAGGATAGGGTGGTGCGTGGGATGAGGAGGATTGAGATGGCTCGGGTGTTATGATATCCTGGATGCAGCGATGGACTTTCCTTTTACAATACCCGGTTTTAGACCACGATTCATGCAAGCATGCTTTTCTTTTGGCATGATGATATAGCGATAATGAGATCTTGTTTTGTCTCCCCAAATAAATCTTCGGTCTGTGACTGTTTGATGAGATGCTCTTACTCATTGCTCTCAAGTGAGAAGCCGCCACAACCTAAACGCAACCTATATTTTAAGGTTACCTGAGTAACACGTTCGAAACTCAATTCAGCCCCACTATCGAAGTTTGTTTCACGCTATGTCATACCATGCGCTGATCAATCTCGTGACCCATCGCTCAGATATTTCTTTCATTTAGAGCACCCATACAGAAAAGCTGCCAACTTGAACTGGCAGGGAAGGGTTCAAGTCGGCATTGTCCAATAAGTCGACCTGCTTCCTACAGTTACAAACAAGTTCTCTTGTTTTGAAGAATCCTGCAACTCGAAGCATCTCCCGTGTTCACCACTTCGAGTGCCGGGACGTGGCGGGTGTGGAATATTCTTGATCTCTTCCCGAAAATCATTAAGAAATTCTTTGCAAAATCATCGTTCTACTATAGATTTGCAGTGAGTCTTTCAAATAGTCAGGTCCATTCTATGGTGTCAAGTCTCGAAGTGACGCGGGGAGGTTGTCTCTTCCTCGAGCTTACTTCACCTAGGAGACTTAACAAAAAGAGTCAGCAGCCGAAAAAATACGCACTAGATCACAAATAAAATTTCATCCAGAGTAAACTCAAACAGTCAGCCGAGTTTTATTTGATCATATCACCGTTCTGAAAATCGCGCTAATTATGGTGACGTGAAAGTCGCTGTAAGAGCTTCTATTTATGTTGCTGAGCTCGTACACTTACTTCTTCAATAGGACGGCCGACTCAAGGATATCTAATCCAATAGCAACGTACTACATACGACTGCGCCGCCGCACATTTTGTTCGCTCTTACAATCGAGACTTTCGTCCGAAACCGAGAGAGTCTACGACGTCCATGCCTCATTGAGGAAAGATGAGCGCTTGAAGTGTGAAGTTGGTTGCTGGAACGGTGCGAGAATTGATAGAGATGACCAAGTCATTATATTGACTGGGAAGGCTCTGGATACCAAGACTTCTGTGACATTAGAATATTAAATTCGTCTTGCGGTAATCAAAGTGAGTTCAACATTTCCAGAAATGAGGGATGAGTAGCTGACGCGGCATTTGAGGCACCAGTTAAAGGTACCATTGGCTTTCAATACATCCAATCCCGTTGTATCTGACAAATACACCTCTTGCGGTAATAATTCGCTTGATTGGCGTCTGTCAAATACCGGAACTAATCAGCTTAAGGCTGACAGATCTTGAAAGCCGGTGTTTGTTCGGCGCTACTACCGTAGACCCGGCCCGTCCGGCACTTTGCGTTACACAGGCTTCCGGTTTCAGAACCAATGCTCCACCAGCTCAGCCCTGTGCTACCGTTGCGGTAATGAACATGGGAAGAGTACGGATCTTTACTTACGAACGCGCGTTATTGCAGATATCCTTTTCCTCACTATGGACATTCTATTTCTTCGTGTGAAGATCCAAAACTTAGAATCCTTAGGCAAAAGTATAATAGAGTAAGAACCTACAACCAATCCCGAGGCCATTGATCGCTGGCCCCGTTCGCGAACTGCCAGCTACATCGGGATAATTCCACGCGTCGGATCATCCCAGCAGGACAATAGGAAGTAAGAACTGTCGTGTCCAGTGACACAAACCAGGATTTTGCATACAGCCAGCCAGCATCCGACTCTTACTAAAAGCCCACACTGTTTCCATTCATTTTTCGAATATCTTCTTCTGGCCTTTGTATCTCAAGGTACTAAAACCGTCAATATGCTATTGAAACACCTCTCCATCCCTCTCCTCTCCATCCTACCAGCAACCGCCCACGAAGCACAAAAGCCCATAGCCAACGAGCCCTGGCTCGCACCTCTGAAATGCCCTTTCGAACCTAAAGTCATAGTACCGGAAAGCTTTGCCGTAAGGCTAGCGCCTGGACATTCATTAAAGGAACATATCAAGGTCGTAGGGAAGAAGTTTGTACCGTGGTATGTGTTTCGGCATGACAAGAATGAGGATCAAGTTATGTATTTTGGAGACGGGATTGATGATAAGCTGTTGGAGATGATTAGGCGTGATAGTGGTGTGGAGATGGTTTTTTGTGATGCGAAGGGTTTGAGGTTTGATTGAATGGTTGAGGAATGTGAGATTATGGATTTGAATGAGAAGGTAAGACTACTGAATTGGTGTGTTTGGGATAGGGCTGACTTCAACCACAGGCTGGACAGCAACTTGATCGAGCAACCCGAATTCAAGAAGACAATCGGAAGAGGAAACTTTGGTCTATTGCAGGTATATTCAGTTCACAGCCCTCCAGAAGAGTAGACAAAACGAGAGGACTCTAGCATCTGGAACAAGGTTGCCTGACTGTTACCTCGACGGGAGAGAAAACTTTCTCAGTTGCTGCGGTGGAAAAGGGACTGGTAAAATTTGCGGGCGCGATGGCCCCTCTTTTGTGACTGACAGAACACAAATGGAAGTTGTGACCGGGTGGTCACTGAAGCGGGAAGGAGCATTCAACAGTGTTTCCCACGACACATACCTATCCAACAAGAAACATTTGACGCCTAGCATTTTGGAATGGTATCTCGCTGTCAAAAACGCTCTATCTGCTTCGCAATACCGTACTGGTACAAATCAGCTCTCGATCACACTCTTGTTAAAAAAACGGTGAATCTGCCTCCCAGCTTCTTTCCCCACAGCTGGTGCCAGCTCCTCCACACTTGCATTAGCAACCTCTTTAATACTGCCCATCTCAATCACCAGATTCTTGATGTTCTTCCCATTTACACCAGGCACCACTCGCAACATATCCTGTGGTTCTCTATTGAATGTCTGGTCTTCGGCTCTTTGGCCGCTTTCAAGACCGATTCTCACAGCAGCGATGGGATCTGGTTCTGCTTCTTGCTTTTTGAGATCTTCGAAAATTTCGGCTGTTTGGAAAGGAGATGAAGACCAAATGATGCGCAGTTTCGGGAATGCGAGCGTGAGGAGTACGAGCTTAGACTGTAAGTCGGAAGAAGCGTTTGATGAAGACATAGAGGATAGAGAACCAGAGAGATCGGCGAAGGGTTCGAGAGTGAAGGATTTATTCTGGTCGAATTCGATGAGCAACATGGGCGACTTGTAATGCTGAAGCATGGTTTCCGCTTGGTTGTAGAGGCGGCCGTCTTTGAAGGAGGAGATTAGATCCTTGATGGACTTTCGCTCGATACAGATGTTGGGTGAGAGGATATAATCGCCCACGGTTAACATGCAAGGAACAATCACCATGGAGCGCCCATGGAGGAGTGATGGAAGGGAGGAGCGGAATTCTCGGACATCCACTACGACGCGGGGTGGTTCTGCTGTTGCGGCGAGACGACCTCCACCTGCTATCCTGGTGTTGATCGTTCTAAGAAAAGCGTCTTGCGCATCTTCAACCGGGTGTGCATCGGTTGTTAAAGTAATAGCCATCGAAGACTTCTCTTTGATGAGCTTGGTGAAAGCATCCTTTTCTCGGCGGACGGATGAGAGGTAACGCTGCTCTTCAACGGAGCCGCTGTAGTATAAGAAATAGACTCGAACATTTCGATCATTGTGTGACGAACGATACACCTCAATACGCCTGACAAAAGACGTATCTGGCTCGTACATGATGATGTACTTAGGCTTGACTTCTTCCAAAATGTGTTCATCCATGTCTCCATCATATGCATGAATGACAACAAGATCTTGAGTATCATAGAGTTGGTAGTAATCTTCCATATCGTCCAAGGGATCCGCGACAATCTCTTCTTTCTGTCCAGCTTCTGCTTCAGTGGGCTCGATTTCAGAGATCAAAGTAGCTACTTCAAGCGGCTTGTCCTCTGACGCTAGAATGCTACCATTAGCAGCTCGCGATGGCCCGGATCCAGTATTGCCACCTCCCCTTACTCGTCGCCGTTTATTTGCAGGTGCCTTTCCACGGAAATTATTGGTTCCTTTTTGATTTGTGGCACCGTTCAAAGCGTTCTGGTTCTCAGCGAATAGAGCAGCACTAATCTTTGCGAATTCCTTCTTCCATTTCAGATAGTCACGTAGCTTTCGCCTCATCATGAAATTAGCGGACGGTTCGTGGTCCTCTTCTTCATCGTCATCGATTTCTTCAGTCGCTGTACGAACATGCATGTTTTGCAGATATTCTTTCAGTTGTCGACATTGCGCCGTATCCGTACACATTATCAAAATTGTCCCGTTAGAATCATCGCGTATAGTAGGATTGAAGTAGAGATCTCGGTCAATCTCATCGAGAACCTCAGCGAGCACTGCCCATTTGGGTTGCTCTTCAAGAACCGGCCGTAGAGCATCAATATTATCTGGTCCTGCTTGAGGCTTGCCGGTATACACTCTTCTCTTGGCAGTGTCAAAAATTGTATGAGCGGCATCTAGGAAGAGCCATGGGGATTGATTTTGCCTCGTCGATCCTGGAGGTGGAGAATGAGCCGCTAATATTGTATCGAGATGTCGATTGAACGAAACAGCATCATACGTGAGAAGAGTGTGCAACATTCCACGTAGAACTGTTAAGTCGTTGACAATCTGCTTGGTCTTCCAACTGACTCTATGCCAGACTGGATCAAGTTGTCTTCTGACAACCATGTCAAACTGCTTATGGAGAGCACTGTCGACATTCCAGTCTTCCATCTCCATCCCTGAGTTACTTTTCTTGAGTTCCCCAACACTGACTTCAACACATTCCATAATAGCGTTCTGAATGTCCTTCATGGACTCGGACATCGGGACTTCCAATTCGATCACTTCTGCCTTTTTCTTTCCCTCGAGTGACTGGGCTACCACGACTTGAAATCGGGGCCACAGAGACACATTCCGCAGAAAAAGGTTCCTCATCATCGTAGAAAGCGGCGCAAACCCTGTGGTAAAGGGTTCCGGATTGTCAGAAAAGGCTTTGAGGAATCCAGCTTTGTTCTTTTGCCTGTATATCCGGAGTATGAACGCCTCCAAGGAAGTAGCAATGATTCTATCCGAATGGAGTACTACAAGCCCAGTGATAGTCTCCGGATTCAATAGATTGGTCAAAAGATCCACGACTAAAATCCGTGATGTGATGCTGAAGATCCCTCCTTGCGCGTACATCTTCTCCCTGGTCCCAACACTCATAAGGTCTGTATTGACGACATTGAGCCCCCTGGCCCTGGGGGCTTGACTAATGGCAGCATGTTCTGCCAGAGCCTCACCAAGCCATCCATTTTCCCTGTCATCTGCTCCAACTACCAGTATAAGATTGTTGCCAGCCGCATCGTAGGAGTGAAGAAGATTGGTGACTAGTCGAAGGAGCCCGAGTCCACGGGCGATGACTACAAGCTCATCTTTCTGCCGGAGCTCTTGAAAAATTTCTTGCTGGTATTTCTGGTTCTGTCAGTAAAGCTCAGACATCGAGCAAGGTGTATATACCAGAGGCAATGACAGCTTCACCGGCTGCTGGTCACCGTTCGCGGAAGACATCTGAAGCTCTCATGGTCATCCCAAACTCCCAAAACAGCCTTCGGACACGCTCTAAATGGCTAAATTTGCATCCCAGTAGATGCACAAGATCTTGGATGCCTTGAAGACGCGTTAATTAGAGCCCCGCAAAGCCTGAGGTATAGTTTGTACTAGGTGGGTGTAGGTGGGATGGTGGATTGATTGGCAGCTCACGCGATTCTCTCAACGTCATAGTTTCTTGGTGGAGGGGCAAGTCAAGTCCAGGTATTGATTTGCTATAAAGAGTTGTATTTCATCGATTCAATTTTACATTTGACATATTCTACTTGACCTCAATTCTACATCTACAATAAAGACTCGATTTAAAAATCTACATTCATCATGCCTGCCGGACCCGACGAAACCGATAACCACGCCACAGGCGCCGCTACTGAGCATGTTATGAAGAACTCCAGTTCCAAGACAGACAACAACGCGAGCACACACCCTATCCACGATCAAGGCGAGCCAAAGGGCGACAAGGTCGAGTTCCGCCACCACGAGGCTCATCCAGGTCCTGCGGTTCCAAAGGACTTCAGTGCTCAAGAAGAGGGCACTAAGGAGGAGCGCAAGGCCAAGGCAGAAGCTTTGAACAAGTAATGCTTCACCGGTATGCTTTCAGTGCTTCCACTGAGTGAATGAATGTGGGATGGAGCTGATTGTAATAGAAACTCAAAGATATGACTTGGGAGGCTGAATTCATGACCGTGCCCACATAAGGCGTTTGGGAATAGGGAAGGGAATCATCCGGGAGGCATACTAGCATAAGAGCTATAGTTGTAGCTGGCTGGGGCGGAATAAATACAAGGACCTCGCACTGGCTACCTGTTTTGTTAGTGAGATAGTGAAACTGTAAATGAAATACTTCGCAAACTCGCAGCTCCGATGATGTTAGTGAGCTTATTTCGAGACGCGGGATCCGAGATTCCAACTGAGAGGCGCGCACGTGTACAAGTCAAATCCTTTGTGGATCATCCAGGACGATAATTGTGGTTGTCCGCGTATTTCTCAATCCTTTTGCTATTTGTCTTGTGTATCCAGCTCCAGCTACCTGGTAGTGAACGCGCGTAGATATCAGAGTTTGGTTCGATTGAACTCTGCTGCCTTCTGTGGCTGAGCTTTTGAGGCTTGAAAGAGGCCTTGGCGTTCCCCGACTACGTCGTGCCGCGCCGCTGGTGAACATAGCTTCAACGTTTGCTCGGTGAATGGAATAATTCTCTCGTCTGCGGCTGCAAACACCTGTCAGTGATCCCCATACTGCGATTTTAATATTCTCCATCAGCAAAAACTGAGCCGTGCGATATTCAACGTTCCAATGCGCCCAGGAAGCGCCAATATACGAAGGCAATCTCCCACACGACCACACACTGTTTCGGAAACATCCCGAGAAACAGAACGATAAAGTTTGAGGGGGGCTCTTGTCTAGGAATAGAGAGGACGGACGAGATCTGAACCGCGACGATGCCTTCGATACTGTCTGAGGAAGACAAGGAGACGGTAAAGCGTCAGGTTCCCAAGCAATCCAACAAGATCCAGGCTGTAGCGGTTGCACGACTCTTCGTTGCGTACCCAAATCGTCAAAGATGGACATATTCGGGACTCCAAGGAGCGGTGGTTCTCGCGAACGACTTGGTGGGAAATACGTACTGGCTCAAGCTGGTAGACATCTCTGTCAGTTCTATCACCTCAACTGTAAGCATGAGAATAATGCTAATTTGTAATAGCCTGCCGGTCGAGGGGTAATATGGGATCAAGAAATCTACGATTCGTGGTCATATAATCAGGACCGGACTTTCTTTCACACCTTCGAGACCGAGGACTGCCTTGCTGGACTGTCATTCGTAGATGAGAAGGAAGCCAAGACGTTCCTGAAGAAGATGAATGACAGAGAGAAGAATGCTAGCAAAGCAACAAAAGCGAATCCGTTTGGAGGATCAGGACAGCACACAACAGGACACAGGCATGGCTTATTGGGGGGATTCTTTGGTGGACATAGGCACTCTTCCGCTCCCTCGATACAACCGACTCCTCCCGATTCTCCAAGCTACGTGCTCCCGCCAGTACACAATAATACATCACAAAATAATAGGTATTCTGGGGCAAGTCTGAACGGAGGATCGCAATTCTCTGCGCTGGACGCCATTGATCCCAACTGGAGGGAAACATGGGGCGACGATTTAAAGCAGATGGGTATCACAGATGATCTCATCCGGGATAATCAGGACTTCATTGCGGACTATATCAAACAGCAGCAAGCCTCTCAAGCCGTATCTTCCCTAGTAGCAAATGGAATCGAAAATCAACGAACGAAAGCGCCTCCGCCCCCACCCCCACCTGCTGCGGCACCTTCACGAACCCGATCCGAGAGCCCTCAAAATGCGCCGGCAAGTCGGAGGAGAGGAGCGCCTCCAGAACCGCCCGCGCCGAGAAGATCTGGCGCGAAGATTGAGCCTCCTAGAGAACCTACACCTCCAAGAGATCCCTCGCCGCCACGGCCACGATTTGCTGCCCCGCCTCCATTGCCAGATGCAGGGAAGTTCGCCAATACAAACAACAAAGCGCCATCGAGACCTCATGCGACCTCTGTGTCTAATCCTGGGCCACCTCCTCCACCTAGACCACCCAAGGACCCCGTAGACGACTCTTACGAGCCTGGTGAGACTGGTTCCAGATTTGGCGTACCGCCCCCCTTTCTGGGACCAAGGAAGACTGCGGCGCCCCCAACGCCTGCTCGAGCACCAGTCCCACTTCCTCCGCGGGACAATACCCCATCATCACACTCTCATGCTGTACCCCCTCCGAACGGACTTCCTCCGCCACCATTACCGCCCAAAACGCCATCAGGACCCCCAAGTGCACCTCCTTTACCTCCCCCATCTTCTCGACCCATACCACCTCCTCCAGGGCCTTCCAGCAGCGGTCCACCTATTCCTCCGCCACTCCCACCCCCAGGACCGTCCAACAGTGGACCGCCACCTCCGCCCCCTCTTCCACCTTCAATACCCTCAAGCAATGGCCCCGCAGCTCCTCCTCCGCCACCTCCCCCCATGCCATCCAGCAATGGGCCGCCTGCACCTCCCCCCCCCCCCCCCCCCCCCCCCCCCCCCCCCACTCCCCCCCCCCCCCCCCCCCCCCCCCCCCCCCCCCCCCCCCCCCCCACACCCCCC
>Ga0247778_1000248_pt1 | contig 90452 bp, 87 predicted proteins | sample UWRJL049202B5_FD_179939 | JGI IMG/M metagenome (GOLD analysis project Ga0247778, IMG submission 179939) | Plant litter microbial communities from Arlington Agricultural Research Station in Wisconsin, United States - UWRJ-L049-202B-5 | ecosystem: Environmental > Terrestrial > Plant litter >... | reverse complement strand
ATATAGTCCGTGCATTAATTAAAAAATTTAAAAAAAATTTAAAAAATTTAAAATTAAATTTTATTATTATTAATAAAAAGTTTCTATTTATAGAAATTAATTATTAAAACTAGCAAAAAAAATTCCTAATCGGGTCAGATTTTTAAAAAAATTAAGATTCTTAAGTAAGAATTGCTAATTTTGTTAATCTGGTCAGATTCTCGGCTAATCGCGGGATTTTCGCGAATCTGCTAAGCCGATTTTTTCCGAAAAATGTGAAGGTCCTGATGTATATCCTATTTTAGGTTTTTAAATATTCTATTCTCGGGTTAAGATTTATTCTTTTTTAATTATTAGTAATTTGTTAGTCGGAATTTTTTCGTTTTAATTATTTTCTTAATTTGATTGTAAAAGAAATAAGTATTTGTTGTTTTTATTAGATCTTTTTTTATTAACTTCTCTAATCAAACCGTTTGTTCCGGATATATATAATAAAAATGATTAAATGTTATAATTTTATTTTTCTGGATCTGATCGAAGGATTATTTTTATAATTTATATTATTATATTAATATTCCGTTTTTTTTTAAGTTTCCCCTTTTCCTATATAATATTATAATATGTTCTGATAGTCTACACTTGTAATACAACTTTTTTTCCTGTTTTTCAATTATTTTTACCTTAAAGAAAAATAATTTTTTGAAAACTATATCTATTTATATTAAATCTCCAAAATCTTTTCAGTTTTTTTTAAATAATCTTCTTTTATAATAATAATAAATTCCCTTTCTTTTTAAAGATTTTTCATAGAATTTATTATCGATAATAATAATAAGATTAATCATATTTTTAAAATTTGTAGATTTTTTTATATATATAATCTTATTTTTAATAAATTTTTTAAATCTAATATAATATTAATTAATTAGGATTTGGTCGTCTTATTTTATTCTATCTAAATATTATTGAAATTTAATTGTATATTCTATAATCGCTTTTTTTATTTAAACTTATAGATTTCACGTTTTATTATTTACTATTTATCAATATTGTTATAGATTTTATAGATAACTTTTTTGAAATATATATGATTGATAAATATATTAACTGTTATTTGTCTAATATTTATAATGATTTTCTTCTCAAGTATCTTATATATTATATAATCGATAAAATATATTTATATTTAATTAAAAATTATTTTACGAAAATAATTAATAATATATACGACCTTAGCTACTTTAAATACAAATAAATATTAATTGAATAAGATATAAATATTTATAGATATAAAAAACAAATCAAATTTAGATCGATTTTTATAAAATAAAATAAATTATTTGATTATAATCGATCGTTTTTAGATAATAATAATTATTCGAAGAATAATAAAATGCTCAAAATATAATAATTATTTTAATTATTAATTTAATATATTTATTGGAATTATATCTAAAAAAAATTAGAAAAAAAATTATAATTATATTAATATAACTATTATAAATATAAAAATATTAAAATATTAAAATATTATTTAAATTAAATACAAAACTTTTATTTAATAAAACAATCTTAATTTTTATATAAAATTTTTATATTTTTTAGATGTTTTTTTTAATATAAATCCTAGATTTTCTAAAAAAGAATTTTATTTAAAAAAATCTATTATATGATTTTTAAAAATTTTTATTATATAATTTTATATATTTTTTCTTAATATTAGTTTTTTTGTATAATAATATTACCACCAAGTCTTAAAGTTATATTATTTATAACCAGATTTACTTCTTGTTTATGTACTATTCATAATACTTCAATATAATTATTAGATAATCCAGCCCGGAAAAATTAATTCTTATTAAATGTATCTATTTTTAAATAGGTCGTACCTTCTATATATTTTCTTATATATTTTTTGTAACTATATTATTATACGCCATTATTTAATAATTAAATAAATTGCAATTTGAGATAGTTTTAATTGAACTAAATCTGTTTAATTAACTTACAGTTTATATATTATATTATATATTATATTATAAATATATCAAATATATAGATATAATTAAATTAAAATTTAATAGAATATAGTTCCTAGGTTTGATTACTAACGATTCGTATCGAATGAAAAAAACAATTATACTAAATCATCTAGAGTGTATTTTTAAATATACTTCATCCCAGATTGCCAATTTTTTATTCAATATTTATTTATAAATTATAGAAAAATTTTTGGGTTTTTATACACTTCTATATTTATTAATAGATTATATTTTATTTATTTTTTGAGATATTTAATAATATTTTTAAATCTTAAGGAACAAATATAACCGAAATAAAGATATTATTATTAATAATAAAATTCAAAAGTTTTTTTTTTTAAAAATATTTTTTTATCAAAAATTTTAAAAAGAATTTTAAATCTTTTTTGAGTTTTTTGAGATATAAATCGATTGATAATAATTAATTAGTTCGAAAATAAATCAGATGTATCTAATATAATAATTAATATTGAATAAAAATATTTAAAAAAATTTAAATAAAAATCTAAATATAATTTATTATCTAAATCTATATTATAATTTAAAAATAAAGCAATTAATTTATATCTAACTTTAATATATTGAATATAATTATTAGTAATTTGATTTATTTTTTGATTTTATTAAATTATTTTATAAAATATTAAAAAAATATTTAATAATAATAATAATTCGATAATTTATTATAAAAATAAAATTTAAATATAAAGGATCAAAAATTTTAGATATATAATTTTTTTTAATAAATTTCAAAATATAATTAGGATTATTTTTCCAAATCAATTTACAAAGAAATTCATTTTGAAATATTTTAAACAAATTTATAAACGAAAATTTTTTGATAAAATAAAATATTAATTTAATATGAATTTTTAAAAAAATAAAAAATAAAAAATAAACAAATTATGAAAAAAAAAATATATATTTATAATAAATTTATATTAGATTTAGATATTAATAAATTTTAAAATATCGATTTTTATTTTATTTCTATTTTTTTTATTTTTTTATATAATTTTATAAATTATTATAAATCGATAATAATGCAAAAATAAAATTTATAATATTTTATTAACCGAATAATAAATATTATATTTTATCGAATTAAATTAAATTTCAATATAACTGAAATTATTTATAATATTCCAACAATTTTAATTCAATAATTTTTGTTATTTTGTATGTATAATTTTATATAATATATTATTTAAATTATATTTAAATTATATTTGAATTGAATTGAATAAGGTTCAAAAAGGATTGAATTGAATTGAGTTATATATTTTATTCAAGTCAAATATTTAAATTTCCTATACTAGCTACCGCTACCAATAGTAGGACTAGCCTCCTAGTGAAACTTTCATCCAATCATGATGGTTGCCGTGTAACTTTATCAGCTGAGGTGGCAATGCCCTTTTTTTTTTCTCTTGTGAAGGATAACTGAGAAGTAAGGTTTATATATTTTAATTGATAACCCTTCCTCCCTTTCTTTCCTCTATCGCGGAGCGAAGCGAGGGGAGAAGGGGAGCCGGCTATGATATTCTCATGAATTTTGAAGACAGGCGGATTCTCTGGACCTGCTTTTTTTTATTTTTAGAAGAATCTTTATTATTTGAAGTTCACTTTTATCATAAAAGCTCACAAATAAAGGAGGGCAGAAAATTGTTCAAGTTTCACGCCGTCCTTCCCTTTCAGACCGAGCTATCCGTCCCATTATCCCCATCACCCACACCCTCGTCCTCATCATCACCTTCACCAGTACTAACCGGAGGTCTAGCACTCGCCGTCCCAGTTACCCCCGCCACCCCAAGCGTCGGACTCCCCATCGGCTTCACAGTAAGCCTCCCCTTCCTCCTCTCCCCATCATCCCTCGTCACCATATCCGGCTCAATACTCACCATCCTCGGCCTCAACAAAGGCCAAATACCAACAGTATCACACTTCCACTCCTCCCACTCATCAACCTCCCCCACCACCTCATGCGGCGTACTAAAATACGGACTATAATCATCCCAGATCTTATCTTGCCACGGACACCCATGGTCATACTTCCTCCTCCTCCGATCATTGCACTGATACTGATACGCGTCATGCCTCACATTCAACTTATTGAAATCCGCCCAGTTCACATCAAGGCTCTTTGGCCACACAGGCGCCCCATCGCTGCCTTGAACCGTACTCAGATCCGTTGGATCGAGCGTGAGGGTTATAGATGTGACGGTCGGGCCACAAGGATGCGTCCATTGAACAGCAGTGCGCCATCCTGGCGTTGGCGAGGAAAAGCGCGTATGCTCAACCCAGTCGGCGCTCGCCGTGTCCATTATCACGTACACACTCGGACTCGTAAACGTCAAGTCATCAGCGTATTCCACTGTATTCGGTGCGCCGTCTTCGGTGGGAGTAGGCGTGATTGTCGTGCCGGTGCGGTTACACAGATCCCCTGAGACGGTGGTGACAGGCCAGTAAAATATCGTACCGCTGGGCGCGGCGCGGACTGTGCACCGTTCTCCGGAGTCGGTGCTGGTGGCGGTCGCGGCTATTGCAGCGGGACAGGGCCAGTCGGGCTGCATGCAAGGGGGTGTGAAAAGGTCGTTGTGGCGAACGGCATCGTAGTCGTTTTGGTGGAGATATACTGAACTGACGGAGTTCCAGGAGCTCCAGAAGCGGGTGCAGCTGCGAGAGTCGTCGTCCAGCGTGCATGTGGGCTTTACGTCGGTGCGGATCGCGGGCGCTGGATAAATGTCGTACCAGCCGTTGTATGTTGTCACGTAGGTGGATAAGGTAGTGGTATTTCTTGGTCGGAGGGCGCGGGGAAAGCCGTCGCAGAACGTGGTCATGGGTACCTCTTCGGCTGGTTCAAGTATTGTGTAGTTGAAGATGGTCTTGGTTGCGTTAATTGTGTAGACCGAACTCCCGGGCCAGGGGTGGTCCTGGTCGTTGTACGACGATTCAGCTGAGTTATAACTGTTCCAAGAGGACCAACATCGTCCTTCCCAGCTGTTGTCCGTGAGGGAGGCGGGTGATGTGATACTGCTTGGTAAAGAAGTCGTTGCTGTTGGTTGAAGCGAACTTGTGCTTGTGATGTTCGGAGCAGCCAAGGCTGTCTTTTTGTAAGTTTCAGGAAAGAAAGAAAATCAGATCATCGGCTTTAGGGTATTTACCAGTAATAGCCACTACTAAACTCAATTGCATAACACAAGTGAAGGCCCATCCTCGCGACTTTGAACCCATTTTGCGAGATAAGTCTTGAATGAGACTTTTGATAGAAATTCACATCTCAATTCAATCAAGGTCTGATGTATTCTCTCGTTCAACATTTCATACATATATAGAAATACCGAGATAGTCTCTCTGCAAACTGTACATTAAATATCATAGCCTAAGCACGGCTGAACACCCAACCCCGTTTCCCCGCCTCGCTAAATATAGGGTGTGCGAGTCGCATCATCACTCGCGGAACCAATTGACTTTCCGTTTGCGTAACTTCTGTAGGTTGTGTGCTCTTTTGAGATTGAAATGTACTATGAGTGCAGACTAAAGAGAGGTACGGCTATTTGCTTTGGTAACGTACCATACAGATCCACCAAGCCATTTTCTTGTCCGATTTGCAATGACGCACTAGCAATCATTGCACTTGAGTACGCACACAAGTTATCGTCTCTGCTGTTGTAGTTGATGAAAGTTTAAGAATCAAGAGCGAAGCCACGAGAAACAAGCACAACTCATACAGAGGAAGATAAGCCAGAGGAAGATGTGTAAGATACACGAGTGGAAACGAAGGGGGTAATATGTACAACAGATATCTCTCCGTAAGAACGAAGAAAAACGGAGGACGACTGGACGTTTGATTGCAGACCATATAAAATTTTATCCCCAGAGCTGAACAGACAAAAACCCACTTTCATCAATCCTTCAACCACTTCATTCCCAACCCTCCAAAATCAGTAACCCCAACGACCAACATCTATTCCCATCGAAAGCGAAACTCTCCCCTCAGCTCCCGACATCCTCCTCGCCGAAGCGGGAGCCAGCATTTGCTTGCGACTTACTTATGGTCATCGTACTCGCTGTACGGGAATTCTATGAGGACTCTTCAAATTTATCCTCGCAGCTGCATTGCATTTTCATCCCCGGTCATAATCAAGCTCTGCACGACTTCGTAGCACAGGGAAATCCCACATGATCACCCAGGACTCTCCGCTCTCTTCCCCGTTGCATTGCATCTCATTCCCCATACGCAAGCTCTGCACGGCTTCGACCAACACAGGACAGACGCGTCCACATGATCCAATAGCAAACATGCATATAACATATCTCACTACTCTCCTCTCACTCTAGAATTTGGGAGTGATCTAGGTAGCAACAAATGTTACACTGCAAGCAATTCTTGAAAACCGAAAATATATAAGTCATCATCCGCCTCTCTCTAACTTAGCATATACCAGGAAAACAGAAATGATGATGAAAGCCACTAGGCTATGAATCTCAACATCCATCCATTCCTATTCCTATATTCATACGTCTATATACTCAACGGGTATCCTACAATCTTCTCCTCATCTCACATATATACAAAACACGCATGTACATAGAATACACAAATCAAGCCTTCCACTCCCTCTCAATATCAAACAACCTAAAACCCTCCTCATGCTCCGTCTGCCCCAACTTCTCAAGCTCAGCCCAAGCATCCCCATACATACCCTTCCCCCATTCCTCAACCAGATCTTTGCGGTTTTGGCCTGGTATGGCGTTATAGAAGATTCCCAGCCTATGTTTATCAGCACCGTTTCCAAAAAGGGAAGGAAATGATGTCAAAGGAAAGATGATGGGAAACTCACGTCATAAAATCCGGCTTCAACCTAAACTCCCCCTCCCCATTCTCAACCACCGCCTGCGCCGCCTCCAGTTTCCCTCCCCCAGCAAGCGCACCAATATAAGAATCCCACACCGCTTTCGTGACTTCAATCTCCATCCTCTTAATCATGCCCCAAATCTCCGTAGCTTTGAGATCCCCAAACGGCGTGACTTGACACGCTCTCATAACAATTTCCAGGGATCTGTAACTAGGCCCCTCACTACTATTAGTAATATCGTCCCAGAAATCCAGCGCTCGATCGCCGTCCCCAGTACTGGCGTAGGCGAGCATGAGAGCGTTGTAGAGTTTCGTGTTGGGTTCGACGGAACTGTCGAGTTTGAGCATGTTGTGGATCATGTCTAGACTCCCTGTATCAGCTGCCTTGGCTATACCTAGCAAAACGGAAATGTAGGTATTGAGAACAGGGCGACGACTAGGCAGAGGGTGTTGGCGCATATGTCCAAATACGTAGCATGCCATGTCGCTTCGACCGCGGTCGAAAAATTCTTCCATCAGCTGCGTTCTGAGCTCGACATCGGTTTCATCGAAGATTTGACGTAGGACTTGGTAGCCGTCCCAGGCTCTGGAGTTGGAGATTGATCGGTCTAGAACGAAAGTGACGAAGGCGTCGCGGATGTGGGCGCGTTCGGGGAGCGTGTAGTGGTAGCAATTTGTCTGTAAAATGTCGTAAACGTCCTGGATTTCGTCGCGGTGCATGTGTAGCATTGCTACTGCGCACACAGTATCTGCTTCCAGTTTGGCGTGACGGGAGTCCAGATCTTGCAGGATACCAATGATGCGGTCATAGTTTTTGGTCCTTGAGGCGCAGAGAGCGCGAATGTAATGGTTGATGACAGGCAGGTCTTCAAAATTGAGAATTTCTTCTGACTGCAGGGCTTCGTAGGCGGTTTGGGCGCCGGTCAGATCACCGGCGTGGATGCGATAGTTCATTTGGAGAATGAAGGTTTGCGCGTTTGGGTAGATACCAGATTTGAGCCCTAAGGCTATGTAGCGTTCTGCGAGGTAAGGGTCTTTTTGGGAGATTGCGAGGTCGACGAGACCGTTGATGGTGGTGATGTCGGGGCGCATGTCTGGGTTCCGTCTAGTCATGACTTCCATCATTCGTTCAACGTCTTCTACTCCTTTCCCGACGGCGCCGGCGGCCCACTGCAACACCACATCCCATAGCTCTTTTGATAAATAGTCATTTTGCAAAACTTGTCGAAAGCATTCTTTGCACCAATCCAATTCGTTGTTCCGTATGCTAAACTTCAGAATCGCTGCCAACGTCTCCGGTCGCGGCTTAACTTGATCCCCCAGCTTTTCAAGCTTGTTGTACCACCTTTTTGTTGACTCGATATCATCTTTCGATGCAAAGTAGCAGGTGATAATTGATTGCCTTGCAGGATTATAAGGGATTCCAATCTTTTCTATCAACTCGGCAGTCTGCACGAGCTCCACCTCATTATCCTCCTTGGCAAATCCGCCCAGGACCTGATTCCACAAATATATCGCACTTGGGGTAGGGGTCTGATTCTGACCACTTTCCAGCCCTTTCTGGGTGTACTCTTGAACGAGTGTTCTCGCTTCCGCTGCTTCGCCAGTCTGAACCAAGACTTCCAGCAGGCATTTCGCGTCTTTGTCATACCAAGCTGTCCTGTCCTGCCTCTCATTCAACTCCTTATAAAACGCTCTCGCAAGCTCTTTGTGCACATCCCCATTATCTTTTGGCACCAACACCAACGAGCTCCTAGCAAGGGATATGTCCTTGGTTGATATGACGTGGTATATGGCATGGTTGCCGTCCTCCCGCACTCGCCCTTTGCAATAGTTGAACAGCTGCAAGATATGCGCCGCTTGTATGGAATTCACGGCCTCCTTCCGCTGGGTCTTGTATTCAAAAAAAAGTTTCCAGGCTTTAGATAATTCGTGGTCGGGTGGTGGACGCGCTCCCATTCTGCTCATCTTGCTAAACTCCAAGAAAGTCTCTAGTCCAGGTGCAAGTTCGGGCTGCTTAGGCTTCCTCTCCTCCTTCCTTGAGAATCCAAACAGGGTTCTCCTCTGCTGTATGTCTCCCGCAGATACCCTCCTCCCAATTCCCGTTTTCCATCGCGCAGGAGCTCGAGAAGGACAGCGGAGAACTAGGCCTCCTGGAGAAAGGAGCGCCCGAAAGACGCTACGCGTTAATTGGGACCGCATTGGTTATTATGTACAAGTATTAATGCCTAGAAGCTATTAGCTGCTATGTAAGAATGCGCGGGGAGGGGTAGAAGGTACGGATGCATGGTGGTGTTGATTGTGAGGGCTTGAAGCTTGGAACTTTTTTGGGTGAGAGCTTCAATAAATAAGTGGAGTACCACTAGTCCAATTTTGACTAAACATTTAGTCACGTGACAGGGGCTTGTAAACTCTTCAGTATTCAGAAAGGAAGCTCAAGGAGGCCACTGTTTTGGAAAGTTCAAGATAATGTGATGCTACTATCTAAATTCAGCGGAAGGAAGTCTAGCAATTCCAAAGCCGCCAGCCATCCACTCCATGCCTCGTAAACGCCGAAACCCAACCCATCAGCTCATGAATCGTCATCGTACAATCATCGAATACTCAGAGAAGTTCTCCTTCTCCCTCATCTTCTCCAATTTCCGGCTCGCTGTCCCAGTCCAGATTCGCGGCAGCTGCATCAGCCAGGCGATGGACTTCAGCCAAGCCGCTGAGCTCGGTAACATAGGCTGGCTCTGTCAACGCACGCTTCACGAATTCCCAACCATTGCGCTTATACTCATTCACGATCTTGGGTGAACAGGCTGAACAACAATCATATGATTTCCCACTGATGATCTTGTTTTGGAAAGTTGATAAGAAGCCTCGAATTTGATGCGGTACGATGCCGAGTGGATGCTCGGGAGGATCTCTTTCGTAGTCGATGGAGTGGGTCGATTGATTAACTGATGCTACTGGTGCCGGCGCCTGTGCTCCGAGGGGGTGTTGGAGAAGCGATACTAAGACCTCAACGAGCAAGTTTGACGCCATTGCTGCCACTCCGGGTCGTGTGACCGTACATTGTTGGTCGAGGGTTTGATCTTTGACGGACTGAAAAAGTTAGCAAGTACGTGTTTAAGAAACTAAGGGATGGCTTACATCTCCAGGGGCCACCACATCATTGCAGAAATAACACCCTAAAGCTGCCTCTCCACCATCTGTCGCGGTTACACCATGTCTCATCACCACATAGGTGTCAAATCCCAGCGCTGCGTTCATGACTATCTTGCCAGATGCTTTGCCCATAACCGTTGGAAGCCATCGACTCTCGCGGGTGTCCATGAGTAGAAAAACAACATCGTGAGCATCAATGAGATTTTGAAGCGTCTCAAAATCTAATCTGGTGTTTGCTTCGTCCTCGATTGGATGTCCGAGCATTGGAACCGACATGGCGTGGCCGGTACTGTCAACATTTGGGTATATTTCCTGGAGGGCATCAGCGGCTCTATGAGCCTTCTTGACTCCTCCGTCGAGACAGTCCTTGTGGTTGAATAACGGCTGGCGAACCGGATTAGAAAACGAGACATTCGCGTTATCAATGAAGGTGATCTTTCGGACTCCCCAGGCCATGAGAGCACGGGAAACGTAACTTCCAAGAGTACCAGCTCCGAGAAGAAGACACTTTGTTTCCTTGATTTTCTCGAGATTCAAATCCGGAGCGATTCGCCATTTCATGAGTTTCAGGTTCAAATCCACGGCTTGATCTGCAAGCTGAGTGGGATCCATGTACTGAGTCAAACTCGTGACTTTGGCATTCAGCTTCCCGATACTATTTCGCTCCCATCCTGTGACTTTGGGCAGGACTGTCGGCAAGGGGTCAACAATTTGAGTCTCGAGCAAGAATATTCGACTCCTAGCCTCATCGCGTCTTGAATGAACATCTCGATAACTGAGAATCTGGACTTTGTTGAGCTTAAACCGTCGTCTGATCAGAACCAATAGATTCCTCAACATCCATCCAGGATTGTCAGGGTAGGTTGATGGGTCAACAAAAGCGATGAATTGATCTTCTGATTCTGTTCGATCGAAGAATCCGCTTTCGAATTGTCGGAGAGATCCAATGACCCATTTATAGGGGAGTGAGTTACCAGGCGTTCCTGGAGTCGTGGGGCGCTCCGTCTTCGAATGCTTCCGGACTCGCTTTGCTAAAAAGAAACCATGCTCTCTGGGGTCGGTCCCATATTTCCAAGTACCGACTTCGTCAACGAGTTCAGTAGTTTCTTTACCATTCAGCTGAGGTGGCTGTTCCTCGACTTGCTTCCAGACTGGCTCTGAATGAAGGGCTGGGAATGCAAACCAGTAGGTGAAGGTGTACTTCTTCAGATTTGCAAAGGAAAGGATGGAGAAAGAAGAAAGAAGCGATGGGATGGAGTATATGGTCCCGTCATTTATGGCATCCCAGATCTCAAAAAGTCAGTATGCTAACCCACATCGCCGCGTTCGACGTACCTGCTTTGCAGCGGTTTGTAAAATTGCTGCCTTGTCGATATTCTTGAAATCCTCGATAGTGTTCACGTTTTTGATCTTGCCCTCGGCACGTATATGATTCGGAGGCACACTTCCAAATTAGCAAACTCATAGATTATAGTCGATAGCGCACTTACTCATCACTTGTGAGGGCGTTTCCGAGGACTCTCATCCGACAGCTGTCCTCGGGCGCAGTTGAGCGAGGCTCGTACAAGCCAAGTACCGTGCGGGCTGAATCATCGAGTTTGTCATGATCTATTTTAGACTGTGACAGAGCCGTGTAGAATGGAAGCTCTATTTCAGAGCCAAAGGGCGCGAACTTCAAAGCCATGATTTCGTAGCTTGCGAAGGTATGGGATATGCAGAAGCAAGGGCGGGGAGGCAACCTTAGAGTTTGGGGCTGATGTAAGAGCACCTCTGCGTTGTTTCCGTATGCGCTGGTGATCAGGAGAGTGGGAAGAGTTTGTAAATAACTCGTGATGCCATGCAGTGCAGACGGGTGATTGTATTTATGGCTCGTGGACAGATGACTTGACTGGCAGTGAGTGCAGTCATGTGTTGTTGATGAGGTCCAAGGGTCCAAGGCAACCCCTCACGTGCCCCACTGCCACCTCGGATGAACGTCGGCAGTCGGGCGGCTGTTCCCGCAACGCGACTTTACGCGTCTCTCGTTGATTAACTTCTTCAACACCATTTGGATCTTATTCAACCTCGTGGAAAGATGTTGATCGGACTCTGTGGAGGCATTTGCGCAGGCAAACGTACAGTTGCAGGATATCTGGAAGAGCATCACGGATTTACACACCTCTACCTTCGGCAAGACACTGTCAATGGACTATCAAATGGCACACATGGCACACCGGAAATTAAGCAGGAGGAAGAGGAAGAGGAGCAATCACCAAAACGCATAGTTCCCAAGTTCAACGGCAATACGAACGGGCCCGATTCTTCAAACGAACACATCTTCAGCACCGCCGAAGACCTCCTCGACTTCGTCACAAAACGATGGCGCGAACGCTGGGTCACAACGGACATTCACACCGAGTCCATCCTCGACAAGCTCCTACGCCGCCCATTCTTCATACTCGTCAGCGTCGATGCGCCCGTCACTGTACGCTGGAAACGCTTCCAACAGAGACTCCACAAGACCGACCCCTCAGCAAAAAGCCTCAGCCTCGAAGATTTCCTCGCGCAGTCAGACGAACACCTCTACAATCCGAATACTGGCCTCCTACCCTTGATATCTCGAGCTACCATTCGATTGCTAAATACTTCGAGCAATCTAGCACATCTATACGCCACTTTGGGAAAGCTGGATTTGACGAATGAGGATCGGCTGAGACCTAATTGGGATCAATATTTCATGCAATTGGCATCTTTGGCCGCCCAACGGAGCAATTGTATGAAGCGGCGCGTAGGATGTGTAATTGTGCGCGAGAAGCGCGTGATTAGCACTGGTTACAACGGCACACCTCGCGGGCTGAAGAATTGCGGGGAAGGAGGATGTCCACGATGCAACGAAGGCCTTGGATCTGGGTTTGGTCTTGGAACATGCTTGTGCCTGCACGCGGAAGAGAATGCGTTGTTGGAGGCGGGAAGGGAGAGGATTCGAGATGGCGCAACTTTGTACTGCGATACATGTCCGTGCTTGACTTGCAGTATCAAGATTGTTCAGGTGGGAATCAGTGAGGTGGTGTATAACCAGGGATACAGTATGGATGGCGAGACCGCGGATGTTTTCAGCAAAGCTGGTGTGCATCTGCGGCAATTTATTCCGGTCTGTACACACACCCGTTTTTGAGAAATATTGCTGACTTCCGCGTAGCCTGCAAATGGTTTGATTCACTTGGAGAAGCCCTCTCTTTATTAAATGTAATGCACAAAGATACCCACGGCGTCAGCGGTGGAAAAATGGAATGATTATACTTTTTAAAATCTCGAATACCTCGCACTTCACCGAGCGCACCAAAACTCTCCGAGTCAATCTCTACACTTTTACTCGTATTAATTATCTCTAGGCCGAAAGGACTTGTAACCCCTTTAGTTTCAATCCAACCATTGCATACAGGACTTCAACACGCAACATTACCGGGTGCTACCCTGCAGCAATTATCCTCAAATCTTTCATGGGCTTCCAGATTTGTTCATGCCTTCATTTGTCATGACAGTGCTAGGTTTCGGAGGACTATAGCGAGTCAAATTCAGACTCTAATGCATGGAACGACACTGCAAGACAATATGAAGCGCCTTGACCGGTCTCACGAGGCTTATCGAGTTCAAATTTGCCGCCCGAAGAAAAGACTCTGAAGAGACTTTCACAGATGGGCATTTCGTTGGCTAGGGCTGGGCTGACAACTGTGCCAGTGGTGCTGACAATAACCGCTTTTCATCTACTTTTGGAACCCTCGGAGATGGAAAGTTTGCGCGAAGAGGTCACGGCCGTCTTTCCAAATCCCGCTCAACCACCACTTCTTCAACTTGAACAGCCTCTGGCCACGACGGTTGCGATAGTGGAGGGCAATTTTTCTTTTTCTCATAACCTTGAAATATTTGTAACATTGCTGACAATTGAAGCGCTTCGACTATCTTGCGGATCCGTCCAACTCAGTCCTCGTGTAGGTTATACGACTTTGATCTAGGACACCTTCGTTGATGCCGCCCGGCACTCCCAGCTCTCCATTCAAAACAACAGAACGTGTCTCCACTGCGGTCCCTGCTTCTAAAGCGTCCATCACGTCTGGAGAATTAGCAAATACACGTTTTCTTGCAAGAACAGCCTCGACTCACATTGCCTAGTCTCAGATGCACGATGTCTTCTCAAGCCCAGGATGGCCAGGTACGCACCAGGAACAGCGAGCAATACCGCCAAAACTCCAAACACGATTCCGTATACAGCGGCAGGGTCCCAGTTCGTTGGTTGGTAGAGAACTGGGATGGAACTGGTGGTGGGATTTGTGTTAACGGCAAGGGTATGGTTGAGAGTCGCCATCGTGTCGCGACAAAATTAAACTTCGTTCAGTACGTGAAGAGAAGGCACAGTTTCTGGTTCTCACAGTAGGCGCAAGTGATAGTGAGTACAAACTTGCAGGACAATGGAACGAGAGAGGTCATTATATCGTTCAACCCCCGAAGCCAATGCCAACAATCGCCATACGGATCTGCCTCATCACCGTAGTGAGGCACATATCAATTGATACTCAATCGCTGCATTATCACCCTCCCAGGCTAGCATCTCGCCTCGTACAACAAGCTCATCACCCCAGCTGCTTGTTCTGTATGAAAACAATTGAGTATCAATTGTTTCGAGGCGCCGCAGAGGCCTTGTCCGCAGGAAGGCAAAGCTCGAGTTGACACGAGCTGCGAGTATCAATTAACTAGCGATTAAATATCAATACTCTAGCGATTGAAAGCATGGGAATGCTGCGCCTCGCCTGGGCAGCGGGGCTGTGTGAACGGGCGGGCTGGGGACGCGGGCTGGGAACGCCGCCAGCGCATGCGGCTGACCTTTTCGCCGCGAGAGGGGCGCAGCGAATGTACTTTATTAATATTGTATCAATTCCCACACAGACGGGAAATACATGGAAGCCGCATGACATTTATTTACTTTCGATTCTCTCGACCACGACCGCCAAAAAATATTTCGGACAATTGAGACAGCAGCGAGAAAGCGCAAATGCCCTGTAGCAATTCCAACCACGAGCATGCCAAGTGGCCGGAGGGAGGAGAGCAAGAGTTCGTTATCGAGTCGTGTGAGACACGCTGCGGGTGGTGTAAATACGAAACCAAAAGTGCAAATAATCTTCGAGTCGTAAGTTCAATCCTGTCTTCCAGTTGATCAAAATATTAGCTGATCGGTTTACAGCACGCTCGTCGACATATCGCGAATGAAAATGAGACAAGTCTCAAGGGGATCAAGGTTGGAAAGGGAAAAGCTGGGAGGAAGCGAGTGTATGTTAGCCTTGTGTTCTGGATAGAAGGAAGCTGATAATACAATCTAGGCAAATGGAAAGAAGACGATTTCCGGTGCCGGAAGCTCGTAACGGAGAGTCACACCCACCCATGGGTTGGGATCGTTGGGATGAATTAATAAAGACAGCCACTGGCCCCGATGATAGCAGAATCGCGTCTGAGATCAGCCGTTCCGAGTCCCAGCGACCAGCAGATGCTGCCCATCAACCTCCGTCATTTGATTCATTTTCTCAGCAGCCGACGGCGTTCAGTAATCTTGGACACAACGCAGAGAATCAGCAACAGCCTGAACCAGACGATACGACAGCAAAGATACCTTTTGATGATACATACCCCGGCGTCCGATCACCGCGTGGAGGTCGGCGACGAAGGGCCATACAACCCGAACAACCCGATACCCAATCCGGGGCCAGTACACCTACCAGGCATCATCAATCCACCTCATCGTTGCCAAATCGTGACTACATTCTTAGTCTAGCCGATCCCGACTATATTCTTCAAGATGACCATCAAAATCGAGTTCCAAAACATCCTGCAACATTCAAATGCACGTTATGCGACAAACGTTTCTCTCGGGCCTACAATCTTCGCTCTCATCTTCGGACGCATACCGACGAGCGTCCCTTCGCTTGTACTGTATGTGGTAAAGCTTTTGCCAAGCAGCACGATCGAAAACGTCATGAAGGATTACATTCTGGAGAGAAGAAGTTCGTTTGTATGGGAGAATTAAAGGGAGGCAGTAATTGGGGTTGTGGTCGACGCTTCGCTCGTGCTGATCAACTTGGTCGTCACCTTCGTTCCGAAAGTGGACTGAGTACATGCATCAAACCTCTTCTTGAGGAGGAAGCAATTGAACAAGAACGGCAAAATCGTCTTTTGCAGGAACCGCAAGTGCAGAATAGTACGCAACACCAACAACCAATTCATGACAGTCATTTCAAACCAAATGACCGCATTTTCCATACGAGAACCAGTGGGTGGCTTCCTGCTGCCCTGTTGGCTCAATATCCTGCGCTAGCGACCACAGAACTCCCCGAGCTCCCCTCAGAACTTTTCGACAGGATTGTATGATGGCGCCTTGACGGGAGGAAGCAACTTGAAACTAAGCGAATCGAAATAATTCAAAAGAGAAAGAGGCGGATCATGTTTCCAGTTGTCCAGGGCCCAATGAGGCTATGCAAAGCTTCGAATAATGGATCATTACGAATGGCAGTCTAATGCTATTGGAGCTCGGTGATGGCACCTCACATTCGCAGTCGCTACCGCTACTATCTTGATGCTGTACTGCGATCCCGATCTGTTAGTTTATGAAGCTGCAGCATCTTGCAAGTGGAGGCTCTTTCCTCACCACTCAAAACGATAGTTCCCGGTCGACCGGGGGCTACCTTGCTTGCTGCCGCATCCATGTGTATGAACTACAAGATAACCTTATATCGACAGCAGGTTATCGCTATCGCACAGTCCCACCTGACGCAGGCTGACGGAGACGGCCCGGCGGTATGGTTTCTTTAAAGTAAAGAAATGACGGGACACCCCAGAATTATTCCAATCGGAATCAATGTCCGTTTGAAAAGGTGGTATTCGGCACCTCAATTCAGCATGGCGCTGTTTGACTACTCGGCGCTTAGGCCGTTTTCGACACAACTCGAAACGCGTTGGCGTGAAACAAGACATCTGACAGAAGTTTAAAAAATTCCGTCCAATGGAACATCCTGCACGGGCCCGATGATTGGCATATCCGTAGCGACTATCCTCCGGATTTTCGGCTCGCCGATGTCATGTTCAGACATCTCAGGTACATGACCCCCAGATTGATTGGACAACGAGATAGGGTGTGTGGTACCCCGAGCAAGGAACGGACCGCTTCCGTTTCTCAAGTGATGGAGACTGGGTAGTGGTCATTCGCTGATTACTTTTTATTTGAAAGGACCGCGGGGTCCCATTATTTGAACCTTGAGCTGGCTTTGTAGTCTAATCAGTCGACTTGCCTCCCCTGGTTCTCAAGGACTACTCGATTTGGATTCCTTACCGGGAATCGATATGGATATATCGATTCGCATAGGTCGCTCAATGAGAAGTGCAGGTGGGAATAGAGCCAGAAGTCCACAAAATCAATCTCCAGGGCAGCCGCCGCAGCCTCCAGGTCCTCCCGCAAATCGGCCTGGTCTGGGTGGTGAAGACAATACCACGACCAGGCAGTCTTCCACTTCAACTCCACCACAGACTTCTTCGAGATCAACGGCTCAAGCAATCTCACCCACGCAACAAGCCTCCACGAGAACTACTGCCCCAACTATATCTTCTACTGCGCCAATTTCTACCCAGCAACCAACAACATCCATAGCCGTTTCCTCAACCACACTTACTTTTACAGCTTCAACGACTTCTGTAGCTGTGATTACACCTCCAGTATGTATCCTGAGAATATCCAGCTTACGTAGCTAAAGCTGTACAGATTAGCAGCATAACGACACTTGTAACATCGACGATTCTGACAACACCTCCTACTTCATCTACTACTGTGGCTACATGGGGTTCATCAGTCTCGTCATCCGCTCAAACATCACCCACAACAACCGCAGACGCCAAAGGAATCAACTCGAATTTTATCTCTAATAAATCTATAGTCGCAGGAACAGTATCGGCAGTTGGTACGTCGTTCTGACCATTGTCTCCCTTGGGACTAAGACTTATGAGATGATAGTGGGTCTTGCGGTGATCTTGGCACTCATCTTTCTCTACGCCACCCGCTGTCGAACACGCAGGAAGCAGGAACCAACTTTTGACGTCTACAGACGATTTTCGGACTACTACCGTAGCAAATCCAGCAAACTTCCCAATCAAGAGGCTCCTATCACTTCCACCGCGGAGCCGCCGGTACCCGCGCTCCCCTTCAATGTCCGAAGCCAAAGACATTATGAAAATCTAGATGTTGCGGAGGAAAAGCCCAAGCCAAATGGGTTCGACAAGATGAGAATGCGGATCGCGGCCGTACAGGAACTGGAAGAAAATGAGGCGAGGTTGAGAGAGGATCAGAGGGCTAATGAGATAGCTGAGGGAAATGAAAAGGCGAGATGGACTGGAGTGACTGAGTGGGTTAGAACTCAGACGAAGAGTAATACTGACAAGAAGGGGTTAGATAAATGGTCGGATAAGGGGGCGGGGGATACAAGGAACAGTACAGCAAGAGGTACGTGGTACCTGTAAACATACATTCAAACAACACACCTTTATTAGTATCTTTTCGCGGCATCCCGTTCCGAAACTCTGTGCTTGAACTCTCTCGAATCTGCACATCTCCATCTAGAATCCGATTTTGAACTTGCCCTACCTCAAGTATTTCAAGCCTTCCCCGCAATCTTCTTCGGCAAATTCTCCTCCGCATATCCCTTTACATCCTGAACCTCAATCCCATTCCTAACATTAAACGTCTTCCCCACACCCCAACTGACCCCTTTCCCCACCGCAAACACAACCCTATACCTCTGCACCACATCCCCCGGATCCCTCCGCAACGCCTCCTCCAACATCCCCACACTCCACACCTCCCTCCTAACTTTTTCCCCCACGACCCCCTCCACAATCTCCGCCACCCTCCCATAACTCACCGTCTCCCCCGCCGTATACACAACCTGATCCACAACCCTCGGTTCCCAAAACACAATTTCCGCCGTCAAGCGTCCGATATCCCTCGGCGTCGTAACCGTAACTTTATTCTCCCATCCCCCCAACGCTCTTACGACCACATCCCCGCTTCCTAATCCCTCAACAACACCGAAGAATTCTTCAAAGAGAAAACTCATGAATATCCCTGTGCTGATGATGATCCATTCCGTACTTGTACCTTTCTGGTTCCGGAGAATGTCTCGCACGTCTAACTGTTCATCCCACACAGGCTGCGCACTTCCTCTCCCAACAATATCGTAATCTACTCCAAACTGCCAGGGAATAAATCTCTTTACGCCTGCTCCTAGTACAGCGGTAGTGATTTTCACCTGTGAGCCTGGACCAGATGCGAAGCCTAGACAGGAAATCACGAGATCGTAGGGCTTGAATAGTTCAGAGAGAGCGGCGATGGAGTCTTTTGCTACGTCGCCGGGGAGGAAAGATATTCCGAGTGAAGAAAGGTTTTGTAATTCTGATTTTTTGGAGGCGGAGGGGGAGGATATTGCGGTGGGACGGAGGAGGACTGATATTTTGGTTGATTTTGGGGCGTGGGATGCGAGGGCTGTGAGGACTGAGGTGCCGAGTTCGCCGGCGCCGAGGACGAGGATGTTAGATGCCATTTTGAAATTATGGGATTAAGAAACTGAAAGATAATTTTCTGATTTAACGTAGGTATATAGCCCTGCTCTTATTCAGTGCGCAGTTGGTGTTGAGGGCTAGTGATGGGCTTGGCATCGGGTGTAAGTGGAGGTAAATCCGGACATTACAAATCCAAGTGCAAGTCATTCATCAGATCATCACGTAAGGACCGCAATGTCTCTAGCACAGAGAAACTTGGCGTGTAGATCATGAAAAATATATCAATGTCTATAATTGGCTTTCAAATTGTCTGACCATCAACCCTTTTTCGCCAAGGAAATCCTTCACTTGCTTTACGGTATATTCGCCTCTGTGGAACATCCCAGCACCGAGTGCCGCATCTGTTTTCGTCTTCGAGAAGACTTCCTCGAAGTGACCTGGATTGCCTGCTCCACTTGAAGCTATCACCGGTATGCTGATTGCACTCTTCACTTGATTGATCAACTCGAGATCGAACCCACTGTTTGTTCCATCTTTGTCTATGCAATTCAGCAAGATCTCTCCTGCTCCCATTGCTTCGACAGCCGTCACTAATTCCACGACATCCATATCCCTCGTTTCTCTTCCGCCTTTGATTGTGCAAGCATACCAACATGCTTGTTCGCCGTTTGGCCCCGGGTATTTCGTCTGAATGGTGTTGTGTTTCGTTTCCGCTGGTTTAGAAATGTAGACCCTCTTCGGGTCAACGCTGACCACCACAGCTTGATTACCATACGCGCCTGATATCTGCTCAATTGCCGTGTTTCCGAATAGTTGCTTTCCCCCACGATAGTACTCCTCAGCTGCTGTGACGGCGTCAGATCCAATTGACACCTTGTCTGCGCCACTCTTGAAGTACATCGTTGCAATCTCCAGCGCCGAGACCTTCGTGCCGTCTGTATCTGTGGTATCTCGAATGCCTCCTCCAATAGTCAAAGGTACGAATACCGTCTCTGATGTCCGTCGTAAGATCTCTAGCATTGGCAAGTCTGCCAGTGGACAATCTCGAAAACTCGTGATATTCAGAAATGTGACCTCGTCTGCTCCTTGCTCATAGTATTTCCTCGCCATCTCCACCGGTTTGCCAAGATTTCTGACGTTACCTCCATCTGACTTTTCTCGAACATCGTATTGATCGCCTTTTGTCACGACGAGATCTCCTTGATCATTCGTCCTTACGTCCAGACATGCGATGACTCTTCTCGTCAAGCCTTCCTTCACTGCTTCCAGACCGTCCGTTCCGCTCTCTTTCGTACCATCCAAAAATGCTTTCAGGACCCTCAATCCAGCGAACCCGCTCTTTTCCGGATGAAATTGTGTAGCCAAAATATTCCCTTTCGCTACCGCACCCACGAATTCTTCATCTCCATATCTCGCAGTTGCTACCTCCCATCCTTGGCTCTCCAGCTCCCCTTCCCGATACGGTATTTTGTACGAGTGAACATAGTAGTATTTAGAGCTCGGTCTCAATCCATAAACCTCTTTCCCCCGCGTATTCGCACTATTCCACCCAATATGAGGAACGGATTTCGAGCTGTCGTCAAATCGATCGAGATGTCCCTTAATTATTCCCAGACCAGGTATAGACGAGCTTTCGGAAGATCCCTCAAATAGAACCTGCAGACCGACGCATATACTCATGAATGGCTTGCCGGACTCGATGTGTTTTCGAATTGCGGGAAGGTAACCGGCGGAGGAGAATTGGGTCATGCAGTGGCCGAAGTGGCCAACGCCGGGGAGGATAAGTTTCTAACTGGGTATTAGCTTCTGCAGATTATCCGCGGTGAAAATAGTTATTGCTCCATGCTAATTGTCACTTACATCCGCCTTCTCGACATCCTCTGGTGATTTGACCCATTCGATTGTGTACCCGACCTTCTCGATTGCATTGACCAGACTGCGCACATTTCCTGCAACATAGTCTAGCAGATATACCTTTGACATCTTGGTCTGAGTGAGGATATACTCGACGCAGGCAGGGAATTGGTCTTGAAGGCGTTTGGATGTCGCAGGAGATGAAGTGAGTCAGCATGTGGAAGCACGAAAATTACCCCGCGCTAAAATTTGAGGCCGAAGTATTGCCGTCGGTACCCCTTATGCCGCCACCTGGGGCCCCTTTCTACATCTTTTCCATAGACCGAATGCTATTCATGTGTTAGCATTATAGGTAGGCCAGTTGTAAGTTTCATACTGGTCTGGAATCTGAAGCAAAGTTGAACGTTCCGGATAACAGTTCAGAATTGACTTTGGAAGAGACAATCTCAGCTGCCTACGTCCTGCAGCGAATTTGACCTCAAAAAATTTGTTCCCTAGAGGAAGCAGCCAACGGCGTGAAGCTTTTTAGTGAAACTTCTTCGTCAAATATAGAGAGTCTTACTTAGACGTTAACAAAGGGTAGTTTGAAGGCTGTAGTTCGGAATAAATTTTGATGTGCTTAGCTTTTTGATCAGCAAATTCCCTTCTAGCTGGGATCACAGCATGTTAGTCAGACATAGCGCGCAATAGAATCTAAGATTTCAATACCCAGTAAGATCATCTTGACATGCACGAGGTAGTAATGATCTCACATCCATCTCGTCAAGCTTTCTCGAACTCGTCCGAATGATTACCACGAGTCTTGAAAAACAAAATGTATTCAAGCTAGGAATTCGACATTGTCGATCACCAACAGAGAACAGATGCAAGTCGGCAACTTTAATATTGCATAGTTATAGGAAATCCTCTCTTATTTGTAAACACCCACAAAATGCTATAATTTCGAAAGAGGCACCCGCCCTCGACCAGGTACATAAATCGAACGAGCAAAATCGTTCCCACGAGAGGACCAGATTAATTTTGAATTGGTACCACCGAGCTTGTGAGACTTAGGCAGTGGAGGAATATCACACGCCACTAGGTCCATTCCCTCCGAAAACCCTAAAGATAACCCGTGTGGGTAGAGCTTCTTTACCATCTTTAATTTCTCCTCTGCATCGCCAACTCGACAAATATTACACAACGGAAACTGGAGGCGACGAGACCAATCAATTCTATAGTGGTATTTCTCATCGCTAGGGAGTTTCTCTATAAATGTATCTCGTAGCTTGTTTGCTACCTTGCTAAATTCGGAAGAGGAAACTTCACCCTTCAGAGCAACACTACTGAGACCGTTTCTCTCTGTATATATAAATGGAAAGAATACTGGCGTAGGGAGTGCCCAACTCTCCCGGAGTGACAAAATGGCCTCAATACAGATTTCTGTATGCCGAATGGGCAAGTATGGGAAGAGGAGTGTGCTTTCGAGCGAAGTGAGCGTTTTTGTTGCTACGTAAGGGTTTTTAATGGCTGACCACAACTCGTGCAGCGTCGTGCTAGCTTTTTTGTTGAAGATCAGAGTAGAAATTAGCCGAGGTGGGCGCGCTTCGTGCTGTGCAGGACCCAATTGATAATGAAACTGGGTAGTAGGAGGCTCGGAATAGCGAGATGGATATTTGATGATCGGCTTTTGTAGAGGGATAATCTTCGTAGAAATACCGGAAGTGTTTGACTTCGAAATTGAATGCAGTACTTCGATTAGGTCAGTTTACGAAGGAGACAGATTTGTGCAACTAGACCGAAGAGAAAAACGCGTACCTGGTGTTCTGAATGGAGACATGATGGAAAGTATTCTCGAGTCCTCCTCGTAGGTTAACAAGTCTTGATGAGTTGAGGGAGTGGACTGATGGGGGGGATGTAAAATTATTCAATATCTGGGAGTTTCTCGAGATAATGCGACAAATTGGGGTTCGAATCGGAATTTTGATGTGCTTCAATGGGCATCCTCTCTCGGATGCTTGGGGCAAGCAAGGGATAGCTTGTCCGACGCGGGTCCCTCGTGCTCAGGACATGTCTGGCCCCCAGGTATGATCAAATTCTTATTCATGCACCGAGAACAGGTCAAGCGTCAGTCGGGCTCTGACGAGCTCCCAATATGATGTGTGACATTGTGATGATTACGAAGGAAGTTGAGATGAAGTGAGGGGTTGAGGTTCGTGATGTGGCTTGCGGAAGCGACCGCATGTTGACTCAGCTTGTGCGACGTCGGTTGTTCTTCCCCCTTCTCTTGATCAGAGAGAAACTGAGAATGTATTGCCGTCTCTGAAAAAAGCTTATACCTCTTAGTTTGCTTAGAACCAGTATCTCAAGCTTCCATGAAACTACTCAAATCAATATTCTGTTCAACACCACAACCTTACAACTCAACTAGGAATCCCCGTCCCATTATACCCACACCCCGCCACCACGCAACTAGACAAAGTATGAATATACCTAATCTTCCCTCCCTCAACCCTAAACAAATGACTATCCGGCGCCGCCTTATTCCCCTGCGTCGCATCCAACCCCGGAAAGCCCAAAAATAAATCCACAACCCCCATCACCTCATCAACCACATACCTTCTCCTCTGCACCGTCAAATTACCAGGCAATCCCAAATCACACGAATTTCCAGTGAGATTCCTCGCTCCCGTATACCCTCCTCCTTCAAGCCTTGCACAAGGTGTACCGAAGGGTACAACCACGGAAGTGTCAGCGAAACGGTTGAAGTACGCGTCGCCTGCTGCTTGAATCACTGCGCGAGAGTCGCGTTTGGATTCTGGGATGGGCGACCAGTCTTCCTTGTTGTCCCAGTACAAGTATCCCGTAGCGTTGAAGAGCCAATCGCCCGGTTTAGTAACGAGACTTTCCATGACGTTGATCTTGCTATCATTGCCAAACAAGATTCGGGTGCCGATCACATATTGTGGGGTGTTTGAGGCGGCTATGATTTGGGTGAAGATGGAGCAGGCGGTTGTGTCGTGGATGCTGAGGTTGCGGTCTATCTTTAAGGGCTGGGAAAGAATGCCTTTGGAAATGCTGACGGGGATATCGTTTTCTGTGTAATTGACGGTTGAGGAAGCAAGTGAGTTTATGCTGGAGCTGGAACCGAGGCTTTGGGCGGAGACGTAGGCAGATGAGGCATCGGTGAGGAATTCGCGTGAGCAAGCGGCGGACGCTGTTGCTGCGAGCGCGGTTGTGAGGAGGATTTGATAGAGCATTGTGTTGACTCGTGTTTCAAAACGAATGATTGGAATGAGAGGAAGGAAGTGGAAGAGGAAGCCGGTTCGAAATCTTTTGTATCCACCTCGGGCGTTCCTGAGCCCTTAAATGCCCCTTTTCGTTGCGGGGATCGTGAGAAATGACGTTAGGGATACATTTTCGCTGGATCGATTGGAAATTCCCACCCAATCGATCTCGTCGAGAAATATCTCTCCCTCGCGTATATGTCGGCTTCATATACTTCATTATGAAATTCATATAGAGCCCTGAATTTCGGGAGATCTACAAACGGTAAATGTGGTGGGGCAAATAACGGCACTTGGCTTAGTGGGGACCCCGCTACGTCCACATTGCTAAGGTTATTTAATCGGATAAAATAACTCAAGAGGCTATTCTGCGAAAGCACTGTGTCAACAACCTGCAGCTGAAGCTCTTATGAAGGGTCGTTCGTCTAGACGAATGCTGTCGTCTGGGATTGTAATCCGGGATTGATTGATTTCAAGACTTATCTAGGCACTTGCCAACAACCACAAATACAACATCACGACGAACTTATAGGATGCCCAAAGACGTAGAGTGATAATATAACAATTCAATTCTACAAGCCATCACCGGCAGCCCACTATTCATAGCTTGCCCCATATATCCCCCTCTAGACAAAAGAAATAGCAATATAGTATGGTATAAATATATCAGAACATGGGTATCATACACTCATACAAGTCTCAGCCGCATCCAATTAAGCCAACACAACACCACTGATGCAATACAAAAGAGATCAAAAAACAACTTCATTCATTATTCATCGCTTCCACTACCACTCCCACCAGACGAGCCACCCCCAAAATAGCTCTGGTCGATCTTAAAGATCCACTCTACCTTCTCTCGCTCGCTTCTAGCTTTGAAGAGCCAGGTATTGTCTGTGCCGTAGACAGCAAAGACGCGTTCTTCGTCGCGCTCACCTCCTCGACCTCGCGTGGCTTCTGCGCGCTTTAGAAGTTTGGCGATTTGGGGCTGGTGATCGACGCGGCTGTTTCGGAGGGAAACGACCGTGACTTCCTCGCCGTCGGGTACGGAGTGCATATGGAGATACGGTCGGCGGAGCTCCACGAAGCGGCGAACCCAGCGAGAGCTGTCGGCTGATGGCGTGAGGAGGTAGCCACCTTTTAACAGCTCGGGGTTCTTCGGCACAAGGGAGATGGTTGCAGTGAGATTGGGGGACGAGGGTTGGACGGGAGGGGGCGTCGACACGCCGTTTGTGGGTGGTTCGACGTTTGAGTTCGTGAGTATGCTTGTTGTGGGATCCCGGCAAAGATGCCAGAGACTTATATACTTGGTGAGGAGGGTCTTCTGATGTTCAGAAAGCGCTGGTTCTGATTCGATGGGCTCTTCGCCTGAAGCATCGCCGTTGATCGCTGGAGCCGGAGCTGGAGTGGGCTTAAATGATATTTTGTCCAGAAGCGGCTTCGCAGCTTCAAGCTCCGCCAGCCGCTGTTTTCGCCGGTTCGCAGCGATATGATCCCGAATGAGCGATACGCCTCTCGGGGTCCAGTCTGTGAGGCCCTCTTCGCCTTTGACATAATCATTCTGGGTGTTCATACGCCAAAGATCCCCGGCGCGCTTGACGGGTGTCGGTCGTACTGCGATGGAGAAAATATTGCTGGTGGAGTGAACAATGCGAACTGTCTGCCACAAAGATGCGAACATTGACGTGGACCGCACATACGACCGAGATAGGATCTGTGAGCAGACATCCATTGAGAACGACATTGGCTCAGCCAGCTTGTCGGTTATGATATCCCAATGAAGTGACATTTGAACTTTATACTTATCCGCCGTTACACGATCAAGGAGTAGAGAGCTGTGCGCGCTGGAGTCCCATTGTCCGATCAGAGTCACATTGCTTGTCCCGTTTGCATTCTTCTTGACAGTTGGGTTTGAAACCAACTTGAGAGGAATCTCAGGTGACGGCGAGCCCAGATCAGGGGTCTTTCCAACGTGATCGACAAGTTGTATCCGACCGACTCGCAAGCCAGTGACATCTTTCCACGGCATAGCATCACCAGAGCTGTGTGTCAAGTTGACCACGAGACGGCGTTGAATGCCTTGGTGAAGCTGGAAGGAACCTTTGTCCAGCTCACTGGCCTGAATGACCTCAACCGGAAGGTATTCGCCTGTTTCTGCAAGCTCCAAGATTTGGATCCTGGCAAAAACGTCGTGCTTTTCTTCCGTATAGAACTGAGACTCGGCAATACGAGCGTTTTTGCGCTTCTGTTGAGGGCGAGGCACATTATCTCGCATGTCATCCCAGCTGAGAAGCTTGTCTAGGTGCATAGACGAAACCTTTGCGAAAATGGCAACTCTAAGAGAGATATTTGTCGGGCCAAACATCGGCACGCTCATACTGTGTACACTTTCGAATCGAACTGGGCCCTCATCAAAGTCCTTGATCATCTGTGTTGTAGTCACACCACCTTCTTCAGAAATGCCAGGCAGGAAGAGCTGGGCGTGAACTTCGGTGCCTTCGCGTTCTGCAAACCCGACAAAGTCATGCATGACGACGTTGAACTTCAGAGTGCTGGAAGGCGCTCTTGCTGATGATGGCTCCAAAGACAGCTTGATCAGCCCGATCGCATGCGACGTGTATGGTGATAGAACATCCAGGCTGAAGTCCTGGACCCTGCTCTCGAACACAGCAGCAAGCGGCACATCAACGTCGCCAATATGGGTATATTGCGGCATGCAAGTCTCCATAAATGGATTATCGAGTCGGAAGTGTTGAAGGTACTCGGGCCGATCCATGTATTGGTGCATTTGTCTCATCAGCCGCACTCGATCTTGTAGCTTTTCCAGACTCCAGAGATGCACAACACTATTCCTGTAGTCGATCACTCGAACACCGACGCACGGTTTCCCCGCCAATTCGAGAAATTGATCGTCATCGCCTGAAATTCCATTCAGAACCATGTCGTACGACGAGCACAGATAATGGCCGACATCCACAATTGTGAATTGGAAGACAACACTTTCTTCCATCTCCTGGCTCATGATCTGCGCCTCCTTGAGGTTTGCAGCGGATTGTAGGACAGCTTCCGCCATTCGCACGTATCTTCGGCCACGCCAGTGTTCAACCACCTTCCGTGCAATTGCCAAGTCTTCTTCGGATAGCGAGGGCGGTCCGTCGACTTGAGGTTTCGAGGGTGATATCTTTTCCAGTCGTTCTTCAAACTCCTTTCGCTGGACTTCAAGTTGCCGAAGCATGTCTTCCTTCACTTCTCGTAAAGTCTCCTCCATGCGAACTTTCTCTTTCTTGATTTCTTCCACCTCAACATTCGCTGCCTCGGCAGACTTGAGCTGATCTTGATATTCTTCTTTCTGCTTGTCAAGTTGAACTTGCATTTCCTCTCTAACCTCTCGCATCTTATCTTCAACTTCGCCCTGCTTAGGCGTGGAGGGCATTGTTAGGGCAGTATCAAGTGAAAAGTTGTCCAAAGTCCCATTCGACATGTATTTCTCCCGGATGGGGTAGGAGGTGACAGAATCCATATCATCTTCCAGTTCCCGGCCTGCACGTTCAGCTCTTGCTTTTTGGACGTCTTCAAACAAGATGTTGAGTTCCTCATCCGTAAGTCCTGCAATTTTTTGATCTGTTCCCAGGATTGCGCTGGCAGCCTCTCGCCGTGCAAAAGACCAGTCGGAATCCCGCCCTCGCTGAAAGTGCATAGGCGATTCTGGCCGGCTGCCGTCCCAATCCGCATCCGATGCAGCTTTACTGATAGTTCTTTCGTGTCCACCAGGTCTCGGACTTGGAGATGGCGAAATTTTGTCGTAATCTTGTATTTGGCTTGCGATGATGGAATGTCTTAAAGAACTCTCTGCTCGTTCTGCGCGAGCTTCCATAGGATGATTGAAACGAAATATATGGAAATCACCCAATATAACACGATATCCACTGCGTAACCGTTTTGGCTCGTCGATACGCTTACCATTGACCATAACAGCTGCGCCTTCTTTGGGCACGATGGTCACGACGTTATCCACGTTCTCGAACGTGCAATGCTCGTGCAATATCCGAGTACCATTGAGACGGATTTCAGATTGATGGGCTGCGTTTGTATCGACGTTTCCAACCGTGGTCGTACCGGGTTTGAGGTTGTACACCAGGCACTCCGCCAATAATGGATCGTCGGACAAATTGACCAAATGTGGCATCTTCTTAGGCGTGTGTAGCCCGACAAAGCCCTTTTCGATGCTGATACCCAACTCCTCCAAAGCAGCTTCTCGCTCTTTGTGAATTTCTTCGGTCTTTTGCAACTTTTGCTCCCATGTTTGATTCAGATCCGAATACAGCTTTTCGCTTTGGTTGAGTTGCTCCGCAATTTCGGCCTTCGAGACTTTCTTAACTGTTCCATCAGGTGCCACAATACTAACAATTTGCTTCTCCAGCGGTGTACCCTCGGCGTAGACTTCCTCTGTCGCACCTCCACCGCCACCAGTGAGCTTGCTCCGAAGCGTAGCCAATTCTTCCTTTAGCTCCCGAATCATCCTGGCATTTGCATCCTCGTTGACCACGGCATGGTTCTTGATTCTCTTTGCACTATCGGCATATCTTAGCGTACTCAATGTCTCGTCAAAATTGATATCCGCGGGACTGATGGCAGCGATCATAGCCGTCATACTATTTCCTCCAAGAGAATCTTTCAGTAACCATGTCAAAACACTGTCTCGATACGGGACTTGATTTGCAGCTTTTCCAGACTTTTTCTTTTTGGAATCTGAAAGGTCGGCCAACGCAGCAATAACACGACCGAGCGTTGAAAGGGATCTATTGATTTCAGCGCCTTCTTTGAGACGAGCTCCCGTGGCACCAGTCGAAGTCGCTCGTTCGGAACCAGCAAGATCCACCAAACTAATCTTCGCAACCTTCTCCATCGCCATATTCGTTTCTACATCGTGTCTCTTCTGCGTCAGGGTAAGAGTGAAAACCGCATGGCTTCGACTACTCGTTTCGTTCATATTTGTAGCGGCGACTGTACGGGCCTTGTTTCCCTCATCCATCAGATGCTCAATCTCATTGAAGCTGCTGACCACCAACTTTGCCAAATCTTCAACATATGGACCGGTAGATGGATGCTCTCTGACTTTGAGGTTGCCTTTGGTCGAAGGATTAAGCAGATCTCTGACTCGCTCGTTGTAAATCTCCAAATATGATACCTCCACTGTACATCTCAAATTCTTATCCTGCTGCAATTCCCCAATCCGCTCGAACATATCCTGGCAAATTTTTGGTATAACTCCTGCCTCTGCGCCATATCCCATCATCGAGTACGATTTGCCGGAACCAGTCTGTCCATAGGCAAAGATACAATTGTTGTAGCCCTGAAATGCATTGTCTAATAGCGGTTTCCCGAGATCATTATGTAGATTGTCCTGGCCTGCGAAGTGCGGATCCGCTTTATTGAAAGACCAGTATGATTTATCGAATGCGAAAACCTTCTGCCCCGCGTCCTTACCCCCCTTTCCAGATCGACTTTTTTCTTCGGCTTCCGGCGGTGGGATAAGGACCGTTTGGGAATCTTTCATCTGCACGATACATTTTGCTCCGCGATCAAGTTCTGCATGGAGATTAGCTGCGACTCGACTTTCAAAGCCCCGAGAGGCTCCCAGCCCGATTCATCAATAACCTACCTCTGCCATTGAAAGGCCGCACTCTCACCACCACCTTGATATTTCCACCACCTGCGGGCGGCATCTTTGCGTATATTCGATAGCCGTGCGGCTCCCTATGGCTATTGCCAGCACCTACGCCCCTTTCGCCCTCAGAGCTCTCGAGATGGCTAAACTGCGATCACAATCCAAGCTTCGACTCAGCGACTGTCTAAGTTGCGGGAGCCGCGGACAAAGCATCGGGAATTGGCGTCCAGTCCACCGAATCTCAATATGTTGGGGCAAAACTTCGCTGGCAGTGGCCGAGTCTGAAATTAGATCTGTCGTGAATATCGCAAATGACGTCCGGGCTCCCGGTGGAGCTCCAGGCCAGTTGGTCGTGTATAATGCAGCTGAATGGCAACGAAGACGGTAACGGTAGTGATATAGGGCGTTTTCGAGGTCTCTTCGCACCGGCGTGGTTGGTGGGAGTGTGTAGAATGTTTTGACTCCTCGGTCGCGTCCTCGCCAGGTCAATATTGTTCACCCATTTCGCGTCGAAATGAGCCCGGAAGAAGAATCCTTGTTGTTTCTGCTGCAGTCTGAGAGTAGGTGCGACTTTAGGGATACTTGGTTGCTCTTTAGAAAGAAGTGGTAAGGATCAACCTCGGTCCGGCAGATATTTATTACGTTCACCTCCCCATGTCCTCTCATCCCCACCTTGGTAGGTACTTTTCACAACTTCTCTTTCTAGCTACAGTATCCGTCTACCTCAGAATCCATCGCAAGTAGAACGCAGCCCTAGGAAGAAGTCTTCCACCTCTCTCTCTCTTCTTTCCCTTTCCTTGTCTGCAGCTACTCTCCATTCGCAAAATTCTCGAGCTGGCAAAGTTGTCGTTTCACCAGAATACTCTCACATCACGTCGGTAAGAGTTCGTTTCAACATCTAGTGGCACAGGAGTGTAGCTATGGGCAGGTCAAGGCATCTACTCATCTCGATACAACGGTGTTTGATTCGCATTAAGTTTATTTCCACTTCTTAGACTTGTCCTGACCGGAAGCGCCGCTTTCGTAACAAAGGAATTGATTTCTTTCAACTTCCACAATGCTTCCCACGGTGCGGCCGGGTTGCCATAAAGACTCCGAACCAAACATTGTACATATAGCATACAGACTTTGAGCCCAGACGATAATTCTCCTTGGAGCCATGTCTTTCACTTTCGTCAGCACTTATGCACGCAAGTATGGCGTGCGAGGGGCCCCAATGCTCGGGAAAAGTTTCTTGACACCTGTTGATACTGTGTTTCCAACGGGCATCGAATTATCCGCACAGGAACTTGAGCGAAACGCGCAAAACAGGGCAGCAGAAAACTTTCAAAAACAGGAACTATACGGCTTCACCACCCGAGAACTAGTAGACCTTGATGCAATTAGCGCTCGATATCTGAAACCACAGGATCTTTCCAATGGGATCATCCCGCCACTTTTACGATGGGTTCAGCGCCCATACAAACTTATGGACGGATCACCTGGCTATTTCTACCCAATAGGCTTTGGCTATCCAGGAGTATGGGCTGCAAGCAATCCGATAGTTTGGTCGGCTATGTACCCAGCATTAGTTCTTGCAAGTCAAATGCTCACTAGCATTCACATGCTGCCATGGGTTAGTAGCCAAACTCGTTTTCGTTTAAGATATAGAAGCTTACATGTAAGTTTGATGCTTTGTTCAACGGAAATGTCAACCCAATCGATCCTTCCAGATTACCACCATCAATCCCGGAAGATGACCGCTCGCTAATTAATTCATTTCATCTCCAAAATCCTCAGTCATTTAATCGCGATAAGATAGCACAGCAAAGAGATGAAATTTTAGAGTTCATGTGTGGTGCCAGAGGCGGGCCGCACATAAGGTTTGGCTTTTTAAAATCTAACGAAGTTCCGTTTACCAGACAACCCGACCCCTTAGGCAACATGTACGGAATGACCCAGTTGTGGGACGTCAATATGCGCAATACGCCAATCGCTGTACATATAAACTATAAGCTCGTATTTCCTCTTTTGAATCAGACGCTTACCCCGGCAGAACGACTAGGGGGACAGTGGTTTCTTGCTAACACTGTCCTCCATGAAATGACAGTAAGTGACTCTGCCACCTCCCTTGCTCTGCCTCTATTTTAACTCTTACCTCGGAAATAGCACGCGATATATGGAGCGAAATGTGTTCAGGATCAAATTGAACAATTCCCGGAGCCTTATTTCGAAGATGAGCCCTTGGCGGAACTTGGATTTTCGATGGAGCAGAGCGTGAGTAGACCATGAATTAAGTTTTTGCATCTCGCTGACATTGTTTATAGGTCTTTGGTGGCATTCCGGAGCCAATAGCGGAAGATCTCAATGGGATCCCGCTAGGTTATGCAACCTTGGGATACTTCTTAGCAACTCCGTTTCCATGCATCTGCTGGACAGGGGCGTGTGAGCCGACAGTACTAACAAAGCCTCCAATAGAACAGTATATTTCTTTCTATCCGATCAAGGCCTCGTTTTTCGAGGATGTGCAACAGCAAGGCTTCTGGGACTTGTCCGTCCGCCAATATGGCTTTAAGGTCTTTCACAAGCGGAGTCTCCTCGTCGGTGCCCAGGTGTACTATCGAGACGAAGCGAATCACACCTCAGCGCGAAGAGTGAAAATAAATGCCCCCCTCCCATTTCCATGGAACGAGCACCAAGACCCTCCGTCGCAGGAGGACCTGCTGAAGATGTCTCCACTGGAGCGGCAAAGTGGCGATTACGTACGCCAACTCGTCAAAGCCGCTAAAAATGAGGATGACTTTTTCCGCAGCTCCAAAAGCATGCAAGATGAAGCGAATAAAATTCTCGAGATGGTCAAGACTCACGGGCGAAACACACCGGCCGTTTGGCAAGAAAATCGTTTCCTGCACCAAGTAATTCAAGAACATATCAAAGCGACGCAGGCATTGCTTTCATCCGAACAAGCTTCAGATGGAATCGAGTACACAGATCGCAGAGAGAACCTCCTGCGTTGGAACATAGGAATACGGGCTTTCATTCGGCAGCTTACCGGCGAATCCGAGATCAACGAGCTCATTGATCTTGAGTACGCCCGCATGTCACTTGCTGACCCCGAGAAGACCCTCTCTGCAAAGTCCGAAATCGCGTGGCTTCAAGTAGCTTTTGATTACAGCCGAGCACGGCAATACGCAGAGTGCCTCGACCTCTGTAATCGGATTCTCGCGGACCCAAGCAGCAGCCTGTTTCTCGCATCTGCGACGAGGATCTTGATGTCGGTGTTGAGGCCTGTAAGACCGGCGCTGGAGCCTCGGGCTTTGGATCTGGATGTTGGCTTTTCGTGCTTGAAGCAATTGAGGGATATATTTATAGCAAACCAATATCCTGTACCTTGGAGAGCTTTTGTGGATGGGTGGATTGGAATTGGAGAGGGGGCGTATAAGTTATTGCATGAGGAACATACTGCTGCGGAAGCTGCGGACAGGGAGGTTGCAGCCCTACTGGTCCAACTGGGTGCTGGAGAAGGAGCTTCAGGTCCTGCTTGAAAACGTTCACGGGTATGTAGAATACTAGGAATTGGAAGTCGTTTCCCTCTTCTGGCGTTTCACAAATTCACATAGTACCATGCTTAAACGCATTACCGAGAATTATTCAAGGATTATATCATCAAATCTCAAGTATTCTTGTTCATATTGCTTTCTCAACCTGCTGGCCTCGAGTGGGTTTACAGGGGCAACACTCGGGTAAATTTTAGTGACGTTCAGGGGCGAGAACCTTATTTGCAACCCTGAGCGCGGATAGCTTCAACCTCGCCGCAACTGCCCCGCCACCCAAACCCTCCAGTATACGCGGTACTCCACACGGGGCCCTTTCTCCCCTTTCACCATGATTTTGAGGGCTCTCCTCCGAATACCTCTTCGATCACTGCCTCAAGCCAGCGCTTCCGCGCGCTTCAAACCACCGCCATGCGCTCCTTCACTCTCGACTTCGATCAAAAGTCTCTCGAGAGCATTCTCCCAGAAACCTATACAAGCATCGATACGAACTACACCACGCGCATCTCCCAGACAAACACTCCCTCCTACATATCTGCGAACAACGCTACGCTTCGCATCCAACTTCCGCCCACCCCGCCGTCCCAACAAGATAATCCACACGAGATTCGACCCCGAGCAAGTCCAGCACGCAAAGCCCCTCATAACAGTCGATCAAATCCGGCATGTAGCCTTCCACTCCACGACCAAAATCATCTTAGTGGTCGTCGGCGTGGGCGCAGTGGTGTTCTACGTGTCTAATCTTGAAGAGGTACCGGTGTCAGGTCGGAGGAGGTTCAATTGTTATAGTGATGCGAGCGTGGAGGCGCATGGGGAAATGATGTACCAGATGGTAATGCGAGAGGAGAGGGCGAATATTCTACCGGAATACGATCCGAGGGTTCGGAAGGTGCATAGGGTTATGGAGAGGCTGATTCCGACGAGTGGGCTGGAGGATATGAAGTGGGAGTTGCATGTTATAGATTCTCCTGGTATTTATCCTTCTGTCCGCGAAAGCTGGACTCTAGCTAATAAGTGACAGAAATGAACGCCTTTGTGCTTCCGGGAGGGAAGGTCTTTGTGTATAGCGGCATTATTCCGATTGCGAAAGACGATGATGGGATGGCTGCTATTCTGGGCCATGAAATAGCACATAACCTTGCCAGACATACGGCCGAGCAAATGTCGTCCATGGTCCTCTTGGCCCCTATCAGATGGGCGTTCATATCTCTCGATTATTATTTTGCGGGCGTTACAATGGGATTGGGGAGGTTTTTGGGGGATATCGCATTACATTTGGGACTCATGATGCCTGCATCCCGAAAGCAAGAGAGCGAGGCGGATTACCTCGGGCTCTTGATGATGGCAAAGGCGTGCTATGATCCTAATGCTGCGGTGAGGGTGTGGCAAAGGATGGAAGCAGCTGGAGATTCCGGGATACCGCAATGGTTGTCGACGCATCCTTCTGTAAGTACTCTCCCCGTTTTTGGGTAGGCTTTGTACTGACTTTCAGTAGCACAATACGCGGATAGAGCAGATGCAGAAATGGCTGCCTAAAGCAGAGGCCGCGAGAGATGAGAGCGGGTGTGCTGTTACATTGGGATATGCAAAGGAGTTCCAAGAAGCTGTGACTGGCTTGTCTGGCTTTGGAAGATTGTTTTGATATCAGTATGTTGATGAGCGAGCGAGGCGTCTGGAGCGATAGATTTGAATTTGTATAATTACCACTACACAACTCAATGATACCAAGCATTTTACTCTTTCACAAGCAAACCTTCAAGCTCCCCTTATCCACCACCTAATTATAGCATCTTATTGGCTCTTCACACTCAAAAAAGCCACTGACAGCACACAAGACACGCAATCCCCCAGAGTCTTCACTAACAAAAATTCCGAGCCAAAGCCCTCCCTCTGATAGGCCACCCCGGAATTTCTGTCTTACACTAGGCTGAAAGCGGGAGGGGCGTGCTCGGGATACAGGACAGGCATCCACTTCGCAGAAAAAGCAAGTGCAGGACCCTGCATATTCGCCTGGAGCATACGTACTTCTTCCCCCTCCCGCTTTATTTTTTCAAGGAAAGAAATAAACCTGTCTTCTTCCGATATTATGTTTCCATCGCGGATACTCTTCAGATAATTACTCTTCTTGTGCATAGTTCTACGCTTCTTCCTTCGTTTTACTTTTTGCTCGGCGGGAATAACGCCGCTGACGTACGGTTATTTTTGGGAGATAAGATAAAGAAAGCTTCTTCTACCGCGGTTTTTTCAGAGAAAGGTTGAGAGAGAACAGGGAAGAGAGAAAATAGCAAAGAGAGTATGATGGATTACTACAAAGGCAAGCTGGCGACGCTGCAGGTGGGGGATATACGACACAAGATGCCATTTTCGTGGGCGTATAGACAGGATGCGCATCCGGGCTATTGGGGGGAGATTAGTGCTCAGGCCAAGTAAGTTGCTCTGTCTCTTCCTGAAGTTGAATCGGAAGGGAAATTAGCTGACAATATTTGGTGTTGGACAGCTTCTGTGAAGAGGTATGTTGAGTGAACGGAGAGGGGAAGGGGAAGAGGGGGTATTAATGAAAACAGGATTATATTATCACGACGTACATTGCAGAGTTTATCAATACGCTTACGAATCTCATTTACAGTATGTTTAGCTATTTCTTGAGACTCGGATGCTTTTTTTGCTATCCTCTCCTGCCACGTCTCAGGGGAAGTGAGGTTGAAATAACCCCATCACGTGATGGGTGATGGACGATGGAAGATTAGGGATCTTGAGAACAAATTTGCTGATCGCAGAGATAGTCTATTACGCATACCACGGCATCAAGTCGAATTCGAACCGGAAAGATGCTATTCTGAGGAATTTACCGTACTTGGGGATTGCGTGCGTTGGTATTGGAAGCGGCATCTTTCATGCTTCGTTGAAGAACTACACGCAATGGGGTGATGATCTATCAATGTTGCTTGCAACAGCCACTGTACTCCATCGTGTCTTCACTTTCGACAAATCTATTTCTTACACAGTCATCTATGGCGCTATTCTGAGTGCGGCCATGACTGCCTTCAGCACCTGGCATTGTGTGACGGATGAACTTGTCATGCACTCCGTTCTCTTTGGTAGGTTTTCTTTTGCCCACATTTGAAACGGGCCGCTAATTGAAGCGATTTAGGCGTTATGATTGTAGCAATCGGGCACAAGACTCGGTCTATCATCAACGCTCGAGTGTCAGACCCCGTCGTGAAAAGAGACGTCAAGAAACTCACAACTTGGGGCTCTGGTGTGTCCTCCCCACTTGGCTTGGCATTTTCCAATATCTGACATATCCTAGTCATCTTCGTATCCGGCTTCATCATCTGGAACATCGATACTGCAATTTGCAGCCAGCTGACGACTATCAAGCGCACGATCGGGATGCCTTGGTCTTTTGTTTTCGAGTTGCACGGATGGTGGCATCTATTTACTGGACTTGGAGCTTATATCTGTAAGTCTCTTCTGGCAATTCCCTTTTGACTTACTGACTGCTAGTAGTTATCGCTCTAGTGGAATATCTCACCTCTGAAGAAGCAGGCCAGCCACTGGGAAGTAGGTTCGCGTGGCCAGTGGGATTCATTGTCACTGGGAACTCGTCAGCGAAGGCTAATGGAAAGGCAAACGGGCATTCCAATGGGCATGCAAATGGCAATGGAAATGGGAGTATGAAGAAGAGTTTATAAATTGGTCGTCAGAAGGGCTAGCGCTGCTGGCTAGAGATGGATTTCTTAGGCAGTGTTGCGAGGTATTTACAGAATGGTTGTATGAAGCAGATACCCAGAGCTGAAAGCACACGATATGCATTTTTCAAGAAGACCATGCTAGTTGTATTGAACGTTGGTTAGGCAGGTATGTTCCATCTCCGGTTTTACCATTGGTATTTAAGTTTCATTGGGCCAACACTAGTGGAATGTCACCGGCGTCAAGCCTCATCAGCCCCCGAAGCATGGAAACCAATGAATATGCCACGCCTGACCCTCTCTTGATCATGACTGTCGCGAAATAGTTCCCGAAACCTTGCAGGCATAATAACCCGTGCCGCCCTCTAGGGAGATCTATGGTGGAGTTCTCAGTATGCAAGACATGATCTCACCCCATTTTGACTCGTCATCGCGTGTTTCACTCCCACAGTTCAAAAACAAGCTTTTCCAGGGCAAACATACATTCCCCATGTTTCTGTGAGGTGGTTATATAAATAGCTCTTATTTTCTATATATCTGTCAGTGTTCTTCAGTTTTGGCAGTAACCTTACAAGGCCGTCTCATCGCCACACCACGTGTAAATCGCTGGTTTTCCAATATAAAATCAGTCCTTGAGTCTAGTACCGTATTAATCATCGTCCACTATGGGCATTAGCAACTATGGAGTCTGGGCCGCAACACCTACTGTTTTCACGGCGCAGCGCACCGGAAAGAGCCCCCATGGCACACTAGCCTTCGATGATGGCACCGATAAATACCAATCCACAGAAGCAGACATTAATGTCAAGTCAACAACTGCGGATACCCGTCTCGTATACTGGAATAACTCCAACTTCACCCACCCGATCACCAGCCAGTTGGCCGAACTGAGCGAAGGTTTCACACCTTTGGCCAACGCCGCCACAGGATCAAATGGCTCGCGATTGGACCTGCTGCGCGGCGGTCTCGAGACACTCACTGCCGGCACCGTCCTCTCAACCAGTGTGCCTGGCGCCAACAACGACATCGTCGATGATTTAATCGCAATATTCAACAGAGTCATCGAAGACAAAGCAACCGTGTATCTCTGGGGCTCGCAGTACATCGACAGCGCCAGCAAAGCCGGTATCCACGACATTCACATGAACCAAGGCGACTCCGGCCGCTTCACCAGCGATAATGGTATCTGGCAAGATGGATCTTTCATCCTCCAGTTCTCGGATGGCCATTATGAGGCTGTGTTCCTTGCGTTTGCGGAGCAGTATACCCAGACTGATAATAATGGGCAACCTGTATCCAGTGCCCCGACTTTCGCACAGTTGCTTAAGGCCCCGGCGTCTTCAGCGGGCTCGGATGCTAGACATAATGCGGGTGGACATGAGCATGAGCAGCATTCGAGCCGCAGTCATCGTCATAAACGACATGCTAAGCGTTTCGGACCGGAGTATGAGGAGTCACCCCTGAAATGGGCTTCGAAAGCCGGGACTCGAAGACCTAATCATGTTGTTATTCATGATCTTGATCACAAGCGTAACTTGAAGGGTTGGACGATTGTGGATCAGCAGGGGAAGGAGCACAAAATTGGAGATGCGGAGGCGGATGGTATCAAGAATGGTGAGGAGGTTGAGTTTCCTAGCGCTATACTAAACCCGGCAGGCGGGACAGTGTATCTGAGAAATGCACAGGGTGAGATTGTGAATGACTTGGTGTATTCTAAGTTTCTGTAGGTCCCTGTGATTGGTGGCGAATTAAAGGGAATTGATGCTTCTCGGAATGGTCGAAGATCAGCGGAGGATGTTCTCGTGTACGGTGTCGTTGGTGGTTTTAATTTTGACCGACAACTTTCTTCTTTTTAATAGTATCTGGTCCTATGATATTAAAGTTTTCCTTCAGAAGGTCATGCTGGCCTTTAGATGGTAATGTAGCAATTTTGGCGTTGTGTACTTTGAAGTGTTACTGGTTACTTTGTGCCTCTCGCTGGTGCTCGCGCGTGACCTCTGGAAACTTGTAGTATTGTACTTTAGGGCGAGTTTCAATGTCACTAGCAGTCCTATTAGACAACATATTCGAACTACCGAAAAGCCATCGACGCCTCATCTTTCCACTGGGCGCATGAATTAGACAAGAGCAGACACTCAATCAGCCGGTGGCGCGGTGAAACCGCAAATCCCGTTTTTCTTGGGAGCGATTTATTCAGCCGGAGAAGGCAGCACTTGGGGACTTAGAGGCTAATACCACCTGTTTTGTTGTAAGTAGCTGACGGCAGCTTTATCATTGATGGAGTTGGGACGAGATCGTGAAACTACTTGTCATGAGGTGGACGAGATCACGAAACGGCTTGTCATGAGGTGGACGAGAACAACGAACCTGAGTTATTATTGGAAATTACTATCCGGATTGACTTAGCCCTAGCCTTCGGTACATCTGCCGTGGCATGCAGTCAGAGAAGATCTGGTAACGAGTTGACATCGGCTACAGTAATATAATAATGCAGGTGATAAGTATTGTGAAGGATTAACAATTACGAGAGCTTGGAAACCTGCAACGCAGCTATCTTATTGGTGCGCAAATATCGCAAAAGCTGACCGGATTGTGACCAGAAAAACAATTGTCTCCAGTAAGAACGTTGTCAAATTATCCTATAGGCCCGCCTGTATCTTGGCCCCCGGAAAAAGGGGACTGAAGCTTGGCGAAGATGAAACCGGCTGGGCAAGTTGTTGCAAGCCAAGAGGCGGGGTACATAAATCAATTAAGATCAGTGCCACAACATGGAGAAGGGTAGCGGATTAAAGATGAAGCTCTTTTCTTGGCCATGGAAAAGCCACAAGGGTCGTCATCATCCCTGCTAAGTCTTGTTCGGCATATGAATAGTCGACATTTCAGTCACGTTCAAGGGGCAGACCAAGACTCTAAAGGGTTTATCCCGCGGATGAAAGTACTTACGAAAAGCCGACAGCTATTTGAGAGAAATTCCGCTACGGATTGCGGGGCTAAAACCTGGGGTAGGATGATCTTGCTGTTTTATAGCTTAAATTCTTTTGATTCAACCTTGATGAAAAGTATATAAACCCATCTACTTGCCATAGAAAAAGCAACTACTCGCTCAGGTAACTCACGAATCTCCTCCTCTTTGATTATCAGATCATCCTCACCCCATCGAGTTTTTGAGTTGGCTGTATTGTCTCATCTACCGCTGCTTTTGACTTCTTCTTGAATCTACAAGATGATTCACAGGGAACAGAGAACCATGGGGATGGTTTTCCTACTGTTTGCCGTCCTTGCGTTGCTGGATGTGGCCTTTGCCGCAAAGTCGGCTGGCTGTGGCAAGAGTCCGACATTCAGCAGTCAAACCTATACTGTGACTGTCAACGGCAAGCAACGCCAGTACATTATGAAAATTCCATCTGGGTACGACAACAACCACCCATACCGAGTTATCTACGAATGGCACGAGCGTGGAGGGAGTGCCCAGAAGATTGTCCAAGGAGGGAACCCGAATGCGGGTGGCGTTCTGTCTTACTACGGTCTTCCACCATTGGACAAGAATAACAGCGCCATCTATGTTGTACCTAACGGACTCAACAGTGGATGGGCCAACTCCGGAGGAGAGGACGTCGCCTTCTTTGACGCTATGGTCAAGGCCACCGAAGCAGGTCTCTGTATCGACACTTCTCTCCGTTTCTCCACCGGCTTCAGTTACGGTGCCGCTATGTCTTTTTCCCTCGCCTGCTCTCGAGCCAAGGATATTCGCGCCGTTGCCGTCATCTCTGGCAGCTTGCTCAGTGGTTGTGATGGTGGAAACGATCCAGTCGCATACTACGGACAGCACGGCACATCAGACTCGGTTCTTCCTGTTTCCGGTGGCCGCTCCATCCGTGACAGATTCGTTAAGAACAATGGATGTACCCCTCTCAGCCCAGAGCCTGCGCCAAACGGTGGTAACTCTGTGAAGACGCAGTATAAAGGCTGCAAGGAGGGCTATCCGATGACTTGGGTGATCCACAATGGAGATCACAACCCATCCCAGGTCAACAGCGGCTCGTCCACACCTTTCGCCCCCCAGAACAGCTGGGATTTCTTCACTCAGTTTGAATCGATTGCCTAGAGGACGTGGATACGTGACCGTCGCTCGTCTGGTATTGGTGAAGGCTTATTTGGCCAATTCAGGCAATTCAGAGAACGAGGGAGAACGGTGCTTGTATGGTATGAAACATTCATGCGTACATAGTGGCTTTAAAAGTAGTCTTCCAGTAAATAGAAAATAAGTTTTGGGATAAAGCTGAGACTGCGCCTGCCAGAGCTTCGGCTTCGTGTGAGATAAATTGAAGTGGCAAGACTAACACTTATTTCGATCGCGATCCCCGTAAGACCTCAGTGTGAGATGTAGGTGAATTTGAAACGATGCAGGAATTTGATCAACGACAAACTTCACCACTATGCATTCTACAAAGTGATAATCAACCACCTTTTCCCAAACAGGTGCTCTGCCAATACTGCACAAGTTGCCAAATCCTCAATATCATTCACAATACAAGGGACGAGTCCCTCAGAAATAAAAGACATCCGCAGGAAATTAAGATCAGGGTCGAGTGACATGGGCGCAATTAGCCTTTTAGACCCATCCACAGAGTACTTCTCGTAATCTTGAAGATGCTCGCAGTCTACCTTGCCGGAGAATGCCAGGCGAGAGGCTGGGCCGACTGGGTTGACAATGCGCGCGAAGGGAGGTCGAATTAAGTCTTTCAATTCCGCATCGAATCTCGGGTCAAATTGACTTGCTTTTGGTACCGAAGCCCAGCTCAGGAGGGAAGATTTCCAAGACTGGATGAAGCCTCCTGAGCCTTCAGGATAAGCCCAAGTTTCTGATATGATGTCCGACCCAACCGATGTCACTATGGTACTTCGCGAGATGGAAGGGTGACTTTGTTCCTTGCAGCTTAACACTGATGCCAAATCTGCCCGATCTTCCAAGTTGACCCAATGGATGGCACGCTCAAATGTCCAACTTGGAGCCGAATCTACATTCAGCTCCCTCAGATTGTTGAACCGTGTACCTTTCCATTCTAAATTGCCATTGACCATACCGAGTCTCATAACTTCATCTTGGCTGGAAGAACGACTTAGCAAACATAAGGGATAAACTATTATGCCATCTACGCTGATAATAATGGAATCATCCACATCTTTCGTTGAAATGGGTGGGTAACTTTTATCCTCGACTCTGAACGCCATCAGGGAGCGGTTGAAGAAGTCACATATATCAGGCTCTGAGGAAGGGTTGAGGTAATCAAGTATCCAACGCCCATGGTTGCTGTTAAGCTTGTAGGTCCAGTCGTTATCCCTGTAAATTGTATATGATGTTGGATCTTCCCCAACCGAAATTGAAACTTCGGAACCGAATCGCAAAAAATGGTTATCGAGTTGAAGGAAGCGTATCGGTTCATCTCCCGAAAGAATGGCATCCAAGAAGCAAGTGCTGGCGAGATGTACTGCAAGTGCACAAATTCTCATCGCTCGTCTGTGGCATTCGCTTTCGAGCCAGCCAACGCATGTAGCTCGTTCATGTGAATATGTTAGTATCCTTGCATGCTTGGCCTCAATTGCTGTGGTTTGAAGATCCAAGCCTAACTTGAAATACTCCATGATTATATTAACAATTCCCAGCTCGGCGTGCAGGTCATCGCGGGGACCAAGATCAATGATAAAATCCCGAATATTACGAGCCTCCTCAGTAAAATATAATTCTGTCGAAGACCTAGGAAACCCGAAAGAGACAATGAAAGTCATAGGGCTTAGTAAAAAATCGTGGGAGAAGATATGTTTAAGCCAGGGGTTGGCGTCTGGGGTCCAGCGCTTTGATACCCCTCTCGCTGTCGAGATTCTATCCACATATGCATCGAACTTGGTGGTCTCAATTATCGACATCACAATCCCACTTGCAACGTATGTAACGAGTTTTAGGTCTTCTTCGGTTACACCACCCACAGATTGCCACAAAGAATATGCCATCTCTCGTGGAACCCGGGACTGTGCGTATTGCCATCGTTGACCGTGTGGGGGACTGAATGTATCGGGAGAATGGAACCGGTCATAACTAGGGATCTTCAGCAATGAAGAAAGTGCATGTACTTCCGACCACTCCTCCACGGACCATTCCGTTGAATAATTGGCCATTGGGGGTTGAAGTATAATGTGAATCTCCACCCGTTCGCTCGAGGCCTTGAATATAATAGCGTTTCCCAATGACACTTGAACGGAATTTGGGTTCAACCACATTATGAGGCTCGTATACCACAATGCCCCTCGCCAGCCAGTAATTTTGACGAGGCTGATATTTTCGTTTTGGATCGCGTGGAAGACAGAAAGGAGAAGCTTTGCAGAGGACTTAGCAGGTATGTTTTCGTAGATCTCGCTCATGACTAAGCTTGAGATGTGCTGTTTCTCCGAATCGGCGATGGAGTTCAACAATGGAGTGATATATCGCAAAGGGATGCTCTCGGTATCCAAAAGACAGTTGCAGTTTCCACTGATGACATGAATCAGTTGAGCTAACTGAGAATCCGAGACCGGTGTCGTATTCAGTAACCCGCTCTGTTCCAGCATTTCATACAATAAATTGCTGATTTGGCCAGGCTTGATATGCAGTTTCAAAGCACTGATTAAAAGGAAGCATCTAAAATCTTCTTAGGGCACTGTTTGGAAAATTTAAAGGATCTTGAATGACCAGACTAACCTCAAGGCTGGGGTTGATTTGCGGATTTCTGAGGCCACACCATTCGACGACAACCCAATCACGAGCTTCAAGTTATCGATCCTGAAGCTTTTGTTCCCTCCCAGAGCATCGACCGCCTTTCCAATCAGAGATGGAGATGTAATAATCATACTCCCGAGAGCCTCGATTGCATAAACAGCAGCAGGCTGTACATCATCACGAGTTGCTGCCTACCACTTTTTAGCTGACAGGTTTCTTTTCGAAGTGTACACTTACCCTCATAAGAGCCATGGCTCTGTCCGAGATGCTGAAGGCAGAGGACGCCAAGTCCCATTGTGTCTGAATTACCGACATCTTGTTTCAGTTTAATGAGGTGGAGGCCTGACGTCGATAATGATGATGAAGGAACTGAGGGCATGATAAATCGCAAGGCTCGTGATGTCGAGCTCTTGTCGCTGCTTTTGGCATCCCGCATGACGGCAGCCTGTGGCGGTACAGTCAATGATTGGCTTGGAGAACAGCGGCACACTTCGTCAGAGCCCGATGAAGCGAATATATAAAAAATTTATATTCACAAATTTCAAGCACAGTGTAAAAACATTATGGTCTCCGCGTCTAAATAGTGAACCGAGGACGCTTGTAAATGCCCTCAGATGTCTTCAGGCGTTTCTCTAGCGTTCTCAGAGGTACACCTGGTAGCAGGCCTGTACCTCCGTGATCTTCAGCGCTAACTTGCCTATAACGGGGGAAGCGGTCAGCTGATTGACCCTATTATCAACGAAAATGTGAAATATTGTCTCCTTTGAGGGAAAAGTCTAGCTATTCTACAATAAAAAAATTCTTAACGATACTTCGATCTCCTTGACGACACAATAGAAAAAATGTTTTAGGGTATCATGAATCAACTTTTCCAATTCTGGTGCTCAGGTGCCGCAAATGGCCCTCGGCTCACCCCGCATCTTGAGCAAGATTTCCCACTTATTGCTTTTTAGCCAATTGTACTTGATCCAACCTCAACTCTCTTATATTGAATCAAGCCCTAGTAAATTTGTCCGTAAATCATAGCTCTCGCCGTAATTCTGCGGTATCTGTTGTTCCGTGCCGAAGTAAAGACTTTACAGGCGCACCTCTGGTGGGAGAGCGGCTAGCGGCTAAACCCTTCTTTCATCTATTCCTTCCCCATTTGACAAGACGGAGGAACTTAGTTGACATCTGAAGTAGGCGCTAAAAGATCTAGGAGTTCAGTTGCCACCGATCCAGCATCTTATAAAGCCCATTGTGCCTCCATGAGATCGAAATTCTAATGTTTTGTTTCTCAAGTCATCAAGTTTCCTAGTATAATTGTTAAAGTCTTGTGTCGATCGCTTCAAACCCCATAAACAATTCGGGGCCTACTACTATGAAGTCTTTACTTTCACTTGCGCTCTTGCTATCCAGCATCGGCCGGACAGTCGCCGACAACCCCATCATTCAGACCATTTACACCGCAGATCCAGCCCCATACGTGTATAACGACACCATCTGGCTCTTCGCAGACCACGACGAGGATGCAGCGAGCAGTTTTTTCCTGATGAAAGAATGGCGTCTATACTCCAGCACCGATGTAGTCAATTGGCAAGACTGGGGAACAATAGCGAGCCTGGCAGCGACCTTCAAGTGGTCCACTGACAGAGCTTGGGCACCGCAGACGGTTTACCGCGACGGTACCTTCTACATGTACTGCCCTGTGCAGGTGAGTGGTGGTGCCATGGCAATAGGTGTTGCCACCAGCAAAACTATCACCGGCCCATATGTGGATGCCCTAGGGAAGCCGCTGGTGCAGAACAACAACATCGACCCGACTGTCTTCATCGATGACGATGGCCAGGCTTACCTGTACTGGGCAAATCCGGGACTTTATTATGTCAAGCTAAACAAGGACATGATCTCGTACAGCGGCTCAGTCGTCAGCGTCAGCTCCAAACCTAGCGGCCTCACAGAAGCGCCCTGGTTCTACAAGCGTAACGGCAAATACTACCTCGCATACGCTTCCAACGGAATTCCAGAAAGCATCTCGTACTCGACGGCAACAGGTCCCACCGGCCCATGGACAGGCAAGGGCGGGACCATCATGGCCGCTTCGGGTGGTTCTTTCACCAACCATGAGGGCATCGTCGACTACAAAAACCACTCTCTATTCTTCTACCACAATGGCGCGCTTCCAGGCGGTGGCGGTTATCACCGCTCTATCTGTATCGAGGACTTCACGTACGGCTCCGATGGTTCCATCCCCACCCTCAAGATGACGACGACGGGTGCCGCCCAGATTGGTAGCCTCAACCCTTACGTCCAGAATTCGGCCACCACTATTGCCTACTCCTCGGGTGTCAAGACGGAAAAGTACAGCGAAGGGTTCATGGACGTAACTAATACCAACGCCAACGGCGCATATATCAAAGTCAAGGGCGTTGACTTTGGCTCCGCCGGCGCCGCATCACTTTCGGTCCGCGTGGCCAGCACCGGCACCGGCAAGCTCACAGCGAGCCTGGGTAGCAAGACCGGTACCGTGGTTGCAACTTGTACCGTTGCATCGACTGGCGGCACGCAGAAATGGCAGACAGTTACTTGCCCCGTCACGGGCGCCAAGGGCAAGAATGACTTGTATTGGACGTTCTCGGGCAGTTTTGGCTTTGCTTGGTGGAGTTTTACCGCGGCCACTGTAGCTCGTGAATTTGAGGCATAAGTTCGTGTCTAGTCAATAATGTTTCAACAATAAAGCCAATTATTTAGATATAATTTGAATGCGTTTAGTGATGTCTGCAAAGAAGTAGTGTACTGTAAAGAATTGAGGAAAAGGTCATCATGCCCGCAGATGACTTTGGGGCTTCTTCTAACGTTTTCAGGGGTAGTAGCCCCGTAATTTCCACCGCTAACTTGCCTAGATTTGGACAAGCGGTCAGCTGATGACCCCATCATTAAATACAATGTTCGTTTTGACCCGATCTCAACTTGTCAAATATCCTCTTACTTGATCTAAGAATTGAGGTATATTACGACCAATCCGTCTATTAGCTGCCGCTTTTGTATCCCAAAACGACATGCATAGAGCCTCTAGCCGCGATACTTCGAGCTCGTTGACGGCGAAAAGACTCCGTAGAGCTTGCGATATTTGTCATCGAGCAAAAATGCGTTGTTCTGGAGGAAGTCCATGTACAGCCTGCTCGACATCGGGGAACAACTGCTTATATAGCACCTCTAATCGTAAAGGGCGCCCTAAAGGCACAAAAAATAAGAAGACAAATGATAAGTTGGACGAAAATCGAGTTGCAAGCGTTGGCAATTCGACCCCACACGATAGCTCAGAGATCGTGCCTGGCGACAAGGAAGCTGAGAATGAAGAACTTTCGAATGTATCGACAAATATGGAACCAGAGATTGCTTCGACTGATATACTAGCGAACGGCAATTTCTCTCACTTTCCTAGCATGTTCGATGACTTCGACGCCTCAACTTGGGGTTCTACTACTTATGATTTTCTGGGCAACAATTTTTTCGTCGGACCTCAAGAAGACCTTAATACTGGCAGAATTTCTGCAAGTATGAATTCCTCCAGCAGAGAGCTTCAACTTGTCCACCTTGAAAGAGCCGCTCGAAGCTTCCCTAGCTCTACTGCCAGCTCAACAACCGTCACCAATTCTGCTGCAAATACAAATACATGCAGCTGTCTCAACGACCACGCAGAACTCCTCTGTCGATTGAAAGAGCTCGATCAGAAAAATAGCCTTCCGACACTTGATGTCATTCTGGTGGGTGTACAGCACTGCCTAAATCCTTGGAAAGCTCTGATCAAATGTCGTGTCTGCCGGCGCAACGAGGACCAAGAAGTTATGCTTCTATCCGCACTCACACTTCGTTTGGTACTACGAAGGCTTCTGGACTTTTGCGCAAGTCAGAGGAGCGAGGATAAGAACACAACGATGATCAATACTGATCAAATGGTTGATGCCCCGGGCAGTGAAACGAGATGCACAGTCGGGATGTATGAGCTACAGGGAGACGAAAAAGCCCTCATGATGGATACGTTGCTTTGGTACACGTTGCGCAGAGTCAAGTGTGCCATAATTACGCTGCAAGAAAGGCTTTGCTACCTTCGGGCGAATGCCTCAAAGGGTCCTGGAGAATTGGCTGATGGGCTGAGGGCACGAGGCATGGATTATGATTCTGATGTTGGCCATATACAGCAGATGGTGTGTGGATTTGAGGAGAAACTACGGATACTGGAGGAGATCTTCCAAGGGACTGGCAGTGCCCGTTGGCAAATGATCAGTTGGGATAACGGACCGTTAGTCTCGCAGTAGCTGTTTGACTATCTCAAGATTCAAATTTCTGTCTTTTGCCACAATCTGAGTATGAATGAATATAATTATTATATGATATATCTAACTAGAAAAATAACTGAAATGAAAGTGAAGCGTCTTGAAAGAACCCCTGCTCTAAATACTACATACATATACACACTCATTTTGAATATTCTCGCCTCTCTTCCAAGTCGGTCATACAAGCCGGTTCCTTTCGTCAGAAAGCACTAACTTCCTTCCTTTGCAACCAAGTCTATCTATGCTTTAAAAAAGGACCCTAAATCTAAATCCTAGCTCCATCTTTCTCTAGCTAGTCAAGGCTTTCCATTTCAGACTGTTTCTGTTGCTTCAATATCATCTGTGTTAGTGACGGAGCTTTGCTCAGTATCTGCACCTCCTGCCTGAGCTGTCATCGCCTCCAGAATCCGGGTGGCCTTTCCAGAGTATTTGCCGCGAGCTCGAATCTGAGGTCCGTATTTGAAGAACAGAAAAGGGAACGGCATGCAAACTAAAGCCAAAAAGCCCGGTATCGACGAGGCCCAGTGAATGCCGAGACTGTTGTACATTGGCGCCGTAAACAAGGGACTAGTCTAATATTAGTATTGAAGGGCTTTCAAACAATCCAAGACTTACAACGCAGCGCCAAAAAGAGCTCTAAGAATCGTGTTCGCTGAAAGCGCCGAAGCCGCATAGACAGTGTACGAGTCCATGAGGTAATTGGCGATACTGAGGAAAATCGTGACGTGGGAAAAGCCAAACGGAATAGTGGCAAGAATGCATACAATCCAGTGGATTGAAACGTAGTTGGTCCAAGAAAACCAAAACAATCCAAGCGGAAGCATGAAGCACCCAATCATTGAAGGCATCAATCGTGCTTCTGGGGGTGCTCGACCGGTGGAACTCCGGTCCACGACCTTCTTGTATCTGCCATCGTCGAAGACTGAGAATACCGCGCCGAGGAGCTGACCCATCCCGACCCCAATGAAAGGGAGACCGCTGATACCTTGTGACCATCCACGCGTTTGCTGGAAAACGATTGGGAAAGCGGCGAATTCGAGGTAGACCGTTCCGTAGACTGCGAGACGGTGTTAGTCTACGTTCCTACTCGAGTGACTCGAGTGACTTACTGATCGCCATGTAGACAGACAAGGAGAAAACAATAGGTTCCCGAAACAGCAAGACTAAAGGCCGTATGATGGTAGTCCTGAAAATTTGTCCAGTTGTTTTGTGCCCATTGTCAATTTCCAGTCTGCTTTTGTACACTTTCCCAGTCATCGTCGACAGCCTCGCAGCACGGCGTTGAAGCAGAAATGGAGCATAGGTTTCAGGGATCAGAAGAAGCCCGGAAATGAATGCAGTACCATTTAGTATAGTAATCAGAACCTCCAACCACCTCCAACCCGCTGCAGCACTGAGAAACCCAGCGGCGATTCCTCCAATACTAGGTCCAAGAAATGGCGCAGTGAGGTACAAGACTGCCGCCAAGCCTCGTTCGCGGGCCGTGAAGATATCAGAGATGACGCCTCCGCCGTTGGCAAGTATCGAGGAGCCAAACGCACCAGCAAAGAATCGGAAAACGAGAATGGTGGTAATGTTCTGGCTGGCAATGATAGCTCCGCTGAACAGAGTTGTCATCATAAAAGTAATTACGAAGATTATCTGCCGGCCATAGAGTTCCGAAAGGGGAGCCCAAATCGCAGGCCCGATCGCAAAAGCGAGAACGAAGAGCGACGTATCGGCTATGGTTAACCCTTTGCTGCTGTTGAACTCGGCCATAATTTGAGGGGACGCTCCCGACAGCGCCGAGGAGGAGAACGATGTTGATAGACATGCGACGGACAGCAGGAGAGTGATTAACCATTTGATCCAGGAGGGAAACAACAGGGGGTTTCGAGGGTCATTCTCCAGCCATTCGACGCGGTATGGATCTTGCGTGGTACCACTTCCATGGTACTGGTGGTTTAGAATCTCATCCGTGACCATGGACCAGGAGAGAATTAGTCGGTAAAAGGGTACATGGGCCGACTTCTTAGGCTTTTCTTCTTCTATACTCATGATATTCAAGTCTAGCCGTGTCGTGAGTGTATAAGGATAGTATAAATCTGCAACAGAATAGAAAGAAAAATATCTTGGAAGTGTGGCTGGAAGAAAACGGTTCAATACCAATTATGTATTTGAATCGACGAGGTGCCTGATTCAGGGAAAGGCAATATGGAACATTTTGAAATGCCCGACTTTGTAATCCCCTTCATGTTCTATAATACATTTGGCAATGATCTGATTGCTGAGAAATTAAGTTGGAGGAATGTCGCCGCGGCGAATCATTTTATTTGAATCGCCGCAAATTTTGGAAGTCCGGATGACCAATCAAAAGAGCGAACTTCGGTTCCAGGTTTCCAAAACGACAGGAATTAAACCGCGTAATGTATTCAACGAGAGTATACCAGAATTATAGGCTTCCATTCTTTTTGAGATGATCTGATATAACGAAGCATACATGTCTATGTATACAAAAAGTGGGGAGCAACAGCCACCTCGTTGCTTCTCTCCGTCTTGGCATGGACCTCAGCTCAATCTACCTGTAATGCAGGCATGCATAAGTATATCCAATCTGATGCTTTTTCTCCGATTCCAGAAGATATAGGAGAAAGGAAAACATATTAATCAGTTCGAAAACATGCCAGTAGAATGATGCCAGAAATCCCAAAACGCCAACGCTCGCTGCTGGTATTGATACTCCGAAAAATCAAATAGATATGTGCCCAAGGAAATTTGTCCACTGAACCCCCTCTAACCGACCCATCGTACAATTTTGCCCTGATACCCCTCGTAGCTTCGTAAAACAAGACGGAATCACTAAGTCCCAATTATCGTGGCTCGTCAACCTCATCATCGACATGAATTTTGAACCCAGCTTTCGGAGAAGCGAGCAAGCCTTGCTGGGTGCTCGGATACTCAGAAGGTGCATCACTCTGAGCATCTTCATCATCGTCCGCAACTTGCCTTAGGCCAACCTTGCCAACAATCTCTGACTCACAGCCTTCATCTACATCCTGCACGCCTTCCCACTCATCGTCCAGCTGATGCGCTTCCTCATCACTCTCAAACTCAGGCTCATAATCGCTCAGAGCGTTCTGCTCCTCCCAGCCTTGACTCTCCTCCAGGTTGAATTCATCAGTCGCGCTTCCCATATCGTCTTCATTCTCTTCGTCTTGGTATATATCGATATCTGCACCGCTTCGTGGTCTGGTGTCTACATAGGGAGCGTTGCTATGCGGGGTCGCATAAGCAAAAGGAGTAGTGCCCCTTTTGTTGCGCTCGGTGATATCGTCAACAAAGGTGTATGGACTTGGTGGGCCAGCGCTGTAGCGGGGAGTATCGCGGGCACGACTCGGTGAGCGAGAAATTCGGCGACGTTTCATAGTGAGACTCATGACTGATGTCGAGTTGGTTCGCGTCGGTGAGGACTGAGGTTCGAAGTCAAAGGAGGTGATGCGGCGTTTGGTAGTCATGGTCGGTGATGATTTGATCGGGACAAGCGACGGCATGGAGGTTGTGCGAGTGTGAATCGGCCTAAAAGGATTGCGCGTTTTGATTGGAGAGAAAGATCGCGAAGGCGGCGGGGCGATAGAAGTCGGCGTTGTTGAAGCATTGCGAGAGACAGCAGCGGAAGAGAAGTGGTCTGATGGAGAAGCCGGTGAAGTTGGTTCTGGTTCCTCTTCGGCTGGAACGGGGCGGATGCTTAGAGAAGAGATTTGAGATGCGAATGACGAGTGAATACTTTCAGATGGTGGGTCAAGGCGTTCATCAAACTCCCAGCAAGGTTCATGTGCGTCTGCTTCGGGTGTGTGGTTGATATTATGCTGCTCCGGATAGACTCGAGGGAGTTGACGCAGTTTCTGCCAAGTCCATTGTGCCGTATCGCTGCCAAGGTGCTGGATATAGCTGTCTCGCTGAGTGATATAAAGGCGTCTAGTACCGGACGTCCTCATGGCGACGCTTGAAGCAAGGAATGGGACAGTCCATAGCGCAGGCGTAATCATCTCGGAAGTGTTGAGGAATCGGAGACAAGAGTCCTTGTGCAGCTTTCGCAAAGGAAGCCATGAAGCTTGTAGACCAAGATACTTTAATAAAGAATCCGGAATTGTTCCTGCGTTTTCATGTTCTGTAAACGGATCCTCAAGCAGTCTCTCTGGTAAGTCTCCAAATGCGGTCATGATGGCAGCTTGGATATCTCTAGTGTCGGGACCATTGATCTGAACCACCTTCACTAATCCTCTGCTACGAAGTCGCTCATCAACTTTGCTTTGGCGACCACATGCCTTGGCCATTAACCAGGAAGAGTCCTCATCAGCTGCAAGATTTGACGCGGACCTTTCCCATACCGATCGTTGGTCGCGATCAGTGAGACATGCTTGAGCTGCAGCCATGGAGTTGCTTTGAGTTTGAGTCCAATCGTCCGGAGCGGTGCTGTTACCCCGCGATCGTTGAGTCATTCCATACTGAGATGACCAGACACCCATGAGCTCTGATCCGAAGGGAAGGAAGACGACCTCGACCTCCCACGGGCGCGCATGAGATGGAAGGGACGAAGCCTGGAGCTCGGCCACTTGTGCCTCTAGAGCTTCGATCCGAGAAGAGTCCATCTGGTCCATGGCGGCAGCGATCATTGCTGATGAAGTCGTAGAGACCCGAGAGTCGACGGAACTGGGAGCATTATGGCGACTACCAACGCTACTAGCATCGTTCTGTGCTGCATGAGCTCTTTCTAGTTCTTCCAGTTTAGCCTCAAGTTCCGTGATTCGGAGTTCCATGAGATTGTGGCCCTCTTGGAGATCTTCCAGAGGAGCATTGCAAAACGAGGCATTCTCGAGATGGTCTAGCCGTCGTTCATGGTTCTTGACAGCATTTGGATAGCTAGCCATATGGTTGACGATGCTTCGAAGTTTAGGGACCAATTGATCATCAGAATCATTCGCTATGGTAGTGGAATCCATTTCCGGATTTGAAAACATGGGTTTTAGCTGAATCTGGGAGGACGATCCTTTGATTGAGGGTCGCAAAGACATTTGGGGATCCTCTTCGACTATTCTCTCTAGGGCACTTACGACCTTCTTGCTCACTTCAGCAGGAGGATCCTGGTCTTGAGAGTGGCGCGCACTTGGGGTTGCAAGTTCAGTAAGGCTTTGTACATATTCGTGACCATTGGGATCTTCATATAGCTGTAAGGCCTGAGTGGTTCCCGCCAGCGGTTGAGGAGTCCGAAGGCTTGATGGCCCGCCAGAATTGGATTTGGGAATATGGTTAAGAGTCCCTAATCCTACTCCACCGAAAGGTCGGTAGTAATTGGATTGGGACTCAGTCGTCCCGGATCCATTATCAGACGGAAGAAGGCATTGCGACGGGATGGGTGGCATCCCTCCAGGCGAACCAGAATGGATAAAACGGCTCCATTGAAGTGTGTCCGGGAGAGTAGACTCCCGCAGATGCTGTCTGCTATCGTTGCCAGAAATTAGTCCGCCTCCTCTGAGCTCCTGAGGCGCTTGTCGTGGAGTAGATGGCAGCTTCGCAACTGACGCACTGCCTTCAATGGGTAGCGCACTGCCCGCCGTATTCCCTATTTGTGCCTTCTCCGGCTCGTGGTCATGGAAGCAAGCATGGTGCTCACACATGCAAAATCCGGACTTGACGACGGGACCTCTCCCGTCCGCATATCCCAATGCTTTGTCCCAAAACCTCCTACACCCGCATCGAGGCGCGGGTCCTCCTCCACCTGCACTTAAATTTGTAAAATTGCATGCCCCGCCCGGCAGCCTCGTCTGCTCAATTGTATCTGTATCATTATCGGGAACATGTCTATTCGAGAGTGGAGTATTGGGAACAGTAGGTAAGAACGATTGAGCAGCCATTAGTCGGCGATGCAAGGACAGGAAGAAGGAGGACGAGGAATCTAGAAAGGTCGTGTCGCATTGAGGGCGACGTTGAGGGTCGCGGTCGCGGTCGCAGGCCGGCGGCTATCGAGTTCTATCTTTTTTAACAGCCCCGCGCACGTTCAATTATCATAAGGAAAACGCAATATCGCGACGGAAAACTATCTTCGATTGGCATCAATCGTTCAGGCGATAGCAGAGTACGAAAGACGCGTCGCAATCGAGTTACGACGAGGGCATTTCAATTCTAAGCCTGGTATTAGCCTTTCCATGGTCAGGCAGGACGCGATACGCAGGTCGACTAACCTCCAGAAACGCTGAATTTCTCGATTGACACAACAGGTAGGAAATTCGTTATTGACATAGAAATACAGAGCATACATAGAAGAAGTAGGCAAGAAGAAAAACGAAGCTCTCAAAACCAGGTAGAAGGTAGCAGTCAAGGACGCATTCTCGGTCGCGTGTGGGGTGTGCTCGGGGCTGTTAAGAAAGATAGACCGCGATAGAGAAACGCAGAAGCTGGAGATGACTCTTCTCCACCCTGGTTACGGCTGCGTGGTGTCTGCACTAGCAGGGGAAATGGATCCGATTCGCGGGCAAACCTCAACGGGTTTTGCTTTTTTGGAAACTCGACCAGTCTATGCACGGTTGCCTTGACATCGAGGTTACAGAGACACGCCCGAAATGGGACGGTTCGGGTCGCCTACCCGTCGCCTCGCGCTATGATTGGCCTTGAGGAGGACTGAGGGGAGGCAGGAGTGATGACGAGCAAGCGGATATTAATTGCGGTCATGTTATCAATTGCCTTGTTTTGCCTTGTTTTATTCCCTCCTATTGAGCTTTTGTTAAATTTAAGAAAATTTAAAAGTCGCAAACTCTTCGAAAAAGTATACCCGTAAATATGATTGGCTCGTCAACAAGTCTTTCCTTTTTCTTTTTCTTTTTCTGAATGTTCAATCAAAATTAATGGATAGTTCGATTGGTATTCAACTCACCCGTTCCACACTTTCCTCCTCGCGCTTTGTCTATTTCGCCCAGGACTCGAAGGTGGAACCATGATTTTGAAGTCATTTCACTTAGTAGACCTTCCACGTCGATTGTCGTGTGTCCGATTTTCGCTGCATGCAAAATAAATTAGTCGCTCATAATTTCCTCCCGGTGATTGGACAGTATTTCAAGTATCAAGTACTGCTTGAAAAATGAATGTCCTAGTTTAGGTTCGACCTAAGGTGGGGCTTACGAGCCACTGACCAGTTCACTCCCCACCAGTTCTGCTGAATTGGCTTGATTCAACACGAGATCTAAGTAATCTAGCGATCTCCGACAGTTGAAAGCAAATAGTGGTAGCAGACCGAGAGCCAAAATTTGCTGAACTCAAATAAATCGGCAAGATAGTCCGAGGGTCCGCAGAAGGTCCGAATGCATTTTAGTGATAACTATGTTGCATTGTCTGCATATATCCGCCATACCAGCAGTATACACCTAATTTTTTCGAACCCAGCTTATTAGTCTGAGTCTTCTGCATCAAAATCACCTCCAGGCCCGCATTCAACCTGGAGCCAACTCAGCGCCGACATGTCATTCCTCAACTTCACAATATCACCATCCATTTCATCATCCTCCTCTTCAGTTTCCTCCTCTTCGTCTTCCCACTCTTCGTCGTCGTCATCTTCGTCGCCTGACTCTTCTTCTGTTTCAGTAACCTCGTCTTCAGCTTCCTCCTCATCCGGCACTTCAATCTCAGTTTCGTCAAACGCCTCAAGCGGTTCCTCATCCGCCAACACCTCATCGATGAAATCTTCGCTTCCCTCCCACATGTACTCCTTATAATGACCTTTACGTTCCCCAAGCATCGCCTTGCTCACACCATCTTCAGCCAGCAAGACTTTCACCACCTCCGCATCACCCATCATCACAGCAGCAGTAAACGCATTCTCATACCTACCTCCGCAGATCTTCGGATCCGCACCCCTAGCCAACAATAGCCTCACTAAAGCCGTATGCCTCGCAACACAAGCCGCTTGCAAAGCGGTGCCATATTTGCCGCCTTTGATATTCGGGTCTGCGCCATTATTAAGAAGTAACTTTGCTGTAAAGGCATCACCAGCAGCGGCAGCAGCTTGTAGCGCGGTTCTGTACCGGCCCCCTGTCTGGTTCACATCCGCTCCGTGTTTGAGTAGGAGTCGAGTCATTTCAATCGGGGCCTTCGAGGCCGCAGCTTGAAGAACGGAGCCGAAGTTCCCACCCATCAGCTTGACGTCTGCGTCGTGTTCAAGCAGCCATTTGACAGTCTTAATATTCCCGGAAATCGCAGCAGCATGCAAGGCTGTTCCGTAGGGTCCTTTGGTGATGGCGTTGAGGTCTGCTCCGTTAGCGATGAGCGTCTGGATAATCTTAAGACTCTTCTTGCCCCCATCGCTCCAGTGTGCAGCGCTTTGGAGGACGGAACCGCGCTTTGTGCATGCGTGAACATCAGCGCCCTTCTCAATCAGTTGCTTGACGTATTTGAATTTCTGCTCCTGGCATGCAAGAAAAAGTGGACCGCGACCGGATTTCTCATCTACCAGATTCGGATCTGCTCCTTGTTCTATCAAGCGTTCAAAAACGCCGTCTTCTCCCTCCACGACTGCTGCTCCAAGCGGAGTGGAGTAACATCCCCCAAGAGCATTTACATCCGCTCCCTCGTCGAGGAATAAATCGACTAGCTCTTCCTCATCGTCACTGCGTCTGTCGATAATGAAGTGCAGCGGCGAGCCCCATTTACCGCAGCTCTGGTTGACGTTCACTTCGTGATCCCGTACCAATTGGCGTACAAGGGTGTGACAAGATCCGCTGATCGCTGCTCCAAGGGCAGAACCCCACTGTCCGCCGTCTATACTGTGCAATGCACCAGCGTCGTATAGTTTCCATATCACTCGGTAGTACCCGTTCAGGTACGCACATTCCAGTGCTGTGCCATAGATACCTCCACAGGCATTGACATCCGCCCCAGCCTCGAGGAGCAATCCAGTTATTTCATCCCCTCCATCTATCGCTGCGGCCTGGAGTGCTGAATGGTATTTCCCGCCATGCTTATTGACGTCTGCTCCCGCTGCGATGAGCGCTCGCACTCCCTCGACATCGCCTGTCGAGGCCATAGCAATGATTGCATAAGGAAGCTCGCCTCCTGCGTCGATGTTGGGATCGACACCTCGGTCCATGAGAAGACTGAACCCATCAGACCCCTCTTCCCTCTCCAGTTCTACGCAGGATGCAATTAATGCTGAGCCATGCTATTTCAGAGGTTAGCTAAGGCGGAGAACTTTTAATTTCAGATGTGAGCAGTAATTACCTTGCCAACATGATGTTCATTGATATTTGCGCCAGCATCGAGTATCAACTTCACGCAGTTGTCGGAGCCGGAACAGACGGCAGCTTGGAGGGGAGAGCCCCAAACACCACCAACTATATTGACATCGCTACCAAGTTCGAGAAGAACCTTGACTGTCTCATCTTGTTCATAGTATGCCGCACATTGAAGCGGGCTTTTGAACGCAGTGTCATCTCTAGGTTGTTCCAAAAGTGCCCCCGCTTTGACCAGCTTATGGACCAAAGCGACGTATCCCTCTGCTGCTGCAACGTCTAGTGCAGTGGAGGCACCGTAATCAGTATCGAAATCTGTCAAGTCTTCATTCGGATCAACCGTCAGATTGACATCAGCCCCTCTTTCAATGAGCAAGTCTACAACTGCATCGTCGTTGTTGTTTACAGCTTCCATCAGCGGCGAACGGAGAAACCCATTGAGCATGTTCGGATCTGCGCCATGGTCCAATAGAATATTTAAAGCTTTCGCATTGGCTCTCCTGACAGCCGCAACAAGAGCAGTACCTGCGTAAATTTCCTCTCCGACATCAGACGTCTCATTGACATTTGCGCCGGCGGCAAGAAGAGTAGCAAGAACGTTTTGATCGCAATGCTCGGTATCGATTGCAGCAATTAACGTTGTGTGTTGGTCCCCCGCATCAGCGTTCACATCAGCTCCTAGGCCCAAGAACATATCCACCAACCTCTGGTTTCCTTTAGAAGCAGCCATAGCCAACGCTGTCCAGTCCTGAAAGCCAATCGTACCCAAGTCATCAAGCTCAGCGCCAAAGGCAAGTATATGGCGTATGAGATCCTCATCCTCCTTCAATGTTGCAACAACCAAGGCGTTGAGCACGTCTTGGGTATTACCAGTTGGCACGCCGAGTTCAATGAGGAGATCGATCATTCCAATATCTCTAGAATAAGTGGCGTTGACTAGGGCAGTGCCTCGGATTCCACCTTCCTCGTTCACATCGACACCAGCTTCGGCGAGAACTCGCACAATGTCTTTATGTCCGTGGTAAGCTGCAGCTTGTAAACAATTTCCGTAGGAATCATCATTCGCTTGAGGATCTGCTCCCGCAGCTAGTAATGTTTGAACAATATCCAGATGTCCCTCGGCACTTGCTGCGTTGAGTGCGTTCCGATGCTTGCCTCCCTTTGCATTGACGTCTGCTCCCGAAGCCAGCAAAAGCTCGACGACATCCAGTCTTCCCGCACAGCATGCGGAGTACAACGCATCGGCTCCTTTATCATTCTCGTCGTTGACTTTGGCGCCAAGGTCGATCAGCTTCTTGACTAATTCAATCTTACCCAGAGCAGCGGCAGCCATCAATGCACAGTCGTGTCGGCCTCCTTGTAGATTGACGTTGACACCCTTGTCTAGCATCTTGTGAATAATCGATTCATCCTTGCCAACAATTGCAGAGATGAGCGGTGTTGAGTACCATCCTCCACGCCCATTGATCGGCGCCCCAGCAGCGAGCAATGTTTGCACCACGTTGCGATGACCCTTCTCAGCCGCCGCAGCCAAGGGCATACCGAATCGAGGATCCACAACTTTGAAGTTGGCACCCCTTTTAAGTAGAACATTGACGGCATCTACCTGGCCCTCGAGGGCAGCGACTTGCAACGCAGTGCCATATTTTCCTCCTTTGCTTTCGATCGGTGCACCCCATGTCAAAAGTGCCTCAACGGCTTCGGCATGCCCTCTTGCAGCTGCCGGGTAGAGGTAACGACCGAGCTTTTCTTTAGAATCGCACTCAGCACACCGTTTTAGGAGGATCTCGATCACTTCGGTGTGACCCTCTGCTGACGAAGCATACAGGGGATCGTCCTTTCTGCCATCTCCGATCATGGACACAGCACCTTCATCGAGAAGAGATGTCACAGTCTGTGGAAGCCCAAAAAGAGATGCGTAGTATAAGGGAGTGACGTGAGTTGGTTGGGCAATGCTGATGGTGTCCCCCCGACGTTGCGTGTGATAAATCTGTAGCCACAAATCGTAATTGAACCGGTTTTTAGTGTCGGAGTGGAAAATATTTTCAACAAGACTATCGATTAGATTCTCTCGGCTCGATGTGTGGCGTGCATGGAACGGCCAGGACTTGGAGGCGTATTCCAAGAAGCCAAATTTGTCAAGAAAAGGTGTGAGCGCTTCGACTGACGTGGGGGGACTGCAATCGAATTCTCTATAGCCAAGATAAGTCAAGCACACTTCGGCGAGTTCTCGATGGACGTCTTCTTCCCCAATGTAATACGCTCCGAGTGCTTCCTTGATTCGAGGCGAGGTCAGAAATTCCTTGACGGTAAAATGTGCCAGAGAAATCTTGTTATCGTCCGAGATAATGAGCAGGCTGCTACAAAATGCGACGATATCTTCTGGATCCATCTGTTCACCTGGATCGAAGTTCTCGTTCTCGGCGTGGGGATCGACTGCGATCGCAATGGCCAGCTCCTTCATTGTCATTTCACGAGTTCCACGAACAAGCCACCTCAATAACTTTTGGACAGTCTCGGTGTAGTCTTCGTCGATTGACTGGAGGATTCGGAGATAGGTGTCCTCAAGGGTTTTGGGAAGAGACTCTAATGCGTCCAAAATAGCATTGTGCGTTTTGAATTTGCAGAGATGGTCAATTTGGCAATTGATCCACTGAAACATGCCCGCTGCCTTGACGACCAGGGTATCGGAGATGTACGCGCGAAGTTCATCGTCTTTGACCTTGAGTTTTTTAGAAGCAATTCGCTCTTTCAATCTTGCGTCCACATACTCCTCGATGTCTCCCGACACGAGTTTCGCTCTCATAGTGAGATTGGGAAATTCGCCGAACTCTTCATTGATGAGCGGATCTTCCCGGGAGGTGACGAGAATTTTAACGTTTTCGAGTGAGTCGGCTATGGCTGAAATGGCTTTCAAGATACACTCCCGGTCGTTACACTCATCCAGAGCATCGATAACGATATAGACCCTTTGAAATGAGGATTCAAGTAGTGACCCGAAGTTACTGCGGATCAAATCGAGAGATGGGGGGACCAGACTGGCCGATCGGTCTTCTTTGCATTGCTCTTTGAAGAAATTCTGAACGTTCTGAAACACCGTGGGGTTCTGGCTGCTGAGTTGACTGAGTAGCGTCCGCAGTACGACGGCGGGTTCTTGTTTGTCTGTCTCTCTGTAATCGCAGTAGAAGTATGCGAGGCCAACCTCATCTACTCGAAAACTGTGCTTCAAGTAGTTGATGACACTTGAAGCAAGGATGGTCTTGCCCGCTCCTGGTATTGCATGAAGCCAGAACAATGGTTGGTCTTCGGCTTGGAGCCAGTCGTGAAAAGCCTTGCCATCTAGAAACCACGAGCCCGTCGAACCATACCGAAGTTTCACCGACGTCTTGTGGTTGCTAGACATGTCGACGGGTGCAAGCCATTTCATAACCTTTGCTATCTCGTTCTCGTCTATCTCATTCTGTAACTTGTCGTGGAATTTCTCAGTCTTCTCCCACCTATTTCCTTGAACTATTCGGTCTTGAGCAGCTCGAACGCGCTCAGCGTGTGCTTCCTCCTTTTCTGCAAGATTGATTTCGTTGTCAATCTTGGTCATACACTCACTGAGTTTGGTCCGAATCTCGCCAAATTGGATTTTGAAAGGCTTCCAAATGAGTTTGATCATGGTGGACAGCCCAACTGGAGTAATTGCTCGAAGATGGTTCTTGCCTTCCTTCTCGCTTGCTTGGACAAACACATGTCGAGCCTTCGAACAAAATTCAAACATTATCTGACATACTTCGACCATGAACAATTTCAACTGATCGTTGTCGGGGAACAACTGTGGTAGGCGTCGAAGTTGGGACAGATGAAGTCCCATGATTTCCATCATGTCTGCGATTTTGTCGAAATACTCCGAGTACTCCTTCGCGAGCTTTACTTGGGTTAATAACACACTTTTCTTGGAATAAAGTCACTTACATGTAAAACAATCCGAAAAGAACCCCATAATGGCGATAATATCGTAGTACTGCAATTCGCAATGACATCGAAAGAAGCCGCATACTGCTCGACCCCCGCAACGAAAGGTTTCAACGCCGCCGAGACCTTTCGGCTGGTACTCTTTGATTTGTGTTGGTTTTCGGCATTTTGGACATCCGATAGTAGGTTCTCTACCACGGTGGTCGCTGCAAATATTTCTTTTTCATTCGGTGTGAGGTTCTCGAAAAAACTCTCGACAATGCCTCCAAGCCTGGTTTTGAGATCCCTGAAAGGAAATCAGCCCCAGCGTTCAAAATTTTGCCCACGGGCCTACCTTTCGAGAATACGGCCTGGCATCTCCACAGATCACTATCTTAATAAACCCACAGGAACTGTGTTCCGGGACTAGAGCTGTCAAATTATCGCAAACAAGCTAAAAATTCAAGAATAATAAAGTTTTTAAATAAGAAAGAGTTCGTTGGCGTTCGAGACGTCGAGCCGCACACGCTGGGCAGGATCAACGCCACGTTTCCCAAGTCGAATGCCGTATTCCGCACCAATCAATCCCAGGTATCGTATCTTAAAATAAGATGCATATTCATTCCTATTTTCTGTGCAGGATACGGGTTCCTTTCGGGGCTAGGTCGCCATCGCAATTGCTTACTATGCATCCTGTAGGTGTTTTCATTGGGGGCGAACGAGCAGCAGCTCACCGTCTTTGCCATCTTTGTGCGTGATGTGGGGCTTTGCAGTGGGATGACCAATCGTAATTGGAAGACAGCCTCTGGATTAATAATGCTAAGTCATCTTGAACGAAATAGAATAGCTCAAGAGGGAATAGGAAACTGGAAGAAGAAATCGCGATGTTGATGAAGGAAGGGAGGAGGCGGTGGGGTTAAGCTTAATTTTGCTACGGGTGCCTCTACGGGGTAGCGAAGAAATGGCCGTATTTGTCACATCATATCACCCATATCACCCATGATTGCTACTACAACACTAGTTAAAAAGGAAAAGTATTTAATAGATTACTCTCAGTATACTCTAAGGAGCCTAAGATAATTTTGTTGAATTTCTATTTCTATCTTTGTTGACGTTTTGAATTCTGGTTGGGGGTGTTCGTGCATGTCAAACAAGGCCACTTTTTCGCTACCCGTAGAGGGGCGCTTCGAAGTTTAGCGATATGAGCCCTGGAACCCCCTGAGAATTACCCCGCCCCCACCCTCAGGGCTATGCTTCAGTGGTCTTCCAGCTGGACTTTAACTCAAATCTATGTGCCTCAAGAACGATATAATGTCACGACCAGGAGACGGGTTTTCTTGAGCTGAGTCATACATGAGAAACTGTCTCAACTTGCAAATGCAGGACAACGCCTGTATTGTGTATACACTCCCCAAAAGCGCCGGTTAAAACCAGTCCCTATTCCCATGATGCGACATAAACCTCCCACTATCCTCAATCCCCAAACCCTCAATAACAGTCAACTGATCCCTCACACTCTCCTCCACACCAACCATTCCCTCCAACCTCGGATCAACCTTCCGAAAAGCCCCCAACATATAAGCAAACAAACCCCCCTTAACTTTCTCATCTATCTCACATCAGCCAAATCCCTCTTCATCCAAGACAAGAATCATCTGAAATATAGGTACATACTAGCTTCAGTCATCACCCACCCAGGACTCAAACTCAAAAACTTGACGCCCTCAGACTTATACTGATTAGCATATTTCGCCATCACAGCATTCAGCGCAGCTTTGCTCGTCACGTATCCCACGGCGCTGGGTGCCTCGCTCTTAAGAATGAAGTTTTCGTCTGCCATGCTGGTGGTTATGGAGATGATTTTCTTTTGTTTACCGGCGAGGATGAGGGGGAGGAAGGCGGATGCGGTGTAGATGACGGAGTAGAAGTTGATGTTGAACTATGAAAATCAGTCCTGGTTTAAGCAACATTAGATCTATGAAAGAGTTACGGTTTCGTCGAGGTCGGCTTTTGCTTCTTCGGGTTTGTTGATCCTGGTTGGAGGTTAGGGGAAGTAGGCTTTGGTGAAAGGGGAGATACGGACCAGTCACCAGGTACTTTCAGGACGGAGCTCCCAACGCCGCCGGCGTTGTTGATGAGCACATCGAGTTTTCCTCCTGTGACTTCCCCAACCTTAATAGCAGCTTCCTGGATTTGCTTTGCATCCGTGACGTCGGCAATGATCACATGGATATTGGGATGTGAAGATGCGACTGTGTTTAGTGATTCAGCGGTGGCAGGGTTGCGGATTATGGCAAAGACTTGGTTTTCTTGTTTGGCTGCCTGTAGAGAGTATCAGTGCGAACATAACGAAAGAAGTAGGTTTTATACTAGCGCTTTCACATAACCAAGCTGCGTGATTTCGTTAGAGAGGTACGATGAGGTTGTCTGATGGAAGAACCCACCCCAATTCCTCTGCTTGCTCCAGTGATCGCGTACGAAGTCATAATTTTATATTGATAGAGAGCTGTATTGGATTGAAGGGATGAATATGGGTCAAAATCAAAAATATGTGAAAGTGGACGTATGTCCGTGTGAGAGCGAATATGCTCTTGAGGAGATAATTCCGCTGACTGTATTCAAAGTCCATTTCTGTAGTATTGTGGCGATCTTGCCGATTTTCGGCTCTAATACAGGTCCCGATTCGAGAACTGTGCTTCGGATGTCTCGGGCACGCTGGGTAAATCAGCGGCGGTTGCTTTCACTTTACGCTATAAGATTTAGGACATATTCCATGGCTATGAATAATTCCTAAAACAATTGTGGAGCCCAAGGAGGATTTAAATTGAGTTGCAAGAAAGGAGTGGTGGAAATAGATTGGTATCGGTACTATCATGCCGATCCCGAATACTCATGCGAATTTCTAGGCAATAGGTAGAAATGACCATGTATGATCTCTGCTCTGCATAGTATCTCGATGATAAGTCATTGCAAGTGAGACAATATCAGGCGCACTAACTTATGTGAGGAAGAATAGTGGACCGTCCAATGCATAATTCCACACTTGGCTAGCCATGCAGAGGATCTCCCCAGAGCAAGTATCTCAAAGATCAAGACGCCAATCCCAAGCCCCTTGCCATACCTCCCAACTCCCAACTCAAGAATTCTTCAAACCCATAACCTCCGCCCCTTTCCTATGAACAGGTTCAAGATCCATATAAACCTTAACCTCCGTCGCCCAAACCCCCATAAACCCCTTTCCCTCCTCCGCCCTCTCCAACTCTAGCATAATCAACTCACTAACCCTAATGGGCTCTTGTTTAGGATCCTTCGCAAACACAGTCCTACAGTCCACCGAACCCCAAAAGAATTAGCCAACGTTCACATTCCGACCTCTACTGTACGCGCACCAGTACACCACAATACAAACTCACACAGAAACAGTCTCACAAACCACACTCCTCCCCCCATCCCCCCTCACCATATCAAAAACCCTCACCTCATCACAATCCCCATGCCCAAACCCCGAAATAACCCCCTGCCTCTGCTTCAGCGCCGCCTCAACTTGCACAAACGTCATAGCATCGCCGCCATTACTGCGGAACGTGGCGTTTGGCGCGAGGAGGGCGGGGAGTTTTTGCGCTGCGGGTGATGAGCGGTCCAGGGCGTCGATGGCGGTGAGGTGCGAGATGAGGAAGAGTATGCCGGGTGTGGAGGTGGGAGGGATGGAGGAGAGGGGGCCGGTGTATTGGGAGAATGTGCCGGTTGCTGCTGGTGGGGGCGTCATGTTGTGATGAGGGGTGCTGTTGAGGAAGTGTTGGTTTGGGTTTGTACTGTACGGCTGGATTGAGGGTATTGTGTACTTTTCCATGCATGATTTTATTGGTTGCTGGGTTGTGGTGAATGTCTCGGACGGACTTGGGGGCGCAAACAGCCAGCTTGCGCAGAAATAGTGATGAACGAAAGAGCTCTTCAGCAAGAAGATTATAATTCCGAAGGGTTCAAATCATGCTTAATGGCATCAATTTCTAGAAATGGGCACACCTATCTGAAGTTGAGCGATTCTGACTTGATGAACTTGGGAATTTTTTCCCCGGAACTAACTCGGAGAAATGGGTACGAATCTGGAGGTAGACAATATCTAAGTGGCACATAGACAAATTTGGCAAATATACAGCGAGAACACGAAATCAACTTTGTACTCATCTTAAATCCTAGCTTCATAACTTCGAAGTCGTCTTCTCCTTCTCTCTCTCCCTCAACGCCCACTCAATCAACCTCTTCTTCCTCATCTCCACCCCCGTCCTTGGCGCTCTTCCATCAACATACCCCATGAAATCATGGGTACTAAAGCCCATCAACTGCAACAACCTCTTGGGCACTTGATCCAAATCTTCCCACCCCATCGCTATAGTCATATTCTCAAACGTCCTTATAAACGGCTGACAATACTGCACCGTCAAACTCCGTCTCGGCATATCCGACGTATTCGCCCCGCCCGAATGCCACAAGGTATTCAAAAAATACACCATAGAGCCTGCTGGCATTATAGCGGGAATCATTTCCTCGCGCGTAGGCTTACGTTCATCGCCCCAGAGATGCGAGCCAGGAATCAGAGTCGTAGCGCCATTCGTAGCTGTAAAGTCGTCCAGCGAAACCATCGTGCCCTATCCCCACATCAGCATGGCTTTCACTCCCCCCTAAAGCACAAATCATACTGTACCAATCAACGGCCTCGGTCTGGGCAGCGCAATCAGCCCATCATCAGTATGTATCCCCTGCTCCTTGGCCCCAGGCCCAATATCCACCGTATGAAAACTCGTCATCAGATAATTCGGCTGCAGGAAATAATCATTCAACTTCAGCACCGTCTCGTGGATCGGGAAACAATCGAAGGCCCGGCTTTTATCTGCGAGCGCGTAAATCCGCTTCGTGTTGAAGCCCTCGAAGGCATTTCGCCCGCCTTTCGACGCGGGGCCGGATGTTTCTGAGGATTGGAGACGCGCGAGTTCTGCGTTTGCGAGGGAGACTTGCGCGGGGGTGTAGATTTTGGGTAGGATCACGTAGCCGTGTTCGAGGACGTGGTCGATTAGGTGGGAGACGGAGGGATCTTTCTTGCCGGGGAGGAATGTGGTGCCGTTTCCCAGTTGAACACGGTCATGAATGGTTGTTGGGAGGGGGGATTCTTGTTGTGAAGACTGGATGGATTAGTGTTTGTCTGGTCGAAGGAAGATGCTTCTTGCCATTTTGTGACTTGCTATGCTGGGAAAATCATGGAATCAAGAGATGGAAAGATAGAACAGAAATGAGGGACGGCATCTCGGGTGGTTGCTGGTCTTATTCCCTTATTCCCTAGGCGAAGTTGTTCGTTGGAGGCTGACTGAAAGACTTCCCCGCGTTGTGGAGGCGGGGCTACAGGGGAGGCGTAGCCTGTGCCGAGGCCCTAAAGCGCAGATCAACTTTAAACTCGCTCGTGATCTGTCAACGTCTATCAAGGTCAATCAAGGTCAATGTCCAAGGATTTGTCGTATATCTTCAATATATTGTTTACAACTTCATGGAAAAATTATCACAGGCTGCTCAAAAATTACATCTTACAGGTCATGGAAAAGAGAATGACAACGATGATAGCCTCGAGTTCCCCCCACCGCTCTCAGATGAACAACTCGAAGTCCTAGTGGAAGATATCAAAGACTGGCAATTGACACACGGTTCATTGCTCAAACTGGTCGATACAGATGAAGATTCTACAGTTCTTGCTCAACCCGTAGGAGCATGTCTTTTCCCCACCATATTCCCAAGACATCTCTTCGAGCAAGCACTTGATCTTCAAAATATCTACAACAAACTCTACATACGAGTAGCCGAAGATGAAGAATGGCTCTACGAAACACTCAAAGATCTCATTGAGACAGATGATCTCGCAAAAACTCTATGGGAGATCCATCAAGAAGTGAAGCAGGAGGGTTACGTCCCAGATGTCAGTCTGGGCATATTCCGCTCAGACTACATGCTCTCCACCTCACCCGGAGAAGAGATATCACTCAAACAAGTCGAATTCAACACCATCTCTTGCGCCGGCGGAATCCACAGCAATCTAATCTCAAACATGCACCGACATCTCCAGCAAACAGGCTCCTACACGCCCCTCAATACCACCTCCCCCTCCCTCACCATCACCCCCTCCTTGCTCCCGCCAAACAACACACTCACAACCATAACCTCCGGCCTAGCCACCGCACACAACTACTACGGCCCGCCCAAAACCCCAGGAATAAAACAAACATGCATCCTAATGGCCGTCCAACCCCACAACTACAACATCGCCGACGAACGACCAATCCAATACACCCTCACCACCACCTCCCCCCCAATCCCCACCTTCCGCATCCTCTTCCCCCACGAAATCCTCACCAAAATCACCCTCACTCCCACGCGCCACCTCCTCTACCATCCCCCACACTTACCCTCCACCTTCGAAGTAAGCACAATCTACTACCGCTCCGCCTTCTCCCCAGACGAATACCTCCCCAACAGCGGAGGCCGAGAAGCACGTCTCCAACTCGAGAAATCAGCAGCTATCAAATGTCCCAGCATCCTCTCCCATTTAACAACATTTAAGAAAACCCAACAAGCGCTCACCCTCCCCTCCTCGCTCTCCCGCTTCCTATCTCCCTCCGAGTCCACCCAGATCCAAGAAAACAGCATGCCCATCTTCCCACTCGACACCAGCGCCCTCGGTCTCCGTGCTCGAGAATTAGCTATGCATGAAGAGAGCAGTAAGCAGTATATCTTAAAACCTAGTTTAGAGGGCGGAGGCCATAATGTGTATGGTTCCGCTATCCCCGCTTTCCTCTCCCGGACACCGGAAGAGGAATGGGCGAATTATATATTTATGAAAGAAATTGCATCTCCGGTGGTGCAGAATTGCCTTATGAGTCCGCAGGGGTTGTATAAGGGGGGTGTGGTGAGTGAGTTGGGCGTTTTTGGGGTGTGTCTTTGGCGGAGAATGGAGGGGGTGAAAGTGGAGGTGATTAAGGAAGAGGAGCCGAGTTGGAGTTTTAAGACGAAGAAGAGGGGAGTGGATGAGATGAGTGTTGTGAAGGGGTTTGGGTGTTTTGGTAGTCCGGCGTTGGTTGAGGGGGCTGTTTTTGAGGCTTGTTGTCTGCAACAGGAAGAAGGAGAAGAAGACTGAGGGGTGATTTTTGCATGATATTTGAAACCCAGCTCGGAATTTTTCACCTTTTCAATCGAGCGGACAGCTTCTTGTTTGAGCCTCATGAACGAGGACGAGTTTAGTATTGACTTTGAGGGTGGGCAACTTGGGTCAATGATTCTGGGCCTTTTGGTTTTACTATATTCAGACCTGACTTGACCTGAGAGGGAGAAAATGCTCAATGAGCAGCTGCTTCATTACCTACGGCAAAAGCGTGTTGAAGTTTATATTTATCATCTGAAATCGGCGAGGTATAGTGAGAATCTCGAGAAGAAAGGAAAGCACGGGCAAGGTCAAGATAAATAATAACTGGATGTGAGAGATGGGGAGAGTCCCGGGCCCGACCTTGACAAGAATATGGAGGCAATAGAGAAGCTGAATTTGAAAAGTTGAGTGAGATTTGAACTGAGGAATATGAACATAAGGTTCAAAAAATAAATTTGTTATGCTAGATAATAGGCGGATGGGATCAAGGGCCGATTCCCAAATTTACTCACCGGTATAAGTGATCTGGGCGGCAGTATCACTCAACACTTTGGTGTCGGACAATAACTTTGGGCTATCCGAAAACGAAGTTATAAGAGTAAAAATATTCGCATTCTTCAAGTTCACCTCAGTCTTATCTGTACTCGCCCGACAATTTGTTATATTGATAGTCCCAAAATTAACCAGGTCGACCAATTTCCCACCAACGGTGAAGTCTTCCATGATCCACTCAACGCTCACGGCTTTAAGATCCGACTCCTTGCCCGGCGAGTTTAACGTCTTGCTAAAAACCTGGCTCGTGTGCAGATTAGTTAAAACCACAACTCCTTTAGAAAAAGAAGAAATAGAGATATCGACTCGGATCTCGTCGCCCGCCATCATGGAGAATTCGGACTGTGGCAGATTGACAGCAATAGCCGGGAACCATTCGTACCACGCGTTGTAGGTAAGATTCTGGTGCACCAGTTTCCCATCAGATTGAAGTTCAAGCTCCATGTCGAAGCCGGCTTGTAGAATGGAAGTTGTCTTGGGGGCGACACCATCGATCCCTACCCAGACGGAGGCTTTATAAGCCCCGCTCGTCGCACCTTTTGGCGCGCGGGGTAGTGGGACGGTGAACCGACCCGAAACGGAGTTGAAGGTTTCGCTGTTAGAAGGGGGTTCCGCTATCAAACCCGCCCAATTTGTCGAGTTTTGCGGTTTTGTTATGGCAAGAACTGAGGTGCAAAAGACCAAGGCCATGGTCATGACAGGGAACTTCATAATGAAGGAGGTTGCTGTGGTCTTTTAAGTTGGGTGATGTTGGTTTGGGTAGGTGAGTAAAGGGGAGTAAAATGCCTTATCAAAGAAAGGTGAGTGTCCTTGGAGTTGTATATATTCTAAACTCGTCATATTGTTCTTAATGAATTGCTTGTTGTTTATATTCTTGTCCCAGTGGGATTATCCTCCATTTTCATAAAATTGTTTGTCTTTAGGATTCGTCATGGTCTGGAGGATTATTTGGTGTTCTCAAACAAAATATTTTCTTTGACTGATTCTCACAATGTTATATTCTTTATCATGCGGACTGTTCTGAGAAGAATCATGATTCATGTTCATGAAGCTTCAGCGCGGAAGACAAAGGATGAAGAGACAATAGCATTGTTTAGGGTACCTGTTATAGAATCGAGACTTGCAAGCACTCGTAGCACCACGTGAGCAAACCAAAGGCTTGTTGCAATCGAGAAACCTGCTCGTTTGCAATCTATACATGTGTGCCTTTCGTATCTGGATTGGCGTTCACGACTGGGTTCTCTTTGGGTGACAGGTATTCCTTCACTTTAGACCCAGTGACAACCCATAGAAGACTATAGACTGAGAGACGGCGAGTCAAGGCATCTAGAGAGTTCACATATGATCTCATGAGATTTGGATAAGTCAGGGTCGTTTGAGCTTCCTAAATTTCTGGCTTTAAAGCAGCATGCTTGATGATGTATCTCATCTGAAATACGTATCCCTTTGTCAAAGAAACACATGTGTCTAGGTTTGTGTTTTTCAAGCTGTCGGCTGCGTGGCTTGCCACCTCGCTTGCACCCCGCCATGAGTTCTCCCGCAATCTCATGCCAGTAGCACACCATAGCATTACTTAAGCAAAGAACAAACATCTCAAGCCATTCACAGTCAATCCTTCTGACGAATTTATGTATGCTAAATTCGCATCAATAGATCTGGAACGCCTTAGGCTTCAAGGCCGCCAATCATTCAAAGAGGTATTGCTACATGACCTGACGATGCCGACTGCCGATTATACCCATGTTTAATCTCGACCCGTCGCTAAGATATCAGCTTCTAGTGACGATAGAAACTATTCTGAGTGGATAATTTTGAGTCGGATGTCGGTGGTTTCCTCTTAAATCCGTCCTAGTCGGAGGTTGAGAAGAGTTGATGTTGAATGTCGTTATCTGAAAATGGGGTGAGAGCTGAAGAGTTCAAAAGATAAATACCTTTGATCTCTCTTGGGTCTATTGAGTGTCCACAAAGCCTCTTCTAAAACTGCAAACGCTTCAAAATTACGACCTTACAACGCTCCACCCATCTCAGAAACACAACTATCAAATATGGCACCATCTGTTCAGCAAATTGCCGAGGATGTTCCCTCCGTATTGCCAGAAAAGATTGCCACCGTCGTCAAAGAAGCTCCAAAAGTGAAGAGACAAATCGAAGTCGAAGGTGGAAAGACTGATGCAAAGGTGGAATAGATTCTCTACAACCAAAGCACTTGCTGATATTCACCCAGTACCCTCAATACCTCCCAACCTGGAACCATGGCCAGAAATACCCTCCCTTGGAACCTTTCACCCACACTGAGCATGGCAAAGATGCAGACCCAACTTTCAAAGATCTCCTTCCCGAAGGCAGCAAAATCCAAAAGCTCACCCCCACCATCGGCTCCGAGGTCACGGGAGTCCAACTCAGCAAACTGACTGCCGCGGGAAAGGATCAACTTGCTCTTCTCGTTGCTCAGAGAAAGGTAGTTGCATTCCGGGATCAAGACTTCGCCGATTTGCCATTGCAAGAAGCACTTGACTTCGGCGGCTACTTCGGACGCCACCACATCCACCCTACCAGTGGAAGTCCAGAAGGCTACCCAGAACTACACATCGTGCACCGCTACGGCGCTCCTGGAACATCTGAGTTTGATTCTTTCCTCGCCGGCCGCAACAGCAGTGTCTCGTTCCACAGTGACGTCACGTACGAAGCTCAGACGCCGGGTACGACATTCTTGTACATCTTCGATAGTCCGGAGACAGGTGGCGACACTGTGTTCGCAAGCCAAGTCGAGGCTTACAATAGGCTGTCTGAGCCATTGAAGGAGAGGCTACATGGATTGAAGGCTGTGCATTCTGGATTTGAGCAGGCACAGTTCAGTAGCGATAAGGATGGGGTTGTGAGAAGGGAGCCGGTGAAGAATGAGCACCCAATTGTGAGGACTCATCCGGCTACTGGAGAGAAGGCGCTGTTTGTGAACCAAGGCTGTGAGTCTACAATCAAGCCTTGAAATAACTTTGCTTACTTGAAATAGTTACTCGTAGCATTGTTGGCTTGAAGAAAGAAGAGTCTGAGGCTCTGTTGGCGTTCCTCTTCAACCACATCAGTCGAGGAATTGACTACCAGGCTCGTGTGAGATGGGCGCCGAAGACTGTAGTGGTGTGGGACGTAAGTTCAGACTGACGGATCCAAGTCTCTAGAAGGTGGATTGAAAGACCTTCACTGACAAAACAATTAGAACCGTGTTACTGTCCACTCCGCGACTCTGGATTGGGGTTCTGGTGAGCGACGCCACTTGGCACGGATTACCCCGCAGGCAGAGGTCCCATATGAAACTCCATATGTCAAGGTTGAGGAAGCAGTGAAAGTATAAGGTCAGCGTATTTGTTGATCATGACATAGCGCCATAGGCCTCGAGATATGTGAGGTTCGGGGTTGAACTAAGAGGAAAGCAAATGATGGTGATATGCCGACCGCCGTTTTTTGCCAATTGCTAGGATAGCAGGAAGTATTATATAGCTCCCAGAGACAATTTTGACTCAATTTCCCATCGCCCCATCGTCTCATTTCCTTCGTATGCAAAGTCATGTTTATTGAGGTCCGACGTAATTACTGCTCAGTATAACCATACTGCGGTTCAGGCTCATTGTGACTTACTAGCGTTAAATTACCGCCTTGCTCCAGAAGATATATTCTTGTGTCCACTGGGCAACTGCCGGGATATGTTGTAATGAGTGAGTTAGACTTCGAAGCAATCGGAAATAAGCAGAGCATGTGACACAAAACCAGGCCATGAGGTACTGAGAAGCTGAAGACTGAGCTTTGTGAAGGCCGCCAAACTTGGCGGGACTTCAGGAGGTGTAATCTCGTCGCAATCGTTTCGCGCGAAGGATTTCTTGAGAACATGACTCTTCCTATTGACAAGTTTGCTTGTCATGGCTGGCAGCTCCTACCCGACTCATGCGCAGCCTGACATGTACAAAGATCGCATCTTGAAGGTCGATGAAATCACTCAAGCTAGAGCACTGACACGGAAAAGATCGTCCCACTTGGCTGATACATTGAGCCTTCACCTCCACTGACTCGATGTGGGAAATTATAATGTCCGCAAGACGTGAAGCTATCCCCGCTGTGGTACTCCATTCATGATCGCTTGGCCAAGAAAGTGTATTCCCGAATTTGTGGGATTTAAGCAACGACGAAGCGTTGCTTTGGGTGCAAATTTCGGGGCAGGAAGGGATCTGAACATAGGGAAATGCTTCTTTTAGCCCTCCCCATGAATGTTCATGACCTACTGATCCATAGCTTAACTCCTACCTGGGGTCGGGGTCACTGTGTCGTTTGACACGAGATACTACTCGCGATTGATCCCTACCGAGGCCGATCATCACGTTCACATCCAATACCTTGAAAACAGCGCTTTTAGCGAAGCACTTGCAGATGATGTGAGCCCCGGTAGTAGTTAATATACCTTTCTGTTTCTTTCGCTCATCATCATCCATACCATTGTGACATCTGCCGGCATTTTGTAAAATACCCCCATAGTAGCCTCCTATACCCTATACCGTGGCATGTCTTGCACGGCCTCAGAAAGGAACCCCCTCCTCGCGTTTGGAAAATAGCAAGAGAAGATGCTTGACAACTTCCAACCGACATTTGGGGATACTATTATCACAACAAGCTCCGTGTTCACTTGACAGAAACTTTCGACAGCCAGGGACAACCGAAAAAAAAGTCCGAGAGTCAGAAAACGATCCGAAAATTAAAGTCAATCGATCGCCTCCCTTATCTCAATGTATGAAACTTAAGTTTTGTTCGTGAACTTTCCATGAGTAGCGAAGCGGAATGTCATGGAATCTGAAGCCACAGTTAACATCCCGCAACTTGGGTTTCAAGTAAAAAAAAGAATGAAGCACAGTCTACGGCCATGTGGATTAGGACCCTGAATCATGGAGACAAGCACATGCCGCCTCTATGACCTCTCGCACGACTCTGCTGATAGGTCAAGCGAAATGTTTCAATAAAAAGGAGGGGAAGTTCTAGATTGAGTTCTTCTGTAGAACCCGGATCCATGACCCGTGGGAAAATCAAGCTTATCAGGACCCTGACGGCAATCATCCCCGGCCTTTATTATGCGCTCTCATATGGGGCATCCTTGAACGGGCAAAAACAATATCTTCGAGAAGGATATAACCTTGGAGGTTTGGCTTGGCACCGGTAAACAACTGTTTTCTCCATGCTTCAGCTCAGCTCCTTTAACCAAGGGTCAAACAAACATAACGAATACGACGTATCCCGCAAAGGACTTCACTGGAACCCTGTCACGCGATACTCGCATCTGCAACTTGCTGACGCGAAGCAAATGAAGCGGATCTCGGGGGAACAATCTTGGAAGACGCGGTCGCGCGGCCGCCAAAGCCGCCCCTATTGTACGCGTTTTCCATTTCAGCCTTGTCGTAAGCCTTATGTCCGTATCTCCATCCGTCTCCATTTATAACAAACATCCAACCCAACTTCTCACTCCTCTCTTTTCTTCTCATTATGCTCATGCGATCCGTCTTTCAATTTGAAATCCATTGAAAATACAACACAAGAAACAATGCATCTCATCCTCACCGGCGCAACCGGCCTCGTAGGCTCCGGGGTCCTGCACTCCATGCTCACAACACCAGCCATCACCAAAGTCTCCATCCTCTCCCGCAGACCCGTGCCCATGGCAGAAGGCCACTCAAAAGCCCACGTCATAATCCACAAAGACTACGAGAACTACCCCAGCGAACTCATGCAACAGTTGAAAGACGCGGATGGCTGTGTTTGGGCCCAGGGAATATCGCAGACAAAAGTAGACAAGGAGTACGTCTCCCCCTCTTTCCTTCATAGTTTCTATAGCTGCGAAATACTAACCTATGCCGGATAACAGGGAATACATAAAAATAACACACACATACCCCCTCTCCTTCGCCCGCTCCCTCTCCCAAACCACCTCCCCCAAACCCATAAACTTCATCTACGTCTCCGGCGAAGGCGCGACCACCTCCCCCGGCCTCTTCACGCCCATCTTCGGCAGCACAAAAGGACGCGCCGAAGCCGATTTGCTCGCGTTATCGAAGGACCCGGCGTTTGGGAACCTGAGACCGATTAGTTTGAGACCTGGGGGCGTGGATGCGGGGGCTCATAAGGAAATACAGGAATATGTGCCGGTGAAGAAGGGGGTTGAGAGGGTGCTTCACGGGGTGTTGTTGCCGGCTTTGAGGGGGGCGATGCCGAGTATGTTGAGTCCGACGAGGGATTTGGGGAGGGTGTTGATGGAGTTGGCGATGGGGGATGGGAAGGCTTTGAGTGGGGTTGGTGTTGAAGGGGAGGGAAGGACGATTACAAATGCTGGGTTCAGACGGTTGGCGGGGTTGTAGGTTGCTAAGTAATGTCTGAGCAAGGCGTTGGGGCCGGTTTATGATTAAGTGGGTAATAGTAATGGCTCTTCATTCAATGTGCGAACCAGAATACTTGGAATGATCCATGAATTGTTTGGTTTATTAATCAGATCTTACAACTTAGTTCCATTTCTATTCCTTCCTGTCCATCCATCCTACTCAAACAAAAGAAGTGTCGAAAACGACAGTAAGAATACAAAAGTCGGCAGGCCCTCCTCAATGCCATATTTACAACCTCTCTTCTCTCCAACCCAAAGTAAGTTTAATAATAACAAAGTAAAAGTGTGCGCTCAAGTTGATGAGGCAAGTATCCCAGATGTATATGGTGAAAAAGGAAAAAACGCCTGTAAATGTTGGTATCGACAGATAACAGATGCGCCGAAAAGCAATGGCCATGGCATGCATGCAAACATCTCATCTCATCTTCATCAAAAATCTCAACTCATCGCTCATAATTTCTTGCTCCAGCCGTGAACTTCATGAATATCACACTGCTCAAAATCTCGTATTTGGGATACCCGAGAACGCAACAGCGTTCAGGGTGATGCCCGCTGAGATGGCATTCTCTTCTCGCCTTTCCTTCTCTTCTCTTTCTCTCTTGTCGTTTTCTTGCTGCGTTTTGTCGGACTCGGCTTGGTCGCCCATGCGGGTAATCTCTTCTTCCACATCAGCAAGCAATGCATAGACATCGCTATCGGCATAAATGCGAATACTCTCCACGTCACCGCGTCTGCTCGAGTAAATGCTCTCCGGACTGCTCACACGGACTTCTTCAGCAAGTCGCTGAGGACTGTGGGTCTTGATGGGGCTCCGGGGAGGCGTGTTCTCGCCACTGGGGGGAGCTTGAGCCAATTGCTGGGTAGGTTGCATGATCAATGCGGCGGCTACGTGCTCGAGCAGCTTTTGTCTCACTCGAGTTCGGCGGTTCTCAGCCTGCTCGAGCTTGGAGACCCAGTCGTCGATGCTGGTGTCGAGTTCCGAGAGCGCTTCTTCTTGCTTGAGCATGCTCTCGTGTGAGAAGCGTGCAACACGAGGTGATCGCAGGTAAGTGCAGATCCTGTCGTGGAGATTGCGACGGCCATTGCGGAGGGAGCGGTGCGTTTTCCGAAGGTATTCACAGCGTTCATCGAGGCCGCGGAGTTCCTGAGTTTGTTAGTAGGTCCTGTGGCTTGGCATGTGACTTGACTTACTCGTGAGAGGGACTCCACGTCCTTTGAGTTCAGAACCTCAAAGCGGGATGCTTGGCCCATGGCTTGCTTGCGAAGTGTTTCTACTTCTGAGCAAGGAAGGATGGTGGAGGCTTCTGTGGCTCGGATACCTCGGGGCAGATACTCGAATGCCTTCTGTTCTTGGGATGCGCTGCGTTTGCTCAAGTTCCGCGTGGCGGGACTACCATCTGCTCGCCTCTTCGGTCGGCCTCTTTCCATTATCGATGTTTCGGATTCCCCTCTTCGGTGATTTGACGTATAACCTTGTCGTTGTGTTGTCTCGGACTGACCTCGAGAGTGACCCATTGGGCTGGGTGCAATGAGAGGACCGGTCCATGGTTTAGGAGACGATCTTCCCTCGAGTGCTGCACTTGTTGGTGTGGTGCTATTGGTGCTTGGAATGGCAGAAAGGGGTGTGCTGGAAACGGATGTTGGAGCTGTAGATGGAGTAGTGGTCGAAGACATGGGTGTGAATGGAGAACCTCGAGAGTAGGGCGAGGCATCCTTCATCCGGGCCGACTTTGGTGGAACATCAGGAGGCGTACTTCCCGAACGAAGCCTGTTATTCGATGTTTTCTGGATAAGTCGCTGTGGTTGGGGAGCAGACGTCGCTGGGATAACGAGAGGTGCTAGTGATTTGGGAGAGAGGGGTCGTTGTTTCGGCGAGACGGAACCAGAATTATTCGCTTGCCCCTGTGTGCTGCCATTATCCATTATAGCCATCTCTGCATTCTCATCTAATGCAGGTCCGGATATACACGACAGCATACTCTCTCCAAATACATGTTGGCGCCAGCTATTGCCTGGTGCACTGATTGATCGCTCGTGAAGAGGCGGCCGGCCGGGTATGGTGGCTGGCAAAGCTCATTAGTACGACGCAATTCTGATACTGTGATGAAAACTTACGAGAATCCATGGCGATTTCCTGAACCGTCGTCATAGGGCCCAGCTCTGGAACAGAGACCTTCCGTCGACGGATAAGAGTTTGTTCTTTTCCTTTCAACCTCAAAGCACTGCCGAGTATCGATCGGTCCTTCTCTGGAGATCCATTCTGCCCCATTGCTTGACCCTGCGCTGATGCTGTGTCTGATTCGGGACTTCTTCTACCCGTCGATGCTGATGCTTTCTCCTTCTGCGGGAACAGCTGGTATTTGCGTGGTTCTGATGGTTGATGCATTCTCCAGACATACTTCTCCTTCTCGTCTGAGACTGGAACATCTCCTAGCTATATACTTTCAGCAACTGACGACCCGGAAGATTTCAGATTGGGGTGACGTACTGTATCATGAGAAGGGGATGGTGACAATTCCCTGGCAATAATATTATTTAACCCTAGGGTGTTTGGCTTTTCGACCATGAAGTCGGCGATATGAGCCATCGGCTTGTATTGTCGAGGTTCCTGCTCGACAGATAACTTCTGGTGTAATAGTATAGGATAGATCTCGGCGGGAGGATTATTAGAAGAAATATGAATGGATATACACCAGGCAATCGGAATCTGACCTGAGACCACAATCCACTGGGTGGATTAAGCTTTAGCGGGAGACCGTGGAAGATATACTTATGTGAGCTGTACACTTGGACCAACCCCAGGACAGTGGAGGCGAATGTAATATCTGATTTAGATGCCCCGTCCACAGTACTTATGCGGCAGGGATCACTAGTCACCAAAGCTCCAACGATGGTGCCGAGAGGGAAACATGAACGCTGTGGCGTCCGTCTCCCTGAGACAAGCCATCCTCCCTGGAAATCGCTTGGTCAGAGTATGGGCTTGGTGAGGCGCTGCAGGCATGTACTAGAATGAAACCGTGACAGGAACTGCTCTCCGTGACCAAGCAGGGTCTAGGTGTACCGTGCCCTTGGCCCATGGTGGAACCGTAAGCGATGGTAAGCTGGGGGGTTCCTCCTGCATGAGACTTGGGAAGGGTGCATGCAGGACTCGAGCATCTTGCTCTTCTGACCCATGGGAGGATGTCTTTTTATTCATTTTCATTGGAATTGTGCGAATCGATGAATAAAACTTTACTGCTTTTAAAAAGCCCGTAAGCGGGGTCCTTTTTAAAAGGTTGATTGGCCAAGAAAACGGGAGGATTCTGAGGGAAGGGAAAATCGTGTTTTGCACAGACGCTGCTTTGGGCTTAGGGGCGTCCAGCATAGTGGGGTAGCGTAGAAACAAGTCTAGATGCCCTCGGTTACACACAAATGCCTCTACAGTAAAAGATATGCATACAGGATTCATTCGCCTTGAGATGAGAAACAAAGCGAAACAAAAGATGCTACCGGTAAGTGATAGTGATCTCATCATAGCGATTTCCTGTAACAATAGCAGCAATCTCCTGGTCTTTGTGACGAGCTTCATCCCAACTTCGAGTGCCGATGAATTGCTCCATGCTCAAGTGCCGATCATAAGAGTACCGATACTTCTATCGCTGTAGACATGAGCTCTTGAAACTAGATCAATTATTGTTCTATGAAGGTTGTTTCCATTATTACTATTCCTGCCTGGTTCTTTCGCATCGCATGAAACTGACCCCCATTCTAAAATTCTTATCTAATTTTACAGTATGACTCGCTGCGTGGTGTTTTGAACTATTACGATTCGCCCGTAGGCTCGAAGGCATCGTGGGAGGATTTTTAAGGGTGATCGCCGTAGTAGGTCGGAAACTGAAAAGAAAGTTTAACGCTTAAGCAAGTCATATGCCAGAGCATTAGGATCGTTTCACTCCCACGTTGACAATGACAAGTTAGAAATTTGTCCTAGATGCCCCAAACTGAGTTCCAAAAACTCAGTCTCACGGAATTTGGGTTTCCCAGAAAATGGGTCTTTTAAATGCAGTTGCAGGAAATCAGATTGTAATTTATCACCAAAAACACTCACCGCAGATGTATTTCGTTCCTGTCTCTTGAATTCTCCCACCACCTCAGTCCACTTTTGTGGCGAGGCGGGGCATCGATGCCCCTCTGAGAAACAACGCCGTGCTCAGTCTGTGCACCTACAGGTCTTGAGCTTCTAAAAATCAAGTCGAGGGTCCCATGGGGACGATTCTCAAACCGCGAAGGTCTCAAACATCTGGTATGCTCAGTATTCGTCCTCCCGGCGCAGGTACATCTCATCATACACCGGTACGCTGCACCTATTCTCGTATCAACCCCCCGAGGCCACCACCTCCACCCCCGACCACGATCCGGGAGTTCCGCGTTGGTCTCGTTCGTCCGGCTGGGAGATCTCGTTGAGTTTCTAGGATTACATGCGGTTGGGCCCTGGAGATCACAAATTGCAGCGAGGGTTCGTGGAGGCGAGGTACCGATCGATACCTGTAGCCAGCCAAACGAAACGCTGATTTTCTCCAACTCCGTGCCATGGGAATCGGGTATGGAATGGTATGCCTCATGCCTGGACTTTGCGGAGGTACTGCGGTACGGAACGCACATGCAATGTTCTTGAGTGGCACACGGCACACGAATGAACGATGGCATTGAGGCATCTTTGACAGCACCCTATTTCCATCTTCCACGAGGCTTGGTCAAAGTCAAATTACAAGTACGTTTGGGCGTTCACGATTCGGTGCTCGAGAATTGGCCCGGCACCTCGAAAGCTGCAGCCCGCCAGTTGACTAGAGGCTTGTTTCAACGGAGTCAAGAAGCTTGGTTTAAAGTTCTGGTGCTTAATGCCAAGGTTTAAGTGATATCAATTGATAAGAAACACCTTCCTAGGCCCCAGTGTCAATGCCGACGGGTGATCGTACCTCGAGGATAAGGATAGCGGGGCAATCGAGAGGGGCAAATCTTCAACGACATCGCAATCACAATCTTGTTCATGCACTCGAGCTCAATTGCAATCACAGGTCATATCGTGCCGCACGCTCCCGAGGTCTCAGGAGATATCAGGAGCTGGGGAATTCTTCAGCAAAGACGCCGCCGCGCACAGCTGTTGCGGGAGATCTCGTGCAGAACAATCAAGACATCTACGAGTCAAGTGCTCTCGATCTGCTCGGAGTATTGATGCAGCTGTACAGCTGCAAACAAGACCGCATACACATCCACCAAGAAGCACCATTTCCTGCTTCTGAGAGGTTGAGGCTTGCAGCACAGATGCTGCAGGCATGGCGCTCTCGAGTCGCGCCAACGCAAACGCATTGTTCCCTTGCCTCATCGCGAGTTCTTGCCTACAAATCCCGCAGCATCCCCACATTCTCCTTCTCGACCTGGTCAAAAATGGAAAATCATGATTTACCCAGCCCTTTTACCCAGCTTCACCGCAAGAGACCAATGCAACAGCCACCCGATCCACAATAGTACAAAGGCCACGGCAAAGACGCCGAATTCGGAGCCGTGTTTTCTTCAGCGTTGCGTTGCTGGGCTGGATACGTGAATGCTCTGCAGACTAGACCTCTGAAGTTCGGTAAGAGGTACGAGCTCACTTACAATCACAGCGGGATAGCGATCCCAATTTTCTTCGAAACAATGAAAGAAGAGAAAGTTGGCAATAATCTGCAAGCAAGCAAAGCAAGATCTAACGGCTCTCTGCAGACCCCCAGAGTCGCAGTGTAGCAGTGGAGCCTCCAGCGACCTGAACGTCGGGAATAGGGGCCTCAGTATTCCAGTGCGACTCTGCGCCGGAACCTCTACGGGTACCAGAGAAAGCTGATCTGAGGGACACTTACGCCTGTACGTTCCCGCGTGCGCAGCGCAGCGAAAATCGAAACGAAACATTCCTCACTTGTATTCCAATTAATTAATTCAAAGCAAAACCGCGGCCTCGGCCTTGCTTGCTGGGCAACACATGGCATGGCAAGCAAAGGAAGAAATTCTCCGTGTGCCGCCCCGGTAGGCAGTGCAGTGCAGCCCAAGGAGAATTCTTCGTTCCTGTTCCTGCTTTTCAAAGTGAGATTTATGCAGCCTCCATCGTACTTCGAGTACGGGAGGAGAAATAATGATCTACGTTATACATTATGCAAGAGCGGTGAAAATCATTTCTTTTTTTCAATGGAGAGGGAGAGAAAAGGGAAGTTGATACATCAAGTTCTTTGACCTCGACATTCGTCCCATCTCCTCGCCAAGCATTCTTGGGCGTACCGTAGTCCGCACAGTACAGCACAGCACCAAAATATTATTTTCTTGCTCCCTTCCCTTGCATTACGTTACTGTACAAGTACCTAGGTACAAAGCGCAGTGCAAATCACATCACCTGCTGCCTTCTCACCCGCGGCCCTTTCCTTTCACATCTCCCATAACGGTGATGTGATTTGCATATACTGCAGCGTTCATACATATGCGCGGCGCCCCAAACAGTCCCATCCATCCCCATGCCATTAAAAATTATGAAAGAGGGTCAGTGTAGAAAAAAAAGTGAGGGGCAGGAAAGAGTCGTAACGGTCAGACCCAGACGTACCGCGGCCCCACTACCACTGTGGATTGGAATACCCCTCCCCTGCCTTGATCTCGTAGCCCTATATCTGTATCTCGATATAGCGCTGGGGGGGAGTTAGAGAGTTTTGACTAGACTGGGGGATTGGGCTGGGGGGAGCGGGTGATTGGATGATTCGGGTGGATGCTGGTTCGAAACGTGGGATACCACTCCGAAACTTCTCGGTTATTTTTTTGGGTTATCGTGGTGCCTTCACGGCTGGATATCGGTGTATCTTTGGCATATTAATTGTAAGTATGTGATATACAGTAGGGAAAAGTTTAATTCACTTGGCCATGGCCATGGGCAATAATGAAAAGTTTTCTTGGAGGTGTTTTCGAGGCGGAATCAGATGAACGGCTGCCAAGTAAAGGCGGGTGCGCAGTAGAGAGAGAGACACCGTGCTGACGGAACGCACAGCACAGAACACACACGCTCAAGAAAAGCCCTGAGCTCAACTCACTAGTACCTATACGCAGCGGAAAAGAGAGAAGGGAAATTGTCATCAATGCTTACAGTACAGCCGTTCCGTTTCCGTCCACGTTGAAAAAATGACCGAAATAAAAAAACATATCAAATTCTAGAGTTGCATCGTGCAAAAGGCGTCTGAGTGACAAGCCACGCAGACAAATTTCCGAACCACGAGAAAGACACCCCTTTTTTCCCACGAGGCCCTTTCGGAGAATTAATTCCATGTGGTTTTTCGTTGCTCGTTTCTTGTTTTCTTTCGGAATAATTATTTAATTAATGAGAAGGAGGGTCGGGAATGTAGAGGTTGAGGTTTCATCTCGAATGCCTCAACGGCTTCCAAGGACCAAGCAAGCTAGTTTCCGTCTGATGATGGGCGGTATCTAAATGCGGACATATGTCCTCGATGTTTGATTCTTGTGGCTTTACGGCTATCATTACCTACTTTCACAAGTTTTGTTTGCTGGTGCGTCGTGTAGAGTTAGAAAGAGGCTGGGACGACGGCGAGGATTTTTTGGAGTCCAGTAAGGCTGGAAGGAGCCAGCGCGGGGGAGGAACAGCAATTGTTCCTGCCTCCTTTGCCGGCCACATAAAACTGTAGGATTGCGATGGTTCTAAGTAAGATAGGTAAATCTTGAGCTTGTACATTGTACCCGCATCGTCCATGTGCGTCAGTTCCTCTTCGTATTCGTGGGGTTCCAAATCCTCGTGATCCTTTCGCCTAGAGGATACCCAACACGACTCTTTAAATGTTTCGTTTCTGTTTCTCGACAATAACAGGAATACATTGTACATGTGCATTGTACAAAATAGAATGAATAGGCTGTCGATTAATCGACGGATGAGGAATGCAGCTCGGAAGAGGTATTGTAAGCACAGGTGCGGCGACGAGCAGAGCTCGAAACGGACATGACTGGCTTTTGCTACAGCACACGGTACAGATAGGAGTGCGCGAGCGAATAAAGCAAGACGAGCACGAGATGCAGATGCAGCGCTGAATTCTTCCTTGGTCATTTCTTAGTGAGGAACGGATTTACGCTTTTGTAAGACGCGCGATCAGCATTTAGAAGGTTTTGCCATTCGAGGCTGCCGTCGCCGACGAATGATCGGTACGCATGGCTGGTTGCGTTTTCGTGAGCGCCCCCTTTTGGAATATCGAGCAGTGATAGTCCGGCTCGGGAAGGGGGAGGTCTGAGACTCGTGCTACGGCCCGCTGTCATAGTGCGGGCTGGTTTCACTTGCTTCTACTTTGCTTGGTGAGGATTCCGAGGGAGCGGGAGGTCTTTTCTTGGAACCCACGCGTCGTGGTGACGGTTGATTGAGCCTTTTGGAGACGAAGATTTACAAAGGCGATGTTTGGTGTGTGTGGAGAAAGGTTTATATTTATTTTTGTCGGAGGGATTCTGCAATAGAGAGAGATCTTAAGGGAGATCTTGCAAGCCTCGGATGTGGTAAAGGGATTCTCTCTGGGTTCTTTCGCTTCTGGAAGCCCTTGAGGCGTCTCAGGATCTGCACGTCGGCATCGGGCAGGCAGCGATTGGGTCACGTGATGTTAAAATGGTGGTGTGCCGGCTAAAAATGGCTCAAAAAGAAGTGTTCGAGCAACTCTAACCGCAACTGGCAGCTGCTTCATCAACCTCGAGGCTCATCAAGCCCGACTTGCAGATTCGAGTCTCTCCCCAGCCTCAAAATACTTCACAATCCTGTCTTCGTCATCTATCTGCGGGTTTCGAATCTCCGCCCCATGAAACGAGCAGACGATTGATGACTTCACTGTTCTCATTCGCGAATACACTCGTCTCAGCCGCTCGTCGAGTCCCCTTCCAATTACGGCCCGCATCACTCTCACTCTCACTCGCCCGCACCTTTGCTACGGCTTCTGAATCCAGCAAGATGCCACGTGATCCCAATACCTTGAGCAATTACAACGATTGGAAGACGAAGCACACGATAGCTGACTTGGCTATCGATTTCAAGAAGCAGCGGCTCACGGGAAACGTCACGCTGCAGCTGGAGTCTATCAGTGAGAAGGAGTCTGAGGAAATTGTTCTTGATACCAGTTTCTTGGACATTCAAGATGTCAGTCTGAATGGGGGAAAGAGCACGTGGAACGTCAAGGACCGGTCCGAGCCGTATGGCGCGCCCCTTTCCGTCCAAGTACCTGGCGGGGCTGCAAAGGGGTCAATTGTGTCTGTAGACATTGCATTGTCTACCACGGACAAGTGTACGGCTCTGCAATGGTTTGCTCCATCGCAGACTTCCAACAAGAAGTTCCCATATATGTTCTCGCAATGTCAAGCTATCCACAATCGATCCATCTTCCCGTGTCAAGATACACCAGATGTCAAGAGCACGTATGACTTCAAGATCCGTTCTCCACTTCCTGTTGTGGCAAGTGGTCTGCCTACTGGAGCATCGAATTTTGTGCATGGAGAGAATGGGGAATCAGGAACTCTTCTCTACTCCTTCCACCAAGAGATTCCCATGCCCTCATACCTTTTTGCTCTTGCATCAGGTGACATTGCTACCGCATCTATTGGACCTCGATCACTGGTGGTAACTGGTCCCGAGGAGCTATCGGATGCCAAGTGGGAGTTTGAGGCAGACACGGAAAAGTTCATTGAAGTGGCTGAAAAGCTGGTTTTCCCATATGCCTGGACTCAATACAACATCTTGGTCTTGCCCCCAAGTTTCCCGTACGGTGGGATGGAGAACCCTATCTTTACATTTGCCACACCAACAGTTGTCAGTGGAGACAGAGAGAATACCGATGTTATTGCCCACGAGCTAAGTCACAGCTGGAGTGGAAATTTGGTCTCCAATGCCAGTTGGGAACATTTGTGAGTGTGCCCCCGTCAGCTGATCTCAGCCGTAAACACATGAAACACTGAATGGCTGCTGACTCTGACAGTTGGTTGAATGAGGGGTGGACTACATATCTTGAACGGCGCATTCAAGCTGCTGTCCATGGCGAGCCACATCGGGACTTTTCCGCTATCATTGGATGGAAGGCACTCGGTAAATACCCCTTTATTTTGAAATAAAAATCATGCTGACCGCCATTCAGAGGACTCTGTGAACTTGTTCGGAAGTGATCACGAGTTCACAAAGCTTGTCATTAACCTCAAGGGCAAAGACCCCGATGATGCATTCAGCAGTGTTCCGTATGAGAAGGTAAATATCCCCACTCTAGCAATATGAACCCATCCTCTAACATCCCCAGGGCTTCCACTTCCTCTACTACCTCGAGAAACTCGTCGGCCAACCCACCTTCGACAAATTCATCCCCCACTACTTCACAACCTGGCTCAAGAAATCCCCCGACTCCTACGAATTCAAATCCACCCTTCTCTCCTTCTTCGCCTCCGACGCAGAAGCCTCCAAAGCCCTCGCCTCCGTAGACTGGGACACCTGGTTCTACGCGCCCGGTCTCCCGCCAAAACCGAAATTCGACACTAGTATGGTCGATAAATGCTATGCCCTTGCGGAGAAATGGGAATCCAAATCCTTCTCCCCCTCTCCATCTGATATCGAAGGCTGGGCCGCTAACCAAACTGTCGTGTTCCTTGAGAAAGTCCAACTTTTCAAAGAACCGTTGACACCGGCGCAGAGTCAGGCTATGGGCAAAGCCTACGCGCTTGCTGAATCTCGCAATGTGGAACTCAGCTCGAGGTATTTTGGGATTGGACTGACGGCGAAAGATGAGAGCGTGTACCAGCCTGCGGCGGAACTGTTGGGGAAGGTGGGCAGAATGAAGTTTGTTCGGCCTTTGTATAGGAAGTTGGAGAAGTGTGATAGGGAGTTGGCGGTGAAGACTTTTGAGAAGAATAAGGAGTTCTATCATCCAATTTGTAGGGGGTTGGTGGAGAAGGATTTGGGGTTGTAGGGTTATGAAGGATAGAGGCGTGCATTCTTGATAGAGAAGTAGTGATGATTAGAAATATGAGTGAAGACAATCTTCGTCCCATTGTTGACGGCATCAATTCTCGGATCTTTTCGCTCACCATCCTGTACCTAGACATGGTCCTTAATCCCAACCGCCTACGTAGGGCAACAAATTGACCCTGTATTCGTATTCCTCATTCCCAATCTCACTCAGCCTCTCATATTCAGCTATCCTGCTGCCTCCATATTATAATCTGCTCAAGTCGGGCCCTGAACTCTCCTCATCTCTCACAGCCAATTACAGTTACTATTCATCTTCACCCTTTCCAAAATTCGTCTCGAGATTCTCACTATATAGGGACCCAGCCAACATCATATGATGACCGTACATGTAAACTTCAATATACTTTGGTCCTAGTCAAGAAGATGGGAGAGAAACGCTTTTCTTAGCTGGCTACTCGATGGCAACCCCAACCCCTGCCTTTGGTTTGCTCGTAAGATACTACAAGCTTTTGCGAGATTCGATGTTATAATAAGGAGTCCAAACAATACTGCGGGCTCTTCCCTACGAAATCAACCTACGAAATTTCTTCGTAGGTGTAATAGGTCCAAATGAGTGGCTATTGTAGGCTGGTACTGACTCGGGAGGCCTTTGAGCGGGCTTCAAAAGGCACAGGCCTCTTAGGTGGTTGTGGAGTTGTGGGAAATTATATTTTTATTTTATTTTATTTTTTATTATCTATAATCTATCCAATGCTTCCCCCTTCCGCTTTTGATTTCCTACTGCCTACCTCCTACCTGCCTCTTGCAAATAGTCCTGTAGTCCAATATCAGAGTCCAGTACCCAGGGTCTAGTATCTAGACTAGGGTCCGATTCAGGAAGGTGCAGCAAGTGCTGAATTAGTATAAAGAAAAAGAGAAAAAGGAAAAGGGGAATATATATATTCTAAGATAAATTCTAGTTGTGTAACAGCACAGATTTTTAATTCCGTTTAATTAGGGGTTTTGAGATCTTATTTATCTAATTGGGACAATTATCACGGGACGATATCTTCCCTCCCTTGTAGTAAATGGACTACCCTTGCTACGATTCTCCTTTAGGATCTTATTTCAGCATATGATACGCTGGATATACAATAGACTACGAAGAACATTGCAAATTCTAAGAAAACTCTTCGTAGGTCGGATTCGTAGGGCTTCATTCTTTGTTTCCCAGGCTTCATACCCACCATTGTTTTCAGAACAATACACACGACAAAGAACAAGATATTCCAGGAGTAAGCAATAACTCCTCTAGCGAGAATACCTGTGTCGAGAACATATCTGAAAGTGTTGTTGGAATATTACGAATGTTAGTTTGAAAGTGTTCCCGAGATCATGAGTTATTACAAGCACCTAAAGTAATGGGAACAATAGCTAACCTGTTTCTAACAGCATAGCGGCTGTAGTATAAGTAAAGATCTCAGGTGACCTTTTCCTTCTTCAATAAGTTAAATTTGTCTTGCATTTCATCACAAATCCAAATCACGAAAAATCTGCCAGTCGTAAAAAAATTACAGCCGACATGAATTTCGCATTAGGAATGATGGGATGGTTCTTCATCACCTCAGTACTGACTACAGAGATACCCTCGAGTAATTACGCTGGTTTAAAGATAGGAACCCTTCCCTCCAACGAAACCTTCAACGCCATCACAGGTACTTTCACAGTGCCGTTACCCAGAGCTCCACAAGGCTCTACAAATGGCAGCTACGGCTTTTCAATTTGGGCCGGGATTGACTACGCAATTGAAAACATTCTGCAAGCCGGCTTCATGGGCAACGTTGACGTACAGGTCGACGGAAGCCAAAACTCTTCCTACTCTGCCTGGTATGAATGGTTTCCATTACCTTCGGAATAAATCCCAGAAGATCAGTTTTCAATGATTGCAAGTGATGAAATCAAGGTAGATATTTCTATATCCAATTTCTCCACCGGTGCCATTGTTCTAACCAATTTGCACACAAGCCAAGTTTTCAGCAAGAGATTGAATTCACCAGGTCCCAAGGCAAACCTTCAGGGCAAGAGTGCTGAATGGATCGTCGAAGCCTATGCTAGGACCACCATCACCGGGAAGGAAGAATTGGTGAACCTAGCTAACTTCCGTACCGTCAATCTAACAAATTGCCGAGCCAGTGCTCAGAAGACTGATTTCAAACTCACTGATCCCAGGGTGGCTTCCTTTTTATTTGATGCTGGAGCTGCAAATCAGACAAAGGTTGTCTCAAATACCCACAGACTCATGATTAATTTTCCCTTTCGCTGGTTCCGTTTTAGTCTGCGGACGTGAGCAACTACTATTTTAACCTAAGCTGAGGGTGAGCATGCCGGAATAGAGCCTGAGCAAGCCTAAGCAAAGCCTGAGTGAGTTTAAGCAGAGCTTGAGCAAGCCTAAATAAAGCCTAAGTAAGCCTAAATAGAACCTAAACAAAGCCTGAATATTCTGAATATATTCTAAATTAGTCTATATATTATAATATAAAACCTATTTTGGCCTCCTATATATTCCGACTATAATTTTTTTATTTAATTTTGCCCAGGAATCCCGTTTTTGCTATTTTATAAAATTTCTGCTAAAACAGATTTTGGATTTTTTTTATCAAATAATATATAATTAATAATTCAATCTTATAATTTATCCAAAATAATCCTAATAAACAAAATATTATTTTTCCTAAAATTCAAATATTGTTTTTTTATTTATTTATTTCAAGAAATTAATATTATAGCAAATAAATCCAAATCAAATATTATTAAAATCAATTTTATTGTAGTAGCGGAAAAGGGGGTGTGGCACGTGGTTCGCAGACACGTGACCACATGCATATAAGGCGTTTTCCTGTAGCTAGGCTCTTGTTCTTTAGTCAATTCTACACCAATTGAACTCCCTCCATATAATGGTTGTATATGCCCTTACATTATTAATAATAAATTAAATATATTTCGCAATTTTTTTATTTCGATTTATAAAAAATTATATATCGAATATTTTATAAATATATTAGATTAAATCAATGAAAATAATATAAATTAATCTTATTAAAATATTTTTTTAATTAATATATAAATTTCTTAAATTTTTCGTTTAATTTTTTATTAATATTACAAATTTATCCAATTATTTATTTATTTTATTTTAATAATAATTATAATTTTTTTTGATTAATTTATCGAGATTTAATTTTATTATTATTTCTGATAATTTCGATTTTAATTATATTAAATTTTTTTTAAATATTATTAATAACAAATTTGATAAATTTATTCTGGAATAAAATATATAATATTATTATCGAATTTATATTATTTCCGTGCTTTTTATTGTTTTTAAAATATTCTTGTTGTGCAATATAAGTAGTTTTGCAAATTTTTTTAAATATTATAAATACATCGATAATATATTCAAAAAAAAAAAAAAAAAAGATTATAAATATTAA
>Ga0247778_1000247_pt1 | contig 90671 bp, 90 predicted proteins | sample UWRJL049202B5_FD_179939 | JGI IMG/M metagenome (GOLD analysis project Ga0247778, IMG submission 179939) | Plant litter microbial communities from Arlington Agricultural Research Station in Wisconsin, United States - UWRJ-L049-202B-5 | ecosystem: Environmental > Terrestrial > Plant litter >... | reverse complement strand
AAAATTTATTAAAAATCAAAAATTAAAATAAAAATATAATAAACAAAAATTTAAAAAATTAAATCAAAAATATAAAAATAATTAAAAATATATTTTATTAAAAAAATAATATTAAAAAAATACAAAAAATTTGGAAAATAAAATCAAAAATCAATAAATATGAATTAATATAAAATTAAATATTTGAAATATAAAATAAAAATAAATTTGGGATATTGCAAAATAATTTAAAAATATTAAATTTTAATATAATTAGTAGAAAGATCAGGCTTATAAAACACGCTAATATAGAGGTTATGTGATAAATAGGTTATATAAAAAGAATGATCCTTAAAGAAGGAAAAGATTTGGGGAGTTCTATGTTTTAAATAAATAATATAATTATTAATAATAATAATATTTAAACAAATTTTATAGATTTTAATTAAATTATATTAATATATAATTATATACTCAGAATTTTATTTATAAATAATTTTATATAAAAAGATCTTAAATTTATAATTTTAAAATTTTGAGTCCTAAAATAAAATATATATTAATAAAAATAATTTTAATTTAGATTAAAAATTATAAAAAATAATATTAAATAATTGATTAAAAATCGAAATTTTAACTAATAATAAAAAAAACCCAAATTTGGATTTTTCAATTTTTGTTTTTTATTTTTTATTATACAATTTTTGTATTAATATCAATTATTAAAAAATTAAAACTATTTTATATATAAAATATCTTAGATATAGTATTTTTTTATATTTACCTAATCTTTTTATATATTATTAAATTTTTTATATTAATCTAATTATTTTTATTTTAATATTATTTGAATATTTTAAATGAATTTTATAAATATTTTTATAATAATCAATAAATCTAGATATTATTTAAAAATATATAATAATTATATATAATAGAAAGATTATATTATACGATTATATATATTACCATCATTTTTTATATTTAATTAAAAAATTATTATTAATTAAATCTAAATAAATAGAAGATCAAAATCATATATTTAATTAATTTTATAAATAATATTATATAAATTAATAAATTAAAATATTTTTTAAAATAATTTAATAAATATATATAGCGGGATGTTATAAGATATAATATATAATTTATATATTTTTATATAAAATAATATTTTTTATAATAAAAATTATTTATAATAATAAATAAAATATATTAATATAAAATATATAATCTAAAAAATTTTTTGATAATTTTTTTTAAATAAATTAATCTAAATCTCAATTTTTGAATATTTTGGCATTAATATAAAATATTTATTAATTAAATAATATAAAGAAATCAATAATATATATTTTATAATTTATATAAATTTTATTATTAATTCAATTATAAAAAATAATATATTAAAATTTAATTTGAATAAATATTTAAAAAAAATATTATATATATTAATATATATAAATATTTTTTATTACAATCAATTTTTTTTTTATCACTGATATATTATTAATCTAATTATTATAAAAAAAATTCCTAAATTTAATATATATCAAAAATAAAAATTAATTTTTTATAAATTTATTTATTATAATATTTTTTAATATAAAAATAATAATATATATAAATAAAAATATTCTTCTAAAATATTTTTATATTTTTTATTTTATAATTTTTGAATTATTAATCAAATGATAAAAAATAAAACATCAAAACTTAATTCAATTAAATTTTTACAAAAAAGTTTATATATATTAACATTTTTTAATATTTTTTAATATAGAAGAACAAATATATACGGCGGGGTCTTTTTAGCCAAAAAACTGGTCCGTGCGCTCGCGTGTATGTTAGTAACATACACACCAAAAGTTCGCCGGAATAAAGGATAGTGGGATAGTTGGAGTACTGGCCAGAGGGCGGGAGTGGGGATCGGGATGACTATTGCGTGTCTTTCTCCGTTTTTACTCATCTGCGCTTGTTTTGTTGCGAGTACCTAGCTGGGGGTGATGTGAGGCTGGGCGAGGGGAGTAATTCCTCCAAAGCTAGTGTTGAGGAGGGGTTTGAGACTCATTTTGCAGGAGGATCCGGCCTTTGAGGGGCAGCGTGAATAAGAAATCGGACGGCCTACGTTCCACATACTATTTGAAGGTGAGGGATTCAGTTATTGTTCTTGTGAGCCCTTTAGTCCTTAGCCACGAGTCCACCTCTAGGCTCGTTTTGTCGACACGGAAACGAAATATTGAACCCAAAGGAAAGAAGCAATCGCAAAACAAACTAGATGTATTGATCTGCAAGACTCAATCGCAGTATGACTCGAAGATTCAAGTAGCCACTTTAAGGTTCAGGCTCACTAGACTACATCACCAAAAACAGAGACCTCAAATCCATTAGTTACTAAACGATCAATCTGGGGTGAGGGCATTAAAATGCCCTCTGGGTGGTCCGGAGAAGTTGTTTTTTTCATCCGATGCGAACCGGTACTAGCCGACCCCAGTGGAACTACACCTCACCAAACCTTAATTTGGCTATACTCGCATCTATATTGGATGCAAATACATTTGTAATACAATGCGCAACACGATGCAATAGTTAGTAATTAGTTAGACAGATTCAGCTCAATTAGAACTGTCGTAAATTGCAATTTATTTAATTATTATATAATAGTGTATTACAATGTAACTGCAGAAGTGCATAAATAGGAAATCGATAAACCTATTTCCGTAGATATAGTTAATAAAATTTAACTTAGCTCAGTTATTAGTTATTCCGGCCGGATTATCTTACAACTTCTCCGGAGTCTACAGAGGCGAATATAGAAATATTCACCTATTCGCCTCTGTACCCTACAGATTGCTAAACGATTGCGAACAGAACAACATGTTAAGTGACATGAACACCAAAGTCTTTATACACCATAGGGGAAGAGGGGGGAGGCTTTCAGAGGGATCTTACATACATAGAATCAGTTTAATTCATTATTAAAAAAAAGAATAAAACAATTCAGGGGGGTCTCTCCTTGGGGTGGTCTCCCCTTACGGGATATAATCTGATGCTTTCCACGGCAAAGCAGCTCATTCTTCGTTGAAATAATAAGTATTACATCAACAAATTCCATAGACAGTTTGGATACAAAAGATGAAACTATGATTGCGCGACTGTTCCTGAACACAACTAAGATGCAACCTTTTCATACAAAGGTCCCACGCTATCTCGCTTAAAAAAGGGCAGAGGTTGCTGTATCAAGTGTATATCCTTGTGGTCCGTGCATTGACCCGACAACTTTCAAACTTTTCAACGGTAGAACATGAATTCGAGGAGAGGCGCGCAGTCGCCAATATGGTGAAACTATACGCCAGGTTTTGCATGCACCGAAGCGCTGCTTGGGAGCCGTGGATAGTCGGTTGGTAAACTCTGTTGCGATATGTAGCTTCCTCGAAACCGTCGGAAAAGAACTGCAGGCCGCAAAAGGCCCCGAGCAAACCAACAACCTCACCATCAGACAAGTCTCACCACAGCCCCAGCCGGGCAGAGAACAGTTCATATCGAGGTTGCGGTCCGCCTCGAGGCACAGTGACCGAGCCACATGATAAAGGGCCGTCTGGTCACCGAGCGGTGAGGAGGATGCCTGGAAAGATCCAGAAGAGACAGGTTGTTCAAACAGGTCGTAGGCAGAAACATCGAGCTAGATTTGAGGCTCCAAAGAGAGAAGAACACGAGACATGCACTGCGATCCGATCTAGACCAATGCAGGGACACGTTGATTCACAACGAGGCCTTTGGCACGCAGAGACCAAAGGAACTGTTGGCGAGGATAGAGGCAGACCTGGATGAGGATTGCCCGCCACGGACCCAACGGTAAGATTAAGTTACTTTATTGAACGACTTTTGTTATCGACAGCAATTCTCCACCGATTTTAGACTACAGAGTGAATAGACCCAAAGTAAGGCAGTGAGGTGCGGCGGTAGTTTCCATGGGTTTGCCGGATGGAATGCAGTAAGACGTTGGTTTGCTCGGTGCCCTCTAGATGACCTTCGACGACGACGTTAAAGCAGGCACCGTAGAAGATATGTAACCAACTTTCTGGGGATTCTGAAGTTCTGGTGGATATTCGATGGCCTGCAATTTATCGTGATCATAGAGCCCTGCATGAATCTGCAGAAATTAGCTCTAGAGAATCCGGACAGAATGGAAGAACCACGTGGCATACAGGTTGTTGCTCTAATTTATTACCTCTTCGTATTCCTCCAAGTGCGTTGAGCCACTCTCACGTGCACGTGGGCCATTCTACCAAGATATTCCGCTGCATGAGGGTCATTTGTTCTATCGATTCTCTTCCACATCTCCCTCGATCTTTTACGTTCTCCTTCTCCCGGTCGTTGGACTAAGGTTCAGCATGGTCTCGATAGAAGCTCTCGATTTTGAGTCAAAGGGAACGCGGACCAGAGCGACGACAGAGTTTTCCCAGCCAGTGAATCCACTCGCGACGTCGGCGAATACTCTGAAAGACAGATTCTTGAATTAGGGTTAGGGTTATTCGTCGAAAGTGTTTCCATGGGAAGTTTTCACATGAGAAGCCCCTGAGAGACGGAGAATCATTCGAACATTTTGTAGGCTGCGCAATGGGGCACCGTCCCCCATGGGGCCCTACACCCCACCCCACCCCATTCCCCAGGATGGGGTGGGGAGCCTCGATTTATAATGGGGAATGGGGGGTCCAAGATACACTTGGGGCCCCATGGGGGCCCATGGGGATAGCACTTGAGGATGGAAATAACGAGGGTAAGAAGGGCCGTGCACGTGATCCACCCCCCTTTTCCTAGTGCATGAAATGCTCATTTCCCAAAGACCAACCCGATTCGGCCGCTTACTAGACAACCTTAAGCACGCTTCAGCTAGTCTTAATCAATACACCCGAGATTATGATCATTATCCAAGCTCATGCATTATAGAAAATGAACGAATTACCTTCTAGTACCTGGAGGTATTGCTTCTTCCGCAGCCGACGAGATTCAGAAGTCCCAGAGAAGAGAAAGAGAACTGCAGAAGGGGGAAAGAAAGATTCTGAAGCCAAAACTGTAAATAGTTATACTATTACCTAATTGGGCTTCAAATGCAAGACCTTGTAGTATTGTATCACTTCTCAGACGCGTAGAAGTTACATAATTATATATGTGAGTTATTAAACGTATAAAGAACGCGCAGAAATAGTTACAAACGCGTAAAATAATGTATTGTTTTATATTAGCCGTATCACGCGGACCCCCTATGGGTCCCCAAGCTATGAGTCGCCCCATTGCGCAGTCTAACCTTTTGGCTCGAAACCGAAGAGAGTCAGGAAGACTGGAAAGAAGCCACGGATATTTCGGGAGACTGGGATCCGGAAGCAGGCGAAGAATCTCATCGAGGTCATCTCGAAAGTATTACACTTTTGCTGTTGGCGGACTTCAACGCCGACGAAGTCTTGAAGGTTGCTGGTGACAAACTCGTTGAATTGGCTGGCGGTCGTAAGAGGGCTCAAGCAGCAGCCGTAAGCATGAAAATTGATTGCCGCAAGAGACTTCACGAAGGTGGGGAAAAGGCGAATCAGAACCCTCAACCAATCTTGAATCGTGTGGCAGAAACTCTGGGCAGGGCGTACGGCAATGAAGTTCAGATTATCGGCAATAGATACGCTCATACCTTGCTGCTTTGTATTCTTACTTTTTCTGAGCTTACTCGAAGGCCAGAGTTTCTAGGGAGGAAAGGCGCAAGCGATAGATGAGAAGATCAGGGCGTTTGTGAAGAATGAGGGAAGGGATCCAAAGAAGATGCCGCTTGCTAAAAGATTTGGGGGTTGCATCAGATACACAAAGACTTGGGCGATTGAGGACGAAGGGCTTCTGTCGTGGGTTGTGGAGGCGGACATCTATCAGCGAGAGGATGCAGACAAGAACGAGGAGGTTTCAACATAATTATCGACGGTAAAATGGTGGATAGAGGGGTGGGAGGTTCTTCGCGAGCATTTGAATCGGTGATGCTATTATGTATCTATCAATAAACCTGGGGAGGTGCAAGTTTATAAACTATAACCCATTAACCTTCCCCATGCTTTCCATCCCTCTCTGTCCCAGATCACTAGCCGTAAATACTGGCTCTAAACTCATTACTGATCCTGATGACCTCTGAGCATCTGCTCTGGAGAATTTCAGTGCGTGTTATCCTTCTTTCAGCTGTTTGAATCGAGGACTTTCCCCTTAGCCATCAATAATAGCACCCCCCCAAAACGCCTGCGAGCCCCAGAAAGAGGAACAGACCCAGAAATTACCCCGCGAGCGTGTCTCCGTATTGATTAAGCTAAAAACCCCCAACTGGTCAAGTACATTGCCCCTGTCTCCAATGCCCATCCCGAAGCTACCCATTCTCCCAGGCTAAGACTCGCTCCCTTCCAATTCGGCTCTAGCTCTCTTATATCTCCCTATTGCCATCATAGGGAAATAATGCCTATAGTAGTCGTATCGGAGGTAGAAATGCCGTGGAAACCCAGTTGCAGTATACTGCGGCTCCACCCAGGATCCCAACTCCTTCCCATTCTCGACTACTTGTGTCTCACACAGGAAGCGTATGCCTCTGAGAACGCTTTCATCGGAGGCTGGAACCCATGCCAGGAGGCCCATTAATCCCCATGCCGTCTGGGAAGCGGTTGACCCGACCTTCGCCGCCGCTTCTCCGTAATTGTAGGTTGTCAGCCCTTCTCCCCATCCGCCGTCGCTTTGCTGACAATCTCTTAGCCACTGAACAGCCGGCTTGACCATATTTTCAATATGGGCCCCATCCGAATAAGCCAAAGCACAGAGAACGTTGCTTGTTCCATACACATAGTTTACACCCCACCTACCATACCAAGAACCCGTTGGCTCTTGGGTCAATTGGAGATACTTTATTGCATAGTGGACCGAGATCATAAGCCGTTTTTCGAGTGCAATATCGATTCGTCCGACTCCCTCTTTGCAGACGATTCCAAATGCTTCCACCACTCGACCTGTAACGTCTGCTGTGCTTGGGTCACACAAGGCATCCATATCGCTGAAAGGAATCCTGTTTAGATACTCCTTGTCATTCTTTACATCGAATGCTGCCCATCCTCCATCCGTATTCTGCATCCCTAGAATCCACTCCAGACCACGAACGACATGCGGAGAATCACAGCTCTCTGGATCCTGCTTGACAAATGCAATGATTGCCGCAGCACTATCATCTATATCAGGGTACCAAGTGTTACTGTATTCGAAGGCCCACCCCCCGGACTTGATATGAGGACGGTACACACGCCAATCCCCTGCTTCACCATCAGGAATTTGCCGCTCCTCTACCCATTTCATCGCCCTCTTCAGGCGTTCATCATTTTGAGGAATCCCTACATCACGAAGACCAATAGTCATCAGGATCGTATCCCAGACCGGTGACACGCAAGGCTGGATCCTCATACCCTTCTCGTCTCTCCAAGCGAAGCGTTCTATAGCCTCTAGAGTTCGTCGAATCGAACCATGGTCCAAAGCATGGCCTCTAAATGAAGAGCGATGACAGTATTCATCATGGGAGGAAAGATTCCACTACAGTCGCCCGAAGCCTCTTGATGGTCTAAAGTCCACTTCATGCATTTTTGAATCGCATATGTCCGCAATGGCAAATATCGCATGACGTTCCTTGCATAATACCTGGCACAACCGCGTCAGCATTATGAATCTTTTTATGCTCAGGAGGGTAGGCTTGTGGATCATAAGCTTGTGTTCTCTCACGAGTTGTGATAATACGATCTTAAGGTGAATACTCTGGTGACTTGACTTACAGAGCGGTGTCTGCCATGGTGAAGGCGAAATTGTAACTGAATAAACCATCTTTGAGCCACAAGTCCACTAAAGGAAGCGAGTGAGGGACGTTTTTCTCAGCCGAATTGACCCAAAGCTCATCCAGGAAATTGTTATTAGAAGACTTGCCATTAGGCAGCCTAAAGATAGGCCTATGATGACAAATAAGAAGCAAAGGAACCAGCGTTGCCCTTGCCCATGACGAAAATCGATAAATGCTAAACGGCGACCAGTCTGGCATCAAGATTAACTCAGGTGGAATCTGTGGCACCCCCTCCCAGCGAAACAGTCCAAACATTGCCAAATGGATCCGCGTAAAGATTCGGACCTTCTCCAAACCCCCAACCTTAATGATAAAGTCCCTTGCCCTGCACATATGCAATGCATCGGGGGATACACCCAAGATTTTCAGCGCCAAATAAGCCTCGACGCTGGTGGAGGTCTCTCCAGGGAGGCCGGGTCCAATACTCCAGCCACCGTCGGCATGCTGGTCTGCTTCGAGCCACTGGTGTAGGGCAGGGCCATCAGCGGCTAGAGAGATGCCCATAGCTTGACACATAAGGACGTATTCTGCGGTTATGGTCGAGTTTGATCTCATTTCGCCGTAGAAGTGGCCGTCTGGATGAACGTTTGCGAAGGCATAATTTGTTGCGCGGGCGATTGTCTTTGAGACGTCCATGACGAGGGGCATAACTAGTTTCAATAAAGTTGTTGCAAGAAAATAACTTGTAGAGAGGAAATTCACTGTGCCTCGCACTGTTAAAAGAGATGGAGATGATAAGGGATGCAGCTTTGAATGGACATTGAAGAAACCGGTACTTTCAAATGATAAACTAATGCAAATTTTTACGAGACATCTTGGATCGGAAAGCGAGAGATGATGATGATGATAAGAAAGGGAGAGATCACCGGTACTTCAGCTACCTGCGGGTATCTTGTGGAAGTGTTGATCTCCCGATTGTTTTCCTAACCAAGTATTGATCATTTTCACTTAGATGGTACTCGAATTGTCAATGCATTTAGGCACAGAATTAGAAGATAGTGATTAAGCTCAACAGTTTCTCGTTACCAACAAACCTCTAAGCGTGATCACTGCGCTGGGCTGATCCCGTGCACACCGCCAGGAAGTATGAATTCCGTTGCTTACCTTACTTGGATTGGACGGATATCCACAATGCTAACCGTATGGACTTTTGATGATCCAGAATTATTTTCGTTTTCGCCTCAATAGCGTATAAACTATCAAGGGTTCCCCTGCGTCGATCGGCTGTAGCCGGGTAGCGTTATGCGGGAACTAGGGGAGGCAAGACATATGATCACATCCGACGTATCCGCGGCGAATTGGAGGCGTGTAAAAGCTAGGAGAACCGACTCGTATCCACTCGTCTATCGATATGCTAGACGAAGATCAGCCCAAGGAATTAATGCAGCTAACACGAGGACTAGATTTTCGATGGATCGGCATCACTTTCAGCTTCCATTCTTGCATGTGAAATTATTTTCTCACGGTTCACGATAACCCGCTCGGGACCATGGTGCCGTAAGCCCCGGCCTCTAATTGAAACCAGGACACAGGTAGTGCAGAGGTACCAAGGTACTATGGTGGCTCTGTTCTGTACATAAGTATTTACCTGGGAATTTTGGTTTGAAACTTCCAAGAAAAGTGACAAACAGCCTTCAAAATGGCTTTGCTTTATGTGATAATTCTGTTGGCTACTCTTCTCGTGTTCAACAAGTCTTACTTTATACGATGGTACCAACTCAGACCTATACCTATAGTCGGTCCACGGTCATATTTGGGATGGCTTGTGAATTTGACGGCTTCTAGACGCCCATACTTAGCATCGGGTTACAAGAAAGTAAGGACTTCAAGCTTGTTATATACCGCGAGTACTAACTAAGTGAAAGCATTCTCAATCAGCTTACAGGCTTCAGACTATCGATGGCGAGCTGTTGATTCTGCCACCTAAATACTTTGAAGAGCTGAAAGAAGTTGCCGATACGAAATTCAGCTTCGACCTCATCGTTGAAAATCAATTAATGTTCAGTTATACAAAACTTTACATGCCGGTTGACTTAGTGCCAGCCCTTATTAAGCAGTTTACGGGTCCAAATTCCGGGCTGGTTCTACCTGCTGTATTTAAGGAGTCCAAATACGCTTTGAAGGAGAGAGTTCCAATCAACGAGGAATGGACACCGATAAAGTTCGCCAAGGTAGCGCCGTATATCATTGCATGCATAGCAGAGCTCGTGCTTGGAGGCTCTGAACTGAACCGAAATGAAGAATGGCTTCAAGCGAATCTTGATTTTGTAGTGAACGTCACCACAGGCGCGGCAAAGATCCGAATGGTTCCTAACATCCTTCGACCTCTGGCTCAATACTTTATTCACGAGCTCCGGTTCATCCCAAAGATCAAAAAGACGGCTTATCGACTTTGTATTCCAGTAATTGAACGGCGTGTAGAATCTATGAAGGCGTCAAATGACATGAAGCACAACGATTATATGGAAACGCTTCTGCTACGTATGGAGCTTCCGACTACCGAGGCAGATTTCAAGTATCACGTTGATTGTCAGTTGCTGGCTTCGATTGCGGCTATCTTTGCTACTAGCATGGCCTTCACACAAGCGGTCTACGGTGCGTTCTCAATAAATATTCCAGCAAACAACACTTCCACGCTTACCATTTCCCAGACCTCGCGTACCGCCCTGAGTATACTGAAGCCTTGCGAGCCGAGGTTCGACAATTTTTAGACACAGATGGCCCCATAACGAAGCAAAAGCTGGCCAAGCTCCAGAAGCTTGACAGCTTCCTACAGGTAGTCTTCACCCTCCCTTTTCTTCCTCAAGAAACCGCTGTATTAATGAGAGTAGGAATCACAACGTGTCAATCCTGCAACTCTCACATCCGGTCGCCGCCAATGTACCACCGCGCATGCCTTTTCCGATGGTACCTTCATCCCCGCCGGCTCCAAAATCGGCCTCCCATCCTATCACGCGGGACTGGATTCCTCCATCCCCAACGCCGCTGAATTTGACGGCTTACGCTGGTACAACCTCCGCAATTCCGCTGCTCATGGTCTCAATTACTCTTCCACCACGAAATCGAGCCTTCATTTTGGCTTTGGAACCCATTCTTGCGGGGGTAGGTTCTTTGTGGCCGATGCGTTGAAGATACTACTGGCTTTGATCCTTACGACTTACGATGTAATGTTGAAAGAGCCTGAGAAGGGTCGGCCGAAAAACTGGGAAGTCGATACTGTGATTGTGCCGAACATGGAGGCGGAGATTTTGTTTCGGAGGGCCACGGGTTGAAGGTTGCCATTGGTGACAGTAGAGATGATAAAATCGTGCTGAGACTTGGCCGTGCACCTTTTGTATCTTCGGCGAGAGAGATTAGTAGACCAATTCGAGAGATTTAAATATTTGGCAGCTTTTTATCTGACTACTTTTGCCAGACCTGGCCCATCGGGTGCTCTATAATACGACTTATTATTACTATCATATAGAAGAAGTACAGCGCGCTGCAGGCGAACGTGATGAAGGGAGCGTAAAAAATATGAATATGGATCATGGAAGATAACTCACCGCATTCGAGCCTTGCCACGTACCTATCTGTAGGAGTAGACCGAGCCAGTAGCGCTGATTCATTGCGCATCAGAGAGCAAGACGAGACTCTGCTTCTTTATTGATGGAATGGGCGACTACAAAGGAGACGAGGAGGACCTAGCAGCGTATTTCTGTCAATTATCGAAACTTCCCAGTGTGAAATTCTGCGCGTCGAGCAGGCCTTGGATCGTCTTCCAGAATGCGTTTCAAAACTATCTCTAAATTCGAGTGCGCGACTTAACCTCCGTTGATATTTATCGCCCACCGCGATTAATGTAATTCAGCGGAAGTACAAACCTAGCTAGATAATTTGCTTGGGTGTGGGGTGAATACTTGTGTTGTTTATACTTGAACTTAAAGGCGTAAGTGCATGATGTGGAGTCTGCTGGGGATATGGGGTAGAGTAATCCGAGCCATAATCGACTTGGCGGGGTACGATTCAGAGAACTAGTTCAAAGCTAGGCACCGAATACAAGCACAGCAATCTAGTATAACAGGGTCAAACCACCCAGCCGGCACTTCAACCCATCCTCTGCTTCCGCCTAACCCACACCTCCTGCCCCTCATCATCCTCTTCTGATTTCCTACGGTCACGCACTTCCACTTCCCATATCTTTAGCTTATACGCCCCACGGTCCGCCCTCCCCGAGAATAAGTCAAACGACCAGTTGTGCTTCGGGCACGTGATCCCTGCGCTGAGGGCGACGCCAAAGTCTTCAATGTCGAAAGGCGCGCCGCGCGATAGCGGGGCTGATGCGTGCGGGCATTGCTTAAAACAAATCAGCATGCGTATTCATAGATGAATTTATCGCATTAAATAAATGAGGTAGATAGTGGGGAAGGAGACACACATGGTCTATGGCATGGAATTTGCCCCTGTACTGAAAGATGAGGACCTGGTCTCTCAAGTCGGCTGATTCATCGATTTCGTCCGAGAGGGGGATTGTGGTCGCGGTACCATCAGGTTTGGGGACATGGAAGACTCTACAGCTTGGTGGGTTTGAGGATGCTAATGCGGCGGAGACGGAGGAATCGAGATTCGGAAACGATGACGCGGGACCTGCGCAGAACCAAGTCGCTGTCTTCGGTGTTGCTCGGAAAGCTTGAAACATAGACGCCATTCTGCATCGATTTCGGCGAGTTTTCATGTAAATTTGAAGTGAATGCGAATTAAGACCACGTGCACACTAACTATGACAACTTTTATGACTCCGCTTTCCCACAAATTCTGGTGTTAAGATTGAGAGAGTTGTGACTAAGCCACATCTAGACATCTAAGCGAGCCCCCTATGGTACTGCCCACTGTATTTCTACCCGCACCAATACTCAGCTTTTCGCGAGGAAATCCTCAACATCTCATCGACTTCCTTCTCCACGACATTATACGTCTCCTCCAAGATCCTGATCAACTTTTCAAACTCTTCATCTAACATATTGTATGGAGGAGCAACAATAATGTGATCCCCCTTGGCTCCATCAACCGTCCCTGACCCTGGATAAACGGCCAATCCTCGCCTCTGTGCTTCATCCACAATCTTCCAGGTAAAGCGCAGAGAAGGATCAAACGGCTCCTTAGCTGCCTTATCCTTCACAAATTCCGAACCCCAGAACAGTCCCCTCCCTCGGATGTTGCCCACGAATTTCCGAGTGCCTAATCTCGACTGTAGCGCACTTTCAAGCCACTTTCCCATTGCTGCACAACGTGCCACAAGATTGTCTCGGCGAAGAACCTGTTGAACGGCCAGTGCAGCGGCACAACTCATCGCATGAGCTTGGTATGTATGCGAATGAACAAAATAAGCACTCCCACCCTGGAAGCCGCGAATGACCTTCTCGTGGGCTAGTACCGCTCCCATCGGAGCGTACCCACCTCCTAGACCCTTGCCCATGGTGATCAGGTCTGGATAGACTCCTGGCCCTTCTTGTTCGAAAGCAAAATAAGTGCCAGTCCTGCCACTGCCACACATCACTTCATCAAGAATAAGGAGGATGCCGTATTTGTCACACAATCGACGGACACCCTGATAGTATCCCGGTGGAGCGGTGATACAACCTGCCGTAGCGCCACCTACTGGCTCTGCTACAAATGCCATAACGTTTTCCGGTCCAACACTTTGAAATTCACCATCTAGCTCTTTCACGAGCCTTGCAGAGTAGCCAGCTTCTGTCTCTGCCTCTAGCTGACCGCGGTAAGGATAAGTTGCGCTGACATAGCTCACGTTGTCCAGAATCAGAGCGTTTTTAAATGGTGCCCTTCGTCCCACATGGCTTGATACGCTTAACGCCCCCACTGTATTGCCGTGATATGAGCGATGACGGGCTACGATGTGTGTTCGCTGCGGCTGCTTGATTTCAACGTAGTATTGTCGAGCGAGTTTGAGAGCTGAGTCCATTGCTTCACTGCCCGAGCAAACAAAAAAGGCTCTGGCAAGTCCATAGGGGTTGCCTTCGAGAATCGTGTTGGCCAGTTCTTCTGCGACCGGTGTCGTGAACGCAACGGTGTGCGTGTAGCATATTTTGGACATTTGCTCAACGACAGCGGCTTGGACTGAAGGCCCGCCGTGCCCTATGATAGAAACCGCGGCGCCAGTGCATCCGTCGAGAATTCTCTGACCGGTTGAAAGGTGGATGTAGGAGCCGGAGGCAGAGACAACTGTCGGGGGAATATCAACGAGTGAGTTGTGTAGAACATGAGAAGCGTCAAGGTCCCGGTGGCCGTTCGTTTCTATTGTGCTTTTCTTCAACTCGGTCTTTCCATTTGCCAGGTTCACAGATGCTGTGTGACCATTTGTTTTCGGTAGGTGTCCATTTCCATTAGATGCTGTATAATGGTTCAACTTCGCTACCGCGTCACCGTTGCCGTTGATTAACCCCGATGCCATGGAACCATTCGCATTCGGGGGATCCGCTTTCCCGTTGAATTTTGTAGCAGACGCTGTTGAGTCGTCCATGTTTGTCACCTTGTAGCAGCTGCTGCCAAAATATGGTTGCGCGGACCAAGATCTTGGAAGTTCGAGATAGAGGGATCGAGTTGATTTGGGGACAAGCCATTTCGAAATCTTCCGAAGAGCATGTGACGAAGGTACCTAGACTATTTGATTACTGTGACAGGTTGACACCACCACTAAGACATCGATTAATTCTATCTTTAATTTTAACTACTAGTCTACCATTCACTTAGTCACACATTAGAAGATGGTAGGACCCACTGTGACAAATCATGCCCTAGATGTAACGGACCTTCGATGCATAATGATCGACCACGGAAGCATGAATTCCGTAATTTATTGGGTCCCCATTTGGGCCCGAGGATTTTGGAATCACTTTGTGGGAATATGTCCGATTACCCGGACCAGAACGCGTGCTTTTAGTCTGTCAAATCTATCGAGTCAACATTCACAAACCCACGAACAATGATGAGCATGCAAAATGACAAGTTGTGATATCTAGAATCTGAAAAAGTACAATCTGAAAAACTCTAAAACTAAGAAAAACAAAGATCATTCAATTTCACAGGTTTGCATCCCTTGTAACCTCGCTGATAATCTCACACAAACTATCCCTCATCTTGTCCAAACTCTGCTGATCCAAATGTAGAGAGTTCGCAGCAAGTGATATCCTCACCCCTTCATCACTGGGAAAAGCCCCCAGGCACAGACTCCACGGAAACGGATCCTCATCAGGAGGCTCCCAAATCCCACCCTTGAATATCCCGCCACTCACACTCGGAACCTCATATCCTTTCTGTTGATTGATGTGCTGCGTGATGACTGGGAATCTGCTCATAGAAGTCGACCAATCAGTGCACTCCCGAATTATATCGTCAAGCCCCACAGTCTCGTGCTCGATGGAATCCAAATACTGCTGATGCACAAGCTGAAGTGCGTCTGAAGGCCGGAAGTTCTCCTGTAATCTCACTCGAGTCGGAATGATATTTGCACATGGTCCCATCAAATACTGTAGCTCTGGATCTAGCCCGGCGCGGCCAGAGGTAATACGTCCAAAGATAACGTCGTGAGATTTGGTGAGAGACTGCAATAGCAATGCACAAGCAGCATTGAAGATAGTCGCCGAGGTAAATTCTTCCATACTTGGAAGTGGTGGGATCATCTTCTCAGACCGAAGGGTATCCGATCTCTTCGTTTCCAAGTGTGGTTTAATATCCAAAACTGTACTCAGCGGAGCATTTGCCAGTACTGTTCTCCAGTACTTTAATCCATCTTCATGATGTTCCTGGACGTGACGTACGTACTTGGCAAATGATATTGGCTCCGGGATTTTCTGGTCATTATACAACTCTGATATAGCTCTGACCATGATCCCACGACTGAAACCATCATCTTGAGCATGGGAGATGCGCAGGAGCAGACGATATTGTGTTGGCGTGCGCATGATCATGAAACGGAGGAGTGAGCTACCTAGTGAGGGCAACTGCTTAAAGTCTTGACCAAAGAGACGCTCCATGAACATTGGATCATCTATTTTGGACTCAAAAATGTCCACCCGGGGCTCCAGAGTATGGAGCACAACTCCCAAGAAGCTGTCCACGTGTTTAACAAACACAGTTCGGAGTATCGGGGCTTGTTGCACAATTTGAGAGCACATTTGCTGCAGTCTCATATGGTCTACCCCGCCTGGAATGTCGAAGAAAAGACAATCCCATTGCCGGGGAGGGACGGCCCGATGACCTTCCAACGAGAACTTCTGGAAAGCCGTGATAGGGAGAATGTCTTCGACGTCATTAACATCCATACCCAATCGCGGCAGGTCCTGGTTCAATATAGTGTCTAGCTGCTCATAGGTAATGTTGAGAAGCGGAAAGCTACTCAGGGATGGAGTTGAGACGTGTCCCACGGACTGTGTGGCGGCCTGGGAAAGAAGTTCCTTGTAGGTTTTGATCCACCCTTGAACCTGATCCAGATGAGCCATATTTTTGTTGAGTACAAAGTGTACCGTTACAACACCATGTGAGACGCTTATCTCAATGTCAATCATTGCTAGTCGATGGGTCTCAGGCCCCGTATTCGACACTGTGGCGTCCACGCGAGACTCGAGTTTGACGACAGCATCTGGTTTCTCGAACTGCCGGTTTACCCCAGTGTAATTAAGCAAGACCTCAATTGGATCATGACCAGAGAACTTGGTTTCTCCATCTTTATTCAGGTGGCGATAAGCAAAATATGAGCGTCCGTTACGGGGAACTCTTCGTCTCGTGTCTTTGACAAGCCTGATAGCTTCAAAGCTCGTCATACTTGCAGTTATAGGTGCATGCATCGGATACATCGAGGTGAACCAACCCACAAGCTGCGAAGGCTCAATGCTGTCGTCACCACAAGGATCACGCCCGTGTCCCTCGATAAAGACAGAGGGTACCCCTCGATCTGTGAATGTTTGAGAGAAAGACAGCAGCAAAGGTCCCAACAGAGCTTCCAGCGGAGTAGCTCCTAGCGTTTCGCCACTGCTGGCTAGAACAAAATCCGTCACTGCCAGTGGAAGCTCAAAGGACTCTTCAATCAAGTGCTGAAATATATTATCCGGTTTTCCCCAATAGTCGAACTGGCTGGGGGGAACTGGGGTGGGCAAGACCTGCTCTGCAGATGATAGCGCAGATAATTCACTCGTCGCCTCTAGCTCTTGGGTTCTGCACCACTCATGGAAAGTAAAGTTCGACAGGCCGTAAAGTTTTCCAAGCTTGATAAAGTCCTCGAGTTCTCGTAGGACGACTTGCCAGGAAACTATGTTGATGACCAAATGATGTGCAACAAGGAACAACATCCCATCCTGGCCGAGAATGTCAAAAGCATCGACGGAGAAAACAGGTCCGCGGACGATATTCAAAGAATCTGCACTTTCTTCTATCTTGGGCAAAATCTCTCGACGGTCTGCATCATCTAATGAATGCTGAGCAAAGCGGTATTGACCTTTCTGTAGGGGTGGTATTTGTTGTTCCCATTTACCACTCGAGTCTCTGGAGAATCGACAGTGCAGCATGCCGTGGCGACCGACTATCAAATCGAAAGCCTCTCTCAATTGCTGCGCGGAAGTGTCTGCGTTAATTCGACAGAGCATGCTCTGATTAAACTTCGTCCAACCAGATTCAGTAGCAGACTCCAACTCAAGATATCTTTTCTGTATTGGAGAAAGGTTGAATCTCGTCTCAGTGGTGCGCTCCGATGTCTGTCGTCCCATCGATTCCGCGGCGGCTTGTGCGCAGTGGGGCGCAATAGCTACAATTGTACGCTTTTGCAAGACTAGAGAGACTGGTAATTTAATGCCTCGCTTGCGACACTGAGAAGCAATTTGCATTGCGGCTATTGAGTCTCCCCCAAAGGACATAAATGAATCGTCAACACCAATGTCGGAAATAGGATGACCGAGCACTTCGGCCCAGACAGCCTGTATTTCTCGCTCCAAATCGTTGCTTGGTTGTTTCTTGTGGCTCTGAATGCCCGTCTGAGTCTTCTTAGCGGCTTCCTTGAGCTTAGCCTCAGTTTGAATTCCGTCGAGAGATTTTCTGGCTTCTGCATTAAATGATTCGGGGACATTTCCATTCACAGTTCGACTCGAGTCTCCGTTGATAGTTGTGGCTTCTGTCACCGTCTTAGTAGTCGCTGTAGATTTTTTGGGCTCTGAGACGTTCTGAAACCCATGGCCATCATTTGCTGGTTCTTCCGAGGGTCCCTTTTTGAACCTGTTCAGCAACGTAGTAAATCCCTCGGCGGTCTCTACTATAGACCCTTCTCCAAATATATCTCTCGTGGCTTTATCCAGATGGGCTTCACGCGCTGTGGGGTCCAAATTTCGAAGAACAGCCTTGGCTTGTCGGAAATCCATTTTGCAGATAGTCTTGGCGAGGTGCGGCAATTCATCATCTTCGACTTCTTCCCATATTTTGATAATCATAGCTGCATCCAATTTCCATTGCTCTCTAGAGTAAATAGCCTGTGGCGGCGATTGGCCATTCAAGCTTCGATCTGGGATGACATTGGGCTTTCGCGCCTCAGCGGTCACCAATGTCTGAACCGGTTGGTCTTCGGCCCTCGGAAGGCTCCCAATCACCCTTATGAAAGCTTTGCTGATGCTAGAGGCAACTTCGTCGGAGATCTTGCTTCTTTGATAGGAAATGTTGATATCAACGTTATGTGATCCGATATATGCAGACAAATCCAAGGGGAACTGGGTATTTCAACTTAGTACAGATCTGGGATTCTTGGAATTGACATTCGTACCTCTGTTTTCGCTGGTCCATTAATCAACTTGATCATCTTGTCCATCTTGGACTGTTCTGCATCGTCAAGCGCGCGGCGAACGGTCATGCTAGTATTGAACAACGGGCCCTTCTTCCTACCCAGAGCATTTTGTATATCTGCAAGGGAGCGGTCTCGATGCTGTAGTCCGGCCACATTATCTCGATGAACGTGTTGTAGTAACTCGCCCACGGTCCCACTTGCTTGCACGCGGCATACTTGAATGCAAATCAACGGACCGACGCAGGTCTCGATACCATCCAATGGAACATCGCGTACCGAAGCAATGGACCCAAAAGCAACATCATTCTGCCCCGTGAATGCTCCCAGAACAATTGCCCAGGCTGCTTGAAGGAAGGCTGCCTGAGTGATACTTGTCTTGCGGCAGAATGACGCGAGACCCTTGGTTACACTCTTCGGAATTTGTATGAATCCAACGTCTTGGACTGGACTGCCTACTTCTTCATGATCAATGGTAGGAATATAGCAGGGTTTCATGTCCTTGAGACGAGAACTCCAATACTGCATACTTTCTTTAGACTTGGTAGCCTGCTCGTACTCGACATAATCCAAGAATTCCATAGGAGGTACCGAAAGAGATTCCCCGAGCAGGAGGCTTATGAGCTCTTCCATTAGAATGTCAACTGACATCCCGTCCGTGAAAGCATGATTGATGGTCATTCTGCAGGCTCGTTTTCCATTTGCCGTGGAATACAACATCAACCGTGGGAGATAGGTACAGAGGCCCTCCTCCTTTGGTTCCCGGATGCTCGCAATTTTGGAGCTGTTTTCAATGGGGCTCGACCATTGGCTAAATGTGGTAGTCGGGTGAGTATTGAGTACGACCTGTACGAAGTGGCCAAACTGAGTCGAATGCTCCAAGATACCAGTTCTCATGGTTGGGTGCCTGTCAACCAGTGACTCCCAGGCCCGTCTAAGACGGCTCGTAATGCCATCCGTAGAGACATAATCATCATTGAATTCCCAGACGCATTCAATATGATAAATCTCGCTATCCATTTGTTGGCTGAGTAGGATTCCTTCCTGCATAGGCGTGCAGGGGTAGATACCATGGACAAAGCTGCTTTGAGCTCCAAATCCAAGTTCGACATCTCTAGTGGAGAAAGATTCACGGACGTCTTCCATTGCAATCGATGGGCATCGGGCCTTCTTGGCTAGCTGTAATGCTTTCCCAGAGATTGACGCTGAATCCAGACTGGGAACCGGGATGGACTCGCATTGAAGGGCAATGTCCACAATGGTCAATTTCTCTATGATTTCAGACACCTTAAGCTTGATCCCGACTCGACGACATTCGGAAACGGCTTGCATGGCTGTAATAGAGTCACCACCTAGTGCGAGGAAGCTATCGTTGACGCCAATCTGACTCAAATCTTGTTTCAAAATTTGCGACCAGACCAACTGAAGAGAAGCCTCGGTGATATTGTTGGGTGCTTCTTTCACCGTGCTTAATTCGACCCCGAATATTCCTTCTTTAGGAAGGCTTTGCGCAAAGCTGATTAAGCTCCTTCTGTCTGTTTTAGTCGTCGCCAATAGCGGCATATTCGCTACAGGTATAAACGCTGAAGGAATCATATGCCTCGGAATCTTGACAGACAAAGACTCATGAAGATCCTTGACAGCGGCTCGGAATATTTCCACTTGATCGGCGGAAGCGACTAGCATACGATCCTCGGAGGAAGTGGTGAATGCCGGCAACTTGATGAAGGCCGTCAGTTTCGCTGGGGTCCAGGGAACAACTTCTACCGTCACTTGGGTGTCAGATGGCAGCTGCTGACGGATTTGATACTCAATCTCGTGAAGATCGACCCTCATGCCATTCAACTTGGCCTGCCTATCAGCACGCCCTAAAAGCTGGACATTCCCACTCAAATCAAAGAACCCAATGTCTCCGGTCTTGTAAAAGCGACGATGTTGTTGTCTTCCATCGTCTCCCCGCGACCACAGGGGATCTTCTAGAAACACTGCTTGGTTCTCTTCCTGCATTTTCCAATAGCCTCTTATAAGTGCATAGCCCTCGATGAGGACTTCTCCAATGGCTCCTATGGGAACAAGTCGATCACAGTTGCCGCGTTCGACAATCCATACACCGCATCCATTGGCGCGGCCGATACTAATCAACTCTGGTGACTTGGCGTGGTTCAAATTAATAGTTCCGATATTTGAAGTCTCGGCTGCTGAATAAAAGTTGATCAGCTTCGCAAGTCCAGCTTCTGACCACGGCCGTAAAACGTTCTGTGTGAGCGGCTCGCCGCAAAAAACGAGGGTATCCAACGACGGGACTTCTTTTGGATTGATCAGCTTTGCGACCGTAGGGGTCTGCCACGTCCATGTCACTTTCCGAGCTTCGATTGTGGCCGCTAGACTGTTCATTCTTTCCTCGTCTGAAATGATACAGACGGACCCACCTCGAATAAGGGGACCAAAGATCTCAAGGATACTAGGATCCCAGGTGTAAGCGGCAAATTGAAGAGCTCGCGTAGTGCTCGTGATATTCATAGTGTCGGTATTGATTCTCTGTGAGAGACACGCAGCATGATGCTCAAATACGCATCCTTTTGGCTTTCCAGTGCTTGAGCCAGAGGTGTATATGATAAATGCCGCGTTGGTAGGTTGGACTTTGGGTCTGACCAGATCAGATGGCACCGTGGCGGGGAGCCTGGTGAACAAGGCGTCGTCAACGACTAGCATCTTGGAATTATGGCCATGGTACTGCTCTTCTTGCTCGGCGTCGCAAAGGACAACGACAGGCTCAACGTCCCGAATCAACTCCAAGCGTCTGTCCAGAGGGTGCTCGAAATTTAGCGATACGCAAACTCCTCCGCTTTTCAGCACTGCTAGCATTGCAATGATCGGCCAAGTAGACTTCTTGAAGCTGAGCACAACATTGTCTTCCACGCCCACGCCCAGGGCAGTCAAATGTGCAGCCAGTCGATTGGCGATCAAGTCGAGCTCCTGATACGTATATTCACCGTCAAAGCCCGTTGTTGCGATGGAATTTGGAGTCAGAGCCACTTGACCTTCCACAAGTCCATGAAGAGTCTCGTTTGCGAAAGGCGGCATATTCTTGTTCCATTCTCGCAACTTCTCGAGTTCGTAAGGTGACACCAAGACAAGATCGCCCAATTTGCCTTTGATTTGAGACTTGTCGGTAAATGTAGAAAAAATATGCTGGAACTGTCGAAGCATAACGTCAACCTGTCTACCTTCGACTACTCTACTATCGAAACAAATGGCAATGTAGAGACTGTCTTCAAGAATTGTACACTCAAGGGTAAGTGGGATGTCCATCGTCTCTTCAGCTCTACTCTTGATAACTTGAAGACCAAGATCCTGAAGTGGAGCGGTAATCTCGCCATCCCCCATGCCATGAACAATGAGAAGGTTCTGAAAATCAGCAGCGGCGCTAGCCTCTGCGCCCAGACGGCGGATGTGCTGGAGACCAGTGTGCTGATACTTTCTGATATCTGCATTTGCATTCTGGATATTATGGAGAAAGACGTCCAGAGTCATGTCTCGATCTAGTTGCACCCTCATTGGAACGGGCGTCAATGTCGGACCTACGATCTCCGAGATCATGTCGACGGATGCATCCCGTCCAGACAACGTCAATCCAAATAATGCGGCATCACTACCACTATATGCAGATACCAGTATCGCCCAAGCAGCCTGGATGATTGTTGCTGTTGTTATACATGAGTCCAGAGAGCGTTTGAAGGTGATTGTAGCATCTCGCATTTGCTGGGGTCTGGGCGTGTAATTCGGCAGCATCCTTGGAAATGCCTCTGGAATAGACTATAATTGAGACTTCCAGAAATTGTCAGCTTCCTCCTCGTCGATCATGGTTAGATGCTCTATGAACTTGTTGTACTGAACAGGTTCCTGCTGCCTTTCCTCGCAACAGAAGATGCGCTTGAATTGTTGCCACGTCCGCATCATTGACCAGCCATCATAGAGGGCATGGTGTAGTCTGATGACGAAGAAAGTATCACCGTCATGCTGAACAACCGAAAATTGGCTCAGCTGACTTCCGTACTCTACAAGCAGAGGTCCATTCTCGGCAAGGTACTGTTCCACCGATAGACCCTTACTGAGATTCCAGGTAATGCCAGCCTTCAAGACTACTTGCAGAGAGCCAACGCCGCGGCTGAACACAATTCGCGTCCGGTATATAGCTTGCTCAGATACAAGCTTTTCGAAAGCAGATTTGGTTTGACTGATGCTCATGGTTTGGGGCAGTTTCAAAATGATCTCATAAGTGTAGGATTCTGGTCGCCGCGAGGATGCCGCCATTAACGCCTCTTGAATGGATGTGCAAGGATATATGTCTTCAATCATATCGACTTGGACATCGCAGTCCTGAGCTGCTTCCTGAATACACCTATCAAGAGGGACATTTCCTTTGTACAGTGAGAATGGCTCAACCTTGGCAGAGACTTGACGCTTCTGGGCATTTTCGTCGTCGACCATTGTCAATGCCATATCTTTGAGGATTGGTGTTCTGAAAACATTCGCAAAAGTCATCGCAATGCCTTCCGATCGAGCCTCTGCAATAAGCCGCATACACAGGACAGAATCGCCGCCTGAACGGAAAAAGTTGTCCTCAGCACCAATAGTGTGCACTGGGACCTTTAGAACCTTTGCCCATAATGCCTGTAATTGCTTTTCTCTGTCTGTTGTCGGTGCTCGGACGGTGGTATCACTAGTCAGATAATACCGGCTTAGCTCACTGGCGTCAAACCCTTCAATCCAGGCTCGTAAAACCTTTCTCTCGAGCTTTCCTGACGCATTGAAAGGTAATTGTGACACGGGAACAAAAATGGCTGGGACCATATACTTCGGAAGATATCTCAATAGCTCTGCTTGTGCATTTCGATACTCCTTTTCAATAGTTGCATCAAGTGGTAAAATCGGCTTTTCTTCAAGATTTGGGGGATCCTGGTCTTGGCTTTTCCCGCAACTGTCATGAGCACAGATGACTGCGAGGGCCTGTGCCCCTCCTCGATGTGAGATAGATACTGCCTCCACTGCACTGTTCTTGAATATCGGGCTTACACGCCGCAAATTGTCTTCAATTTCTCCAAGTTCAACACGTTGTCCAGCAATTTTGACTTGACTGTCCATGCGACCAATCAGGCAGATGCTGCCATCCGCCTCCATTCTAGCGAGGTCTCCCGATCTGTAGAATCTTCGGGGTTTATGCCGCGTATCTGAAGATTTAGATGTCTTTATTGACCACGCCGGATCTATCATGAAAGCTGCGGCGTTCTGCTTGGGTCGATTCACGTAGCCGCGTCCGACAACCGGGCCTTCAACAATGAGCTCACCAGTACATCCAATTGGCACAAGATAATTCGGCCTACGATGATTGATTACCCACAAATGACAGGCCATGGCATGGCCAATATTGCCAGGGTCGTCATCATGTGAAACTGGCTGTCGAGTGCAGGCCACCAGACTTGTGCATTCAGACGGGCCCATCCCGTTGTAGAGGCTTACACGTCCAGCCCAGCGCCAGTAGTCTTGTCTCCCGTTGGTTTCACCACTTAGAATCAGCTTGTTGAGGGTCGGCACGTCATCTGGATCGATGAGTCTCGAGACCGTCTTGGTGAGCAAGGCGAAGTTGACTTCCCGCTCGTTAATTACCTGGGTCAGTCTACTCATGCGCTCATGGTCCGATATGACACACAAGCAACCGCCATGGATCAACGTAGTGATAATTTCAAGAATGTGGGCATCAAAGGTGTATGCCGAAAATTGCAAAGTTCTCATGTGAGCGTCCAGCCCAATTCGTTTCCCAAGCGTACAAAAGTCGCTGGCTAGCGAGTGATGCTCCAAGACTGATCCTTTTGGTTTGCCAGTTGACCCTGAAGTGTAGACTATGAATGAAGCATTGCTTGGGAGAACTCTCGGTAGGCTGCGCGGAACAGGACTCGACCGCAGCTCCTCGAGCAGCATCCCAGTGATGGCAACTACATGGCGTATTTCACCCCTGAATCTATCAACGCTGTCGTCGTTGCACAGCATAACGTTGGATTCCGCATCGCTGGTCAGCTCCAATAGTCGTGCAACTGGATGCTCCGGATTCGTCGAGACACAGACTGCACCACATTTGAGGACGGCCAGCATAGCGAAGATCGGTAATTTGGATTTTGCGAAACTCAGCATGACGCGCGATTCTAATCTCACATCAGCATGGCGCTGAAGATGTCCGGCCAATTGACCGGAAAGGAAGTCGAGCTCAGCATATGTCACCCGCCCGTCAAATCCATCCAGAGCGATCGCGTCTGGGGTCTCTCGGGCCCTCTCTTCAAACAAACCGTGGAGAGTCTTTTGCACCGCAGCGGGCATTTTATCATTCCAGGTCCCAAGAAGACCTTGATCGTGTGGTGATATCATATCAATATCGTGCAGGGTGATGTTCTCGGCTTCGCTTGCAAGCTGAGTGTATAAGTGTTCAAACAAGCGCAAGACACATTCTGTCTGCTGCGAGCTGATGACATTCTCATCATGGTGGGCTTTGACCACAACTGACCCATCTTTAGCATTGATAGCTTGCACCGTCAACACAAAATCACTGGTGTCTCTCTCTACGCGTCTGGAAAGCCTTAGTCCCATGTCAGCGAGACCACGATGATCCTCTACCTCATCCGCTGATTGGACGACGAAAAGATTTTGAAAAGCTGCCGCAGCCTGTGCCTCGGAGCTCAGGCGAGCAATACGTTGAAGGCCAAGATGTTGGTGGACTTTGACCTCAGATATGTAGTCCTGGACCTCAGTAAGATACTCAGATATGGTGCTAGTTTGGTCGATAACTACTTTGATGGGAACGGTGGCGATGGTAATTCCCATAACCTTGTCAATTCCAGCCATCGAAGTATCCCTTCCCGACAATGTGAGACCAAATACAGCTTCGTTGGTATTGGCGTAAGCAGCGGTCGTCAAAGCCCAAGCAGCGTGAAGGACCGTCGCTGTGGTTATGTCCGATACAGTGTGCCTCTTGAGGTTGATATCGAGAGTTCGCATCTGCAAGGCAGACGGGGTGTACTCTGCGTTAAGCAGTCGAGGATATAATTCTGGGGAAGCTTGAAACTGTTCGTTTCAGAAATCTTCCATTTCCTGAGTTTCGAGCTGGTTGATATAGCCGACGAACCTGCTGTATGGGACTACTCCCTCGGATCTTGATTTGTTCTCGTAGATATTTTTGATAGCTTCAAACATTGCCGGCCGTGACCATCCGTCCGAGATGGCATGATGGCCGCTCCAAACAAAGTGTAGAGCGTGGGCGCTGTCCGTCACAAGAGCGTAGCGTGTCAACGGTGAACCGTACGTGAAAGGGGTACTGCTGTCGTAATCTATAAACTCGCCAAGAGTCATCTTGTTGTGCCAGTCTGGTTTGTCACGAGTCACAACTTGTACTGCTCCTAGATTTGGAAGAGTAGCAATGCGAGTTCGGAATATCGGCTCCTCAGCTATCAACTTTTCCCACGCCCCCTTGAAACGCTCTACATCTAACGACTTGGACATCTCGAAAACCATTTGATGCGAGTATCCTGTAGAGCGCTGTACCGATATAGCCATCAAAGTCTCTTGCATCGGCGTCGCTGGATACATGTCGTCGATCTGGTCTGGTGTCAATCCGCAAGTCTTGGCTGCCGACTGGATGCAGTCTGATTTTGTTACGGTCTCTGGTAAAAGCCCAAACGACTGATACGACTTTTCATGGGTTTCTCCGTCCAAACCAACCAGTAATTCCGAAAGCTGGCCTAGTTCCGGAGTCTGGAATATTTGAGAGACCGACAGCCCTTTGCCGTGGTCCCGCAGTTTTGTGACGAGCTCGATTGCGGCAATCGAATCACCTCCAGCGCGAAAGAAACTATGATCCAGGCCTAAAGATTTTGGATTCGTCCGTAGGACTTCTGCCCAGAGTTGTTGCAAAAGAGTTTGACCTGGGGTTTCCGGTCCTCGCACCGGCAAAGACCCTTGTAATTGGTACGTCGACAGTTGGTCCGCAGGCAGTGCCTCAATCAGCGTGCGAAGGGTCTTCCTATCCCGCTTCCCTACTGCATTTCTCGGGATTTTACAAACAGGAACAAAGAGTTGTGGGACCATGCGCCTGGGCAGGGAACCAAAAAGCTCGTTTTGAGCAGCCTGAAATCTTTGTCTTGATTCCTCATCCATTGGAAGAATAATCGGTCCATCATCATCCTTGCTAGGTCTCCTTACAAAAACTACAATAGTTTGCTGATTTTCATGATCAGGCAGATTGACGGTATCGACAGCGTATTCAGATGGAGTGGGGTCACTCCGAACAAGACAATTCTCAATCTCTCCCAACTCAACACGCCATCCTCGCAGTTTGACCTGGAAATCCGCTCGATCTAGGAAGATAACAGTTCCATCTAGGTTGCGAAGGCCATAATCACCAGATCGGTAGCATCGACGACCATCCCCCTTACCCCTGAGTCTCTGCAGCCATGAAGGAGCGGGAACGAACTTTTCCGCAGACTTGACAGGATTCCCCATATACTCTCTGGCTAGGACAGGGCCTTCGGTCAATATCTCTCCGATTGCGCCGACAGGTTTCACTTTCTCTGGATCATTCGGCTCGATGATCCAAAGGCAAGTGCCATGTGCCGTGCCGACATTGCGGTGATCGGTTGAGAGATGATCCGCGGTAGCAAAGCTATCAAAGATGATGGATTCCGTAATACCATAAGCTGTCATCATGTGAACATGGGGACTCAATCTTTGGAGGTTTGCCCTTGATAGGGTCTCCCCAAAAGAAACCAGGTACCGTAATTCATTTACATCTTGTGGGCGAAGCAGGGACACGACTGTGTTGGTGAGACAAACATGCGTGGCCCGGCTTGCTCGTAGAACAGATGGAAGGTTAGCCAGTCGGTCTTCCTCCGAGGGAAGATAGATGCATCCACCTCTTTGCAGTGTAGCAAAGAATTCACCAAGACTCATGTCAGAGACAACGGACGAATACTGAAAGACTTTCGACACACCGTCGAGATGGATCCCGTTGGCCAACGCCAGCAATGCAGCATACAAAGGGCCATGCTCGGCTACGACGGCCTTCGGAAACCCGGTTGAGCCCGACGTGAAGGTGATAAACGCCGCGGTCCATGGCGTTACCTTCGGCCATTGTATCGTCCAATCAGAAGTGCCAGGGTGCTCCAATGAATCAGAATCGCAGCGTACGGCTTCCACGTCGAGTTCTGCCATCGTCGGCAGAGTCCACTCATCCGCCACAACCAATCGAGCTCCGACTTTGCTCAGAAGAGATTGTGTACGTTTCGCTGGGGCTTCAAAATCCAGCGCTACACCGGTACATCCAGCCTGGACGATGGCATAATATGCCACAACTAGCAATTTACTCTTCTTCATGCAGATTCCCACTCGTTCTTCTACGGCAAGGCTTATATCTAAAAGCACTGAAGCCATACGAAGAACAAGATCATGCAATTCCGCATAAGTGAAAGTCCCATCCCAGGATTCGACCGCCACTTTATCTGGCTGAGTTGCCTTTTGCCGAGAGAGAATATCGCATAACACATGGCCACCGATCTTAGCCGGTGTGGTAGCATTTTGGATGAGCAAGTCCCAGTTGGTAGAACCTAGGAAGTTCATTTCGCTCAATGGGGACTTCCATTTTTGGACCAGTATCTTCGAAACCTGACCTATAGTATTCTCAATGTTCGACTTATATTCTTGGAAATTGGTCGCGCTGGGGAGAAGCATAGCACCACGAATGTGCCCTTCCGATATGTTAAGCACGAAAACCATCGGCTTCTACGAGTTTCAATCAGCTTCTGTTCAATCCATACGAAAGAGAGTCAATTCGAGAGCAAAGGGTAAATTACTTCTTGCAGGTCCAGAGGTAATTCATCCCATGTAAACTCTTTGCTTCCATGAATGAGGAGAAGGCTGGTATCTCGGATAAGCTGTACGAATCCAGGCGCGGTTGTGTCCGCTTCCAAAAGACAAACACCTCCATTGTCATATGTCCACTGAGAATTCGTTTCCGCTATGTTCACAGGAGACATGTTCTCCTGGATTGTAAAACTGGTGGTAGCGGCCTGCCATGCCAGCTTTTCCTTCTTGGCACCATTGCTTTCTTGCAAATCAGCAGTGTGTCGCACAAATTTCACTTCATTGTCGCCAAGGTAGACGAAATGGGCAACAGCCCAGAGTATCTCCAAGACATTTTCGACAGGCAACGTTTCCGTACCCAATTCGTGTAAGGTATCAAAGGCCGAGGACTGTGCGATTGAACCCATATTCGTCTTTCATTCCAGTAAATGTAGTCTCAGTGAGTATCTGGTACAAGCATACAAGCAGCCCGAATGGATGGCAATGAAAGCAGACAGCTCGTTTGTGGCATCTCGCGTGTGCCCCTGTCAACCATTCCCACGGTACGGTAAGGTACCAGAGTTTAGCTCGACGATCAGCCGAACATTCACATCATTCTGTAATATGGACATGGGCGGCTGAGACATGACTTCGGATGTCATATTGGGTGCCGGAGAAAACACGTTGGGATGTGGTGATATTGCCGGAGGGGTACAAAATCCTGCAGTTTGTCAACAGTAGCTGTCTTAGCACCCCTTCTTGGGGGCGGCCTTATCGATTGGGTTGGATGGAGGGGATGTTTTGGCATTAATCTTCCCCTCGGAGCTGTAGCCATTGTGTTCGTGGCCTTGGTGTATCACAACAAAACATCACGCCCGGATGATGCGCTTTCATGGAGAATGAAGTCGAGACAATTTGACTGGGTTGGCATAGTGCTTATGGCGGGGGCTCCAGTCTGTCTCCTGCTGGCTTTGCAATGGGGAGGTACTCGATTCAGCTGGTCTAGCGCTCGTATAGTTGTGCTATTCAGCATATCTGGGGCACTCTTGGTGGCCTTCGCTTTTCGCCAATATCGACTGCAAGATCAGGCAATTTTACCTCCTCGAATCATGCGTATGAGGTCTGTTCTAGCTGGTTGCTGGTTCAACAGCTGCGCGAACTCTACATTGAGTGTAACGGAATACTACATATCCATCTACTTTCAAGGCGTTAGAGGTTATAGTGCAACTGAGTCCGGAATTCATATGCTTCCTCTGCTACTTTGCATTGCTGCTGCAAGTCTTTGTGGCGGCTTTGGAGTGACGCGTCTTGGTTATTATAATCGTTAGTACGCCTGGGTCTTTTAACTCATTTTCATAGCATCTTTTAACTGAATTCTCCTAGCTTTCATGATTGCCACCTCAGTAATGGCGCCAGTTGCTACTGGTCTTCTGACGACCATCACCCCCGGATCTAATATTGCTTCAGTTTTATGCCTTTTGGGATTTCTTGGGATTGCTGTTGGAATTGGGCTTCAGGTCGGACTTCAGAGTTTCATTAAGATATTATATCCTTTTCTTTCCTCTCATTGCTCTGCATATCCCCCATCATGACCTCCAGACCCAACTGTGTTTTTTCCTTTTTTTTTTGCACGTGCTAATGTGCCTTTTTCATTAGGGTCCCCTCATCGTGTTACAAACAACAATGAACCCAGTGGATCTCCCAATTGGCATCGCCATATCAGGTTTCATGGCTACCTTGTGCAGTTCGGTCTGGATCATAGTAGCAGCAACCCTTTTTCAAAACCGGTTGAACGACGAGCTGTCGGGGCTTGGCACATCTCTGAAAGCCATTCAACTCACAAATGTTGGCCTGTCTGATATCAGAGAACTTGTTGGTAGTGAGAGCCTGGGAAAGGTTCTCCGGGGCTACGATGCAGCAATCACGCAAACATTATATCTACCTGTAGCGCTGACAGTTGCCACAATCATCGGATCATCGTGTGTAGAATGGCACTCAGTGAAAAAGGAGCAAGATGATTAGAAAGCAAGTTCTATCGGGTCGTGTATCTATGAGACGTTTTGAAGCATGTGATGTGCAAATACAGTTGAAATAATTAAAATCCTAAATCTCAAACGTTGCTATATTTCCTGTGACAATCAATGAGTCTATCGGGTTAAGCGAGTGCTCGAGGATCTAAATCACCAATGTAATAGCGGGGTAAGATATTACTCACTATTAGTAACTCTGTAGAGTACCAGTTTGTAAGCTAACCCCCTCGTACAACAACTCGCTCATATCTAAAACCGCACGCAACGATCGCCGCGCAAGACATCGGCACTTGTACTGCAATCTCGCAGAGTCTGCCCTCTATGATTTGTCAGAGCGATTGGAGCGTCGGCAGTTGTGAAAGTTAGTGATCCACCATTTAATGCCTCCTTCAAAGGCAAGACACTCCCGCTGCCAGAACGCCTATGTCGACACCATGGCGAGTCCCTGTGACCCCCAAATACCGCCTGATATCCTGCCTCTCAAAGTCAGACCTCTTCAGCATCAAGACCATCGTGACGATGAAGAGATAATACAAACTCTCTTCGATCCACCTCCAGTTGTTTCAGAAAAGAATGTATGGGCTTTCTGGGACAAGGGGTTTGCGGCAATGCCGCCATGGCAAAAGCGAAATGTCATCGCCTGGGTGAGAATGTTAGGACCCTCCTGGACTGTTCGACTTCTTGACCTCGATCAAAGCACAAAGGCCGGCATCTTCAACTTTGTTGACCAGGCCCATTTACCTCTACATATCATCGAAGGAAAGGCGACTGGGAAATTTTCTGGAGCACATACTTCGGATGCAATACGACTGCCATTGATATATCAGTACGGAGGAGTGTGGATGGACGTTGGGCTTCTTCTCTTGATGCATCTAGATCAAGTTTGCTGGGATGTACTGGGAAATCCCAAAACGAAATTCGAAGTGGCTTTGGCATCTGCGGACCCGACATTGAAGTCTGGAGCCGCGGAGAACTTCTTCATTGCCGGCCGCAAGGGCAATGGGTTTATTAAGCGATGGATGCTCGTCCAACTTGAGGCTTGGAAAGGACGACACAACAGCCATGGTATCCACGCCGATCCTCTCTTTCATCATCTCATCCGCGATGGCAATCTCACCCACGTTTTCAAAGGCGCCTCTGAGGACAAACTTGATTATTTTCAGGCATATCTGGCATACGAGAGATTGAGATTGCTCGAGGACCCGAAGGATGGATTCAATGGTCCATCATATTGCAAGAATCGTATTCTTTTGATCGACTATAAGGAGTTCGCTTTGGCCGCAATGAAGACAAATGACAACGGACCCGAGCAGTTCAAGATGTTCAAAACACGACACGATGATGAAAGTGAAGGCCTCACGAAAACTCGAGAGTTTTTCACCGACCTTCTCTCCGACGCCGGCCTATTGAAACTGTATCATTGGCACGAAGGAGACATACCGACCCTAGTTGATCTATGGGACAAGCCAGAGAACCACGACGCTGACTGTCTCCCGGGTACATTCGGCGAATACTTGCGCTTCGTGAGCCAGAACTTCACACAAGATCGGAAAATCAGGACTTGCAAGTTCCCACCGATCCGCGAGAAGATTTTAGTGGCGGGACTTTTGGAGACTTTTGACGAGTAGCATGGTTCTTTTGAAGATTTAATGAGCAACCTTTCTTTTCTAGACACGGTTACATGCGCGCGCTATTTAACTCTTATGCTCTTATCATTGCCATCGTCACCATAGCCGTTTGTAAAGGGGTCTTTCGATGCTCTTCTGCCAGCAGGTGAGGATTGACGACTGAGTACCCAGTCTAAAGCTTCCTGGCATGGCTCGTCATCGGCAGCTGCCATGACCTGCATAGTCGTCACGAACAGGTGCATCATCTCTGGTTGCGTCTCCTTCGCTGAAATTCCAGTTGCAAATGCAAACAAATTTGGGAGCTTGGCCGGTCAGTCACATTAAGACTAGGGATATGACGGGAGCTTACTTCATCTCGCAGAATAACCTTCAGCTCAGCGGCGATTGAGCGCAGTCGGTCTGCGGATGCATCTTCGCCGAGGGTTTCAGATGTCATGGATAAATTCCGACTCAGCTCAATCTCGCAATGATACTTCTTTCGTTCAAGTCGCTCAAACTCCTGTGCAATCAGATCTGAGGCGGACTGCACAATAATGTCTTTGTAACCCCTAGATTCTCGCACAGGCCAAAGTCGTATCTGCGATCTTAGATCCTCAAGAACTTGCGGGAGCCCCTTGGAGCGGCTGTTTTCCTGTGCTGATCGGACTGTAGACCGTTGCTTGAATTTCCCAGTGTAATAGCATGAGATGAACGAGTCAGGGGCATCAAATCCTGCCTTTTCAATATGCCCCAAGATATACTGGATCCGAGACTCCATCTCAAGCTCTTCTTCTAATTGAGGCGACTTGCCTAGCCCGTCGTCTGGCGAACAAGCCAAATTACTTGATTTCACTATCTCCACTCCTCCAAGTCTGCGTTTCGTAAGTATATGAAGACGTTTGCGAAGCTCAAATTCAATATGGGCTTCATACCTGGCATCTAAACCAAACGAGTCCTTAGCTCTAAGGTTATCAATGTGGTTCTCTCGCTGATCTAATTCGTGGACTGGGATTGGCCTAGATGTAAACTCCTCGGTCGGAGCGGGGAGCACTGGACGACATTTAATCAGTAAGCTGCAGAGTGCATCTCTTAAAAGGCGACCAAGCATCATTGGCCATGCATATGGAAGCCCGAGCTGAGACTACATCGTAGCTTCAATGCAAGGAAAACGATCGCCTACTTTGGTATGCATTTGCTCCATCGAACGCGTCTTCGTATGACTGCGAGGCTAAAAGCTCTGCACCGCTCGGGAGCACCGGATAGTTCTCTTTTAGATTGGGGATCTCTCGGGTCTGTTGTACAATGTTTGATATTACCGTCACTAGGTCGTATACCAACGAATCACTTACCCTGTGATGATATACTTAGACGGCAGAATTCCCCACCGTGCCGAAGTCTGCTTCTTGTGCATGATTTGTACTTCCAACAAGATTGTTGGGAAAGTGATGGGGCTGAACCGGAACATTATAAAGTCCTACGTTAGTAGCCGGGATTGAACTGAAGAGCTGTTCAGCCACGGCTGCTCGACTTTCAAGATGTTGGATATGGAGCTTGAGGTTTTTTCCTGGACAGACACAATTAGGTGAAACCTGACTACGTGTCTGGTCTGTCTCATATTGTTTACTCACTGTATTTCTGCTGCGCAAAACGGTTTCTTTGTCGCTTTCTTAGTTGATCGCTGTCAAGTTCAGCACTTTTCGCAATATTGTCTGTTTTGTCCATTTCGTAGGACAGCTTTACGCGATGAGAACGAGGTAAATAGAATGAACGTATGTAAATAGAACGGACGAAGACAAATAGAAGATCCAGGCAACAATTGCTTGCTTGTAGAAGTATGCCAGTATCGGTTGTCCACTAGAGACGCACGGAACAGGATTTCCGAAGAAACCAATTTATTACAACCAGGCTTGGTCAATTTCCATCTTCCTTAAGTTTTGATGCTAGTCATATAGTCGCAAGCAACTAGAAGAAAGTATACATCGGGTATGCAAGATGCTTCCTTCGCGCGGGCAGTAGTTTGCAGCAAACGCGGCTCAACAATGCATGATGATGATGAGGCCCCTGTATCGCGTACTACGGTGAAAGTAACAGAACCAAATGGCTGGTGAAAACGGGATAGTATCATTTGGGCGGGTCCCTGCGCGGAATTGAACCGCGGGGTACAGCAGGTGGACTGTGAAGCCAGGTAAGGAAATTATTTTTGCTGTACTCTGGAGTCCACTCTTCCATTTTTTCTTTTTATTGCTGCCAGAATACCATCGTCTGCATCCTGCTACCTCTACCTCCTTCTATTGCTTCCTATTGCCTCCTGCCTCGATTGGTGAACAGAATGTGCAAGAATCAATCTCGGACGAGGCAGCAGGTACCATATTTTAATATTTTGAAGAAAGTAGAAAAGAAGAGGGGAAAATTAAGCTTTCCTTCAAGGTGAAATGAGAGGAAAAACGGACCCAACAGGTTTCTCTCCCCCATTAGCAGTTTTGATAGTGCACTTGAAGTTTCACAGTTTCGTAGGAGCTGCTGGGAGCTTTCAGCGAACTGGGTTTTGTGCTATGCATAGCTTAATTGCACCAGTTCGCAACAATCCTCAGGAAATTGGCGTTGGGTCTCGAGCGAACGATCAGATGAATTGCCCAGCCAATTAGGGAAGGGCAATCTATTTTTGACTTGTCTTTTGGATGTCGTTCGAGCGCAAACACGTGGGCGTGGAGCGTTACGTTTCCGGGCCGAGGTCCGCGCCGTGGTGATTTAGACCCCTCGAGGATTAGAGTCAGAAGTGCCGTTTCTCAGGGTTTCTTACTAGCTTTGTGATCCGTCGAACAGCGAAGGATATCAATTAAACCCAAGACGGCAGGCAGGCGCGGAGATGGTTCCTTTAGGTGACGTGCGTGGACAATATAGGCCTTCTTTAGCAGGTGGCCTACTTGTGCCACGTGCGTACCTAGAACCTCCAAATCATGGATCCGGGGCCATCATAGGTTCAAAGAGGCCCGTTTCTGGTGACAGCTGTCAGCAAAATTATAAATCAGGAGAAGCTATTGTGGCAATCGTAGAGTCAGGCTAAGATCAAGCACCAAGGTTCAAAAACAGAACTTAAACTCAACTTAGCAAAAGACTGACTCCCATTTCGGATGTAATGAAGAAATAAAACACTCCCTATTTCAAGGGTTGTAGCTGCTCGAAGTATTGCTTCATTATTGAGCAATCTCAGAACCAGGTTCGGTTGCAAGTCATTAGCTGGAACGAGATGAAAAGGGTGATTTGTCGTCAATTTGGCTTGTGGGAGTCGGCCCACACTGGTTCAATCTGAAGTGGCTGAAGTGCGGGGTCGCAAAAGAGGGCGGGGTAAACTTTCGCGTGCCACCATCGACTGGGTATTATGGATCACGGTACCTCGTCCTTGGCAAGTGCATATAATTTATTTCAGCTCTCGGTACTACTTCCTCGAGCAGTCTCAACCAGCTTGGAAATAGGAGAGAACTGCATGGGTGATTCGAAAGCGGGGAAAATGCCGAACGCACGCCTGCGTCGAGCATTTTGTTTGCCAGAGGCTCAGCGACACATCTGAGAAGTTATTAGCAGTCGAAGGCAGACTTAGAATGCTTAAGTCGCGCAAAAGCCAAGTTCTCGTCATCATCGACGCCCCCAATTGGCCCGCATAGTAGACTCCTAAGTAGGCAATAGTAGCTTCCAATAGTTCAGAGTCAAGAGTCCTCTAATGGTATATTAATAAAACCATTTGAGACCGCTTGGCGTCTCTGTTCTCACACAATCAAGGAAATTCCCATCCCAGACCATCCAGCACCCGCTACCTCACGCTAAGCCCAGCGGCTCAAATGCCGTTCCCTAGACTATTTCCTTGTCTCATATATCATCATTATCCGTTTTGGGCTCATTCAGGCGTCTGTGGAGCCCAAATCCCCGAGTTTAGACTTCCCAGCCGCCCTCCTGTTGCTTTTCCCAAATTTGACTTTTCGAGATCGTGCCGTAGATTTACGACGGCTCTTGTACCATGGGAGTCGCTCTCTCAACGTGCAATTCAGTCCCAAAAATATGTATTGGAACTGTGATAAAGGACTCGACAATGTTCTGGCCATCTACCCATTCAAAGTCACTCGAATCTTATCTTGGAATCCTTCAAGAGTGAAGCGGGGCACTCAAATTGCTCCACAGAAAGTTTTTGGTTGTTTTGGCCGCCTGTTAGCATGCTACCCCACCACGAAAGACTCGTACGTATTGACTGGATCTCTCGAAAAGAATAACTTCTTATCCATCAGGTCAGGCATGAACACTGATCCCACAAAAAGCCAAATCTCGCGAGCAGAATCGAAGCGCAATACATGGGGCACACTCGCACCAAAGAATATACAAACTATGTCTCCCGGCTGCATTGACCGTAGCCCGATGCCAACACGACCATTTTCAGTATAGAAGAAGCTGGAACCTCACCATGCTATGCTTATTCCGTGCTTGTATCTTTGCGCTGATATCCGCCTTCCTCATCCGCAAGATCAACGCCATGCGTGATCGAATATTGGTAACTAGCCCTCATGTGATGGTAATCTTCCGTGGCTTGAGCTGCCTCATACATGCTTGTATCAGGATGCATGCCAGTGATCAATGTTAAAATGTGTTGAGTTGGTATCTCATCCGTTGTTTTGTACATCGCCTTTGATAGGTCTAGGCACCGCGACTCGCATTGCAGTAGCCGTGCTGCTGCATTAACAGTCGCGTGTTGGCTTCCATCGAGCGTCGCAACATGGACCAGTTCTACCAAGTGCGTGATTTTGTCCATCCTGAGCCCTCGAAATTCAACTTTATCGAACTCGAAGGTACAGTCCACCCCTTTGAGTCCGCGGCGAGCCTCAGTCTTCTCTGCAATGCCTGCGCTGAAGTCATTTCCGGCCACATTGCCGGCTATACCATTGACAAACGAAGCGTTTCCGAAGTCAGGACACCAGGATGGTAGATTTAGGGGTTGTCCATCGGAGGGAGCCATTGACAGAATTGAGAATCCGTGATCTACCAGCGATATCTTACAAACATCAACATAAAAGCGTCCAAAAGTCTCGTCTAGCATCCAAAGAGTAATCAATTCTAATCTTTCATCTCAGGTCCTTGCTCATGATTCCCATTACACCGTAGATTTTATCGACATTCTCAGTTGCAATCTTGCGACGAGATAAGTGGAGAAGCGAAAAAAGACCTACAGTACTACGTAAGAGCTACTAGCTTTCGCTTAATTTTACCCCGCACCCAGCATATTAAACGTCTCTTCTTCTTGCTAGAACTAGTAATATTGAAGCTATTTAAAATGTCTAAATAATACAAAATGACCCCCAGGATCTAACTTTTTTAATTATTAAAAAAAAAATCCAAAAATTACTAATTTAAATCCTTAATATTTGGTATATTATCCCTTAATCTTGATATAGGTCTTTATTTTTTTTTAAATATATTATTAATAAGTGCATCAAAGAATTTTTTAGGAATAATATTTTAAATTATTTATAAATAAAATTCTAAATATTATTTATTTTTCTTAGAATTTCTTTTTTAAACTATAATTTTAAGAAATATTATATAATTTTTTTTTTTTTAATTTCTATTAAACTTTTTTAATTAAATTTAAATCCGGGGAATAAAAAAACTAATTTATAATAATAATTTTATATTTGGTAAATTAATTTTTAATTTTTTGTTTAATTTTTTATATTAATAAAAAATTTAATTTATTAATATTTCTTAAATTTAAAATTTTAATTTATAATATAAAATTGGGTCCTCCCAATATTTTAAAATACAATTTAGATTATAATTTGAATTATTTCTTTTTATTATTTTTGAATTAGGGTTCTAAAATATTATTTCTAGATTTTTTTATATTTTTTTTTTATAAAATATTTATTATTTTATACATATAATTCCCATTTTTTTATAATTTAATTTTTTTTAATTATATTAATTTTTGTAAGAAATAAATATTTTTAAAATTTAAATATATATAACAAATCGAGAAATATTTTTAAATTTTAATATATAATTTATTTTAGAAAATTTTAATAATAAATTAAGGGCGACTTCAATAAATATTTTATTTATTAAATATAGATTTATAATTTTTTTTTTTAATATATAAAAAAATTTGTTGCCCGGGGTTCCTATTTCTAGAAATAAGGCCGAAAAAAGTATATTGAATAGATATTTTGATGTTTTTTATATAGGAGAGAGGAAGCTTGACGCGTAAAAACGCGCTATTTAAAGTGGATTCGACTAGTAGCTGTTACGCGTCACTGTACGTCTTGTCCTGTTGACCTCATATTCCGAAAATCTTCCATGATTGGCAGGGCACTGAAGATGAGTCGGTAGGGGGGTAGTTGTAGTTGTTCACAAAAATGATATCGTCCATGACGGGACACACCCTAAGATAGTTGGTGAACCTCACGATCTCTCCAAAATCCAACCGATCTGCTCCACATATCACAGTTATCTCTTGTGCCAGAACAGCTTCTTGAACAACCCACAGTCTTGAGAACCAGTTTCGGAACGCGAGTTTCATAACAGCAAGCCAGACGGGATCCTCGATCACGGGGAACTTATGGCCTACAAGGGTGTGCCTTTCAAGATGACTGATGTCTTTGACATTAGAAAACAGTGTACTGAGATTTGGGGTCTCGCGCATGGCCAAATCACTGTTATTGTAAGCAGGCCCCAACCACACGACCACTGATTGAGCTGAAATATAAATATCAGTCATGCGGGGTACTTGGAGTTCCTTCTCGCTATCGTCAAGTTGGTTTATGCATATTGCGTCGGTCCAGACCCAGCTGTCTCCAAAATGTCTCTCCAAAGTTTAAAGCCCCTCCAAGAGGTGGCGCGTCACCGCAAACTGTTGCCCTTCAATTTCAATATATTCGCATGGCCGGTCTGTGCCCCATACGTATGACAATGCTCTAAAGCTTGGAGGATTGGTGAGGTCGTGGTTCGCAAGGCTGCCAACCAATCCTCGTTCTGAGACGGAGATTTTGAGAAGTCTGAATTCCGAGCCGGTCAAACTTCCATATCTGTATAAAGTGAGGCCCCCCATGTTGGTCTAAAGAAATGTTGTATCAGTTTTTCGGTTCTGGGGAGGATATCAATCGCAAATCTGCTTGTTGAGATGGTGGATGCGGCGCGCCGATTTTGAAGATGGCCGACGGGACCGAGGATGGAGGCAGACCTTATATGTTGTCGTGGCATAGCCAAGAAAGATATCACCAATAGCAACCTAGAATGCTGAAGTGCCCTCGCCACTCGGGCGTGCAAGCTGAAAAGTGCGGCCCAAGCCCTGCCTGCAGCCTTGTGATACTGACAAAGTCCTTGCACTCACTACAAAACCAACCTGCAAGCCCAAACTATCCCCAAATCGCGTTGCTAACGCCATCGATTCTGCGCCGCTTCGTCATATCTTCTCTGACTGTAGGAGCTCCACTCGTAGTTGATATTGCGACCGTAGCTGTGAGCCATCTCGACCTTTGTGCCTGTAAAGGTACAGTCACCGCAATCGAACCCACCAAATGACCCGCTCAATTTGGTGCCTTTGGGCTCCTCAAATGTAATTTGATAAGGATACTCATCAGAGCCAATGCAAATAGGTCCCTCTCGTTCCTCTCCTCGCCACCTAAAAGCCCACGTTGGGGTGCTAGGGGTTGGTTTGGCTGCTTGGGGTAGGTAAAAAGAGCTGTTTGTATATGCAGAAGAAGATTCATCATCCGAATCCAATTCTTCATCCTCAAAGTCATACTCTTGAGCCTGTTTCGTTCCCTTCGACTTTCGCTTTCGACGTCCCTCCCTGGTTCTCAAACCTGAATACCCCACTGACAACATCAAAGTCAAAGTCAGCAAACATCTGTGACTTCCCGTTGATCTTTTCGATATAAATATCCAAAGTGAGCTCGTCGCAATCATGCCACTGCCCCTTGATCGCGTCGCATGATATCCTCTAGCTCCCCGTAACATCCCATTCCTTCTTCTTGCCATGCATTCGCAGGACATCACGATGCAGCTCTATCAATTCTGCTTCGTTCTCTTCTTCCTCCCGCTACTTTTCTCGTTGCACTTCCCGATCAGCCGAACGAAGCACATCATTTATAGCGTCCCTAGTCCTTCCGATAACAACCAATCGATTACCTGTCGGTCCCTTGACCTCTCGGTAGTGATTTACAAGACCAAGGCGATCTGCAGCTTCTTGCAACTGGTGGCGATTGTGCAGAGTCACAGAAATAGCTTCGTCTGCCTTTTTACCAGCATGGAACTGTTCACCCAGGAAACGCTTCGGGTCCAAGCTTGCCTTCTCGCTCATTGTTGACTTCCCCCACTTCTCCTCTGCGGCAATAAGCTCCGCCTGTCGGGCTGCCTCTGCCTTGGGTCTATATTCCTGCTCCAACTTTTGTTCCAGCTCCTTCAATGCCGGCGGCATTGGCTTGTCGCCTTGGCTTCTCAGTCAATTTTGTATATCCGTGGCGGTTCCATCGTGATTAATGCCACGAAGAACGCACTGTGATCGCCACCACGCCAGAGTCTTCTTGGGTATTGTTGGCTGCCGCTTCGCGATTTTACCGGCTTTAGTTTTTGCAGGTACAAGTAGCTGTGGCCATTTGTCTCCAGACCGAATCCTGCGTAGGAGTATTTTCTGGCCCCGACTTTGCTTTCGACTGGAGCGACAAACATCCGGATGTCTCAAGCAAAACTATTAGCGAGCTTCACGAATATATTGCTTCGAATAATGCCTGTGAGTGAAGTGTCATCGAGCTGCTAAAGAGTGTTTCGACAAGCAGCAAGAAGAGATGAACGTTGGAAGAATGACACGACGAAACGCGCTAGCAAGTAGAACCATCTTTTCGTTGCAGATCGCAGCCAGAGATAATTTCCACTTCCAGCGTAACGCTCGACACGTGCTCGACCCGTCATAATAGCCGAAGTATTCTTCTCGAATAGGTAATTATCGCCCAGGAGCACTAGCCACCCCCTTTTCAGACATGATTCATTCCCCTCCCAAAGGCCAACATCTACAGACACTTCACGATGTTTTTCCTTGCTGATGATCCACAACTATGAAAAGTTTATCAGATTATTTGACAAGAACGGAATTATAATGAGTCTTTAATTGACCATTATCAAAAGGAGAATAACCCCACTATTACAAAAGAAAGTTGTCCGAAGGGTTACTTCTCGATCACCCTTAACGAGAGTTCTGTCAATTCCCATTGCACCAACACTCAAGTATCAGTCTACTAATTAGGTTTGCAAATTAATCAGTGCCCAAGACTCAACGTCTGCCAAACAAGCTTTGAGCCTTGCCCCCAAGGATAGGGGTTTCTTGGATATACTGGCCCCCACTTCCTTGATACTGACCTCCAGCACCATATTGTACCCCATAGCCATACTGACCGCTGCCAGCTTGGTACTGATATCCATCGCCTATCTGGCCGCCAGTCCCCGCATACCCTCCAGCAGCACCGCCGATATTTCCACTGGCAATTGGCGTCGGCTGAGACCCCCAACTAGAACCCGCACCCTGTTGACCCGCCGCGGGAGTAGGTTGGCTTCCCCAACTAGAAGACCAAGTTGTTCCTCCAAGTCCCTGATTGCCATCCCCTGAGACAGGAGTAGGCTGAGGGCTTCCCCAGCTATACGACCAAGTATATCCAGCCCCTGCAATTGGAGTTGGCTGACTTCCCCAGCTTGATGACCAAGTGGTTCCATATTGCTTGCCATCACCGGTAGGCTGAGCACTACCCCAAGTTGCGGACCAACTTTGCTTCGCATGATCGAAATTCCAAGTTGCCCACGCACCACTTGACTGAGCACAGTTTGAGCCGCCGCTCGAATCACCGCCTGCAACTTGCTGAATAGGGGCCTGGGGGCTATTGGTACCTCCGACGCTACCTCCTGAGCCTTGAGGTTGAGAATTAACAGTTCCGCCAATGCTGCCTCCCTGGTTTCCTCCAGCGCTGCCTCCTGATCCTTGCGGTTGAGTATTGATGACACCTCCGGTGTTGCCTGCCGTGTTGCCTTCTGGACTTTGAGGTTGAGAATTGATGATACCTCCAAGGCTACCTCTCGAGTCCTGAGGATCTTTGGTCGGCTTCTGGTCAACGTTACCTCCAACTATGCCTCCAGTACCTTGAGGTTGAGGATTTATCACACCCCCCGCACTACCTCCAGGGTTTCCTGGCTGAATAATGACGGTCCCCCCCAGTGCTTCCACCACCTGCAACATACTCAGAGCCTTGCGAAATCTAGCCTCCAGAATCGCAACCGGTGGTGCCAGGGCCCTGGGGGTTGACGATCCCTCCAGCGCCACCCCCGGCGTGAAGATCTCCCTTGGGGAAATTACCCTCGGTGCTACCGCCAGTGTAATCAGGGCCTTGAGGATTAATGTTACCCCCAGCGTTCCCTCCATCCGGCTTCGTCTGATCGGCTTTCAATTGGACACATTCAACTGTCACCACGGGTGCCGCATCGTTTTCGCAGGTCGGTATGGTGGACTTGTCCGTATACCAAGGCTGTCCTGTTTCAGAAACACAGCCCTTTGTGTTCAAGAATGTTCCCCCTGCCTTGGGGTTCTGGGCAGCGGTCTTGGAGGCGATGAGGGCAATAACTGGAATATTTCGAGTTCGCATGTTGCTGAATGTGTATGAAACTTGACAAAATGCAAGTCGCGACTATGTCTCGATGGTTTTAATTCGATTGAGGATATTAAAATGATTGAAGCTGGCATTCCATTTAAACAATAGCCTGGCCTATATATGTGAATCCAATTTCCTACTCATCAGTACATGCAAGCTTGGTGTTTCATGAACGCTAGAATATTCCATGTCTGGTCACATTTGGTCTCTCTCAGACCATGTCGGATACCGGTATCTGCTTAGAGTGGAATTGAAAGCAGCGTCCCTGAGAAGCACATCCATAGAATGACGTGGATGAGCAGCTACGGGGTCAGAATTCACGGCAGTAACTCTATCGGAAGAACCCAGAGCCGAAACATCTCATTTCCTATGCCCCCGGGCTACTTCCGTTTACCAGGCTATTTGCGGCGATCTCGAGTTTGGATTTAACGAGTGGAGGGTTTTGTACTACTCTAATGAGAATATTTGATCGTCATCACCGTAGTACAGGGCTGAAAGACATCTGCAACTTTCATTCCTCAAAAGTTACACTTCGCACCACCTTGTGCGTAGCGGTGCTCGGAAAGGTCACCGCACTATTATCTAAGACATCATTAGCTCCGTGCCAGTGAGGGCAAATCGTTATTATACTCTACGTCGTTATTATCCTCGGTCCCATGTCCTCAAACATTATTCCTGTTCAGGTTCGTCTGGGCCCATTATAATTCGTCCAGAAAGTATATGTGGCACGTTAAATGAATACGTGTACACGTTCTGTTAGAATTTTGTGAGTCCAGAGAGCGGGAATCGTAGATGACGAAGTGGAATCTTGAGACGAAAAGATTCCGAGGAGCCTATCAACAGGGGTGTAGCCGCCTCGGTATTACTATGTATAACATGTGGCATTTCAGTCGCCAATCCCTGAACATAGATGTTACACACAAGATCAAAATGAGATGGTAGATCCTGCGGGAACTATCCGTTAGCCGGTGCAGGTACACCTGTTTTACGCGCACTGTGGGGAACCTTGCACATACCGTGAACAATAACTCGACTTAAACCCAGTGGTCTTGTGGCAAATCGATTTATGGTGGGTTTCAGATATTGCGTCAATCGGCATGACCATCTTAATCTTCCATGATCACGAGGGCATCGTGTATGCTACTATGCGAAGGGGCCTATTCTTCCCCAAGAATCCTAGATCTGGGATCGTTCGGATCGATCTTTCTATGTTCTAATACTACGATCTTTGCGGCTGACATCTGGGTACAAAGACGTCCACCGCGAAACCTAAATCTCGTTCGTGGTTCATTAGAACAAACAAATCCGGTATAGATGCCCATCAGAATGGCCATCTCATTACCTTCAGCATACTACCATATTAACTTCATTCCACTATAGAAGGAAAGTGCAGTTACAAGCGCTTCCAATTGTCAGACTCGGGGTCATACGCATAATCACGGAAAGCACCTGATCTTCCTAGCCTTTCCCATCCAATAGACCCGGCTAAGCCGGTATCTGAGCTTCCAAGAACAAATTTTGGACTCTGTAGACTGCATGAATTCGTCCATGACGTAAATCGTTGGAGCATGATATAACGATCGGGTATGACAGGGGAATTTTCACTTTCGAGGCAAGTTCTGACGCAGCAACATGGCAAATGAAGTCGAGAGCAAAGCTATATAAGCCTCTCATCCACCCTCATCCTTTAGATCACTCAGCATCAGCAAGTTACTGTTTCATTTCAATCTTCACAACAACAACAACAACAACCCCTTGAATTATTTCAGAATCCCCATCAAAGTATGTATCGGATCTCCAACAAGGAACACGGGCAACTCACAGTTACTACGTAGCAGTCACTATGAAGTTCTCTATGGTTTCTATCCCAATTGCCATCCTGGCTTCGAGCGTTGCAGCCCAAAATCAATATCAAGGACAGCAAGCTGCCCAGAACCCAGGTTACAATTACCAGCAGCCGCAGCAATATGGCTACGTGCAACAGGCCCAACAATGCATCGGTGGAGCCAAGCCCGGCCAGTACCCGAACATCCCCGACTATGAAGTCAACGACTGGTACCAGTGCATGGTCCCGTGGCTCCAATCCGTCAATTCTGGATCGTCTGGCTCTGGCCCCGGCTGCGCTCTTTACAACTGCCTTGAAACCAATGCCTCCAAATATAACCGAGGAGGGCTAGTCGCAGCACTCGGTCAGCCATTGAGAATTGCGTGCGCTGGCGGAAGTTTCATCTCGAACTTGGTATACTCAGTGCCCCTCAATAGATGATACGTCTTGGTCCTAACAGTAATCAGGTTCCCGGACTCGGTTTGTAATCATTTACTTCCGTGTCGCAGCTCCCTGAGAATTGAGGGTTACTTCTCATCCGTGCAACTTCTGAGACTTGTCACATGGCCAATGGGACTGCACTTGGAAACCAATGATGGAATGGATTGTTTGACTTTGGTATAGGTTTTTGTCTGTCTTTTAAAGGTGGTTTTCCCTATACATATCATGCAAATGCAAAGGTCGCCCATCACTGCAGTTTCAACTCTCCTATGTAGAATCGTCGTGAACTTGTGGCCTAGATTTTCATTGTGACCCTGCCATGTGGACAAGTTCAAGCGGTCGCGGAAAGACATGAACTTCAGTTGCGAGGAGTCTTCTCCAGAGACCCCTCACCTGCTAGACGCCTACCCCGTGGCATTAACAGTTTGTCACAGGCTGGCCTGCAGAAACACCCTTCGTCCTAACACTTGACTGGTCACCTACTCAGTTGGCCGCACGATCTCATCCGCATCAACTTCGGCTGCAGCACGAATTGAACTCCTGGTGGCACGACTTCCCAAGTAATCCAACCACTTCACCTGAGCCGCTTTCTTACGCTGATGCAGCGATGCTGTTCGTATTCGCCCGCCGGGTATCCCATTCTACGGTCTTGGCCCTCATATCGACGCAGATTCACTCTGCAGATGAGTAGATCCTTCTTATATAAAAGCCTACGACCGCATATTCTCTCGGGAGCCTGAGAAGCACGATCGTTATGATATCAAGACGCAAAAAGAAGCCAAAAAGGACATCTTCAAAGGCGGTGCATATTCGACAGTTTTCCGTTCTTTCCAGGGCTGCACAGCTCTTACCTCTGCCGTAAACAAGAAAGATCATTGTTACTGTACCCAATTGTAAAGACAGCAATCGCTCATATCCTACTCCGCCCGTTTTCTCACCTCCTAATTCCGAAGACGATATTATGGATGCCAATAAACGGAAACTCGACATCGACAATGGCTGGCTCCCTGGAACGTGGAAGGATGACTCTCAAAACGCCTCTCCATCTTCACATCCTCGTCTGCGACTAAGGGATTGCATGGTGAATATTCCACGTATGCATCCAGGCGATACTGTATGGTGGCATTGTAACATGTTGCATGCGGTTGAAGTCGAGCATCTGGGAGATAATGATGCAAGTGTAGCTTATGTTGCTGCGAATCCAACAACGGAGACCAATAAGGTCTATATGAAGAAACAGGCTGGAGCTTTCTTGGACGGCGGAAGAGTTCCTGGGGATTTCACTACCGACTGCGTTGAAAAGGAGGGAGAATTCAAAAGATGGGTTGGTTAAACTGGGATATTGAGCGGTGATTCTGGATTGAGGGCAGCTGGAATTGTGGGATTGAAATACATAAGTACGTGCCTAAATGCCAGCATCAATTTGGTACTCATTGTTCTCACTTGCCAGGCACGTTTCCCATAATAGCTAAGCAAACACAATTCGTGGCCTGATGTGACACATTATATTTTTTGCAGAGCCTCATACCGAATGCGGGTATCGGTACGATATACCGGGATCCTGCTGCAAGATACCCTAGACTGCAGGAAGCTGGCTGCATTTGGCCAAATCAGGCAATTGGTGTCAGACGACAAGCGTGGACCCCGTTTGCATTTCCTATCAGGGAACGAAGAACTTCCAATTTGAAAGACAAATACGAAGCTTACCGGGACCTTGAACGATATGAACAAGTGAACGAGACGTTTTGCACCGCTTCGGGACTGTACTGGCTGGTGCTGCGGTCACGCGCATAAAGTGACACAGCCAAGGCAGAAGCAAGGCAAAATGAGGCGTGATGCGGATTAGCGGGGTTATTTAACCTCACCTCATCTGCATCTTTTGTTGTTCTCTTCTGTTGGAACGAGATCTCTCTCAAAGCTTACTCCTGTTATTTGGCACTTCAGTCCAATTGTGGTGATACACAGCTCTGGCCATATATTGGTTCTCCTGTCTCCTAAATTCCGACCCCGCTTCATCTCCTGATCAGCCAAAGCTTGCCGACGGTGTTGGACCTCGGCGTCTGAAATATATGCTTGTTGCTCTAAGCCTCGATCAACAAGCCAGACTAAATCTCACTCCCGCTGGACAAACAAATCGGCACTGAATATTACGGACTTTGAATGTTCCATCGGCGTGGCACACTCAAAATTAGTACTGCTTTTTCTGTGCACCAGGCACCCCAGATTGACGATTCCATCAAACCCTACCTGAACATGGCATCCTATTCCCCGCTTATTCGAGATAGCAGGGCAGTCGACCTTTCAATTCCCTCGATCATTCGAGATAAGAGGCCAGTCGATCTCACCATTCGAGATGACTTACACTTCCAATCATGCCCTCTCCACGACCAAGCCCAAATGACGAAGTGCTCCGGCAGATTGAAGAAAGGAGGAAGTTGTTCCAACAAGGCTATCGGCCCTCCGATCCTCGGCACATTACCCACATGCAAAGTCCATCGAGATCAGATGAAGATGATGGCCTGGTGTCAATCGCCCCTGCCATGTGGTTTCCAATGCCGACGGCTGTATGAGTGGGAGCCTCATGGAATTCAACTTTGCTCCGAACATAACCACCTCCGGCCATGCTACTTCCTCAAGATCCCAACGGAGCTGAGACTTCGAATCTATCAATACCTGCTTCCAGAAAAGGATATATGGGCACAAAACCTGTACTATAATCAGCCTAAGCCATACCCGCCATGGGATGGTTACAAACTCTTCTTGGATATTTTGTTCGTTAATCATCAAATCCACGACGAGGCCATTGGTGTTCTCTACGGGACAAGATTCTTCAACATCGACTTCGACGGCACAAATTTGACGATGTGTAACATGGCGACAGGACCTCTGGCGAGCCAGATGTACATGCCAGGACCAGGACCAGTCAGTAATCATTCGCTCCCGGATTACCAAATGCAACTCATGCTTCTAGAACAACAGAACAAAAGGCGTCTAATGATGGCAAGAGCAGATTTGAGTACCCGAACTTCATCAAATCCTCGACCTCGCCCTCCAATCAGCAACCCGAGTTCATCGTCAGTAATCTCAACCACGGGCTTCACGAATTCTGCTCCCACTAGTGGTAACACTCCAACATCGCTTGCTTCCTTTAACCCAGCATCAAATCAAATAGCCACGAGTCACGCTTTCCCTTATATGCCTCCCAGTGTCCCTCGTTTTGCGCAGATGACGGCTTCAGTGGCCGTGACTCCCCGCCATTATTCACAAGGCGACACTGCAGAGTCAATCTGGGTACCGCCTATCAAGCAAAGCCACTTCAACTTAATCCAATCTTTCCGAATTCAAATCTCATTTACCTTCCCGATGCTTTCAGGATCGGCCACCGACGAAAAGAGTCTCGAATCAAAGCTCTATGAATCGACCGATCATCTGCACAGGCTTGTGGGCAGGCTTTGCCTGACTCACAAAAGGATTGTGCAACTCGAAGTATCCATCAAATTTGGCAATTCCCATCACGTAACCCGGGAGAAGGCATTCTCGTGTGCTCAAATCCTTTTGCGTCCTTTCCAGCGTCTGAAGAATGTCGTCAATCCAGGGGTGTCGTCGATTACGACGGTGGGAGTCCACAATATCGATAATGAGCTCTTGCCTACGTGGAATGCGAGAGCTCCCGAGAAAGAATTTGCCGATTACGTTGAGGGTTGGTTTCGATCGATTTCTAGCGATGGTATGGCATCTCTTGATCCGCCTGTCTTTGATGCGTATTGGCAACTGAAGAAACTGCTTTTGGGTATCAAGCAGCATTGTAATAATCTGCCGAAGTTGGAGGAATTCACTGATCTGCTGCATGCGGCACGGGTGGTACGAGAAGAGGATAATTTGCCGCAGTTTAGGGAGATTTGGGATCGAGTGGTGAATGTTTGGTTTGATTATTTGAATGAGGAGAAAGAGTTCCAGTTGGGGATCTCGACGTCGATTGATGAGATTTATGGTACAATTAATGGTGGGGAGGTGGAAGGGAAAGGGAAGGGCCGTGCTTAAGGATGATACGTTCTGCTTTCGATTGGCTATCCGCATATTGTGTGTCCCTTCGAAAATACTTTTGCAGGAATTGTTTGGGGTTTGCTTGTCCACTGCGAATAATGAGACATGAATTCATGGATATATATTTCTATCCAAATCTTACGGCAACAGGGTTCGGGAGATGTAAATCAAAAGAATGTAAATGTGTTCACGAAAGCTCGAGATTGGACTGACTTTATTGAATTCGTGGCTGCTTCAATAAATGAAGATTGAATTCACAAATTCAATGATACTAAAGCAACACCTGAGTGAAACTGAGAGTTTCAAGTGTCCAACCACAATTCGTTGCCGTTTCCATCAATTGAAAACCACCGTCTTGGCTCCATTCAACAGAACCCTCCTCTCAGTCACCCACTTCACAGCCGTCGCCAACACATTGCTCTCGACGTTGCTTCCCTCAATCGTCAACTCCTTCGGACTCAACGCATGATCCACCCGAACAACATTTTGCTCAATGATTGGCCCCTCATCCAAATCACTCGTGACAAAGTGAGCCGTCGCCCCAATAATCTTGACGCCTCGATCATACGCCTGATGATATGGCTTCGCTCCCTTGAATGATGGCAAGAAGCTGTGATGAATGTTGATAATCTTTCCGGACATTGCAGAGCAGAGAGCGGGTGACAGGACTTGCATGTACCGAGCAAGCACAATCAAATCAATCTTATGCTCTTTAACCAGCTCCAAGATCTTGTTCTCTTGCTCGGCTTTCGTTTCGGCGGTAACTGGCAAGTGGTGGAATGGGATTTTGTAAGTGGCTGCTAGGGGTGTAAAATCGGGATGATTGGAAATGATGAGAGGAACCTCGATCTTGAGCTGAGAAGTGGATTGACGAAACAAGAGGTCGTTCAGGCAGTGACCAATCTTTGAGACCATAATGAGAACTCGAGGTTTGCGGGCCGTAGAAGAGAGCTCGAAGTCCATAGACATGAGCTTGGCGGTCTCTTGGAAGGAGTTCCGTAAGTCATCGAGGTTGAATTTGCTTTCCTGATCAACTGGTGCAAAGTGAACCCGCATGAAGAACTTCTTGGACGTAGGATCGCCGAATTGTTGAGAGTCGACGATATTCAGGTTGTGTTGTGCCAGAAAGCCGGTAACGGAGTGGACAATGCCGGCTCGATCCGGACACGACAGAGTCAGGATGAACTCATCTCGAGCTGCCATTATGAAGGCCAGTTGAATGACTTATTGGTGCCGAGGAGATCTTGATTGACTTTTGAGGATTGTCTTTGAAGTGTGTCGTCTTGTGAATGTGGATGTTAGGCTAATGGGAAATTTTTTGCAGTCATCACGTGGGCTAGTTCTTGTCCAAATTGGGAAAATCTCCACCCGGGTCAGGGGCCTCGGTTAGGCGACTCGCCCCCCTTTTTCCTTTTCGGTAAATGTCCCAAGCTAGGTAGGTAATTTTGACTGGGTTGACTTGATTGTCTAAATAATATAAGGAGCGTGGTCAAGTTCTCCGTATTGTTGACTCTTTCCTGTGGGTCATCAACGTACTTTTCGGCGCTTCCGATAGCGGGCATAGTGAATAAATTTTGCATGTCAACTTCAATATACTTCATTGGCAATGTAAAGAATTGGCTTAATACGACTGACATCGATTGGAAATTTCCACTTGTTTTATCTTTTTGTTTCTCTCTGCCCTGTCGAGAAACTCAACATCATTTCATGTTCCGTAGCTTGTATCCCTGTTCCGCCTCCAAGCCAGGCGCTAGTTTCAACTAATGAAACTACCAGAGCTGTGTCTGGGCACAAATCAAGTTGGAACTCGAGTGCCGCTCTCTAAGTCGTTTTTCCGAGGTACTCCCGGCTGCATATTGAGATTCGAGGACGCGCTTCTAGATTGCGCAGTGCTAGGTCTATCAGATTGTCGAGCGGATGAGATGAAGGATTTTTCCCAGCTCGAAGTCTGCTGGTCAACTGCTTTCCAAAATCTGCGCGTGGCGCCAAGAATAGTTTGCAGGCTGAGAGCGAATATGAAGGTTCCAATAAAGAAGGTTGCAATAAGCCATCCAAAGGTAGTTAATCCAATGCTCTCTGACACAATATGCGTACTAAACATCGCCTGTGAGACTAATTAGCACAGCCATACTACCTGCCAATGGAGTTCCTACAGCGATGAATCCCAAGGGAAGATAGGCTATCGTAATATACGTGAGCATTGCAATATTCTCGTTCTGTTCAACACCCAATACCGATGTAATCTGTCAATCTCAGTATAGGCCCCGCTAAATTTGTGATATACTTACGCCTTCCCGCAAACGCGAACTTTGGTCGATCAGTTGTAATATGGATGTATGAGAGTCTTTCAGTCGAGTATATCGCTTGTCAAAATCTTCCAGAACATTTTCTTTATACCGTTTCAATGCCTTTGGCCGGAGGTAATCTTCCTGCTCTGGTGTCAGATAATGCATCGGTCTTAGATGAGAATTCCAACCTTGTCGAGTTCCTGTATCAAATTTGATCGAGCTTCTTTGATTTCTGTCAATGCACTCACAAGCTTATCATCAAATATTCGAAGCGCTTCCATAGACCAAAGCATAGTTTTGAGTCTACGAAGAGCTAGTTGAGACTTTTGCCATTCTATACCTTTCAACAAGGCTTTTTGCTAGCCTAGAATGAGCATAGATTTTCAAAGGGCCAAATTGTTGAAACTTACATCCATGTCCATGACTGTATCTAGTGTATGCAAAAAATGTTCGTTCTTGCGGGCAAGACTTTCACATATGTGCCCAAGAAACATGATGAAAACCAGGGACCGTCCAGAGTACCGCTGGTGATTAAACATTTCGAGGATATCCGTCGAGTCTTGAGTACACAGTGCCATAGCTGACTCCTCTAAGGTGGAAGAAATGATCGAGCATGTCCAACTAAACCCCTTTTCATCGCCAGTTATTACTAACGTTGATGCAGTCTCTCCAATGTCCAGATTGCTTGATTCGCTTTCCTTGGCTGGCCAGAACCAGAGCATCTTTCGGAAAACACTCTTGCGGACACCAGCTACGCCCACCGGAGGGAACCATGCCTTTTCACCTCTTACCTCGTCAAATACTTTGGGGATATACTCATCATTATATTCCAAGTTGTAGTGGAGGAGCGTGATGCTGGTGATCCAGACATCTGTTGATCCGCTAGAAGTGTGACCGTTGAAAAATCTAGATACTGTGCCAAGATGGTCGTCGAAGGCATCTAATGCGTCTGTGTGCCACATATAGATGAATGCTTGGATGACAATTGGTGTATATCTCTGGACGAACCTTGGAACTCGTTAGCATGAAAACTGCATTGAAATGGGTCAACTGAACACTTACAAGATCCGAAACTGAGTGCCAAGATCGACAAACTATATTGAAGGGTTAGAACGATCCTCTTTCCCTCATTGGAAATTTACTTACGCTGTCATTTAAACGGGAGAATAGACTTGATTGGTGCCACGAGAGCGCTTCCTTTCGCGAATTTGTGTCCTGTAATTTTCTCCTCGAAGCTTGTGAAAGTTTGCTGAATTTCGGGTGTCGATCGGCGACACCGTTCAGGAATCCCCCGTTTAGAAAGAAGAACCACAGCTTGCGAAAATCTCGATGTTTGTCTTGTTCTACATCCCTATTTGGCCTTACCTCATTGGGTAAATGGTCAAGTTCATTGGACAAAAGACTGGAAAGTTCCGGCCCAAAACGATGTGGGTACCGATGCCAATGTATGGTCCTCAGAAACCCATTTCTACCAGGCCCATTAATGTAGCTAGGTTTCCAGATTTCGTAACAGCCCACGTAAATTAGTTCCTCGGCCTTAATCTTTTGTGCTGCAGTATCTAAAGTCCAATCAGGCTCCGGCAATGACAGATTGTTGTTCTTTCTCGCCATATACTTCTCAATATTAGACCGAATCTTGACGTTCTTGAGCTGTTTTGATCGGAATAAGTCCGGGGTGTCTTCAAGAGACTGTACAAACGTGTCGGTAAAAGTTACTCTCTGTGGCTTTCTGTCCATCCAATTGAACTCTTCCTCCTCTTCAATCTTTTCTTTAGACGCTTGGACAAGGCCATCCTTGAGTCTTTTGATCAAGTCTGACAAGTCAACTATGTCATCATCCTTTCTCTTGGCAGTCGGCTTCCTCGAGATCGTGCCTGGACTAGGAGCAATTTTATTCAGTGTGGCTCTCTTTCCGTTCAACTCCGCTCCATTTCCAAGCTTCTGTTCTTGTTTACCATTCTGAAGTGAAACAGAGGCCTCGCCATCATGGTTCTGTAGCCTCCAGTCCAGGAGGGTTGTGGCAAAGATGGAAGTGGGCAGCAGATCCCACCATTGCGAGAACGCCCTTCTGTCACTGCCATCCCAAGTTCCCGCAAATGTATAGTCAGCCAAGATGAACTCTCGACATTCTTCCAGTGCAGTATCAAATCTATCCTCGCTGATATCAACTTGGGGTCGAAGCGGGCTGTGGTGGTTCAAGGATATGAGCTCCCAGGGTGGCGAAATATACTGGGTTGTATGGTTAGCTTGTTTTGGGTCTTTTCTTCCTGGGTTCAATGTCGTCGTGTAGTCCCTATTCCGAATAAATTCTTTTGCGTATGAAAGAACTTTATTTGGTTGGCCATCGTTGTCCAAAGGACCCGAGAAAAGCTCTTCCCCCAGCAGAGCGAGATTTGCAATGAGGGGATCCTCTAGTGCTCCATGCCATCGATCCTTCCCACTGGGTTTGAGGCTCCGCGTAGCCTTTGCTTTCCATGTCCTTTCCCGATTCACAGGGTGATTTGGAGATGCGCGATCCCCAATATCACCATCGGACTCCTTGTATTTGCGAAGAAAGTAGCTGCAATGATACCATCGAAGAAGTGAAGTTTTAGGGTCGTCTTGAGACTCAGGTAGTTGCGTCTTATCTAGGACTTCCATTCGAGTGCGTAGAAGCGTTTCAATTTCGGAACCTTCCAATGCCTCAGGACAATTTTGAAGGACATACCAAAGTATTATCGTATGATAAAAATACCCATCTGTTGAAAAATAAATTCCTCCAGGTGTTCCAGGTATATGACAGAAGTCCAAGTACTCTTTATGGTCATCTGGGTGAGGGAGAGAGATGGAGGCCAAAACCTCTTGAAACTTCACAGAGGTGTAGTTTAACAGCCATTTGCATCCTAGGTTTATATAGTTTAAGAGCATTCCTGTATAAAGGGTGCCCATTTCGCGAATAGGCTGCAAGTATTGATCGTCTTTCTCCGGCAGCTGTGATGCATTCGCTCGGAAGAATTTGAATGCCTTAATAAGCAACCGCATTTGCCAGCTGATAAAGTCAAAGCTGATCTTGTTGCACGTAGAATCAATAGACTTACAAGGTGCTTTCAAGATCGACCCATTGAGAAGATACGATATTCTTGATAAGTGCAACCCCTGCATGGGTGGTCATGTTATTGGCTGGTGTTGGTCCCTCCGTTGAAATTTCAGGGGCAGACGGTTTTTCCGACTTGGTTTTTGGCTCCGAGGTGGGCCCTTGCGGGCGTTCATCGAGGGTTGGTGATGCCGGAGCCCCCATACTATCGTCTGCCCCAGGGCCATTTGATGTGAGCTTTGGTTCATCTTTCGCAATTGATGCTATCATTGGAAGAGAAGACACACACAGTATCTGCTCGATACTTCTTCCGACTGTATTCATTTCAAAGTCCTTACTTCTGTTGTTGACGTCGCGGGGTAAAATATGGTTCCAAAGTCTGTAGGCGGCGTTTTTCGAGCTATCAGAGACTCCCATATAATCCTGAGCGATGGAAGATTTTATCAAGTCTGGCAGGCCATTCTTGACGATCTCACCATGAACCTCGTCACTGGGACTGTTGAACAAAGATATGGCAGCAATTATGACCTTAGGAGTATCCTCTATCAACTCAATCTCATGTGTTGCAGTCATATCGACGGTCCCCGATTTCCGTGGCAGATTCCCCGGTGTTAATTCCACCCGCTGGCGATCGATCCACAAACGCATAGCCAGGGAATTGATGTGCCTAGAGTGTCTGAAGGATAGCGTTTTTGTCTCTTCCGAATAATACTTCGTGTATTCCCCGGATTCATCTGACAGCCGGAAGTCATCCGTTATCCTCGGGCGCTTCATAATCATTCTACCTCCTAAACTCAATTTCAGCCTTTGCTTTTCAAGCTCTGGTGGCTCCGCCGGCGCGGAGTCCTGGGGCTGTTTAAACCGCTCCCCTGGTACAATTCGAATGACTTGATAAAGCGTGCCATCTTTCACGAAAGAGCAAGTAGTATAAGTTCCATCCATATAGCCCTCACATTCTAACGAGAACTGGGCGCAAGGCCAGCGAAGATTTATGAACCCAGTTTCGTCCGGACCTTGGAGCTGAAGTTTGTCTTCGCTGTCAATTTCTGGCTTCAGGCCCCAGGTTCCCTGGGCATTACGCCGCTGTGCTCGTGCAAGCATCGAACTGGCATCGTTGGGGAAGTCTCCACGAATATAGACAAGGCCACGATTCAGGTCAGGGGCTGTCATCTGGAGCAGTTCGTGATACGCTGTCAATGACCCGGTATATCCATCTTGTCCGAAATCGAGGCTTTTAGAAGGAGCACCCGAATCATCTGGCATCATATCCATGAAGCAATCGTCCCATGGAATATCATCAAGCCATTCGAAATCTTTCTTGGGACTGGTTGCACGTCAGCAGTGTACATATGGAACCAAATCAAATGGAATGTGTCGACATACTCGACATCGTCTCCGAGTATATTTGCAGACATGATGCCGCGATATCAAAATCCTTTTTAGAGGATGAAGCAGGAATCGCTCAGACGTTGGGGAGCCATGAAATATTCTCCCAGCCTCATCACACCCCTTCGCATGCAACCTACCCATTATGGACATGGGCTGGCAATCTGTTGCATCATTGGCCCTGGTATTCCGGGTAAATGCAACGTCAGCCCGAGAGAAAATTTTGCGGCTCTGCCAAAATCCAAGTAAAGAGGATCTCAGAAAGATAAATACCTTGCTCCTCGGGAATCCCGTTCCGGTAATACTACGCTGATTCGTGAGACTATCTCATCGTGAATCCCGGGGAATGAACAGAAAATATTAACGGTAGAAAGTGGGATTGCTGCAACAAGGGGTTAGCCTAAGGCTGGAGTTTATCGGAAGCTTACTCGTTAAGCCCTGGAACGGGCCGGGGTGAGCTTCAGGGGTGGGCATCCAGTAAGAACACCGTATAGTGGGGCAGCTACTGAAGGGGCCCCTTAAAAACCGTAGAGCTTTCTGGCTTCACAAGTAAGATCGATTTATACGAAGTCAATAGAGTGTAACAAGTCAAGAACCAGGCTTTCAAATTCCATGCACAACCAATTAGTGCTACACATAAACTCCCAGGGCGCATTTCGTAGCTATTATTCATTATGATCCTTCACCATACCTGACGCCTGCGCTACTAAATCCATAACAGTTTCCCTAAAGCTCCGATATTTAAGCCCTAACTCTCTCGTGACTGTCTCCCCGTCCAAGCCATAACTCTCATCAACGCTCTGCGCCACCTCCGAAACCCTCCCCTTTGCCCACACAAACTCGTCAATCATGATTCCTGCTGCCACCGCATACGAAAAGTGCTCGGGACTCGCAGGTGTAAACCTTTTATTCCCCGCCTCGGATCGCAACAGAGCCTCAACGTGTGCAGTAGCTAGATCCCTAACGTCAATCCAGAACGGGACTCTTGTCACAGGAAGCGCTTTATCTCCTGAGGCTATCTTCCATAGCATAGCGTTCGACTCGTTCAACTCCTCTACCTTGCTGACGGGGTGAACGACGGGTCCAAACGTCATTGGCGGACAGAGAGTCACGATGTCGAAGCTCGGCTTCTTCTCCTTGACGTACTTCCATACTTCTAGTTCGGCAAACTTTTTGGAGCCGCGGTATGCGATCACGGCAGAGCTGAGGGGCGAGACTGCTTCGTCGTAAGTAAGGGGGTTCCAGTCCGCTGAAGTGTAGGTGAAGAACGGTGGTGCTGTTCTGTTGACGTCCAGCACGGAAGCAAAAGAGGAGGTCACGACGACGCGTTTTATGCGGCTGCTGGGGCTGGAGGCGGCGGAGAGGATGGAGCGTACGCCGTTGATGGCGGGGATTATAAGCTCCTTTTCATTGTCTTTTGTGTCGTATGTAAACGGCTATGAAGTTGGACCTCGTCAGTTTTAACCCTTTCGAAATATTCTTGGGAGAAACTTCATATTTTGCAGGTATTTAAATGAAAAGAAGCCGTACGCTGGCAACGTGGATCACTGCATCTACGTCCTTGACAGCGTCGTCGAAAACTCCTGTTTGCTCGAAATCTTGGATCTGGATGAAATCTAATTTCGCAGCGTACTCTGGACGGGCAGAGAGCATGGCTTGGGCCTTTTGATTTGAGCGCGTTGCCCCCCGGACTTTGAGCCCGCGGGAGAGCAGCACGTCAACGATGTGTGCACCAATAAAGCCGGTAGCGCCAGTTACAAGGACGTAGCTATTGTATATGAGTTTACAGGTGGTACATTTGAGAGAGAAACTACGTACGAAATATCCATTTCCAGTTGTTGTGCGACTGCAGAAAAAGGTACTGCGGGTTCCACCAACTTGTATCTCGCGAGTAAAGTTGGCTTTTTGGGGTTATCAATAGACTCAACATACAGTTAACACAAGTATGACAACTGCTTGTACTGTCTAGTTGATTTGAAGGCTACGAAGCCTTGGGATTATGCCAGGGTGATAATTGTCTCATCTCATTGCTTGAATTGGACATATCTCGTGTTGCGGGCCAAAGTCCGCCTATACCCGCCACGCACCGACCCCCACCCTTGCCAACCTCCTCTCTGTCCACCTTTCCACGCGAGGATGAGAGCTTTTATTCCACCAACCCATTTTAAGTGGTAACTACTTCGTTGCCGCCTTTCCCCGCGGCGAACTGCAAGGAGATGAGCCCATGGTCCCGGTGTCTTGGTTCTCGCATATTACTCCGCATTCGAACCCCGTGGGCTACAGGTGGATCTCCTGTACCCCAGACTCCCCAGTATTCGATTCTGCACCATGACCAACCTTTATTTCCACCGTGCGCAGCGGTAGCACTGCAATGACCCGCTCTTGCTTCCGGTGAAGTGCATCCACTGAAATTTCTATATCTTTATCTTCTCTTCTTCTGTTCTGGAGATATCACTGGAGTCCTCCAGCAGAACCGTTAAACCTTCACATTGTCTTGGCAACGAGTGCTTCTCCGAAACAGGAACAATGGCATTCTTCATCAGTGGCTTAAGTGGTAACTGGCTTGTTTTCTTCATCACCCTAGCTAATGCCGGTATTGTTTCCTCTCTTCCAGCTGGTGTTGAACTACATATCTAACAACGCTCAAGCGTCAATGTCGTGGTTTGGGTACGATCAGGTACTACCTACTTCGCATGCTGACTGACGTCGTAATACTGACTCGGGTTACTAGGGTGTCTTCTCTGGCGTTTTGATATCCAAAGACTTCAAGCATTGGTTTCCAGAAACGAACAAAGCAAATATATCGGGGATCACATCAAGTTGTTTCTCGGTAGGTGAACAGTACTTTGGAGTCATTCAGCACTGGTGCATGTTCTAGCTTGGGGCGTTCTTTGGAGCCATCACGGCTTTTACACTGGGTGATAAGCTGGGAAGAAAATGGACAATCACAATGGGCTTGATCGCAAATACGGTCGGGGCAGTGCTGCAAATTTCTGCGTTTCACCTTCCGCAAATGATCCTGGGCCGCATAATCAATGGATTTGGAATGGGTGAGTAGGCCTAATGCATGAGATTTCCTATCATAGCTGATTCAGAATAACTAGGATTAACATCCTCGACTTGTCCAGTCTACCAGGCAGAGTGCTCCAAACCTCGGGTTCGTGGGAAGCTTGTCGTGGTGGGAAGTTTGTGCAACACCGCTGCCTTCTGCCTGGCTAACTGGATGAACTACGGTCTTTACTTCACTAGTGGACCTCTGCAATGGAGGTTCCCGTTGGCATTCCAGCTGATATTTCCCTTGCTGGTAATATCGGTGCTTCCATTCCTACCCGAGTCTCCGCGGTGGCTTCCGCTCCAAGATCGGGGCGATGAAGCCCTCGCCGTCATCTCGAGGTTGAATGGAAAGAACGTCGATATTCATGATCCCGATGTCATAGCCGAATACCTGTCTATCAAAACTACGATATACCAGGAACGCAAGGATCAAACTCCTGTCATGGATGTTCTGTTGTTCCGAGACAAGACCCAAAACTTTCGACGGCTTCTGTTGTCCTGTGGAACACAATTTATGCAGCAATTTAGTGGGGTTAATGCACTAGGTACGAGCTAATCCTGGCCTTTGAGCTCGAAATGCCATGCTGAAATGTCTGCAAGGTTACTACTTGCCAACTTTACTGCAGCAAAGTGTCGGGTTCGATCAACAAATGAGCAGACTTTTGACGGCTTGCAACGGCACATCTTACTTGGGTTCAGCATTCTGCTGTCTCCTTCTCATCGACCTTGTTGGAAGACGAAAGAAAGCCAGACGACATTTCATGCTCTGGGAATGTTTAATGCTAACCATCTCAAGGCTGATGTTATATGGGTCTGTTACCATGGGATCATGCTATCTCATTGCGGCTCTATGTCTACAAGCAGGCGAAAACGACGCTGCCAAAAGTAAAACAGTAAGTACAGCTGCACCAGAATCAATCTTGCTCCCAAGGGCTGACATTGTCGTGAAGATGGGAGCTGTCACAACGTCTATGTTCTTTCTGTACTATTTCTTCTACGGAACGAGTTACGCGAAAGTAAGCTGCTACCCCTAAAATCAAGCAATACAGCATTAACCACCTCAGTTACCGTGGGTTTACAACTCCGAGATCAACTCGCTTGGATGGCGAACACGCGGCGCCGCTGCAGCGACCGCGACAAACTGGATGGGTGGGTTCATTGTGACGCAGTTTACAAAAATTGATGTTGACACACTTCACTGGAGATTTTATTTGAGTAAGTCATCGCCTCTGCAACTCAGGAAGCAGGCCTTAACATTCAAACAGTTTTTGCCATCATCTGCTGGTCGTATTTCCCAATCGTCTTTTGCCTCTATCCCGAAACATCGCGCCGCACTCTTGAAGATATGGACGAGATCTTTATACACAATTCAGGCGTCTTTGTATTTGGAGATAAATCGCTAACGCATAGAGGACGCCCACAGCTTTTCATTAATGCTGAGGCCAGAAGAGTCGAGGATGGAGCAGCTTCGAAAGATGGAGAGAATGTCTTGAACAGCAAGGCACCCCAATTAACCAGCCATGTCGAACGCATTGCCTAGGAAGGTCAGGTAAACACAATCCTAGGACTAGTCGCAAAATAGTAGGCGATTCGACGGGAGGAGTATTGGCCGTTGGCCGTGCCTAGTAGCTTAAGTTTAAATAATTGTTAGGACAATCAATTCATATTGTCTGAAATGTATGTATTTTACAATGCTTCCTCGGCCACGGCGGCACCATTATACTGGCTCGGAATACTTCGAGGAATTTGAGCAGCCGCCTCGATGTACATAGATCAGAGTATAAAAGAATTGGCTGTTCTAAAGACGTATCATAAAACAATCCAACAGTCAGTTTGCGGAACTTGTTCGCAGTTTTGAAGTAGCTGTTGGGGCCTAGGGCTTAAACCGGCTAGCGACTGCTTGGCCATTGACGGCTTGCCGAGATCCACAAAATAGGGACGACACTTCACTTCTGCATCCTTCACACTCTGATACCCCACGGGTAGCACAAACCTCTCAGATCTTGGAGCAGTGTGCAATATATACCCCTTTTCTATCCTATTTCCGAGGATGTGATAGCCTTCAACAGGAAATCGAGCCCTGGATCGCAACTTCAGATCCCCACCTTGTCTCTTTGACTTTACGTGTCTCGGCCCTCCTCTCCGGGATCTCTACAACTGAACGAGATACCAAAGAAATTTCAATTTCGTGTGATGAGCTTCCGCCGCAGGCGAGTCGGCCTTGCCTGCACCTTCTGCCGTCAAAGGCGAGTCAACCCCTGATCCGCGCTTGCATGTTGCTCACGCTTATCAGGAAACGACGATGTGACGCCCGAAAGCCGGCTTGTGCAAATTGTATTGAGGCTGAAGCAGATTGCCGTTACGATGATCTTCCTTCTCAGAGGTAAAAACATAGCTTTTTTACGTGTTAAGCACACTCTTTAATTTACTTTCATCAGAATCGAGGCGTCAGGAAGCCGAGAGATCATCAATCGCCTCCAGGATATAGAATCTATTCTCGAACGTCAAAATCAAAACATGGCTGCCCTTTCTGCTGAAATTCAACTTCGCCCCTCTCGCTCGGAGATCGCAGGTGGAATGGTAGGATGCTCACCCCTCGGCTACTCATCTCTGCCGGAACCAAGCTTGACATCGCCCCTACCGATGCAATCAAATGAAATGGATATGAGTCAAAGATCGGGCTATCAAATTAGCATCGGGACACGATCAGAAGTTATAGATATGCCACCACTTACGATCCCCATTCAACACAACACCTCTTCAAGCTACCTGCTTTCCCTCACCGAAATGAAGGCTCTCATTGGAGATTATCCCACCGATCTCTTCTTGCTCTTGGAGACAAGGAACCAATTGCCACCAGAGCTGGCTTTCAACGGATGGCTTGCCCCTGTATCAGATATTCACATCGACAAAAACATCACCGATTATCTAGTTTCGGCTTTCTTCTCGGGGCCATTTCTCTGCCACCCAATTCTTGACAGGGATGCGTTTCAAAGAATCTACAATCGCTTTCTGGATGTCGGGATGGACTCGAGTGTAGAATCCGCTCTCTGTTTGGTTGTGCTTGCTTTAGGGTCTGTTAGCCTCCAAACTATGGGTTTGCAAAACCCCACGATGCCTGCTGGAATGGAATACATGCAAGCGGCGATGCCAACCTTGCTATCATTGTCATCTTGGTCAGTATCTTGGAATATCCTACTACCTCAGGCACTGGTATTAGCCAGTGTCTATTTTGCATATATTGTCCGACCATTACAAAGTTGGCGACTGGTGTACTCTGCTTCGACAATTCTCAAATTCAAACTTTCACGGTGAGACTCTAGCCCCTACTCTCCAGATTTCCAAACTATAACTCATTTGTCAGACTTCATACGAAGCAAGATGAGCCTGGATCTGTCGAGAATCTTTTAAGAGTCTTCTGGTCTTGCTTTATGATTGAGTGCGATCGACTCGCGGAACTGGAACTTCCACAAAGCGAGTTGCAACAACTGACGGATGAGACCAGTCTGCCAGTCTGCAGCAACTTGGATCCTATGGAATCGACCTGCTACCTTGCTGAGATTTCAATTCGACGATTACTAAACCATATTCATAACTCTTTATACCCCAGGAAACGAACCGCTTTGACGCTTTCTTCGACAAGCCTCACAGCGTCGGACGATTTATCTGGGAGGGAGATATCTTCCGCGACGTCCGTTTGCGATGAGCTTCACAGACAGCTCGACTTATGGTACGAGTCAATTCCCGAGCAATTCAGGCCAGCGCTTGGAGCAGAGCCAACATCGAATGAGCGAGAAAGCGTGCTACGAATACGATATTATGCTACCAAACATATCATATACCGACCCTTTGTTCTCTATCTCATTCGCAATGGAAGTGGCGCGGTGACCGCTCCTGTTCTCGAGAAAGCCACTCGTTGTATTGAGAGTTGCCGCATGTATTTACATAATGCCACAAAATCCCTGCAGAATTCGAGTCAATATACTTGGACATTTTCATTGTCGTGAGTCCATCACTGCCCCTTCATCTTGATTTTCTAACGCCTGTACACAGCTCTCTGGGAGCAATTGTCGTTCTCACCCTCTCCTCCCTGTGCCCCAGCCTGAAACACCTGGTTTCCGATATTGGAGAACTACAAACACTGGTCATCGAAAGCATTAAGCCATGGGCATATCCGGACTCAAGTCTAGATACTATTATTTCTATCATACAAGACATGCAACGAAAACAGAGTATTCTAGCATGCACATAGAAGTTTCTCGGAAACTTTGGACTGGTTTCAAATGCTCAAGGTATTCACTGTGAGAAACTATTCACAATCCGCGCCGAGAGAGACTTGATCCATTAAATGGGGAGGTAGCATGCCTACATCTGCAAAGCTGCCACAATGTCCACACTTCTGCAGCTCTCGCTAACACCAGGCTCTATAACTCTCCCCCAGTTGGTGCATTCATGATCTCCCTCCCAATCTCACTTCTCCAGAATGATCCATCTGGGTAGGTGTATTTATTGAGCGCCTCATCAGTGTATCCGGTCGAGTACCCGGGATCCAAGGGAGTCACATAATGTGCATCAACAATCTTGGATGGGTGACGGAGGTTTTCACGGTGGCTGTCAGCATTTTCAAGCATCGACTTCCGACCACTGATTGCAATGTAATCAATTGTGCTCAGGTGGGACGTCAACTCTGTGAGCCCCATGGCTCCGTTGTGTGGAACGCAAGGAACCGAATACTTCAACGCCATGAGCATCACCGCCTAGAGAATGGACTGTTAGCCAGCTAAGCTCAATACTGAGTACATCTCCCAAGTTATGTTTACCAGGCATTCATTGACACTTCCCAGACGCACGGCGCCGATCTGGCAAACGTCCGTTGCTTCCGCTTGCAGCAGCTGCTTGAATGTAACCCGATTTTGGGCTGCTTCGCCAGTTGCGACACCAACACCATACGGCTTCAGTGCTTTGCGAATTGTTGCATGACCAAGGACATCGTCGGGATTGGTTGGCTCTGGAGAACTATCAGCATTCAAAGCTAGGTATGACTCGGGATTTCCAGACCTTCAAGAAGACTGGCTTGAATTCCACCAGATGTTTCATATATTCGATCGCTTCCGGCACACTCCATACCTACTCTTCTAGTCAGGATCGACTTTGTGACAGTTTTTTTGATTGGCCTGCCTACCTGGTTTGCATCTATCATGATTTGATATCCATTTTCATAGCCGAGAACATCTCTCACAGCACGCAGCCTAGCTCTATCTATTTCAATATTCGTCCCGACTTTGAATTTGAACGTTGTGTATCCCTGGTTGATCGTCTCCTGCAGGAATTCTTTCATACGGTCGCCTGTGAATGCCATCCATCCAGGAGAAGTCGTGTAAGCAGGGACCGCCCTGTTTACTAACGCCTCTTCTAGCCTGCCCTGCTTTCCTTTCTGTGTCCTATGCAGCATCCCCACAGCCTCATCTGGCTTAATGACGTCCGTGATATACCGAAAATCAATGCATCTAATGATCTCTTCAGGTGCCATCTCACATACAATTTGCCATACTGGCTTCTGCAGAACTTTGCCCCAGAGATCCCAAACTGCGTTGAGGACTCCAGCGACAGCGAGATGAGTGACGGACTTCTCGGGCCCAATCCAGCGGTATTGTGAGTCGGAAACCATGTACCGCCAAGTTTTCCCCATATTCCGCGTTAGTTCGTTAAGGGTCTTACCTACCACCCTTTTGGCAAATATTTCCAGGGCCATACAGATCAGCTCGCTGCCACGTCCATTACTGAATGCCTAGATTCATGTTACAATTTGAGAGATAGGCAGAAACGGGGTACTCACAATGCCTTCGCCAACTAGACCCGGGTGGTTTGTTTGTAGACGGATGTATGGGTGGGAACCATTTGTCCCCACGTGCATGGCATCAGATCCCACGCCATCAAGACTGGTGGGGAAACGAAGGTCTGTGACCGTGAAGTCCAGTACCTCAACATTGGAGACTTGTATCGGAGTTTGAGAGCCATTGTTGCAACTAAACAGAAAATTCTGGATGAAGGTCGAGTTGAAATCAGCAAGAGTCGAAGTTCTATCAATAGATGATGTACTGGAGCATAGAAACATCCCTTTCAGGCATCAACTGAGACAAAATCGGTGGGGTGGCTGGCTCCCCTCGGAACTTCGGGTAACTCTATAAGCAGGTTGTGAAGATCTGACAAGATAAAGTGTTAATCAGAGTCCGATATTTTCATCGAGGCTCCTCCTGTGGGATATCTCCAGTGGGGAAAGGCGGAGATGGTACCCAATTGGCCAGTGTGGGTCCACTATGAATCTGCGGGCAGCTCTCCCACCTTTCCCCGCCGCCACTCAACGAACCACGAGATCATCCAATTCCAAGCCCAGCTGGTATGAGTGGTTATTCGTATGGTGGAGCATACATTGGCTTGCACTATTCGAAGCAGTTTTGTGCACACTGGCTGGCAAGCCGGCAGCTCACTAGGCACATAATTGTGGCATGTGTTTCCTTGTATCAACGGGCTCGGAATGTTTCTAAGGGGTGTCAAAAGCACACCATCTTCCACTATTCTTTATTTTTTACCAAACGCGGGGTCTAAATAACGGAACTATCATTTTTCAAAATCCTCAAGTGTTTGTTTCTGCTTCTTGTTGATTTCAGGTTTGCCTTCTGTTCCCTATATCGTACCGTTTTTTCATTTATATTTCAATTTAGTAACTCTTCTCACAGCTAGGGACGTCTCACATCCGCCTAGAAAGAGCTTGAGCAGAATGATCACCGCCGAAACCTCGCCGTCAGCACAGAAGCTACTTCCGCCGGGCATTTATGCTCCGACCCAAGTCTTTTTCTCGAAGGAAACCGAAGACCTGGATCTGGTAACCATCGCTCAGCACGCTATACGTCTTGCAAGGAACGGTGTGGTGGGAATTGTGACCAATGGATCGAATGGGGAGGCAGTCTACCTATCATCGGACGAGCGAGTTCAAGTCACACTCCACACCCGGCGTGCTCTCGACGAAGCAGGGTTTGAACATATACCGATAATCGTCGGGGCATCAGATCAGTCTGTGAAAGGAACACTGAAATTCTGCGCAGATGCAAAAGAGGCAGGGGGTGATGCTGTTCTTCTTCTCACGCCAAGTTTTTTCAAGTGGGCGATGGATTCCACTGCCATAGAGGGATATTTCACCCAGGTCGCTGATGCCAGTCCTCTACCTGTTATTATCTACAATTATCCTGGTGCTATTGCAGGTATCGATCTCGATTCGGATTTTATCATAAGATTAGCACAGCACCCCAATATCATTGGAACAAAGTTCGCCTGCGGCAACATGGGGAAGCTGGCACGAGTCGCTAGTGCCACCCGGTCTCTTTCGGAAGTCTATCCAGCTGGCCGTTCAAACTATATGGCCTTTGCGGGCATTGCTGATTTTATCACTCCCTCTCTCACAGTCGGGGGTTCAGGTGCCATCGTTGGAGCTGCAAACGTATTCCCTAGAGCTTGTGTCAATGTATACAAACTCTTTCTCGCAGGCAAACATGAGGAAGCGATGGCCGCGCAAGCTCAACTCGCGTTGGCGGACTGGTCTCTGACGAAACGGGCGATTCCCGGTTTCAAAGCTATTTTGCAGCATTATCATGGGTATGGAGGGTATCCGCGTCAGCCTATGAACAAGTTGACTTCAGACGCAACCGAGGAGTTCATTGAGGAGATTGAATGGATGATGGATCTAGAAAATAGACTGAAGGATAACGCATGAAAATGTTATCTGTTAAATAGCTATCGAACTGAAGTACATCTTATTAGATTGTTGGTTTGTCTCTTTTCGTCGGAGAAATACTTTATATTGTATTCTACTGCTCCAGTACCTAAGAATCTATATCATTGGACACAGCAGGGAGCAAACCCCATGGCAAAAGACGGATTGCTTTGCAACGTTAGTTGAAACAAGAATAACCCCTGCTTAAAGGTAATCATTTCTGAATGCATGTCTTATACCTGCGACTACGAAATTAGAAGTCACGGGGACAAAACGAGCTCTGAGATGAAAGGGAAAAATTTTGGGGATCTAGAGACATTTTCAGGGTCGTCAAATTCGCTTATTATTATATTCCCACCCTGCAATCAAATAGGAATTCGCTGTGTTGCATTCTTCAAATTTGAGACTAGGCTGGGATTAGCCAGTATTGGTAGATTCATAATATCAGCAGAAGAGGAAGACTCAATATATATGCATGATGTCCACTAGGAATATGTCGGCAAGCTTTCGTTGCCATTGAGGATCGAGGCCATTTAAAACATAATTTTAGAGCCTAGATCATTGCAGGATATCTGTTTTAATTCGTATATTTTTCACTTTCTAATATATTTTAGAATAATATTAAAACATAGAAATTATATTTAAAAAGGAATTTAATCTAATAGAAGTATTCTGATTATTCATAACTAAGAGAATAATACTCTTTTTACTACTACAATTAAGAGCAGCTTCTTATTTATTTCTTTTAATTTTAAGAGAATTAAACTCTTCTTGGCCTAGATTTTAAGAGAATTTTATGGTGGATTCGATAATGGACAACATACTAATGAATGGATTTTGAGAGAAATTGACCGTCTAGCCAATATGATAAAACATCAGGCGGCTGAACTGTCCGTTGGGGATTTGGGACTGTTTGCCATTTACGCGGCGTTTCGTGATTTGATGGATCAAGAATCGATTACCCCGCAGATTTTCCTCGCTTCACACTCGGCTGAAAGCGATCATACCAGAAAATCTACGTCTCTGAGTCTATCTACTTTAGCTCCACGGGAAAATACCCAAGAAAGTAAGCAAGACAAGCTGCGTTTGTGCCCAGAATAGTTCGATTTACTACTAAGATGAAGTACTAACTACAATTGGCGGTAATTATGAACAACCGGCTTGGTACTAGATTAGATCGACACGGCTATATACCTTGGGGGCCCTGTGGACGCAGAATAGATGTATGAGCAAATACTTGGCCGGGGAACGAACAAGCCGTGATTCATTGCTCCATGAAAGTGGTAAGTGTTAGGTTAAGGATTCATTCCGTATTAAACCACGAAAATGCCCGATGTACCATCTTCCAATGCGAGAAATTCGGTGTCGTGCAGAATGGAGCCGTATGTATTATTTGACATTTCTGGGGGTCTCATTGAGGTGTTTACCTGAAACTCGTATATCCTTCTCTCATAAAGAACGTCCAGGGATCGACTCCTGAAAGCAGGTCTCGCTTAGGTTACTGCGGGGAAGCGGGGAAGCGGAGAGATCTTATTGTACAGATCCGATCAATAATTAGCTCCTAGATATGGTTTCAGTCGGCAGTTGGGTAGGGTTACCTCTGCAGGCCCTCGTGATTTTCGAAAGTCATAGATCATCATATGTTCACATCTGATTCGGAAAGCCAAGGGATTCTACAGATATGCAGACATAACACAACGACCGGTACTGTCTACCGACTCTCAAACTGGATTATATTCCTCGGTAGACAGGCATGAGTGGTGGAATTAATGCTAGTAGTAGCACCGCTTACATTGGGGCAAGACTGAAATAAATAAATGTAGGCCTGAAGAAACGAAGTTATTAATCTATGTCAGGAGGATCAAGACCATAATGACGGCGGCTAAGTTGCTCGACACGTATAAATACCACGGACGAGCATTTTGTATAAAGCTAAAGTACTACTTTCAAAGGCCATTATCACCGAATTTTCGCTCCGCACTCATTTTTGCTTGGAATTTTAAACAAGATGTTGATCCGTCTACTTTCCGCGGGAGCAGTCTTACTCCTGCTTTCTATAATCGACAAGGTTGTGGCAAACTCTGCTGGTTGCGGAAAGACTCCCACCCTTATGAGTGGTACAAAGACTATGACCGTGACCGGACAGCAACGCCAATATATCCTCAGAATTCCTGATAATTATGACAAGTCCAAGCCTTATATGCTCGTCTTTGGCTTCCACTGGTACGGCGGAACCATGACAGACGTGGCTACAGGCCAAACAGTGCAACGAAATGTATGGGACTACTACGGTCTCCGTCGACTTGCCAACGAGTCTACGATTTTTGTTGCCCCTCAGGGTTTAGACAACGGCTGGGGAAATACAAACGGGAACGACGTTACGTTTGTCGATCAGATGATCAAGACAATCGAGTCTGACCTCTGTGTAAATGAGAAGCTGCGCTTCGCTGCAGGATTTAGCTACGGTAAATCTTGTATTCCACAATCCGAGACTTTAACATATATTGATTTTGAGAAGGTGGCTGGATGGCGCATCAACTAGCATGTGTTCGCGCTTCGGTATTTCGAGCCGTTGTCATTTATTCTGGCGGCGGTCCCGCCGGTTTGAGCAGCAACTGTACGGATCCCATTGCTTATATGATGGTTTTTGGCGTTGGTGACCGGATTGATGGTGGCCGTGCTGCAAGAGACCTATACGTCAAAATTAATGGCTGCACGGGACAAAAGGCGACTGAACCGGCAAGTGGGAGCCTGACCCATATCAAGACTGAGTATAAGGGCTGCAAGACTGGCTACCCAGTTACCTGGATTGCTTTCGATGGGGGCCATATTGCCGCACCTCAGGACGGCAAGTCTGGCGATAGCGGTACAAATAGCTTCTCTCCAGGAGAGACTTGGAAATTCTTTACTCAATTTACCTAGCTTATAATGGATGGATGGCTCGTGTGAAAGATTGCTATAATTATAAAAGAGTTGTTAATGCATTCAGTATTCGTTGCGGTCGTTGGGAAAGTAGCTTTATAAATGGTGCTATGGACACTGCTATTGTACTAGAATAAGTATGCCAAGTCTGCTCCCTCCGGAAGTATAAACAACAATTCATAGACTGTGATTTAAGGAGACAATAAGAATAATATTATAGGGCTGCAGCTGCTTATAACAGAATCTCATGACCTGCCTAGGTTTTACTAATTACAAAAGTGATTTATTTTTTAATGGAAAGATGCATTTTATACGGATTTCGTTTTTGAAAATTCCATGCATAATCAATCAGTGCTATAGACTAACTCCCAGAGTGTATTTTCGTGGCTACCATCGACCAACTTAAGGAGTTTGCTGAACAACTTTCGTTCCATTCCCTGGCAACTTCACCCTGAACAACACATAAGGCTTCTGTCTCCTATCAACCCCTCCATGATATGCCGCCCCCAGCCACAACTGATTCTCGGTAAAATACAAGTATCCATCAGTGGCAACACTCATCGTATCCGTCCATGAAAATCGAGGATCTCTCACAAAAACACTCACAACCCCAGTCTCTGGCTGGTAGATCGCAATCGAGTTGTCTTCAATATCTCCACAATAGATATTGTTGTTGGAATCCGTTTCGAGACCATCGCTGAGACCTTTCTGTCCCAAATATTGAACTGCGCCATTGGCTTTCAAATCGGCAAATGACCCGTTGTCTCTGAGGTTACTCGTTGGCACAGAATACAGCTCGCGGCCGCCAGTAGTGCTGAAAAACAATGTTTGTCCATCAGCACTCAATGCAATTCCATCTGCTCCAAAGTTTATATTTCCCAATGGCATGCCATTGCTGCCATTGGTGTAAACCGTTTCGCCCCAAATTGTTGGGACAAATCCTTGAGTCGCGGTGACAGCGGGGATATTTTGGAGACGTCTCCAAGCAGTCTTCGCACCAAGATCCACCACCACAATTGCATTGCGGCCTTCGGGTGACGAATCAGTGATGTAAGCAACTCCTTTTCCAGAAGGAGTCAACGAGGGGTTGAGATCGAACCGGATATCATTCAGATATGAATCTGCTGGAGCTGCCGTGGGGCTGAAGACAATATTCGTGAAGATCGAGTTATTCTTGAGATCAACTCCAATGAGTTTTGGTCCTCCATATGTCGCAGGGACCATTGTACCGTCCGAGGTTGCGGCTCGTCCTGTATCCAGGATCCATAATCGATCCGCGGGGTCAATGACAACCGATTGAACGCCAATGAGATAATTGCGATGATTGGCTCCTGTTGGAGGTGTGGTGGTGTAATTGATGCTTCCGCCTGGAGGCGAGTTGATCTCTGCACTAGGATATGGCGTTTCCGTGTTATTGGAATGAAGTTCTGCCACCGTATATTTTGTGTTCTTTGGATCTAGAGCCGGTGGGTAATTTGAAAACATCCGCCCATTTGCTGAGACAGCGATTCCCGTTGGCCATTCATCATAGTAAAGATGAGCAATTTCGACCGAAGGGCCTGCCTTCCCAGGATCGCTGATGATGTTCGCACTCGCATTTTGAGCCCGAGCAGCCCCGAGTAAAGCGCTCCCAAAAACTGCTACTTTTGCAACGAATATGATGAGATATGAATAATTGAATCACTGGGTCCTCCACGAAGTATTTAACAGCTTTAGATCAAGTCTCGTCAGAGGTCTTGTCACCAACGTCATCGTCGCTGCTTGAACGCATGCGGGAGATCACCACATGCTGGTGTGATTGGACTTCGAATTTGCAACTCTTGGTGCTTGGCATTCGAGTTAGTAAATTGGCAATTGCCATTTATCAAATTCATAATAGCAAAGAGTTCTTTGCTGAGGTCATAGAGGGGAAGCTAGGGAGTTAGTGCATCTAGACTTCCCGAGGAACCCCGCGCCCGCATTGTGCAGTGACGAAACACTTCCGCGTCAAGCTTCTCCCGCGATAGAAAAGAAAGCCAAAAAATAATTTGCAATATGAAGCTTCAGGATTGAAGTGAAGGCATAAGGTGACTGTTCGAAATTGCGACGAACTGTTAGCCTTTGCTTCGTTGGATCATGGGGGCTTAGCTTTGAAGCAACACCAAAGAACTAGGCACCCAACAAAGTTCTTTGCGATGATATTGACATAGATATCGAGTCATCTAGAGTTTGGAATAAACTTCTAAATCTATGATTTTGACCCGGAGCTCTCGGTCATCTTTGATTCGTGCCGAGTTGATCTAGCAGTATCAGCCTCTTTCCCGACCGAAATTTCAAAGTCCGATTCCGCACAGGGATGGAAGTCAAGAAAAGTTCCGAGAGGAAGGAACGACCCCGACCAAAACAATGTTTCAGATGAAATTCGATCATGACCAACGAGGCGCTCGTTTCGCAGCGACGCAGGCATTGTTGCGGCGAAGCTGTCGGCTCCCCCATGCTCGAAGGAATCCTCGGTAGGATTTGCTTGATTCGACAAATAAGACTCCAGCGGCGTTGACACTGTCATTTCGATTATTTTATGTCGCCTGTTAAATTATTTAGCTATATTTATAAAGGTGAGGAGATTCATCCACTTTGAACTTCAAATTCATCTAGATTCTTGCTATACCACACTCGTTTCAATATGCGTTCTTCAATTCTTCTCACCATTTCCCTTCTCTATACCGCCAATCCGGCTCTGGCATCAAGTGTTTGGACTGTAAACTGCGCGCCGCTTACTGTTCAAAGATCCGATCCTCTTCTCAGCGTTGGGGTCGCATCAGGTCATGTCCACGCAATTGCTGGGGGAACGGCCTTCAGTAGGAACATGAGCAGCGTCGATTCAGCAGTAAACGCACAACAAACTACCTGCGACAAGTTCACTGATCATAGCAATTACGTGAGATCTTCCGGCTGAAATGATGCTCCTACGCTGACGATATGCAGTGGTGTCCGCAACTTTATCAGATGAAGGATTCCATGTTCGAGCTCGTCAAGTTCACCGGGGCAGTAAGTTTCCACGAAAGAAACATTGTGCTAAGCTCACTAAATTCCAGAATATGTACTACAAGAACCAAACTTGCGACTATCATGCCAGTGGGGTATGCAGTACACCACGCGAAGCCAGAGCCTTTCCTCCTGGGCTCCGGATGATTGCTGGAGATTCAACTCGAAGGTCGGTAAATGTAACACCGAACAAGGAAAGCATTCTGATTCCGCCAGAACATTCAACAGCAGCGATGAAACACATCAAGCCATTTTGTTCACAAGTGGGAACCAACAGAACGTCTTTGGAATGCCTAAAAGTCTCGGGACCAATTTCCAAGCTGCTGTTCGCTTCCCCTCCTGCTGGGATGGCGTGAACGTAGATAGTGCAAATCACAAGAGCCATGTATGCCATCTGCCGGTCATTCTAGTTGCCCACTGACACTTATCAGGTCGCGTACCCCGATCCATCACTCAATGGAAACACCGAAGGCGGGATGTGCCCAAAGAGCCATCCACTCGCGCTCATATCCATCGGTACCGAGTTCGGGTTTGACATCAATGGAATCACAGATCCCAAATCTCTGGTCTTCGCCAACGGTGACACCACGGGTTTTGGATTCCATGCAGACTTCATTCAAGGCTGGACGAATTCGACAGCTTTGCAGCAATCATTTGCGACTTGCTTTGACAATAATAATTGTCCATGGAGATCATTTGGAACTCCAGACGGATCAGAGCCACATCCGACACCACGAAATCCGGAGACGCCGGCGGTCTTTGAGGAGGAAATTGGGTTGAATGGACCGATCGCTAAGCTTCCGGGAAACAATCCGGTGTTTTCGGGATAGATGGTGAAAGCAGGCGGGCCCATATTCTATTCTCTGTAAATATTGTTCTGGAGATTGTGTCTCCGACAAAGAACCCTTTTTGAATGGGGAGGTTTTGATGGACAGGCGCTAAATTCCTCCCTGTTCAGCCGAGAACGCCGGCAATTTCAGTTTCATATAAACAAACTTTTCTCGGGCCTGCAAACCTAGTTTAATCGTGCCAATCCATCTAATTAAGCTTTAGGATGTTTGAGAATAAATTTCTCCGGGGGGTGTCCTTGACCCCGCGTTCCCATGACCACGGTGGCCAGTACTAAAAGGGCTGATTTTCTTTCACTTTTCTCTGTGCATAATTATTCGAACGTTCATACGCCATCATGATCCAATTATTATCACTCTTGTCTTTAGTTCCATTCGCTGCTGCCCAGAAATGCGCACTTCAATTCGATGGGCGTGTTCCCCAATCAGCGACACCAGCCTCATTTGACACCAGCGCCAGTCCCTACAACCCAGGCTACGTGCTTGGTTCCAGTACACAGCCCTCATAATCATTTCCTTCGAACAATTCTAACACTCCGCAGATCAAAAATGGAGCAGCGTCCTACAATTTCCCTCCGTCAACTCATCACTCGTAAGTCATTCCTCCCCTCTAGATTTGTCTGACCACAACCCTAGTTCGACGCCAACGGCACCAAAGCCGTCGAAGTAACCATCAAGTACCTCACCCTCCCCCTTTCCCCCCAAACCCGCACTAACAACCCCTACAGCGACAAATCCATATTCGCCCCTTCAAGCACCAACATCCAAACCGGCTTCCGGCGCGCCGAACTCCTCCCCGTTTCCGTAACCGGGACGGACGCCTCCACGACAGGTGTAAAAACGATTCATTTCTCGGTTATGAAAGATAGTGCTAGGCCGCTGAATAGTAGTCATGAGTACCAGTTGTTTTTTCTGGAGAGTAATGATTATAGTACGAATCAGGTTGTGTTGAAGTATGGGGCGATTCTTGGGGGAGGGGGCGGGGACAAGGATAGTTTGAAGGTTGTGGGGAATGTTAATGCGAGTCCTGTGCAGACGATTTATGCGGTGCCTTTCAAGGGGGACGTGTGGCATAATTTTGGGATTACGTTGGATTTTAACAAGGGGTGAGTTTTGCTGTTTGTTTGAGGGGTGAGGTGGGATGCTGATTGTGAATGGTGTAGGACTACGCAGGTTTATTATTCGACTGGATCGAATCCGCTGGCTTCGGTGAGCAAGGCTGTGTCGAATAGTGTTAGTGGACAAGGGCAGTATCATTTTGGGATTTTGAAGAAACCGATTGGTGGGGGGTCTGATATTACGAAGAGTGGGTACCAGCCGTCGAATATCAATGAGGGTGTTATCTTTGGTGGGATTTTCGAAGAGGATAGCAGCAAGAGTGGATGCATTAGCTTGAAGCCATGAGTGGCCACTGGACGTCACTGGGTGCAGCCTCTGACCAATTGTAAATAAAATGCGTGGGGCGAGAAGGAAAAGGGGGGTTTGTAAATAGTCGTCTCGTCAAAAGGTTTTACTATTGCTTTCCCAAGCGTCACTTCTCGCCCTCAGATAACTCGCAAATCTTCCCCTGACCCCTCGGCTTCACCCTCTCCGCTGCATTACCACAGCACCCCTATCCAACGTCAAACTGATACCTCTGCCAACCTTCAAGTTTATGCACGGAAAAATGGAGAAGAGACGTTGGCGTCAAGGCGATAAGAGGGGGCTGTGGTGAAGACAAAGTGGATTTCCCGCCCTCGCTGTAGGACCATTCGGAGATCCGCCAAGTCATTGAGCCAAAACCACGAGCACTGCCCACTTGAACTGAATAATTTCAGTGATAGCACGTTTCACAGCAACAACCTCAAAGCCGCAGAAAAGAGTGTATTGACGACACGTATGTATTCAGCCCACCTCTCAGGGCGGCGAAACGAGCGAACGAAAATCAAGCCGCGAAAAGAAAGACCATTAACTCGAGAACATCGAGTAAAGACGTGTGCATACTTCTCCTTCCACCGAACCCATCAATCAATTTGACACTTCGTCAATCACCCTGTCCCCCACTGCCTTCCAAGCCCTAGATACCCAACAAACCCCCAGCAACATCCCTAATCATTTTACTAGTAGCATCCGCGCTCCCGCCAAGATTACTCTGCTCACTATCCTTCGGATAAAAGAAAGCAGCCACAGCAATAATAACATACGCGGCACAAAGCAGCGCGCCCTCAAGATAATTCGACCTGCCATCCAGCACCAAAAAGTTCACAATAAACGCGCTAACAAAAAGACTGACAGTCTCAAACAGCGTGAAATAAAGACTCATTTCCTTACCCATACACCAGCCTAGCAGGACGATGAAGGGGGTAACGAAGAGGGCGATTTGGATAGAGGAGCCGACCGCGACGCCGATGGCGAGATCCATTTTGTTTTTTGTGGCGACGGTGACGGCTGTTACGTGTTCGGCGGCGTTGCCGACGATGGGGAGGATGATGAGGCCGATGAAGGCTTCGCTGATGCCGTCTTGTTCTTCGACGACGGCGTTGATGGAGTCGACCATGAATTCGGCGCAGACGGCTACCAGACCAGTTGAAATAAGCAAGAGGAAGACGGCGGTTGTGCGGGAGATGTTCTCGTCGTCTTCTTTGGCTTTTTCGGTTACGGGGAGGCTGTTGACGTGGGGGGGTTGGACACCGGTACTACCTTGACGCGCGGGGAGGGAGTTGATTTGGTTGAGACGATCTGGGAGCGAGTTGGTGCGGCGGATACCATAGCGGACACGGGGGATTGGGCCAGCAGCTTGAGCGGGAGCTGGTGTGGGAGCTGGCTGTGTGAAGACGTTTTGTGAGAAGGTTTTTGGAATTGCTGGGCGCAGGCTCAAGCCACGAATAGCACCTGCACGCTTCTGGGGAGCTTCTTCGGTCGGGGGTTGAGTCTCATTGACAACGGCGAAGTCTACGCGACGGGGTCCATTGGGATCAACGGTCTCAGTCTTCTCGTTGGAATCATCGATGACGCCCTCGGTGACGTTTCGGAGAGCTCTCTTTTGCTCCTTCTTTTCTTGGCGTCTTCGTTCCTTTTCGCGTTTACGTTCTTTCTTGGAGAAGATCAAGCTTCCATGTGAATTGCGTCGGCTACGAACTCTGTGTTCATCATCGGCATCATCAGCGAAATCATGATGATGGCTGATTCCCATGGTTTGAGGTTCGTCGGTGAGATGGTCGGAATGAACCGGAGTGATAGAGCTATTTCCCACAGATGGAGGTCGAGTACCGGCATCAGCAGTATCCTTTGATCCAGCACTTGACTTGCGACGTCTTCGACCGCCTCGCATAAGACGCTTGACGCGTTTTGCGGTGGTATTCGAGCCACTTGAGCCATCGGAATCGGAGGAAGACGAAGAGGAAGAAGAGTCATCTGATGATTCCATCCACTGTGCGACAGGACCAGGAGCCGATTCTTCATCGATGATGTGTTGAGGTGTGCTCTGGTACATGTAGGCGTGGGACTTGAGTTGGAAGAGCAGGTACAGCCCATATACGATGAGAAGGACCTAGGATTGTTAAACATTGACTGCTTGGGGAGATGGGAAACATACCACGCTAGTACCACGACTAACTTTCAATACCATTTTGGTAGCTTTTGCCGCCTGCTCATTGCTGAAAGAAGCATGGAAAGCCGTCTGCTGGAATTAGTCATTGCCATTGAACTGGGACGAGGGGGCGTACCGGAAGCAAGAGACTCATGACGCTCAAACTGAGTAGACATGCACTCATCTGCGTGACAGTGCTGTTATACATCTAGAATGGTCAGCGACGTCAGGGGTATTGGTTCAAGGACCATACCTGTTCTTGAAAACGCAGTCCACCAAGTAGGAAACACATGCCTAGAATTAGAAGCAAGTTGGCTAGGATGGAGCCGAGCAGTGAAGCCTGGACGATACGGATTTCATTCTAAATCGGTCAGCGATATCCAAACACAGGGGCAAGGGCACAAACTTTGGAAAGAGCAATGCTGTAAAGTTAGGCAAGATAAATTGTGAGCATAGGTCTTTTTTAAATCACAGGGACAAGCATGGGAGAGGAACAAAAGAAAAGGGAATCCGGATGATATGGGACTCGATTGATATGATAATGCCTTTAAGAGGGCTTCTCGCTCTTTCTTGTCTTGATCTCTCTTGAGGTAGACATACATGCTAGGAGAGGTTAGCAAGATCCCGCGACAACTGCAGGTGGACATACAATATAATGAGCTCTACTGCGTTTCCAAAGGTAACATTCATTAGTGCGCCAATAGTATCACCCATCCTCTTCGCCACGCTCTCGGTAGCATGACTGAGTAGACCCGCCAGAGGCACGATAGCAATGGCGTTCATTCCAAATATGATTCCTGGGCTGAGGTTGGCAGCCTTTGCAGCGATACCCACGGGCACAAATACCAAGAGCAAGTTTATGTAACTAGATAGCACGATGGCCTTGCCGGTGAGCCAAAATCTCATTAGGACGTGTTTTTTCTGGGGTTTCCCATCCTCTATGACAGTCCCTTCCCCATCAACTTGCGGAGGTGGAGCTGGTGGCGGATAGTCGGAGGATGTATTGTCTGCGACATTGTTCGCGGTGGACTTCGAAGATTCGGGCGCGAAGCCTGGCAGGTCTGTCGAAGGGTAGGGAGGCACGTTGGCTGTGTCATTTTGGGCAGATGTTATGCCGGTCTGCTGTGAAGGGTTATTGCTTAGGGGAAGAGTCGTAGGTCGGCTCGAGTCTTTGGAGAGTGGAGAGGGGCCATGCGCTTTGGTTCGAGCCCAAGAGCGTATGCGATCTAGAGATGATATAGAGTCAGGCGAAGTTTTCTTCATCGATGTAGAATCAGACACGCAGAGAGGTGGTGTCTAGATTGTGTGGTAGAGGAATCGTAGTCCTGTACGTGGGGTTGGGAGGTTTAAAATAGTCGGGACCCAAGGGGTGGGGGTTTGCAGATGGAACTGGAGGAGAAAGGACCCGAGAGGTGGGAGGTGCACCGGTGCCTTTTAAGACAGGCGTTGGCTGCAGCTGACGAGACTAACGGAGGGCCGGTGTACGCCAAGCAGTGGAGAACAGGACGCCTTGCACACGTTGATTTGGCCAGACGTGTGAATGTGGCGTAGATTATCTCGATAGGGCAAACACAGCGAGTCGTTATCCGTATGCAGGAAGCCAGATGTTGAGAAGAGATGGTCGCGTGCCAGGAAAGAAGACGTGTTTCCAGCAAGTATCCAGGTATCCACAAGATATTCGTAATCTCACAGGAAGTATGTAGCCGTCCAAATGAATTGTCATAGAAAGTGAAGGAAATTCTGTGATGAAAGGAAGTACTCACGCATAACTTGAATTTCAATGACTCAATTCTATTGAAGGGATGCTCATCAAACACGCTTTTGGATAAGCACACGACCAGCTAATGAACTGATCAACGATGATATGGTCTGTGGCGGTGCGCGGCACTTGAAATGGATGTCACCAAACAGACGAAAATACCTCAAGCGCGTCGGCAGTGAAACTTGGAGAAAGAGGGGCCCGACAACAACTTAAGCTTCACCAAGAAAGATTGTTCAAGAGAAGAAGTTCTTGACTTCAAACCCAAGAGAAGCTTGAGATATTCCAAGACGCGAGATTATTCCATCTTGATTGCTGCCAAGGCTTTTCATTTCCAAGTTTCTAATCAGCCTCCCAATCAGAACAAGGGAAACAACCCCACACAAGTATCAAAGCACCACTTGGCAAGCTGGCTGGAACTCGCGGAGACTTCCTTCTCACTTCCTCGCTGTTTGCCATCTTATCTCGATGATCGATGAGACGATCGCATCGTCATCTTTGCATCCAATCTGCTGTTATACTTGATATCTCCATTTCCTGGTCGCCCTTGCATGGTCTAGTACAACGATAGCGGAGATTAGCTTTCGGCAACCGGCTGGGTTGTGGCTGGTGCAATGAAATGATTAGCTTGCACTGCCACATCTTGAATTGATCTATCGTCATCGTCATTCCAAGTTCTATTGTGGCTGACTCGTCTTTCAACTTCCCTCGTCCCGCACCGACTCATAATCTCCATCGTCCATCGTACATCATATTCCGAAGCGTATTCATGAACAGCCTCGAGTTCTTCATGAAGGCGAATCTAGGCTTGGCGTCTCCTGGGGAGCTTGTTGCTGCCGGCACGAGGAGAAGTGATTTCTACGCTTTGAGAATTTGCTGCGAAGTCTTTCACTTGTTTATTTTCTGTGCAATCTCATATTTCTGATTCTATTTCCTTGCTTGGATCGAAACTTCCTCTACAGCTAGAGGTTTGACGAGCATCGTCACCACGTGGAATTCGATACAACACTTGACGATTTTATCGTCAAGTCAACTCCATCAGCGTTAGCGGTTGAATCATTTGCCTGTTTGTCTCTCGTTCTCCTTGTCTCTGCCATATTATACTTGAGTACTGTTTCCTTTCATCTCACAAATGTCTCCATCGTTGCACGTGACTAGCCTATGTTTGCTCCTCCTCTTTTCAATCTTGTCTTATCCACGTCGAACTTTCCATCGCAGAACAATTGCCATCCATGACTCTTCCTCTTTGAAACACATCAAAGGCATCTACTTCTCTTTTGCTGTCACACATTACACCCCTAAGCCCTCCTTCAGCAAACCTCGCTCCGCAACACCTCCACCAGCAGCTCCCACTTGTCCGAAAGGCATTCCCACTACAGGCTCTCCCGCCGGCGCCCTCCTTATCTCGCTATTGGTCCCCTCTCATCTCGGCAGACGTTGAAACAAGCATCTCACGGCACCCAGTACATGCACTCCCTGGATCTCTATCAATCTGGCATATGCAATGCAATCCCTTGCTCATGCGTTGGGATCGGGTCTACCAGGTTTCCCCAGCTCTACAGATGCAGGTGGTTCCGGTATATGCACTGGCTTACGTTCTACTTAGAGGGCCTGCAGCCCTTGTGGGAATACCGAATCAGGAAGGCGTCGGCCGCACCCGAATGCCAGCGCTTGTCGAGCAAACTTGCTACCACCTTCGATCAAAACCTCGCGACCCTTTCCAGCCCTTTCAGATCAAAAATAGTGACATGACTCGACCTGGCAGCCATTACTGTCCGTCTAATACTCGTCTACGACACAGTCTGCCTCGACTTGCGGATCTGTAATCTGCGTGGACTTCACGATCGCTCCTGGACGACGAGATATCAACACAGCGAAGATTCACAAGATCAACGGCATGAAGTGGCTATGTCGATTTGGTCTGCAACTCTCCAGGAACTCTACGCCGTCGAGCGTCAAATGTATACAGTGCTGGTCAAGTGGGGCAGGTATTGACGTGCACACCCACAACACCTCACGACATCCAGATTTTCAAGGATGCTTCCACAGCACATATCGCAGAAGTTCTAGACTCGATTCGGTAACACTTTTTTTAATTTGCTTCGCACTAGTCAAGAAGAGGCATTATCGACAAAAACAGCAACCCAGAGGTACATATGAAAGCTCATACAATGCTCCCCCACTTCATCCAGCCAGCAACATTATCCTATCCATCTTCCCCTACTCCTTCTTACCAGTGGTGACGGTGGTAGTGCCAGGGCCGATGGTCCAAGTGTTTCCGCCATTGGGTCCAGTGTTTCCGCCGTTTGGTGCAGTGTTTCCTCCAGGGTAGATTGTGCTGCTTCCGGGACCAATTCCCCATTCGTTTCCTGGGTCACCGGACTCAGCACGAGGAGTAACCGTAGCGCCTCCATTGGGGTCAACTTGGTATCCACCGCCGCCGGTTGAACCGCCACTATGATGGTCAGATTTGATCTCTCTGGAGTCAGAAGCAGACTTACGGGGTGCATTTCTTCCATGCGACATGGACCTGCTGGGTGAATGCAACGGTAGCATCATCGTTTGACAGCTCACCAGTTGCGGTCTTGCTTGTGGCAGTGAGAGCAATACGGTTGTTGATGTTCAAGAGACCAGTAGCACCGCACGGCGACCAGATGGTAGCGGTGGTTTCAACCAGATCTTCCTTGGTGTACACATCACCAGTTAGCCACTGCTTGCCGGTGATGCTTGATTTGGTTGTGCACTGTATTCGTCAGCGATGTATTAATGCGGGGAGGTGGAGACTGACGGTCTGGGATGCAGCCTGCGAGAAGAAGTAAGTGGACAGGAAGTTTCCTGTAACACCAGCATCAAGACGTGCATAGCCGTGGTAGGTAGCATCTACAACGGAATATTGGAAGCCTCCTGGATACTTGAGATTCAAGTGGATCTGGCAAGCCTTAGACTTGTCGGCCTGGGCGGCCTCGGGACCAATGTAGGTCTGGAATGAGTCGAAACCGAATGTGACAATCTATGAAATTAGTATGTTTCTGGATCTTGCGGGTGGTTTCTTACAGTCTTGTCTGGGGACATCGAAGTCGAGACTGATCCTTGAGGGCAGCCATTTCCGGACGTCGAGGAGTCAGTGATGATGATTTGATCCAAGGGTGGCGAATCGGATGTATCACGACGATCGAGGGGGGTGTATGCTGCGTCCAAGGGAGTGGCAACCACAAAGGCTGGGAGGAGAAGTAAAGCTGCTGTGAGGGCGTACATGTTGAAGGTTTCGACTGTCTTGATGCTGAAGCTGAAGTGTTGGTTGTGATTGCTGATGAGAATATGGTCGAGGATGAGCTTCTTTATATATTCGTTTCCTCCTGACTATGGACAAGGTCCACCATCATCCGAGCTCCGTCGTTTTCAAATGAATATGAGCTTCCGGACAAGGTCTCAACCCCAGACTTCGTTCAAGCCCCGCTCTTGAAATGAATAGTGCTCCTCGGACAAGGTCCATCGTGGTCCACGTCGACATCCTTCCCAATAATAGATCGCGATTTAAGTTCTTGGAGGTGATGAGAGGCCTAGGCAACAGTTTGATGCTGGTCAAGGCTGAATCAGGAGATAGTTTGAGCTTGAATAGCTTCATACCATACTATTTTCGGAGTCAGGACACGATCATGTAATGGAAAGGCCCACTGCTTACCGCGTTTTTCAATCTCCATTAATATAAGATTGTGGACTTTGCAACGGAGTGACCGAGGTGAAACGTTGATATTTCATGAAGGTTCAAGACGTGTAAACATGAAAATACGGTCCAGGCATGGCTGCCTAGCGGAAGCCGGAATGAAAAGAGTACTTTTGATATTGAGGATAAATCAGAAGCTGTAATTGATCAAATGAAAAGATTGGGGCGGTAGCCGGATGTATAAATGGGATATACGATGCTGGGAATTTAGACGTAGATTAAATGTCTCAAGCGAGATCTGGCCATGTGCTTGTATGCGATGCAGATGGGTCTATGAATAGCCTTGGGCCAGGCACAAGTCGAATTCCAAATCTGGGGAAGGGGCTAGGAGGGAGTTCGAGACCGGAGAATTAAATCGCGGAGGGAGTGAGGTGCTGGGAGGGGAGATTTCGGATATGGCCGGCGCAGGCGCCAGGAGAGGAGGCTAGCCTGGCCATTTGAGCCGCGTGCTGAATATGACATGGGGAGGCGGTGATTCCGATGTTTAGAGTGGTGAATACGAAGTGTGCTTAGCCGATTTACGAGGTTTTGCTTGGCGTTGGTTAAGGTTTTTTGTTTACTTTACAATACTTTACTTTGGGCGAGGAGGGAGCTTGGACCTGGTGTTTGCATGCGTTTTGCGGGTCTGGAAGGGCTATGAGGGCGGGATGCATATTGAGATATGTAGCCTGGCCTAAAATCTACATTAAAGTATATCGAGCTGACATTCTAGATGGGAAGATCTTCTCAGAGTCTCGATTGAAAGGTGGCCGACTCTGGAGAAGATTTTACGAGTGCGAGTGGCACGTTACCTTCCCACTATTCCCAGCGGCACGGTTCATTTTCACCAAATATGCCATCTCGAATACGATACGGGGGAGCTCAGGGTCCAGGGTCCAAGGATGGGGCGGGAGATCTGCCATATTGATGTTTTGTGTGTGTCGCCACCCGTGTATTTTGCCGGTAGATGGAAGGGTATCGTCTGATGATGTGGGGATGTAAGCGAGGGGATAAGAATAGAATTACTGCAGGTAGAGAGATGGGGGACGGGTGCCTGGAATGAGGCGTTTCGTTTCGCTCTGAGCTCGGTACGTATTCTGAGGATGTTTTCTGAATTCTGTATTGGGAATACAGTTACAATTGACAAACCGAAGGTATCACGTTTTTGCTTGCCGGGTATTGAGATGGTTTAGGGGTCTAGATTTAAGATTTCAAGGAGGAATGCGGCTGGTAAATACACCGGCAGGCAGGAACGGAGAAAAGATGGACCCGGGATCTTGGATGAGTATGTAGGTTGGAGGGTGGAGGGTGGGGTGGGTTAAGCTTAATCCGAAACCGTGCCTGGAACCGTTGAATTTGGCGCTGATCTCCCCGGATTTTTTTTTGCAGGATGGGTGTGTGTGGAGGGATGTGGGTGTGGACCCCGCATTTCCCCTGACTGAGCCTTGGGCTCTAAACCAACCTCAACTCTTTATTCACACAGGCTCTCAAGGCCGCGGCTTTGGAGTCAATGCTTTCTTTCGTTTGAACATCTTGGGTTTGATGTTTTGAGAGAAAGAGAAGTGGACAGATTGTAATAGAAATGGAAATGGAAATGGAAATGGGGGTAATATAGACCGGGATTATGTTTCATAGTGCCAAGACCGTACGGGGATATTAAAAATAAAATAAAATAAACGTGATGAGCGTTGACTCGTGACTCGTGATTTCGGGGTATTTAGGCTGGAGGGTTTGGGGATACGAGAATTCCCGGGATTACTGTAACGAGGTTGGTCACGGGTTTGAAAGTCGTGTTCTTTGATGATGCTTCGGATTTTCAGGAGGCTGATATATGCAAAAGCTTCACCTATATCTGTGTAGGTTTTGTGAATGGGTACTTGGGAACGGCGGTAGCAGTTCAACAGGGGGGGCTTCCCCGCTCACTCAAGGAAATGAGGATTCGTGGAAGTATATCGATACTCTGGCACAGGAATTCTGCAATGTTTCTGACGAGAAGCAGGATGATAGCGATACACCACCACTACGGACTATGTTGAAATATTTGCAGCTAGTAGCACCCTGATTGCTTGTGCCTCGAAGCCGCCAGAATAAAAAATCAACACAAACGCAAACAATTAATTCGCCCTTATAAGTTAATATTTTCTTGAACTTAAAATCCAGATAGGGTAACATTACACATGTGATTCTTTCCCATCCTCGTTTCTGCCCAAAAAGCAGATAGCCCAAGAGACTTTCCACTGAATACCAAAAGCTTTCTACCCGTCACTGAAGCGCTACCTCTAGCAGCCATAGGTAAGTTGGTTCAGTCGCGTTGCTGGCTGCACATTCTATCTTGACACCTTTATCATGAACATGTCATGACATTAGTCCCAACACGTGCACTTTCTACAACGACTCGCACGTTGAAACTTTTAAGGCATCTCTGAATGAGCATCTTAACAAAATCGATACGGGTCCAGGCTCTCCCTGTCGCAAATGTTGTGCGAAGGGACCAGGGACAAGAATCCGAGCAGACCACTGCGCGTAAATACAAGATGGAATCCCTTCTGATTCCAAGTAGTCCGTACCGGGGAAAGAGTGATACCAATGGCATCCTTTTCGAAGTTAATTTGCCTCGTATAATCGCTCTTGTGATCACGTACGTCTGGAAGTGCTAGGGCTACACAGCGCCATTGCTGAGCGGAACCTATGTGCGCGAAACGCATATAGGTATAGCCATAAAGGTTTGATAGGCTTACGCAGTATAACTTCCCATTACGGGTGCGCCACGAGTATGGCATTTTCTCGTAGTCTTCGGTATCGACGGCGTAGTCCCAGTCTGTTATTTTATTCGGTGTGATTATTGCCCGGCTGCTCAGTTGAAACTCAATGAATGGTTGGTCCTGGTGGTCTTCATGACCGGCTTGTATCCCGGGCTCATTGTGTGCTGTGATGCCCGGTATATCTATCTGAAGAACTTTTAGTAAATGAGAAGAAATGCAGAAACAGCTCTCTCCACTGCAGGCTGCTAGGGCTTTCAAGAACAGCTCGAGTGGCTCGAGTTGATAGTCTACTGGAAAATCCTCGATGTCGCTGGAAAGTGATTTCAGGGAGTAGATGCGATCTCGAGGGTCGCCGCAGCCTAGAAGGCCATATTTCATGAGGAGAGTTCGAAGCGGTGTTAGTTGCCAAAGATTGCCAGGGGTCATGGTTGTGAGGAACCGACTGAATTCAGCTTCGTGCATTTTAATGAGGAGGGTTTGAGGAGGAGACCTGGCGCCCCCTCCCAAGGAATTCTCCTAGAATCTGAAGAATTTGGGCCAATCGCAATCATGGTTTCCTTGTAAGAGCTTAAGTCTGCGTGCAAGGGAAATTTCTTGCACAATCCATGCCCTACCCCAGTAATCATTATCAAGTACGTCAGTGAACTGGGCCCATAGCTTCAAAGCATATTGCAGTCAGCACAAACTATACGATAGAAGTGACTTCTTACTTTTGATTGTTGGTACTCATTATTGGGCAAGAGGAAGGTCCCATGGCGTTGCATGAGACCTAGACAGCTTTCTTCGAGCTTGTGATCCGCTTTCCCCAGCCATGCGAGAACCAGAGATGCGCTTGCATAGATATTCCCCATGCGGTGTACTTGGTGCGCTTTGTTGGGTATCGTATTTGTTGAAACGAGAAATCGTGGAGAAGGGGGGGGGGAAGGGTAGGTTGGTTATTGGGTGCTGGGTCTGCGCTCGATATTGCGTAAGTTAGGAGAAGACTATTGTATGGAAAGGTGATAGACAGGAAAGAAGAGCGAGGGAAATGTTTGAACTGATGTTTAAAGTCACCCACACCTCGTGTTCCTTGGGAAGTACGTAATTGATTTCGGTTTCATGTACATATGCCCACTGAGGCATTGGATTTCGTATTAAAATATATCTCGCAGTTTACCACAGGTTTCGGCCTGTGGTAGCACCGTCAATGTGGCGGTGGGAGTATATCTTCCATTCGTTAAAAAATTCAATGATGCTCAAAGCTCTAGATCATCAATCTTACGACTCAAAAGATCTACGGCTGGTACATCCACTCCCCCCTATTAAACACAATCTCAAACTCGACGCCCTCAAACGTGCCCACCGCCGCATACAAATCATTGAAGCCCTCCAACCCCGTAACCGGCAAATCCTGCTCACTATCGCCCTCCTCATGTAAATTCCAGCTCCCCTCCTTCCTCCCATCTCTCGTCAGAAAAATCTCCACATCAATCGGGCTCTGCGCCGTTGTTTGCGCGGGTCCAGAATCATATGCCGGGGGCGCATTGACGTCTCGATTCGTAAACGTCATTCCGATGCCGATCGTCTCGCCCGCTTGGAAGGGACGCGTGAAGTTCTTGCCGCCCCACCGGTCGTTGATGTATTTACTGCCGTCGTCGCCGTGGACTGCTAGACTGCCTCTGTGCCAGCCAGGTAATCTGAAGGTTGGGTATGGAGGTGCGGCGTAGCCGAGTGCGAGACTTACTTCGCGGCGGTTTCGGGAGGAGATGCGGACTTCGTAGTAGATCGTTTTCTTGAAACTTGTGCGCATGGGACTGTGTGCGTCTACACTGTAAAGGGGGATGGAACTGCTGATTGTGGTGTCGGGACTACTGGCTTTTGTCTTTCCTGCCCAGACTCCTGGTCTTGGACGGTCGAGGTCTCCTTTGTAATCTCTGGGTTTTATGACGCCGATTTCGCCTCTATCGAGTGCTTCTAATGCGGCTTGTGGGAGTACAGTTGGGCCTATCATAGGGTTTGCTTCGCACCATGCTTCACCGGCCTCTGCTTGTGCTTCTGTCGCGTTGTTTGTTGCGCTTCTTTCGTTTCCGGCGAAGAGAGACGGAGGAGGAGGTAGCAATGAAGTATCGGGAACGGCGGCTTGCCAGTCGTGGTAGGGTTCTTGAGCTGGCGGTGGCCCCGGAGGAGGGGCATAATTATCGTGAGAGGGAGGAGGGCCGGGTGGTGCAGCGTATTGATCGCGGTTTGGAGGTGGACCTGATGGCGGCGCATACGCATCTTGTTGATGCGATGGAGGAGGACCTGATGGAGGAGCGTAGGAATCGTTCTGAGGCATTTTGGAGGTGGTTTTGGAGGAGGTCTTTGCTTCGGCGGGGCGGGGAGAGTTATAGTCGTTGTTCAATCGCTCGGACGGATCTTCTCCCTTGAGTTTGCTGCCGAAACACATATTGGAGGTTTTTGGTTTTTTATAGTTGTACTCGGAGATGTTATGACTCCGGATGCGCGGATAGATTCACATCTTGTAGTCGTTTGCCTCTATTGTGGGCTGTGCAAGACGTATAGATGATGCTGTGACGTGCGGTGTATGATGCCAAGCAGGGCGCATTGAAGGCGGTGAGGCTGGCAGAATTGATGCTTTGGGATAGCTGCCGAGGCACAAATATTCAAAATTGTGGCTGGAGAAATACGAACAACGACTTCAATGACATCCGTGTAACTATTCCCACCTCAAATCTATCAATTGAGGTTATTTATACTTGCTCTTCTTGATAGAGAAGTTTGGGTATAGAGCTGGGTGGCCGAACACCTCGCGGCTACTATATCACCGTCAGCCCTGCCAAGACGCTCAGCTTAAATTCTTGGCATCTTCAATCTTCCAAATCACTTTGACGAAGACGGACTCTCCGGGCGGGAGATAGTCGAAGCTATTTGGTTAGTAAAGACCAGTAAGTAGCTTTGAATATATTCCTATAGCCGTGGCCTTTGCTGACGATCTCTCAGATCTTTTGCCTTTTCCCACCAAAAGTTTCACCTGGACCTGGTGGACCTGAGACCTCACCATGGACGACTCAAAAGAGGCACCACAACGCTTCTATGGATACCCTAAGCCAGTCGAAGCTCCTACCATCCCATACAAAAAATCCAACGACGCAAATCCCGTCTTTAGTGGGCCACTTCTGGTAATCGGAGCATGGCTGTATGTTCCCTCTTCGTCGTTGTGAACACCGCTAATGGTCCAGGGTATCAAAACTCGGATTCGTTCAAAGCTTCCTATGGAGTAATGCTGGATTCGATATACTCCGCTCTATCAAACTCGACGAGTACACAGAGCGATGGGATGTGAGTTTTCCTCCCCTCTCAAAATCACATGTCTGACCCTCCCAGCCCACTGTCATCCCCATTGGAAACCCTGATCAAGTCCTCAAAAGACCAGATCCAGCTTCCTATTCCAAGCAAGCAACCGATCTTCCTGGTCGATATCACTCCATCCCAGATTACCACGCCAAATACCTCTCCGGTGAACTCACACCCCTCGCGGTAGCAGAATCTCTCTTGCCCCTCATCCGACGAGATGTGAAGCCTCTATCCCACCACTCAACAGCATTCATATCCACAAATGTCGATGCCGTTCTCGCAGCAGCAAAAGCATCTACAGAGCGTTATGCCGCCAGCAAGTCCCTCGGCCTCATGGACGGAATCCCCACAGCAGTCAAAGACGAGTCTGACGTAGAAGGATACCGCAGCACCTTCGGACGAAAAGCCAACGACAAGCTCTTCCAAATCGCCGACAAGTCTTCCTGGCCAGTTCAGCAACTCCTCTCCGAAGGAGCCATCATCCTCGGAAAGCTAAACATGCACGAACTCGGCGCAGACACCACAAACAACAACCCCAACTGGGGAACACCCCGCAACCCGCACAACGAGCACTATTACACGGGCGGTTCCTCCGGTGGAGCAGCCTACGCTGTAGCCGCAGGCTTAGTTCCAATGGCTCTGGGGGCAGATGGCGGAGGCAGTATCCGCATCCCCTCCTCATTCTGCGGCGTCTACGGCCTCAAGCCCAGCCACGCCCGCTTCGAAGATACCGGCAGCACCGTAACAGTAACCGGACCCCTCGCCGCCACCATGGCAGACCTAGAAATCTCCTACCGAATAATGGGAACTCCCGACCCCTCCGATGCAAACAGTTCTCTCTTCGCCGCCCCTGGCACCTCGTCTCCGCGTCCAAAAATAATAGGCATTTGTAAACCATGGTTCGACCGCGCTGATCCAACCGTGCATTCCCTATGCCAAAAAGCTGTGGGTTGGTTTAAGAAGGAAAAAGGGTATGAAGTAGTGGACATCGAACTCCCTCATCTCCCCGAGGGGCAATCCGCACACGCCTTCACAATCCTCAGCGAAATGGCCATCCGGGCCCGTAACCAAACGCTCGATCCCACAAAGAAATCCTACCTCTCTGGCCTCAACGCCGCAAATAAAGTGCTGCTAGCAGTCGCTACGCAGACGCCGGCCACAGATTACATACTCGCTCAGCAATTGCGGAATATGTTGATGCAACATCTTTCGTTTTTGTATGAGAAGTATCCGGGGTTGTTGATCCTCACTCCTACGACGCCGATGGCGGGGTGGGGGATTAAAAATGAGGGGGAGTTGAAGTATGGGGTTACGGATGGGAATACGAGTATTAGGAATATGGAGTATGTGTGGTTGGCGAACTTTTGTGGGAATCCGGCTGTTAGTGTGCCGGTTGGGTATACGGAGCCGATGAAGGGGAGCGGGAGGTTGCCGGTTGGGTTGATGGCGATGGGGGAGTGGGGGGCTGAAGATCAGTTGTTGGGTTGGGGGTTGGAGGCTGAGGAGTATTTGAATGGGGGTGGGGGTGGAAGGGTGAGGGCGGGGAATTGGGTTGATGTTTTGGGGAGTCGGAAGTAATTGTAATCTCTTTATTTATCAGTCTGTACCTATTTTCTTGTATTATTTTTTCACTTCTTTTCATTTCATTTCATTTCAACCACACATCCCCACATCAAACCTAAACTCAAGCTCAAAATCTTGACATTACGGAGTCCTAACATTGTCTTTTGTCTTGCAACTGAGGTAGCGCACACAAAGTCTACCTACATCTACACTACTGCTTTACCCTCCCATCAGGCGTCCCATCTTGTTTCAACCCCCCATGTTCAGTAGGTTTATAATCACTTCCACTTCCCCCACTTCCGCTCTCATCACTACCAGTGCTGGAGCCGCTGGTTTGTCCGCCCTTTTTGCCGGCTTCGTGGGGGTCGACTTTGCCTTGTGCAAATTCTGTGACGATGCGTTAGCATTCGCTGGGAAGTGGGAAGTGGAATTTTTGAGAGG
>Ga0247778_1000246_pt1 | contig 90683 bp, 80 predicted proteins | sample UWRJL049202B5_FD_179939 | JGI IMG/M metagenome (GOLD analysis project Ga0247778, IMG submission 179939) | Plant litter microbial communities from Arlington Agricultural Research Station in Wisconsin, United States - UWRJ-L049-202B-5 | ecosystem: Environmental > Terrestrial > Plant litter >... | reverse complement strand
TCAAATGCTAGACAGGCACCAAGCCCCATTGACTACCGAAGAGCTCGAGGTCCTTCAAGCTCATCGCATTGCACGCCGTCAAAGAGATGAAGTGAACGAGGCTCGGGAAACCTCGGAAAGAGCAAGCTCATCTAGATTAAGTCTCCTGAGAGATATTCAAACTTTAACAAACAGTGGCGGATCAAGACCTCCTGAGCGTCGCATTTCGACCTCTAATCTGCCTGCGGCCCTCCGAGAATTTGTTAATCCGGAGCGCTCTGCGGCTTCGTTCCGATCATTCATCAACGAGAGGAATCAAGATCGGGAGCGTCGGTCTCAACTGGAACAAGAGCCGAGGAGGCTTAATTTAATACAGTTGGCAGCCGCTGAAAGTGCAATTGAACGCGATACATTGGGACCAAGTGCACCAAGAAACAACAATGATCCAGCATCAGCGCTAGAACGGCTCACTCTGGCATCATCTCGTCAACCGCCTACTGGGAGCGACTCTCCCAATAATCCTTGGGCAGAAATCGACGCCCTTTACCGGGCTAGATTCCCTACAGACCCTCCTCTTGACCGGTCTACCCGATTAAGAATCGAAATAGAAGACGAGGATCGACGAGACTTCGCTCATAGGCTGCGGCAGCCCTGGCGTCCATCGGATGACATGAATCCAGCAGGAACGGAACCCCGAGGAGGACATAGTTCCTTACTAAGAAGCATGCTGCGTAACGGATCTTTTGAGACGATGGGTTGCAGCTGGAGCGAGGACGGCAGGATACTGTAAGTATATGAGTTGATTTTGGTCATAGAACTGAGCTAACAACTGCAGATATGCCGGTGCTGAAGACGGGATTCATGAATACCACGTGAATGTGGGAAGCCGAAAGATGTTTCCTAGTTTGGTGTTACGATAGTTGGAAACGGAAATGAAAATGGCGTTGGGAGTTCTAAGGGGGCTGCATTGTACAAATCATAGGTATTGTACAGTACTTTGGGGGCATGGAATTTTCCATTGTTGATGGCAGTGCTTCCTTTTCAAATTGAAGCCTAGCATTGCGAAATATCATGAAATTTGCGAAAGAGAAGTTGCCTAATAATGGGGGCGCATTCCACGTACCCTATCAACCACCCCGGAATCGCGCTAGCACATGTTCTCGTGTTTGCCTAAAGGTGGGCCTCCGCGGCAAAGCATAAATATCTCTACATTCCCTCATAGCTTGTTATAATTACACTCCAAAACTCTTGGCCATCTCGATCTGACTCGCCCCAGATATCGAGTCTTGCGAGTGTTGTCGTACGTGCAATTTGATTTAATTCTCCAGGAGTATCGGGAAAATTCACAACTCCTTCACGAAATTCAATCCCGTGTGACCCGCCTTTTCAACAACGACCCCTTCCTTATGGACGGCTTCACTGAATTCCTTTTGGAGACGTATCCCGAGCACCACGCGCAAGTCCCCGCTGCTCAAGCAGAAAGAAATGAAGCTCATAGACTTGCCTGTGAGAGGCAATCAAAATCCCCGCTCTTGACATTACCGCGGGAGATCCGTGATAAGATTTGGGATGAGGCTATCAGGGGAAGTATCATTCATGTCCAGGCAAAAAGAGACTCGGCGTTCGATACATTCTTCAGTAGTAAACGGAGAAAGACCCGACAATATCGATTTTATGGTTGTCGGGCCGAGAAAGGGCTAGCTAGCTTGGCTTGCCCGGCTGGAGAGGGGGATCATGCTAATTGTTCTACTGTGAGTGCACACAAATTTTTTCGGCGTTTAATTCCTCATGGTTCCTGGCAAGCTTCCTATTGCTAGATATCTTTACTTTTGAAGGATACGCTCGCCAGTGGAGATCGTTTCACAAGTCATGAAATCTGAGCTTCTGGCTCAATTTCCGATTGAGTTGCTCATAGATTCACCAAACATGCAATCGGATATAGATTGATCTGACTTCTCCCTCACCCAGACTGGATCCAGTGATCACCACAATATCAGGCTCGTATGCAGACAATTTTTGCTTGAACTTCCAGATGCCGAAACCATATTCTTCTCAGGAAACGCTTTCCAATTCGCGGATCTAGAGACAGCAGACGCCTTTCTGTTCGACCTTACTGAACCTCGAAGATCTTCAATCACTCATTTAAGGCTAGCGATACCGTTCAATATTGCAACTACATGTACATTCGAACTTTGGCAAGGCATTCTGAACTACTTTACCAATCCTTGGGAAAGGAAATCTGTAGGTTTGGTCCCAAGTCCCACAACACTATGGAAGATTTGATACTAGATTTCAAATAGCTTCACATGTATCCCCAATACAAAGATCCACGAGGCCTCATCAAAGAGCCTATCTACTTTTACTACTCTAGCTGCTACTATCAAAGCAACAAGGACAGACTGCACAAGAGATGTCAAGTGGGACGGGGTAACACAAGTTGGGATGTTGGCATCTCAGACTTGAAATACAAAGAAGAGCCCAAGCTTGACCTGGCTATGAGAACGTGGAAGATGACAGAAGGCATGCTCGCGCCTTTTACCTCTAAAGGCCCTCCGCTAATCTTGAATATCTAGAGGAGCTTAGTGCTGGAGACTTGAATGATGAAGTGGCAGTTTTCGATACGGGCATGCCATGGATTAAGCCATTGCTACAGTTCAGACAATACGACGGCCTGACATTTCAGCTCTACAATAACGAGGGAATCACTACTAATCCCAAGTTTAAGGCATTTGTCAAGGCTTTGAAAGACCGTATGGCTGACCCGGTCATTGGACCGAGAAAATGCTTGTTCTTCAATGATCGTCCATATGGAAATGGAGATATGGCGTATGCAGATTGTGTGGGCAGTTGAAGGATTCTTGAAGGCGCTGGAATTGAAGCGTGGCGAATTGAACCATTTTTTGATGATGGATCTGACTTTCATTAAGGACCATAGCAATATATATGTGTGCCTTCAATGTTTTTATTGTGTCTTTCATCACTTAATAATCCGTTCAAAAGGCGCATATTCTATGTTTTAAGTCCGCAGAGCCTTACTTCTTAGTCTACCGAGGTCCTACATATTCCAACTGTGCTAACATTCATATCAATAGCCAGCTGGAGACTCTGGTTCATTTGTATTCAGACATTCCCCTTGAAATCATCTAAAATCACACTTTTTAATATTCTCATATTGAGTTTCTTATTTAAGCCATCAACTAATTGTTTTCAAGCTCCCAGCCTTGTCTATCAGCCTTGTATCAGCCTTGCGTAGATCCCTGCCAGTTTGCGGGCCTCAACTCCACCTTTGCATTGCATCATCCGATAACACCGCATATTTCCCGCCTGGCAGAATTTAAGTCGGAGGAAACCGCAAAAAAATAGTATGCTCTTCGTGGGAGATTGTTTGGCGTAAGAAAAAAATGTTATCACGGGCGCTGCGAAGTCAATTGGCTGCCAAACTAACAAGGCGAGGCTTCGCGACGACCGCTGTGAGGGAGGTTGATTTTACTCATGCTGTACGTTTTGTACGAGTGCATTTACTGCAAGATAGAAAATTGATCTGAAACATTTTAGGTAATCGGTGGCGGCGCAGTTGGATTAGCTATTGCCAGACAATTGGCGGGGAGAAATGGAACGACCACAGTGCTCATCGAACGGAATGGGCATGTTGGGATGGAGACGAGTTCGCGGAACTCAGAGGTCAGTTGAGAGCTTTCTGCTCCACTCTCCCAGGATGTATTTAAAGATTTATTCATCCAATCTCTAGGTGATACATGCAGGCCTCTACTACGGGGCTAACTCCCTCAAAACGAAACTCTGCATCGAAGGCCGGCAGAAGATGTACGCCCTGTGCCAGAAATACAGCATCCCGCACAAAAATATGGGCAAATGGATCGTTGCCCAAACAGACCAGCAGTGGGAAGAACTCGTCAAAGTCCACAAGTTCACAAACTCCATCAAAGGTGTACCCACGAACTTCGTCTCCCTAGACGAAGCAGCCAAGCAAGAACCCTTCGTCCAAGCCAAAGCCGGTATCCTCGAGTCGCCAACCACAGGAATAATAGACTCGCATTCCTACATGCAATTCCTGCTCGGAGATTTCGAAGAGCGCGGAGGAGACGTAGCTCTGCAATCCCCCGTAGTTGCCATCGCCCCCTTAGGCAACAAAGGCTCCTCTGGATGGGAAATAACGACCAAAGACAAAGCCAGCGGCGAGCAAACCACCTTCACATCCGAAATCCTCATCAACTCCGCCGGCCTCGGTGCCTGCGACATAAATAACATGATCCTCCCACCTTCGCGGCATCAAAAACAATACTACGCTAAAGGCAACTATTTCTCTTACTCTGCCTCCTCACCCAAAACCAAACATCTCATCTACCCCGCGCCAGAGCCGGGACTAGGAGGTCTAGGTACGCATCTTACGCTAGATATAGGAGGACGCATTCGCTTTGGGCCGGATGTGGAGTGGGTAGATAACCCTGATGACTTGGCGGTCAATACGTCGAGATTGCCGCAGGCGATTGAGCAGATTAAAAAGTTCTTGCCGAGTATTAAGGTGGAAGCTATTCAGGCGGATTATGCGGGGATACGACCCAAGCTAGGGCATAACTCGGCCGTTGCGAGTGGGAAGGCGTTTTTGGATTTTGTGATTAGGAAAGAGGATGGGTATGAGGGGTTTGTGAACTTGTTGGGTATTGAGAGTCCCGGTTTGACGAGTAGTTTGGCGATTGGGGATATGGTTGAGGGGTTGTTGTATCGGTAGAATTTTGAACGGCGTAGTGGGTGAGTGAAATGTGTTGAGTGTATAGGCGTTAAGATAACCATGTCCATTGGATCTAGCTTGTATTGGTTCTTTTTCGTTTCTTTCTATATCTTACATGACCGTTCATTACATATTGTACATTTGGAAATCGTCTCAATCATTGTAATGCTCGCTCAGTCGCTCGCTAGTCAAAAAATTACCCAAGAAACGAATCGTCAAAATGAAAGTTAGCTGTTGTGCCCAGTACTATCCTCCTCTTTATGCGATTGCTCGCTCCAATATATTTGCAATGCTCCACCACAGAGGTATATGTTCGCTGTTATACAAATACAGACATAATGAAATGGTACCGGTTGATTGGTGTGTGGTATCTCAGGGGTATACGCGATTGTAGATGATTGGGAACACTGAAATATTGCCAGGTGCAACGTGAAAAGCAATAATGAAGTTGCCAGGTAGCCTTAAACTTGCACCGAATTTCTGACGCTCATCGGCGAAGCATGGCTTTTCATACTGCCCGAACTCCCCGGCGGCAAAGGTGGGAGTGCACAATCTGGCGGTGGTGCAGGGGGAGGGCCGTTAGCGAGCGCCGGCATACTCCTCCTATTTGAAAGTGTCTTTGAATGACCTTCAGCTTTTAAACGCTGGAGCGAAGGTGATAAAATTGAAGTGGGAGTGGTTGGAGATTTCGCTGGTGTATGACGCGGTGATTTGGGCGTGAGGCCAGGGCTGTGAGAGGGTGAAGGTGCAGTTGGTCGAATTTGCATGCTTATGGGACGTCTTAACTTGGTTTTGGTGTTTGCGGCAACTGGTAACGGGGAGAGGTGTTCCTTATTCAGCTCGTCCACTTCGGCATTCATCTCAAGAATGTTTGGGGAAATTGGCAAAGGAGTAGCTAGAGCTTCGGCCGGTAGCAGTGGGGCTGGTCGGAGTGGTGCTGCTGGGTATTTTTCAATCACTTGACTTGGCTCTGGCATGCTCGAGTGTCGTCGGGGAAATTGAAAGTCGATGTGTGAGGTTTCAGCGGAGTTCAGAGGCATCAGACTAGACCTGCGGAGCGGCGGAGCCTTTTCATTCTGTAAAGAGGTGCTGAAACTTGGAGAACGAGGAGGGATGTCGATCATTGCGGGTTTGATCTGTTGTAACCTCTTGGAAGCTGACTCCGTGGGTGTAAATACCTGAAGTTGGCGGGTTGGAGATGAAGAGTCTTGGGCTGGAGATACAGCAGAGGTGATTGTCACCGTGAGAGCTATCGGAGGTCCCTTTCTTGGGCCTTTGTCGGAATGCTGGTGTGATTTGGTCGGTGTTGTTGTAACAATGGTGGGGATATCTAAAATAGGAGCGACCGGCAATTTGATTGTAGGGCCTTTGATGATTGGGTATCTTTTGCTGGATGAATTTGGTACACTGAAATTTGGAGTTACAGGAGAGTGACTTCGGATTGGCCTTGACGGACCCCCATATGTCGAATGAGGACGGAAGCTCTTCGACGTATGTGCTTCAAGTACGGGAATCGGCATAGTCTGCATGGACCTTCGACGCTCATTGATAGCTGATGCGTTTGGTCTTGGCCGTGAGTCTTCCATCGACGCTTTTAGCGGAAAGTCATCAAAGTTTGAGCTCTCTCTTGTCGGTGAAGTAGCTGGTGACGAACCTTGGGATGTGATCAATGTTCTTTGGCCAGAGGACACATAAGAAAATCGGTTCGTACTATCCCTTAAACTCTCAAGCTGCTGTTCGTTGTGAGATGTGACACTATTCGACGTAGAACGATGACCGGTTGACGGACGAATGGGTAAAAGTGGAGGCTCAGCCAAAGCGGATGCGACATCTTTCAGGGACTCTTGAATATGATGGTCAATGACCCATGGGGGAGCGAAAGTAGGGCTTTGAGGCGAGGATGGATTGGAGAATTGATCTGGGTCCCGCTGCACCAAATACCTATGATTCGGTCGTGCCCTCAACTGCATGACATTGTCATCTGGTTTTGGTTTTCCGGTCTCAGAAACGTGCTTCTTGCCTCCGAGCGCCTCAATTTCCCTTCGTACTACAGCTATCCATGAATCCATCTCCTCTGCACTATTCAGAACTAAAAGTAGGCTGGTTGCAGTTCTTCGATAATCGGCGCCCCTAAAAGCAAGCCGAGATAGCAGTGATCTAGCATCTGCTGCTGGAGTTCCATCGGCATCCATTGCTTGGGAAATTTGAAGAACCCAGTGTTTGCCTGGAATCACATCACTCGCAAATGCCACTGACTCCTTTCCAAGTTGCATCATCTTTTCTGGTAATCGATCGAAAGAGCCTTCTCCCGCGTATTGGAGAAGATAACCTGATGTAACAAGAACAAAAATCTTCTGGGTCCATTCAGCTTTAGAAATCGAGCCAGAGATGTGCCTTCGATGTTTGCTTCTCGCTTTTTCTGTCTTCTTTACAGCCGCAACTGAATCCTGCCCGCCTCCACTTTGTTGAGTTTGAGCGATCTCATCCCGTAGACTGTTATTCCTCTTGTGATTGCTCATCCGCAGGATGACATCCGCGGACAACGTCGAAGCTGATAGAGTCGCATGTTTGATTGCTTGCGGGTAAGCTTGGAAGAGAGGAGGAGGATCCCATGCTGGTGAAGTGCGAGGTGGGAGTCGGGGAGGGGATTTCGTGGACTTCGGGCTGGGTTTGCTTGCACTCGGGGATTTTGTTGGCGCTCTCGTTGGCGTTTTAGTCGTCCCTTTCTTCTCCTTCACAGATCTTGATCTCAGATTCATCCGAGACATTTTAGCGGTATGTTTAGGCGTTGTTGGTGTCGTTTCTGATCCCACAGTTGTCGTCCGTTTTATGGAGAGGCTCCGAGGAAGACTTCGCTCTGCAACAGCCCTCATTGACCTTTCAGAAAAAGCGGAAGCTGGAGGGGTATCCTCCTGAATCGGAGCGATAATATTCCTCTCTGACCTGTTGTTCCTAGTGAAGATCGAACGTAATCCACCCTTGGATTCCCGACGCTCCAACTTATTAGTCTTCAAGGGAACTCGGCCATCAATTTCAAATTCCCCATTGAATTGCATTGGAGGAGGACGTGAACGGCGGCCAAAGCCAAATGTTGATTGAGGAGGGTTGAAACGATGAGACGGGTCCGTATCTCGGAATGGATTTTCAACACGAGCGTTCGCCATAGTAGCCATTCCTCCTCTACTGATCTCTTTATAGTTTGTATTTTTGTTTGTGTTGTTGTTTATGCTTTGAAAACGGGGCGGAGTTGAAAGCTTCGAATGGGTGGCAGGGATCAGTTCCCCAGTATTCTTCGAAGAGGGATACCCTAGGCGGGGAGCTATGAGCTCCAGTAAATAATTTCTCTCTTCTTATATCTGTCTTTGAACATGGGTCGAAATAAAACCAACGCCGTGAGGGGGGGATGCCGACGCAAATGGGCGGTAGTGATTGATGACTGAATGGGAAATTTACGCCCGTGGCCATGAGCGTGTAGTAAAGATCGACTTGAGGTGAATAATTGTTTCAACAAAGGCATGGGACGAGGGCGAACAGGCTGACGCGTGTGGGGTGTCGGCGAGGGGCCATCGGGACAAGTGTGAATCTCAAGGAGAGTAAATCGTTTCGTATCAGACTTAGCGTGAAGTGAACAGGCGTAGCTGGCGCATCCTTTTGGAATATATACAGTTGGAACCCGCACGCTGAGTAGAAAGCAGAAAGCAGAAAGCAGAGGTCTATGAAGCGGAATAAGGTGGAACAGGAGAATTGGATAACAGAACAAATAACAGCGCGAAGAAAGGCGAAAGGGCACGGCCATCACCCCAGTTGAAGACTTCTTCGGGGATGGGGCAGGGCACCGTTGTTCAACCCACTTGGACCAAATCGAGGACGAGCTCCCCTGTCAGGCCCACCAAATAACAACGAAGTGCTGGGCGATCTGCCCTGGTCTTTCCCAGCGGTCCGGCAACGTCGCCCCTGGTGGTTAACGGCCCATGTCATCAAGCCAGCCAGGGGAATAGTACCGTACGGAGGTAGACTAAGCTAGATGAGTAGCTAGGTATACTTTGAAGTATACTACCTATTGCTACGGAGCTGCGGCTGGTGCTGTGGCCAGGAAAGGTTCCGAAGCCCTGAACCGTAGAGGAGAGAGATTTTCCGAAGAGGTAAAAGGGGATCATGGTCGCCGAAGAAAAATCCGTCTGATTCCGCTCAGAAAAGACCTCGGAGAGACCAGGCATCTGCTCTCGAGCTCTCGAACCACAAGAAACGGATTATCATTTCCAAGAACCTTCAGAACCCGCCCTGTCGATTCTCGTTCTTTCTTTTGCCCCTCCGGCAGTTCCCTGGTTGTTGGAGTTATAGCCTGAGTTTAAGTTGATGGTTTTCCCACTTGGGTACGAAGTACTTTTGGCGGCAGTTCTATCAAAATAGATCCGGCTCTCTAGGCCGCCGTAGTTGTCTGCCCCTCTTCCCTCTCTTCCTCCGAGGTGCAGCACCTGGAACGAGGATTTCTTGATATCCTCCTGCGCCTAATCAGCCTCGAAGGCTGAATCCTACGAGCCTACGAGCCTTACGAGAGCGTGACACTGTGCCAAGTTGCCAGCAATCAATGTGAGATCTGTCAATTCTGGCTGCTCACCACGAAACACATTCCGTATTTTCCAACTGAAAAAAGGGCATGTGCCCACGCACGGATGCTCGCCTACTAAACCCAGTATTCCACCTCCTTGTACCTTACATTAGTCCCCGGTCAGGGTACCATTTGGCATGCAACGAGGATCAATTTCTGCAAGAGAATCACGACCATGAGATTGCGTAAAGAGGCGCCGCTATCAAATCCAGATGCAGGCAAGATTTAGGGGCAGCCGCAGACTTTCTCTTGAAACAACTTGGCCATCCAGGGAGTCGAGTCCAATCTTTTTTCCTGCAAAAAGTCACGTTGCAAGAAAGTCTGTTCTCGGTAGAGAAAACTTTGCAGAAACTGGCAGACGCTGACGATGATGAGAAGCCTTATTTCTTACGGGCGATCTTTCCTTTCCAAGTGTTGGCGAGACGAGAGCCTTATGGACCAGGATACCCGATAAGATTCAGGGCAGGGCAGGGCCAAAACCTCTCCGCGTTCAGTGCTTTCGTCTGTGCAGAATCTTTGTTTCCAGCGGCTAGAACAGCCCCAAAGAAGTCGGAGGTTAGACAGAACACACAAAGACTCCGGAGAGTTGGAAAGATCGTTCTTCTTTGCAGGACCTGGAGAATCCCAAGGATGGCTTTTCACTTGTCGCACGCATTGATCCTAGCGATCTTTGGGTAAGAATGGCGAGCACCGTGGCTCTGTACCGGTGCATTCTCAGGGTGGTACCTTGAGACTCGAGTCGAGTAAGTTGCCGGCAGCAAAGTGCAGGCCTGCAGCTTTCAGGGGTAACTGAGAGGTTATAATGTTTTAGACTAAAATTCCTCCGTATCCAGCCCCCACGTACGAGGTACGAGGTATCTGCCATAATAACATTGAAAGCAGCGAGATACAGTACGACACGGTGAAATGAAAGTCCGAATCCCAAGATCCCAAGAGAATTAAGAGAATTAAGAAATGGGAAACTTTTCGAGTCATCTGCTCGAAGTAGGAGGTACTTCGCATACCAGTAAGAGTAAGACGATTACTACTATTCATACGGTCTTAGGAAGCATGGGTAAAATTGAACAAAGGAGCAATAATAATAGTCTGATTCTTCACCCAACGATCATCGGTCATCGGTCATCGGTCACCGGTCACCGGTCATCTGATATTCGAGAGCCAAGAGCAGAACAACTTCAATAATTGAAATGACGGCCGCATCGAGTGCTCATTGTGAGCTGACTTTTCGTGAGGCGCCGGCATGCGCCTGTAGTCTTGCGCCTGTGGTCTCTCCACCATGGTTAGATCCCGTGATGGGAGAACCCTGAAAGCGCCGCCTGCAGGCTGTAGTGTAGCCCCTCAAGCGAGTTCCGTCGTCATCCCAAGCCAAGCCAAGCTCCCAAGTTGCCAGTTGCCTTGCCTAGGTATGGTATGGTATCCCCAAATCTTTATTCAGGTTTCCCATTTCCCAATCTGACCCTCAACACCTCACATCTCACGCCGTAAGCCATCATACCCATAGCCAGTCACTTCCGCCGCAGCCCACATATTCAGTCTCTTCCCTATCCCGATCTGTTCCTTGTGTCTCGCCCCGATACCTTCCACTCCCTTTCTCCCTTTTCCTGCCGATACCTTACCCCGCCAACCCTATCCCAGTCCATAAAACCAAGTGCAATGGCCCCAGACTTGAACTCCCTTCCTCCATCAAGATCTTCATCCTCAGCCATGTCACGAGCAATATCAAATCCGGGAGAGGCTACAGCTACAGCGACGGCGACAGCGACAGCCTTGCGAGGCCAAAGTCCGTCTCCCTCCCCCCGCACCGCAACAAATTCACTCCAAGCTGCAGCGACTGTGAATGCGGGTTTGCAGCAAGAAGACTCCAGAGCCATACGGCGTATGCCCAACTCAACTCTAAATCTGCCCACTTTCTTTACTGACTTACTGCTTTGAACAGGATCATCCAGCACTTCCGCCCGAAATCGACAACCTTCACACCCAGGCAGACGACGCTCTGCTGTTCTTATGAACCTCCAACTGCACGACCCAAGTCTACCACCGCCAGGCGAAATGATCACCGAAGGACAGACAGCTACATATCGAACAGCCAGCCCGCAGGGAATGATCAGTCCTCCTCTTCCTGGCGGAGATCCTCACCACAACCGCACCCCGAGCCTCGGAGAGATACACCAAGAATTGGAGCAGGAGCAAGAAGCACAAGTTGTATGTCCGTTGCTTTGCTGGGCTATACCAAATTATTTGCTGATGCCTCTTAGAACCGCTTGCTCCAGATGATCCGGACCCAACAACAGCAACTCCAACAACTTCAAGCAGCAAATGGCCAAACCCCGAACGCAGCCCCAGTCATCGACGAATCCACGCCAACTTCTGAGCGATCAATGTCGTTCTCTAACGCGAATGTTCCCCTGCCACAGTCAGCTATTTCTACCCCCCGCTCTCCATCTGCGATTCTTCACCCCCACAGCTCCTTCGATATGGCTCGCGCAGACCTTGCACGACGATCACGGACACCAAGTCGCACAGCTTCTCCAAGACTCACAGCTTCGCCTAGGTTAAGATCTACATCAATCAGCGGCGAAGGCGAGCCTTTCAGCTTAGCAGGACGGGATGAGAGTGCTTTCTACCAAGCCGAGACCCAGATGATGGTAAGGGAGAATCAAATGTTGCGCCAAAGGATCAGAGAATTAGGTCAGCTAAGCTCTATAAGTTTACATAGCATGAGATGCTAACAATTTGAGCAGAGCGCCAAGTCACAGAGCTTCACGCGAATTCATCCATTACCCACGAGCCTGCTACACCATCACGCCTGATGCGTTCAACTTCAGTCTCCGAAGAACGTACCCAAGCTACCCCAGCAGCAACCGTGACTCCTACCTCAGGTCCTACAGAAGTGAAAAATGATTGAGTATGAATGGGTGGCTAGAGTCAAAAATTGTGGGCTTGGCGTTAAGTTGGATTTCAGAATGATTCCATGGGGTATCTGGGGGAGTTACATGGTCTCTTTTAAATTGGGGCAACTAGTTCAGGATCGGTGTTTCGTTGGCGTTAAAGAAGTAGGACCTTCACTTGGCCGACATTGGCGTATCAAGATTGTATTATGAAGAGACACAAAACAGGCGAAGTCCAGTGCTTTCCCTAATACCCAACTTCGTATTTATAAGTTTCTGAAATCGCGAGAATTTCTGTGCACAGTTCCTACGAGTGCTTGACGCATCCGATTTCTTTCTTCGAGTTGTGGAACATAACGTTCCTGCTTGCTTTACCTATGACGAACCACGAAGGTAATGTTTAATGCAGTCCTGTTGTAATCACACAAACACCCACGTGTGAGGTCTTGAATCAAAGATTTATCAGCGTTTCCCAACTGGCCTGCCAGAATGAGCGCTGAAGTGGTGCCCCCCTTTTTGCATCTCGCTTAACAGCAGGCAGGTTGATCCAAGAAAAAATTATACAACGGAAACATTACGAAGCACGTTAAAAGTTATAGATAATATGTTGTGCGACTATTTTGGACGCAACTGGAATCAGGTAAGAGAAAGCAAAAGGTTTGACCTCACAAGTGAGGCTTAATCCTTTGGGCTGTTCAGATGATGAGCAGGAGCCGATGGTAACACACAACGCCTTCAAGCCTTGCGGCATACCACCGACCCCCACCTCCTCCTCAGAGCTTGTTGGATATTTTGCTTATTTTAATACATACATGTAGAATGATCTTCGCCGAAGGTCTGCCGACAGACGAATCGTCTACCTAAGACGACAGCCAGGTACCGTCGCTTGACAACTGATATTCACATTTTGGCGCACATTTTGGTTGCACGTCGCTATTTCTAATGCACAGAAACTATGGGATGCAGCTAGCTGCAAGAAAGTTCCTATGTAGAAATCACCTCGTACCCACTATGGTGCGAAATATGCAGGTATGCTTTCTGTAGACACAGGAGATAACCATGTAAGTGCCTATTTGGAAATGATCACCAACACGTCTATCAGCGCGCGTCTCATGTTTAGAAAATGTGAGGTATATCGTGAAACTTCAGCTAGGATCTTTAAGTCATCGGGAATCATCAGAAAAGTGAATCACTGGTCCTGGGGCCGGTTGGTACTAAAATCGTCGTCTAGACAATTTAGGCACCACCATTTTTGGTTGTACTTCTACAAGCTTTAAATTGTCCCAATCGGGGAAACCACTACGATGTAAAGAAGAAAACTTGTAAAAACATTAAATCCCACTCATGGAAAAATTGGTAAAGTGGGGGGTTGCCATGAGGCATATGCTAGCAACAGCTAGTAAGTCGTTTAAACTTTTCCTCTCCAAGAATGCAGAAGTTGGATATCAGATGCGCGGCTAATCAGAAGACGAGCGCATGAGCAGAAGTAATTAAAAAAATACAAGCGTGGGCGATGTGCAGCAAAAGTCCTAGCTACACGTGGTTGGTGTATTTTATCTGGTTGTGGTTGACGCTATTTTAGGGGTCAGTACTATGTATCATGCTTTCCGGCGGTCTAGAACGTACAAACTGTAGCAGCTTTGGGAAAATAACATCATCAAAATTTCCAAGCAGTAGTAAGTTCATAGACAAGTTGCAATATCATCAGATATCCTCCTACGCCCTTTTCCCGGACTCAGAAAACTCAATTCCATGTATTATACATGAAAACAGTCCTCCAATGAGAGAGGCAACTTTCGCAAGAGCACCCTAAAAACATTCAAGCGCCGTCGACATGCAACAAACATCAATTTAGTAGTCTAGTCCCAAATATACTTCTAGTACCCGTTGAAAAAAATTGACGAACTACCACAACACCAACATTCACCAGCGCCCCCACTATATTTAACCTTACTATTAACCTTATCCCAATCCATATTTTTGTTGCACTTCCCAAAACCTTTAAATTGCGTCACCGCCAAATCCAACACACGGCATAACAACCCCCAAAAAATGCAAAAGTTTTGGTTTGAAAAGAGGAATACGTTCTTGAAACTAGGCGACTTTATTCCCTCTACTCCCATGGGTTTTCTGATAGTAGTTGGAAAACGCGCAAAACGTCCGTGCGCATGTTTGCGTCAAGTCGATGTGGAACGAATATTAGCTCCCGGCTTGCCATTCACCGGTGACGACACTTGTATTTTTGGGTGGAAATGTTTTTGGCAAGTTGTAAAACCTTTGAAATTAATGGAAAGCTTCTGGGGACTGGGGGGGGGGGGTTGGTGTCGCGTAATGTCTGCGATTCCATCCACCCTATTCTCATAATTTCCCCATAAGTAGTTATCAAAATCGCAAAAGATACGTGCGTGTGCTACGCGCAGATGTGCTCATTCACCAGTGCCTCCGTGTTATTTCTATTGATATACCAAAGCATGAACAGCAAAGCATTGCAAAAAAGGTAGAACTTTTATTGGAAGGGGGGATGGTGTCACGTAAGGACGGCGACTCCGTTCCCCCTATTTTCAGTATTTTGGCATAAGTGGTTCTTGAAGGAGTAGAGTTTTTGGTGGGAGTGCAGCACTCTTGCCATATCTCTGCGTGCCAAATACTTTGTGAAATAACGCGTCCAGTTACTTGGATGCCATGTGCGCACTCCAACTTGAGAAAGAAACGGAAGGCGCGGCTCGAATCAATGCAAAGATAAAATCATGATAGCAATTGCCAGTTCGCATGAGGTCAAGTCAAGAGATCACATTTCATATCCTCCATGAGAGCCGCATAGGGGGGCGACGTGATGACCGTCTTTTACATTTTGCCCATTCCTTGGGATAAGTGAAAGCGCAACAATAGACAGTACAAAAGACAGTAGAATAGATGCTTCTGCACCGTAAATAGTCGCAGGAAGTCGAAGACACACAAAAGTGCGTCAATATCAAGGCGGTAGGGGCCTCGCGGTGTAAAAAAAAAGCGGCACGAATTATTGCGGACTTTAAATACTCTACATGGCCTGGTACATTCAAAATCAGTGCTGCTTTTTGTCTACCGCGAGGGGATTTAGAGCACACACGCTGTGGGAAAGTCGTCACACAACAGATTGTTAGGCAAAGGAATAATTTCAAAGAGGCTGGTATTGTGCTGCAAACTGAGAGACGCAGATATGATACAAACTTTCCCTTTTACGCGCCGAAAAGATGGAGTGAGAGCCCCTTGGCCCCAGCCCTGTTTTATTTCGGCCGTATGGGAATTATCCATCCCATGTAGAGTCGAATTAGATGCAATAATTAACTTTCCGTAGACTTCGAACCCATTCAGTCCTCGTCAAACACCTCTTCAACTCTCGGGGCCAAGTTTCTTTGCGTAGGGGTACTGGTAGCCACTTGAGGTGCTGCAGAGCTCGTGGTGGCGGTCGCGGGAGCCGGTTGCCCTGTCATCGCTGCCATCGTGGCGCCTGCATTTGCAGAACCAGATGACTTGGACTTCTTCTTTTTCTTCTTCTCCTAAAGCCACCGCATTAGTCAAAACTCAAAAAGAGTTTGTGAGAAATGTAACGTACCTCTTGCCAGCCCCAGACGGGTCTGAAACTATCAAAGAATCCAACGTCTTCGAACAGATTTGGATACAGCCACAGTCCAGGAGGTACAGCAAACATAGTAATCGCGAAGAGTATCAGGCGGAAAATGGACATGGCGAAGAACAATCCGATTAATCCTAGCATTCCCATACTCAAATACCAAACACCCAGACGCATCTTCATGGGCCAAAGAGGGAACATAACAATAGCAAATACGATTGCAAGTGCACCAGCAGCGTATAACTTTTGCTTGATCTGAGAGCCCTCCCAGAGCCAGACGTAATGTAACTCCTCGTCGGCGGTTTGTTGCTGCTCGATCTTGACAGTCCAGAGACCCTTGACTCTCTTCGTCTTGTGGGCACCTGGAGCATGGTCATGTCCTTCGTGGGGATCGATCTTGGAGACGCGGAGAGCGAGGAGTGACATAGGGAGAAGTTTGAAGGTGTTTTCGATGGAGGCTTGGTCGGTGATCTCGGGAAGGAGGGGATTTTTGCTTCGCGCCTTTTTGTAGGCGTCGGACTTGATGGCGCGGATGGCACGTTTAACTATGGTCCAGGTTAGGATAAAGTATATACGTTTGGGTTACTGGAAGCAGACCTTTGAACATATCCTTGCGCTGGCCATTCAAGATACATGTTCGCGGCTTTAGATCTTGGGTCTTGAGGAACTTGGCGAGTGCGAGCGCCTCTGGCTTTGGCGGGCCAGGTTGGATAGGTTGCTGGGTTTGTTGCTGCTGTTGCTGTGGTGGTTGGGGCTGTCCTTGTCCACCCTGCTGGGCAGCAGCCTGTTGAGCTTGCTGTTGCGCCATTGCTTGTGCCTTCATTTTCTCGATATACTGAGGGATGGTCAAGCCCATTTTCTCCGCCTCGAGAGCTATCTGTCGCTGTATCTGCGCAATTTGCTCTGGGGTGGGTTGTTGGCCATTGGGTAGCTGGAAATTGATGCCGCCCATGGGTTGGGGAGCGCCCTGGCCCTGCGGAGGGGGAGGAGCGGCCATTGTGGCGACGTTGGTTCGAGATATGCGGGAGGTAAGGACAAACGCGGGAATGGAGACGTGGGCACAAGGTGGATGCGGATGCAATGAAATATTCAAGATCGGGAGACCTGTTCACAGAAAGTTGTCGAAAGTTAAACGTGTCGGCTCCGCATCAACAAGGATTAGCGGCCGGCTGGCTCTATTTTTGAAATATCCTAGGCTGTGTCCTAGGCTGTGTGGAATATTCATAATCCGCAATATTCAGTGCCGCTTTCTAAGAGGGGCACTTGCTTACCTAGGTACTAGGTACTCCGTCTCCGTCATGGTTCTAAGCCTGAACTAAAAAATAAGTCAGTTCATCGACTTCACGGAGTCAGTCCAATGTCTTCCCACCGTCGACATTGGATGCTCTCGCGGCTACTCTCAGTCGAAAGGAGGTATCGGGCTGCTCTTTCCTCTAATTGGTAATCTGTTCTTCAAATAATCTCCTCTCAGTCCACCCCTTACTGCAGTGATTCTTGTATCCGGCTTTCCCGATGGCCTTTCAGCCAAATGTCCAAGCAGGCCGATGACCATAAAATGAGTGAGAGTTACTCTCCTGGTGCTGGAGTTTTACCTGCCTCTGGATCTCCGCTTTCCACTGCATTTCTCGTAAGAACTTGGGATAATGTTTATATCGTATGACCGTATTAATGCCCATGTAGTCACAACGAGATCTTGGTCTCAAAGTCCCAATCAACTATGTCACAATTCCGGGGGTTTCTTTGCAGGCTGCTTGCTTTGCTCACTTAAGCTATGAGGATGTCAACTCTGGAGTTTGTTTCTCCAATCTGCTTGCAGTTGGATTCCGAAGGTTTGAACTGGACCTATACTGGGACCAAGGGAGAGACGTTTGGTCATTTTGTCCTATTGCGATACCGACTTCGATACCGGATACTATTCCAGCTGCTGGGTCTTCGATCTTGTCTTTAAGCACACTGGCTGCTTTGACGTCTGGGACAGTCCCCACTGCTTCATCTGGCTCTCCGTTAAACGCAAGGCAAAACACCGACCCCGGCACTTCGAGCTCCAGTGTGCTTGTCGGATCTGGGCTACCATCTCCTTCCAGAACATTGTCGAGTTCATCTCCAACATTGCTTGGCAACAGCTCCCCTAGTATTGTTGTGGTCCCAGACAACTTCAATGACCCATTAGTCCATGTTGGGCCTTATATTTGCTCGACAACCATCAACCTGTCTACGTTCACAAGTCAGATTCTGAGCTACATCGAGCAGACCGAGAACACTCTAGATGCCCGCTTGCTGCAAATAAACCTCAATGTGCATGCTGCTGCTTCCGACAAATCTCCACTATCGAGTGCTCCGGAACCAACGAACCTCCCGGGACCTTCGAATTCTCTCAGCGGCCTCTTCTCTGGGAATCTCTCTGCTTTCCTCTATACACCCAGCAACCTCGCATCCGATCGAGCCAACCTCAATTCTTCATGGTATACTGTTCAGACCAGATATCGGCCTGTGGAAAATTATTACAACATCACCCTAAGTCAATACAATGTCGCTTCGACCGAGGATGGATGGCCAGCAGAGAGCTTTGTGGAGTTTTCTAAGAGCAAACGGCTATTAATAGGATGGGGGACTGTAGATCCGCAAATGGCGGGGTATAACTTCAGTGGAGATACCGGGACGATCTTCCCCAGTGACTATATCCAGGATTTCCAAACCGATGTGACTGCAGATGCTTCAGGAGATTTGACCAGAGGATGTTTCATGAGGAATAGCACCGACGATCTGGGCCAAGTCAACGCTTCGTGGGCGGTTGCTTCGACCATCCCAGGATTTGAATACCCTATCACACCCACAGCAGACATTGTCCCTCTCCTCAACCTGACCACCAATTCTACGAATTGTGGCATCTCTTCCATACTCAATGTAACGCTCTTAAATGCGACAGCCCACGACAACTTCCACTCCTATCGAAATTATACAGCAGCTACAATATGGTCCTGGGCCCAGGGCGAGCCACGCAACTATACAGGAGACTCTGACGCATCCTCCGATTCCCTCTTCCGCTGTGCAACCGCAAACATAGACCTTGCAGGCCGCTGGGTAGTAGCAGACTGCTCCCAAAAGTACTACGCAGCTTGCCGTGCAAAGCAGCCTTATAATTGGAGTATTACTACTTACCCTATCTCCTATTCATTCGCTAAACAAGCTTGTAATGAACCTTATCAATTCGCGGCACCAAGGACAGCGTTAGAAAACAGCTATCTAACACAAAAATTACGGGATAGCCGTAGAGATTATGATGGCCAGGGAGTTTGGGTTGATTTCAACAGTTTGGATTATAAAAGCTGCTGGGTGACGGGTGGGCCGAATGCTACTTGCCCTTATTCGGATACTTTGCAGCAGGATGACGATCTGGAGAAGAGGGTGATTTTAGTATGTTCAATTTCATTTCAGTATTCTAGATTACTTACTAATGAAGTGATAGGTCCCGACCATAGCTGCGGTCATTGTATTAGTCATTACTGCCCTTACTGTATTTGTGAAGGCAGCGGGGAATAGGAAGACTAGGAAGAGAATTAAGAGGAGGGCTGATGATGGGTTTGTGTATGAGGGCGTGCCTTCGTAATTAGGATTTACTGGTTTTGGATTCTTGCGTATACTTTTGGATTGGTTTAGGTGGACAAAAAAGGAATTGGAGTACAAACGAATGGTTTGGTTAGGCAATATTGTTTAGGATAAGTGTACGAACAGAAAATGCAGCACTAATTTTGAATGTGCCACCCCGAGTGGAACATTCAAACTCCGCAAGATTCAGTGTCGCTTTTTAATCCACCGGCCATGAGCCTATGTCGAAAAGGTAGAATGAAGTGTGTATTTTGCCTAGCATCCCTAAAGTACCCAAGACTCCAGACCCGACTCCATATTAACAGTCACCCAGAACCTTCCCAGAACCTTCCATAGCAAGCCAGGCGCTGTGTCGCCGATGTCCATACAGTACAAAGCCAAGCAATCCGTTCGCCGTTCCATGCCAACCTAGTGATGAACACCAGCCCCAACATCATTCTCGCTGACCACGCTTCCGACTTCGGTCCAAGAACCAGGAGTTGAGATACCCTCGCCGTCGACGCTCATGACATCCGCATCGCTCGTGGCCCCGCTTCGGGGCGCCCAGACTTCAGAGCCGGAACCAGCCAGGGATGCCGAGTCAGTCGGCGTCATTTCACCATCTCCTGGGACGGAGAGCGGGGGATCGCTGAATAGTGGCGAGCCGGGAACGGGCTCATGTTGTTGGGGTGTGGTGATTCCTGGTGTGACTGGGAGTGGAGAGTAGAAGCTTGAGTTTGTGTTGTCGGCCCAGGCGTGAATCGAAGCATAGGCTGAATCATCTCTTGTACGCTCAGACATGTTGGTGAAGTTTGCGCTCTCGTGCATCATTTCCATACTTGGGAGAGCAAGGGGTGGGTCGGGCGCAGCCTCTTCGGATGTATCGATTAGTTGTTCGGCGATAGTGGCGGTGGTCTCGCGAGATGGCTTCGGGTCTTCGTTCGCGGAGTAGAGGTCGGACATCACTTCCATCTGCTCAGAAGTTTCAGGGGACATAAGACTGGCATCGATAGCACGCTGCTCATCCCAGTCGATGTTGTGTTCGTCGCTGAAGGGATTGGCGTAGATAGAGCCGTGGTTGAGACCTCTTACGCCACGGTTTCGGAGACGTTCTTCTGAGGCCCCATTTACATCCGTACCAGTGTTGTAGACATATGTTCCCTTCTCAGCAGCCGGATCTTCTTGCAAGAAGTCGTCGAAGCTTGAGCCGCGGCTGCGATTTGCTGGTCTCTCGCCCTCACCTGCCAACTTCCGCTCCTTCTCCATCTTCTCCATGTGCACAGCATTCCAGTACATCAGCTCTTCTCTTTGGCGTCTTCTAGACTCTTCATCTGCATCCACGCCTGGCTCAGCAGCCCCTGTACTCTGCATGAACCCTTCTGCATCTTCAGGACGGTTGAATCGAGGCTGTTGGGCTGCGGGGTTGATTTCATCTCCGAGGGAATGTAGGGCGATGGCAATCTTGCGGCGGACATCTTCGGCGAATTGTCGAGCTTGAGGAGATTCATACACAGCGATGGCGGCCTTGGGGATCAGTCAAATTTTCACAAAAATGGGAGGAATATACTTACAGCGACTGCAACGCTCACCACAATGATGGCGCCTGAAACAGCAGGGTTAGGAGGCATGTTCTTCCAATCTTGACAAAAGCAAATTGAAAGTTGGTGGAATGGGGGATTGAAACCGAAGGATCTGTGAACAATTCCAAAATGTATAGAAATTGTAGCAGGTGAACGTGTTCAGAAGGATTGATGCCTCGAGACAGAAGCACTTGCGCGTACCAACGCCACTCGTCGTCTCTGCCTTGCAGGGGGTCTCATGATATGATCAGCGCGCCAATCAAGGCACAGGAGTCGGAGATAAATAATGGAGAAGAAGTGGCTGACCTTTCGCAACGATGGCAGGCATTTTGAACAGTGCCTACAAGAAAAGAAGGGGGTTCTGAGGAGAGGAAGAGTTTATGGAGGAGTTGTGGTTGTGAAGCACGGAGGAGCTGAACGATTATGGGTGCGTCAAGCCTCAAATCTGCCCCGCCTAAAGATAGCAACTGTGGCGTAGATAAAGCCTTGTGGAGTTGCTCCGTGGGGAAGGTGGAGCTTTCTTCAAAGGCAAATTTAAATTATACATAATTCCACTCCACCTTATCACGATGCTTGTGAATATTCGGACTACAACTGATTGAATCTTGGTTCTTTTATAGGCAAATTTGTGCTTGTTTGCCGCCTGTTCGTTGTTCGCTTCAGCCGGTACTGACGTCGACTCGACTTCGGATTCTTCGAACTTCCCGAGTTGTTGCCAACACCCAGTAAACAGATAGTTTCCTGGTCGTTTCGGCGTTTCACAGAGATATCGGCTCGATTTTTTAAGCTACAATTCAATATTACTTTCAAGAAGTTGAGAAAGTACAGAATATCTAGCTTTAGAAAATCTATCATTAAAAATTATTGCTTACCAAGAATTTTCTGCACCCGTCATTTTTTTCTTTTTTGTTTTCTATCTGGCCACAAACTACTCACAAAAGCTGGAATGATGGTGCATATACTCCTAAAGAAGATATGCGGCTCCCAAAGCTTCAACCCTGGGATTGGTGCCCTCTCTGATCTTGCTGGGGACATCAAGTCACAAAGAAGCCTTCGATCCAATCACCCTCTTCCAAGCGGATCGCTTTCAGATTTCCCCTCAATATCATAAGCTGAAAATGCGTTCTTCCTTGCCTATCGACAAAAAAATACACGAAGCCATGCGGGCCAGCAAAGAAGCTTGACTCGAATTCGTCACTGGGGGGTATTCATTACAAGGCTGTATTCTAACACACGGACGCTTGGTTTGTTCAACGGATCCTATATTCGTTGCTTTACAGAGAATATACACAGTAAAACCCACCTTACCGTATCTCGCAGCAGCACAAGCGTCTCATTCGCGTCCGCGTCATCTTCCTCGAACTCCCTGGAATTGCTTCGCCAGAGATCGAGTTCAAGTCACGGAAGCTCGAAGTACTAAACTCAATAAAGAGACATGAATCACGATACATGAGTTGGGGATCGCTATTAATTGAAGTTTTGGGACGGTAGAAACGAGCAATCTGGGACTATCACAAAAAAAGTCGCTTTTAGAACTTGAAAACTTTAGAAAATTGACAGCATGGACCTTCTCTTGTAGAGGAGTGACTTTCAAACCCAAAATGACCGCTCAGTAAAACGATTATAGATAGCGGCATTTCCAAAGGTGACCAAGCCTCGCGCCGGTACTCCAATAGTACATGGAAAACGAATAGCCAAAATGGAAGCAGATGCAAGCCATTATGGTTGATCCAAGCACTGCAAGACTCCATAAAACCCACCAAAATGCCATGACCGTGAGCCTTAGTTGGCAGGGCTAGTCTCGGTAACTTCACCTCCTCCGACTGTCGATGTGGGCGTGGAAACTTCCTTACTACCTCCTTCCTCTGGAATTGCGGCGTCATCTTTCTCCACAAGCACGCATTCATCATCCTCCGCCCTCTTCTTCTCCTTATCCAATGCCTGTCCATAATCGCCCCATAGCTGCTCCACTGGCCGTCCACATAGCTGTGATGAACAGGAAAATTAGATTAACCTCTGCAAGTGCGTCTTGGGGCTCAACAAAAACAACATTGGAGTTACAAACTGATGGCAAAATGCCGTAGGAGACGCAAGCATGGAAATAAGTTTTATCTCACCTCTGTCCAGAACTTCTTCTCTTCATATCTTTCGATTCTCAACTTCTCGTTCATCCGGCGGATCAACCCTGTCCCGAACCGTTTCTCTAAGTACTCCAAGAAATAGCCTGTGTGCTGATATCCTGCATCCCATTTCCCGCTGGCCTCTTTTTTCCAGTGAGGAGGACTTAGTTGAGCATTTAGCCGTACCCAGTCTGCAATTCCTTCAATTAATCCGCCAGGGCAGGTCCCAAATGCATTGTATTGGTAGCAGTGGACCATCTCGTGGGTCAAGACGCCCATGATTTCATGATGCTTCCGGGATTCCGGGATTGAAGAGTGTATATAATCGAGAGAGAAATGAATTTCTTTGTGGTCGGGGTCTAGTTCCGTGCCGGTCGTATATGCTACTCTTGGCATTGACCGAATAATAAGAGTGACGGATCTCGTGGGAGGGACAGTAGTTGTAGGTGAGTTTTTTGAATGGTAGAGGAGTGTGAGAACACTTTGAACTGCTTTATGGAGAGCTTTATTGGCTTTCACAGCGGTAAGAAACTCCTGAGCGCCGTCATGGTTGAGGTCTCTGATCTCAAGGCGCAGTTTGGGGAGCGGGAAGTTTGATGCTGGCATTTCCGAGTAAGCACCCCCAGATTTTGGACTCGAAGACTCCTTTGACTTCGGGGGAGCTGGAGATGAAGTTGGAGTTGGAGCTGCACTACGAGGTGACTGAGGAGGCATGAAGACTAGAGTTGGTAATGGCGTTGTTGCGGGGTGATCTTTCATGATGGGCTTGTGGAGAAAAGACCTGTAATTGCGGGTACGAAAAAAATGCTCGTCAAAGTCTGGCAAGAAATGAGAAATTCGAAGAAAAGAGTGAAGTTTATGTAAAGAAGAATGAAGGCTGGACTTTCAGCCAGAATTTGGAAGAGAAGGATAATGATGAAGCATCAGTATCAGATGGCAGGGATGCACGCTTGACGGGCACAGGGCAGGGCTCAGAAAAAGCGGCACTCATCTTTAGGATGATCCACTCGGCGTGGCACATTCAAAACCAGAGCCGCTTTTTTGATCAACGAACGGCAGGGATGCCACTGCGGCTAGCATACATCGCGTACCGGGCAACCTCCAGGCATTATTTGGTACGTCTTGAATCCTCAATCGGAGCCAGAACAATCTCCGCGAATCCTCAGACCAGATCAGAGTTGCGATTGTCGACCCAGCATGCCGACGGCGCCGAGTATTTACTGACAACACATCAACACAGGCATATCCCAAAATCGCTCACCCAGAGCAAGATAATGGGCGAAAAGAATACTGTGATGAAATATCCATTCTGAATTTTGTAGTTGATGCTTATTCGGGGGCCCGGTTCACATGTAACTCCCTATTTTTCCACAATAATTTCAGTGCTTTGCAATCGGCCCTAGGTTACAGCAATAAGCTTGAACCTTTTGGCACAGCCCCTTTATGATGGCGCTTTCCTAGCAAGAGAGAATATATTGCCCCGCCGTAATTTCCGAAAAGCTTACACCAGCCGTCCCGCGTCCGCAAATACATGCTAGGCCCAAAGCCCTCGAATTTTGCTGCCATTCCTTCTGCAATATCTCTCTCTTTACAGCCATACTCAACGAGTACGGCCGTAAGCCAAAGTCTACATTGCTCTTCGTTCCAGAGCCACTGTGGAGTATCAGTCGCTCTGATGTTGTAGCTTTTGTTGGTTCGTGATTTGTCTCTCGATGTGGGCGGCATGACTGATTCGTATGGCGGTGGTTGAGATTCCTTCCCGTGTTTGGAGGAAAGGTTGCCCATCTTAACGAAGAAGCTTGCAGGGGGAAGCAATTGAGTATAATTCAAGAGGTATGGAGTATGAAGAACAGAATGTGATATGAGGAAGACAAACCTGCTACCATTCGGAATAAGTAGCTAGAATTTTTGACTGAGTCAGTCTAAGTCGAATTTAGTACGCCTGCTAAGGCTGTCTTGGAACAATGACTGGAATTAGCCGTCGTATGACATATCCATTGGGCACTAATACTATTCTAGTGATTTGGGCTAGCTAATGACGCTAGAGAGCAGTCAAGACAATGTTTTCTAGTTCTAGCATGCGCATTACGGATCTATCACCGATTTACCAGCAGCGACCCTGAGATTTCGACTTTTTGTCTTTCTTTGGAAGGCCCTACACTATCTTTTCTGAAGAGTCAGGATCCTCTGAATCTCCGAGTGTAACTCAGCTTGTAAGTATGCAAGTCAAAGTTTCATGCAAGTGAAGATAGGAAGTCCTTACATATAGGATAAATGATTCCGGGTGTCGACCGCGCTCTTAAAAAGTGGCCGCCTTGAAACCTTTGTATAATTATAATATCCAGAAAGCAAACCAGTCTCGACACTAGGATATCATCACAGGAAATTCATCGATAATGGTTCATGATTGGCCGCGAGCATTACTACTCCAATGTTCAGACGCATCTTCATCAAGCAGCTTAATCTGGAACTGAAATTATCTGGAAGTGATCTGTTTAGACTATTTCAACTAACGGGCTAAAGTCTGCACTCTGATTACTTATATATACAAGTAGTTTCAAAGCTTGTATACTTGGTCTCCGAATTTGCGAGCACAGCTTTCCAATTGGGGTCTTTGTCTCTCCTGCCGTGATAGCAATGTGTGATCATGACATCGTCAAACTATACTAAGAAATATACTAATATTGATCATCATCTTGAAGGAGGGACATTGTTGAAGTGTATGCCTATGGCCATAACGTGCTCGCGCTAATATTCTGGTTCCTCTGGTGATAAGAGGCTTCATACGCAAAGGCTGAATATTTCATTTATGACCATCGTTGCTGCTTCACAATCTGACCAGAAAGAATAGAGTTTGCAGAACTGAGCAAGTAAGTGATGTCTTCGTTTGTTCCATTCTTTCTCTTCTTTTCTCTTCGAGTACCATGGCGCACGAATGTATGTACCCACCCACCACTTCCTTTTCCTACCTTTCTACCCTCGAGTATCTATGAGATATTGTAGATTCATTGCTCTTGCTCTTGAACAGATTCGCAAGAGTAATGAATCTATAGTATATCATAGGTACACGAGGGTAGAAGACTGGCTGTGGGACTTTGTTGTCTAACAATACTAATTATATTTGACAGTAGATGAAATGCCTCCTGGGGGATGGAATTCCGCCCTCTGGGAATCCTCCCTCTCCCGCCCCAACTTCCCGCCGGCGCGCCCCCCCGGTCGGCCCCTGGGGAACGGCCCCCCATCCCCCCGCCCTGGCGGCCGAGTTTGGAGCTGGCGGTGGAGGTGGTGGAGGAGGTGGACGAGAGAAGAGACGAGGAGAGAAGAGAAGAGGAGGAGAGAGAAGAGGAGAGAGAGCCGGGATTTTGGCGGAAGCAGTAATACTTTCTCTCTCTAACTCTTTCTCGTTGCAGTATTCGACTAATACGAATATCGCGATTAGTGGGGCAAGAATTGGAGAACTTGCTGTGTCCTTTGTTCTGGGCTTTGTTGCGGGAATTGCCAGCAATTTTGCCAGCGACGAAATGCGAGCCCACTGGGCCACCTCTTCGGCAGCAATTGTGGGCACAAGGCCATGGCTTATCACGTGCCAAGTGATTTTAGTATCCTTATTTATCCAAGCGGGCCTTTGTTTTCATCAACCATCATTCGAAATGGGCGAAAAGATTACCGAAGAGCAAGTCGCAAACCTGCTCGCAATACTACGAACCGATGCCTCCAATGATGCCAAAGTCCATCAAATAAACAATATCAAGTCCGGTATCAAGCAGAACAATGTGCCGGAAGCCTGCGTATCACCCCTCTTCGAAGCAACGCGCACCTCGATGACATCGCAACATGCTGCAATCGTCAATGCTGGCTTCTCGACGCTGAATCATCTTTTGACAAGACTGTCACGCCAAGAACCGAAATGTGTCGTCAAGGAGGCAGGAAGAACATTACCCTTGGTTATTGAGAAGATGGGAGACCAGAAGGAGAAATACAGACAACTCGCAGCACAGTGCTTGACAACGTTTTGGAAGGTGGCACCAATGGATGTGGAGAGACTTGTTAAGAATGCTGGTTTGGTAGGCAAGAATTCAAGGATGAAGGAAGCCTCTATGAGCTGGGTTGTGCAGGTAAAGACACCCAGTAATGAAGATTTTGCAGACGGATTTGGCTCATGCAACCTAGATGCACCAAGAAAACGGCATGCCCTTCAAGAGCTTCGTGTCAACATTAATGGAGCTGCTGGAGGATGCCGATGGCATGGTCAGAGATACCGCCAGGAATTCAGTGATCGCACTATTTCAGTACGCTTGTTACCAACCTCTTAATATTTCACATACTAATACTTGCTACAGGGATGCCCCCAATGCTGCTAAATCGGATCTCAAAAAGCAGTTGAAAAACTTCAATGTTCGGTCGACCATAGTTACAGCGATCACCTCCCATCTTGGCCAAGGCGGCCCCTCTGAGAAGGCAGAACCTGATGTAGACGAGCCTCCTCCGAGACCGCAGCTTTCGAATAGCGTCTCATCATTGTCCAGTCTAAGACCAGCAACCCCTGTGATAGAGGTAAAAGTGGAACGAGTGGATCCAGCCTATGTCAATACCCAAAGGGAATTGGAGGACACGTTCAGAGAGATGTACCCATATTTTGAAGGCAAAGAGTCGGAGGCCAATTGGTTGAAGCGAGAGCAGAGCTGCACAAAATTACGCAGGTTAAATGCTGGAAACGCCCCAAGCGACTTTCACGATGCTTTTCTGGTTGGTATCAAGGGCCTGCTAGATGGCATTTTGAAAGCGGTGAACTCATTACGAACGAGTTTGTCAAAAGAAGGCTGCAGCGTGGTCCAGGAGATTGCAAGAACTGCTGGTCCAGGCCTAGATCCTATGGTCGAAATTCTCCTCCAAAACCTCATCAAATTGTGTGGTGGAACGAAGAAGATTAGTTCCCAACAAGGCAATGTGACGGTTGACATTATCGTTGGCAAGGTCTCATACAATATCCGAATCATGCAACACATCTGGCTAGCGTGTCAAGACAAGAACGTGCAACCAAGGACTTACGCAACTGGTTGGCTGAAGACTGTCTTGAAGAAAGAAGCACACCACAAGAATCACGTTGAGCATACGGGTGGTTTGGAGCTGATTGAAAAGTGTATCAAGAAAGGACTTGCGGACGCGAATCCCGGAGTGCGAGAGAACATGAGATCTACATACTGGGCTTTCGCGCAAATTTGGCCTGCAAAAGCAGAGGCGTAAGGTTCACAATATTTCCCATTGCCTGCTATCACTAATTGATTACCTAGTATCATGACTACTCTCGACGGAACTCAACAACGACTGCTGGAAAATGCTCCTGATAATCCCAATTCTCCCAAGAAGCCCGACACAGTGGCCGCGAGGCCAGGACTTGGCTTTTCAAAGAGTACAAATGGACCACCAAAACCATCTCTTAAGGAAACTATGCTGGCTCAGAAGGAGGCTAAGAGAAAGGCCCAAATGGCCGGCACTACCTTAGCCGCGCGACCTGGATCCGCGATGTCGAGCTTCTCGCCGGTTCGAACAGTCTCTACGTCTTCCAACACTTCCACTTCGTCCGAGAAGGGCCCAATTAGAGCACGGCCAGAATCAACTACGGTTTCTCATGGTGGACTGTCTGTGGCGCCAATGCGCCCAACAAAATCTCGTGCTGCTCTACGACCGGAGCTTATTGCCAGGCCTGCTACAGCAGGCCCTTATTCTGTTCGGCGTCCAACTCATGCACCAAGCAACAGTGACGCCAGCACAAGCCCTTCAGCTACAAGGAAAGCAAGAACACCCAGTGCCAGTAGCACAAGCCCACAGAAGAAACCACTAACGAGACCCAACACAAGTCATTCCACCCATTCTAGCCATGCGTCTCAATCCAGCCATGCAAGTCCATCTAAGAGTACAATCAACAGGGTAGCCCCATCTCCTCGATCAAGCCCGCCTAAGCCAAGGCTGGCAACCAGCAAGACCATGGGATCAAGTCCTTCTAAAGACGAGGATTTTACTTTGGTGGTCCCCACACTTACAGGACTATCAGAACCTCAAACCTCTAAACCCCAAGCAATCGACTCGTCGGATGAGGAAGACCTTATCACACCTTCAAAGCCACTGCAAGTTTATGAAGATCCATTCTCCAGTACCGATGATCAGACAACTCCACGGCCGGTCATTGCAGCGTCTGTTTTAGAAGAGGTGCCTGTCAATGAGGATGCCATGAATTTGGTCAGAAATGGAAAGGATGGTGCGGAATCAATAAAGGCCCCGCCCATGTCTCCTGAGCGATTCAAGCAAAGCTCTCGGCTACTTGATAGCGGAATTTCAAAGATCAAGGCTAAGTCATTAGATGTTCATGGTTTCCGTAAACTACAAGGCATGATCAGAGACAACAAAGCCGCTTGGTCCGAGGACAAATTTGATGTACTACTTTTGGGTTTGTTCGATTATCTTGAAGCACCCTTAGCGTCACTCTCACCAGAGAAGGTTCAAGATGTCAAGGCCCAGATTCTAGCTACGATCAAGTTGATGTACAAGAAAGAACGTGACGGCTTCCGTCCTCACGTGGTGAAGGGTCTAGAGTCCGTCCTCGTCACACGCAGCTGCTACGATTCTCGCGCCCACATCGTCGCCGGCCTTGAGCTCCTTGCCGACGAGCTCGTCACTCTAGCCGAACCCAAGCAGACAACTGCGATCATCACCGCAAGACTTCAAAACGAGCAGATGTCACTCGAGGGGTGCAGAATTCTAAGCATGGGGCTACATGTCCTGAGGGAGCTCCTGGAGGCAAAGAAGGAATTTGCCCCAAGTGATGCAGAAATTAATGAGATGTGCAAGTTGGCGGCGCGGTGCTTGGAGAGCACAGAGAGTGGCGTCCGAATGGATGCCGTACAACTATGCGTGAGCGTTCACACGCGCGTGGGCGAGAAGAGATTCTGGGATGCGCTTGGTGGTGTCAAGGACGACCCTAAGAGTCTGATTACCTATTACATTGTGAAGAGGCAGCGAGATCTTTAGATGATTTGGGGTCGAGTGGCGAAAAGGAATGAGCGTGGCGTTAGATTACGGCGCTGGCAGATGGGAGTTATTATGAGTTCGTGTATGAATACGATGTTTAGGGGATGGATGGGGCTGGCGTTCAGGCGTTGAAGTCGGGCTGGCTCATCCTATGCGTTTTTGGCTTGCTCCCTATGTTCTTATTGCCGCCACCTTGGTAGATTCGTATCTTTCAATTACCGTAGCTGAATTATAATCCGTTCGTCTGATATAACGCTGATCTACCCGCCTCAGCCACGTTCTATTTAATTTCCATGTGTCATGGAAAACGGGGGCATTAGTGGAGCGCGTGTTTGTCGTGTGGTAAGCTGACCAGCGTGGTTTTTATGCTTCATGCTTATCCCATGGACGGGATGGCACGCGACTCCGAGTCCTCGGGCAGGGCGCGTGAGGAGACGAGACGAAACTGCAAAGCCTCCTTTTCCCCTATACCTCCTGTGCCGAATCGTTATTTCTTTCGGATGCGGCATCGGGTATTTGACCTCGTTTGGTGGTGTCTGTGCTGTCCAGACTCGGAGAAAAGAAAGGCGTAGATCAGATCTGGCGACTCTGAGACAATCTGACATTTAGCACTGACAGTTGAAGATCCCGAAACGCTCAGGACCCGATTCCTGGGAGCATAGAACGAAGAGATCTAGAACTTCAAACCTCCACGCACGTGATCGGCGGTGCGGGCAGGTGGGAAATTTTTGAAGCGATCAAGAGCGTGTTCGGAGGTTTCATTTGTGAGGATGGGATGCGGGAGAGGATCGACGGTGAACGGGTGGGATGGCGCAACTTGAAGATGGGGTGCATCCACAAAGATTGGCTGCTTTTTCAATGGTTTGAGGGGTGGATTTCGTTCGTGGCGTTTTGTCAGTGAGATTCCCACTTGGTGTTTGAGGGCTTGAAGCTGGAGAGCTGAAATTTTTGTGCTCACGCGCGCGGACGCGTACAGTACGAAATAAGATTGTGGATTCCCTTATGAGGATGCTTGGTGCTGTGGAGTCTGTGACGGCGAGTCATTGTTTCGCGCTGAGGACTGTCGGCGTGTTGTGTTGTGTGAGGCTTCACTCACGCCACAGCAGGATTTCACCGGTGAAAGAAGATGAAACGGGATCCTCATCTGCGTCAGGATCTGCTGTGCAACGAAATACAAGTTGACAGGTCCTTTTCAAGGGGCCGGTTCTCCACGCTCTTCGCCTCACAGGAGTGTATATCAAACCGGAGATCCCCCTCTTGATCCCCGGGCTCAATACTTATCCAAACTTCTAGAAAGCCATATCAGGGCTCAGGTTTCAAGGCCTCGCATTTTCCCAGAATAATAGGCGCTAGGATTTGATGTACCGGTAAGTTATTCCGGTAAATATAAGGCTGCCTTGACCATGGTTCTTTTTTGGGGACTCGGGAAGCTGCGTGAACCACAAACATTTGAATAGAGACCCTTGGTAAGCTTTCCGACGAGATGGGACAATGGAACATAGCCTTTGTGAGTTCCTGGCACTGCATGAGTTCAAAATAAACATACCCTGATTTACCCCTATTACCCAAAATCACCTATTCAAGTCGAGACATTCCAGACTGCTGTGTTCCACGTAACACGGGGCCGGGCAGGCCTACGGGAATCTCGGCAACGTCTATTGTCTTGTCCTTCTTCAAAAGCGTGCAGATTAATCTTGTGATACGATGGACACGAGTTTTGATATCCTCGAATGCGGAGAGGGAGATCTACGCCAAGGTAAGTGGAGGGAGCGGCCTGTCAACGCTCTGTAGTGCTTCCTAGGTGCGTCGGAGGAAATGAAAGAGTTAATTAAATACTTCAAACAAACGTGTCTTTCGGTCTGCGGGTACACAGCATAATATCTCACACGACATGAAGGGCGAGAGATTTGAAAGGGATTGTTCTGGCGGGGCTGCGGGCCATGGTGGCCCTGGTTGTAAGTCGTATCAACTTGAAACACCATTGACGAAGATTTGCACAGCGAATGGCGTCCCGTGATGTACCGTAGCTCTCCACTAATCTAGGGACCAGCCCACTAGACGCGTTGGTGGTGGGTGCTGGCGCTCAACAATGGAACAGATCGCGGGCGCGGGTTGCACCATTGCACCAGCAGCGTAAAGAGGGTGTTGTAACTCGTAAGGCAAGGCAATATAGGGCCTATGTAGGGTACATGTTGGTGCAGATGGAGGCGGAGAGCTCGTTCCTCAATACTGTTTTTAGACGTTTCCTGATGATTTGGTGAATAACCTTAACCTTACATACAGATCCTTCGACCTGTTCAGGAATTGGCGGGAACGAACGCCAGCATTCGGGATCTTGTTCGCGTACCTGGCAGAAATCGCCTGTTATCTGCTGTCTTCCCAGCAACATCCAAGTCGTCCAGCCTGTCTTTGACTCTTTAGTGCTGCAGCGGTATTAGTAGGTTTCCCACCACAGTACCATCCTGTCCAGTACGAAGTATTCCAGAACCGCACATCGTAGAAGGCAGCGCAGCGTGCTGTTAGGGAGGCAAAACTACGGGCGAACAATACAGTAACAATACAGTAGAAGAATAATCAGCACCGCTACTAAACTCGCCCTGGCCATTCAGAGCACGTTGTCTATCTGCATCTCCGAAAGATCTTCGCCCACGAACGATTTCAAAGACTCCCGCGAGTCCTATTTGGTTTGGGCCTGGAATGCTTCCGTACTAGGATCTCTTGGAGAAACAGCGTCAGCCTCTCTTCGCATCTTCACCCCAGTCTCGACTGGCACACTCTTGCAATTCACTCTTGCAACACCTCACATCGCATTCCCATTTCAACAATTATCTGCGCGCTGCAGACCTTTACTCCCCATCATTGTCGTCGTCGCTCTCACCCGTGTCCTCTGCCGCTCCAACATTTCAATAATTCACGGCCCGCGGATCTCTCTCCACAATAGTCGATCGTCCCTCGACTAGCCCACTCCCCTGCTATTCTACTTGCGTACCCGTACTCAATTCTCCTGCGACCGTGCGTTTCGTCTTCATCCAGACGACAACGAGGGATCGCATCTCTCTATCCATGATTTGACTCGACTCGACTTTCGAATTCTTCGCGGAGGAGCAGTCAGTGCAGAGTTGGGAGGACAAGAAAGGTCGCTTTGACGGCCTCGACTAGAGTTCAAGATGGAATCGCCGGCCGATTATTTGGATTCTCCCATGGTGGATGGCGATGATGTGGCATATCCGTGCAAAGGATGCGGAGATGTATGTTTATCTATAGGAAAGACTTGGAACGCACACTGATGAGTTTATCTAGATCCTGGAGGAAGGCAAAGCATTCGAACTTGGTAAGTAAACTCCCCTTTTCCATCCCAATGTCCACGAATCTCGCATTTGAACATCACAAGTCCGCAGTGGATTATTTCATGAACTGCGATGGATTCTTCAATACTGCTTCCCAACGGTAGCAAGGTTTCTAATATCGATACAGCTGGCAACAGATGGCATCTCAATTGCTTTCGGTGCAACACATGCGGGACCCTCCTCGACTCGGATGCGAACCTACTGCTGCTAGGCGATGGCTCCCTGATTTGCAACAATTGTACATACAGCTGCAGCGCCTGCGGCAACAAGATTGAGGATTTGGCCATTCTCACTGGCGACCAAGCATTCTGCGCTACGTGTTTTCGATGTAGGAACTGCAAGCGAAAAATCGAGAACCTCAGATACGCACGAACTTCGCAGGGCATATTTTGTATGAGTTGTCACGAATCTCTGATGGCGCGAAGGAGGAAAAAGTCAAGAGCGGCAGCGAACGCCAAACTCAAAAAAGATGACCAGTCCCCAATGCTAGTTGATAAGTCTCTCCCAGCCCTTCCACCCAACGCAATACCCCAAAGTGCCTTTTCTCCGGATCGAGAGACCCCTGGGTCTGTTGACAACGATACGCCGACGGAACTCTCTCCCAGGCCTCACCAAACATATCAGAATGATTCGTCTTCACGAAGTAGCTCACGGCGACCTCGTGAGCACTCCACAGAACGCACATCCAGCGATGGACCCTCGAGGGATGGATTGACTTTGCCGACCACTACATACAGGAACAATAGGCACTCAGCAATATCACAGGCCTCAGATATCAACGGCGGAGACGGAGAGAGCTTCTTCATACCTCTTGCTTTGGATCCTAGTCCAGCGCCCAATATGACCCCGCGATCCACCTCCGAAACATGGGTAGATCCGTCAAAGAAGACCAAGGAGAACAAGCCACCCGAAAAGGACTATTTCAATATTTCGAAGAGCAACGGACGATCGGCTCCTCCGAAACAAGCAGAGTCACCACATATTGCCTTCCAGGATAAGGGTCGGCAACCTTCAGCAGACGAGACATCGCAGATCAAAGAAAGCATACGAAAGGCCCAAGCTGGAGGCAAGAACTCCACCAAAGGCTCTCCAGTCATTGGCAGTGACGATGTTCGAGTTCAGCACGCTATCTCTCCGCAAGTATCGCATTCGAATAGCAAGAGTCAATCATCAAACGAAAAGTTTAGGTTGGGTGAGGTACCAAAAGGGAAGAAATCAGGAAGCTCAAGGAGTGACTCGCAGTCCGAGTTTGCTGAGAATACCTCAAGATCTACATCCGGCGGTGGTGCGCCTGGTGTACCACCTCGCAAAGAGGCAGCGATGAACATACCCCGAACCGACTCCCCCAAGCCACTTCTCGCCGCCGATAAAGCTGGAACGCCTCGTTCTTCACAGGAATCTCGGACGAGAGAAGATGTAGATTCGCGGCCATCGATAGAATCTAACAATTCCCCTGGTCCTGTTTCCAGGGTAGACTCGGGGGGAACTTCAAGGTCGATACCCCGCAAAGAAATTCCATCGGGGACGGTCAAAACTACAATGAGCTCTATGAGCTCCTCCTCTGGCGCTGAGACATCACCCTCTACGGCTTCCTCGTCGGACACCACAGGTCACACGCCGACAATCAATGGTAAGAGTATATCTGGACCTTTGCAGCAATCTCCTATGGAGGATGAATTGGTTCCCCCATCTCGTGCTCCCACTCGCCCGACAGGTCCTCAACAGAAACTCAGTGATAGTTACATGGCACCTAGAGCTCCCCCAGCACCACCGCCAACAGGTTCTCAAACTCCCAAAGAGGGTCAAAACATGGTGAACGGTGTGCCAGTGTCTCCTAAGTTACCTCGTTGGAGTGCCGGTGGAGATTTCACAATGGATGAGGACATGGCGCGCATATTGGGAGGAACCGATGAAAGCTCACAGTCAATCCTTCGCCGTGTTTCGAATGCTGTGCGTCATGGCAGGAATAACAGTGAAGCAAGCACTGGTGTTCGTCACCCAGGTCATGGTCGTAGTGTTAGCGAGACCACAACACGCACAGTGGCGTCACCGCGTTGGCCGAAAACACCAATTGCTGAAGATTCAAACGCTGCTAAGGATATTAGCAGCCCAATCTCAATCACTTCCCCTGGATCTGGCGATGATCCCGCACTTTTACGCCGACAACTCCGTAACTCAGAGCAGAGAGTAGCTGAGCTAGAACGACAATTTGCTAGCGAAAAGGATCTGAAGTCGCTCAACAAGAAGTTGATAGAGAAGAGAAAGACAGTATCGGTATTGGACTCACAAACCGAGATCATGATCCGACAATTAGAAGTCCTGGCGGGCTACGTGGAGCGAGCCAAGGATTCCAAGCAACCCCTCGACATCGCGGAGCTTGAAGATTCAGCCATTAAAGAATTTGTCCAGAAGCTTGAGCGTTTGAAGCAGACCATGTCTGGTTCTGTGGAAGCACTCTATGAAGAGCGCAATGAGCTTATGGAGGAAAAGAACCAAATCATGGCCGACCGCGACAGAGCTTTGGTTGAATTTGAGCAACTTTCCTCAAAGAACGCTCAACTCGCTGACATGAACAATGACCTGACCCACCAGATCCAGGAGCGCTTTAAGGCCCAAAGCGGAAGCAGTCTAGAGAGCCCCAGACCACCAATGAACGGTTTAGGAATCTACACTCACCATAACAAAGACAAATCAAATGTCTCAATTCAAATGGATGATGCTAGATCGACTAGCACAACCGTGTTTGGATCTGTCAACAGCTATCCGCAAGCTATGGAGCAAGATTCCAGCATGGAACCAGCAACAGTACTATCTGCGCCACACGTAATTAACATTCGCAAGGGCCAAGCGAAGAAATTTAATTGGAAGTCAGGTGGTAAGACTGTCGCAAAGGGGGTCTCCAAGGGTTTCAAGGGTGCTTTCAGCTCTGGTCAACAACCTGAGCGATCCCAATGGCAAGGCCAGACTGGTGAGAGCATTGGCATGCCTTATAACATGACTGTCGCACCTGTTGAAGCTCCTGCTGGTGGATCATCTGGGAGTCTTCCACGTTCTGTCTCCAATGATCCCGCGAGACAGGGCTTCGGACTGTTCAAGAAGGTCAACACCATGCCCAAGTCGATGTCCAACGGAAACATTGCACCTGCAGAAGATCCATCCAGTTTATTTGGATCAGAGCTTGTGGAAAGAGCGAATTATGAACGTCGCCAGATCCCAAGTGTTGTCACTCGTTGCATAGAAGAAGTAGAATTGCGAGGCATGGATATTGAGGGTATCTACCGAAAGACTGGTGGAAGTGGTCAAGTAAAGATTATCCAAGAAGGCTTTGATAAGACCGATGACTACGACATCTCGGACCCCGGGCTGGATATCACTGCTGTCACCAGTGTTTTGAAGCAATATTTCCGCAAGCTACCTACGCCACTCCTGACCTTTGATGTTTACGACCGCGTTCTAGAGTCAACGAGTAAGGCATATCCATATACATACTTCTTTAGACTTTGGCTAATGGTTATTTAGCTTTCGAGGATGACAAAGAGCGCTGCACACATCTTAGAAAGACTTTCAATATGCTTCCCCCCAAGCATCGCGATTGCCTTGAATTCTTAATCTTCCATCTTGCTCGTGTGGCAGTGAGAGAAAGTGAGAACTTGGTATGTCCCGGCGTATCCTGTACTGATCAGGAGTGACTAACTCACCACAGATGACACCCAAAAACCTTGCCGTCGTCTTTGCTCCCACGATCATGCGAGATCACAGCCTAGAACGGGAAATGACTGATATGCACTCCAAGAACAACGCTGTACAGTTTGTTATCGAAAACAGTCACGAAATATTCGGCAATGCATAACCACGCCAATTCCCTCGCTCATACTTAACGATTGCTTTCGACTCGGGAGCTCATCTCGAGATGTATATTCTCCATCCTGACCAGAAAAAGGCGGGCGTTTGCTTGGATCAGCGATTTTGTTTTACTGGGTCATTGCTATTTGGCGTTCTTCCTTTTTTTTTTTTTCATGCCTAGCATTTCGAGGCTTTGCCAGCCGTTCTTGTGTTTTAACTGATATCCATTTCTCTTTTGATGGGCCTAAGCGAAGAGGAGTTTTCATCAATTTTGGAGATTTGTTATGGAAGACGAGCCGATGACATGAGCAGCTCGCGGTGATGAGAGGGAGAGTTTCGATTCGATTTACGTTCATGACATATCCTTGGTGATTTGCTGCTTCTGGTGGAGGTAAAGCAGGGCAAGCAGATCTTTTGCGCAGTATCATCGTTGTAGTAGATATTTTATTAACTGGCGATGATGAAATTAATGAACTCCTGACATGGCCGATCTTTAATATGTGTTGTAGCACTGTGAGTATCATTTGTTGAAAACCAGTCAGTGGCTCAAGCCCAGTTTAGCCAAGACTTGTTCCGAGACTTGTTGACGTCCTACTATCACCTTGCCAATTTGCTACGCCAGTGGTTCACTCGCTTAATCAATTTGATACCAAAAAGAGCTGAAAAGCTAGCATGAGAATCAAAAACACTTCAAGATTGCACTGCCTTCAGTCTGTTTCTTCGATGTCGTCCCGCCTCGTTCTCAAGCTTTCTCCCCCTTTATGCGAGAAGGCTATTCAATCAGCTAAAGTTATTCATCGTGTCTTGCTAATTGCCGTCAAGCGAAACATTCATTCACTTCCCCCACCACATGTCTTCCACACTATCCAGTTCACACCCAATAAGGACCTCGATTCTCCCCAATCCAGTGTCTCCTCCGCCTCCAACTCTCCCGCTTGTCAACTTCTTCTACTGAGCGCTCATCACGATGGCCAAGCAACCTAGTCTCCGAGACTTCCTGCGCAAGGAAGTCATTGCGAGCCGCCTCAAACTGCCAACGGAATTCACCTTCATCACCAAAGAGCCAGACCACATCGGATTCAGCGCCCCGGCCAAAAGCACCTATGATCCCCCTGCCGACGAAGACGACGACAGCCTCATTTTAGGCGCCTCCGTCTACGGCGGCTTCAAGCATGCGAAAGAGGACGACATGGACAGCATCTTTGGCGAGCGGGTTCTTACCAGAGAAGAGCAGCGAGAAAAGAAGGTCAAGGAGTTACTCTCGCGACGTAATCTGCCAGCGCCGAAGTCTAACAAGGTGGCGAATCCTGTGCTTGAAGAGCTGAAAGATGAGCTTAGGACTCTGGTCTACAGCGAGTCGCAAGCTGGATTTAGGGAGAGGGAGTTGATTCAGCGGCAGAAGGCGTCTTTGAAAGAGGAGATCTATCATCTGGAAGCTGAGGAGCGGGCTAAAGAAGATAGGGATAGGAAAGGTGAGGGTATTATTTACTTGTGCAACTCAAAGTCAAGCTAATACTTTGCAATAGATCAAATTATGGGCAAGGTTGAGAATCTCCCGGAGCCCATTGGAGTCTGGGAGAAGAAGCGCTTGATGATTGCCGCAAACCACATAAGCAAGTCGCGGGCTGCTATGAACATGGACCCCGAAGTCCTCGAAACGCTCGAGGCACAGGTACTATCTCCCTATACCGAACTTTCTCACAGCAACTCCGGCTCACCACGTACCAGAGCCCTTCAAAGAAACGCAAGCCAGAACGAGACCTAGCAGACGAATTCGACGGTGAAGAGCGAGCCCGATATGGCCAGCCGGTCAACCTGCCCGCACCTCAAATTACTGGTCATTGGCGAGCTACTATCCATGATTACATCCCGGAGAACGAAGACACGAGGTTTCTTGATATGGGTACAGAGCAGAAGAAGTTGTTGAGGATGGAGATTGCGGAGTATGCGGAGCAGGCGGCTCTTTTACATAGGAAGCAGAGGCGGATGGAACTTACGGAGCAGTGGTTGATGAACCGGAGTGGGCAGTATGGATATTATTACTAGGGGTCGGTGGAGGCCTTTACCTGAGTTTGAGGATTGCACCGGTGGGCGTTTTCATATCGTAGACTAGGTGGGTAATTTGGCGCTAGTGCGAGCTTGGAGTTTGAGCGTTGAGTTGGTTAAGGGGGCTTCCATATTCGTAAAGCAAGTGAGAAAAACTCGTCGCAATGGTTTATTCTTAAAAGCTCTTCATATTTGAACTCCCCTCGTGATAAGGGCTTTCGTTGAAAGGGCACAGTAGTTCAAGGCACCTATGAAACCTCGACGCCTTCCAAGTTTGGTGAAATATAGAGAGTTCACTTTCCTCTTTCTAAGATGCTATATCAAATATTTTGGTCCAGCGTCAATGCCCTAACTGCCTTAACATTTCGCATGGATTCAATGACAGGTACTCTCTTGACACGACTCTTCTCAGCTACGCCAAATGTTGAGCTTCTTACTATGTAACGATAGCTTTTTTCCTCCGGGCTTGTCTTTGAAATCCTCCGGGCTTCAACCAAGTCTCTTAGGTGTGCAATCATAACTCAAAGCTTCAATCCGTGCCCCGAGGAACTAAAATAGGGTAGAAAGATGACTCTGACAATATGAAAAGAAATATGGCGAGCCTTGGGGTTACGATGACCCCAAAAATGTAGCATTTAAATCGCTGAACACCTAGTATTATTTTACCTTCAACTTTATCTACTCATAAAAGTCGCTCCTACAGGGTATCAAATTTGTTTTCTCTTTTCCCAATTCCAAACATCATTGCCCAACAACCCTCCTGACTTTCTCCAACAACACCTTACTCTCCCGCCCTAGCTTTCTCTGCCCATTCTTTCCCCCCGTCCTGGCCTTCGCCATCGCCTTCCGAAACCTCTCCCTCTCCTCTATCTTCTGATTCCTCTCCTTATCCCTCCTCTCCCTCTCTATCCTCTTCGCCTCGGCCTCTACTTTTTGGTGTGCAGCAAACGCCTGCTCTTTCTCAAAGTACGCTGGTCTGCCCTTGCTGCGGCGGGTTTGGGATGAATTGGTGTGTGGTGGAGGTGTTGGGGAGCGCGGGGCATCGAGCATAGCTTGTCGTTCGGGATGCAGTTCTTGGGTTGCTGGTTCGGGGTCTGGGGTCGGGATGGAGGGGGCGAGGTCTGGTTCGCGGGCTTTGAGTTTTGCGTATGATTTCTTGAGTTTGGCTTTGTGTATCAGGTCTTTTTTTATTTTGATTACTGTGATAATGTTAGCTAGCAAGCTTTCAGGGGGGGGAAGCAGAAACTCTTGCGAAAGAGTTGTGGAGTACCTTTTCTTCGGTGGGTTCCGTCTGGGAGGTTGTCGGGGCCGACTTTGAAACCCAGGTTGTGCTTCTTGGGCCGCGACGCAGTGGCATCGTCGTCGATGGGTCTTTTGGGTGCCATTGAGGATGTATTGGTGGGATGTGCGGGGAGATATGTGAGGGATTCTGAATGTGGTTGTCGGAGCTGCACGAGGGCAACAAAATATTTCCAAGGGCCCTGGTGGGCTGCTGTCAGATGCCGCTAACAGGGGAATGGAATGCATTTCAGCGATAGAGATCGCTGGTGACGCCAACCCCAAGGCGAAACCCAAGCTTATCCTAATCTGCCCGATGCTGCCACTGCTACTTCACTAATCCATGCACTACTGCACGCACTTAGTGATCATGACTTTGGACAGCGGCTGCTGCTGCTGCTGCGGCTGGCGTCGTATGTTCACTTAGATCGACTATCTCCATCTCCATGCTGCTCCACGTCTTCCTTTACTCTACACCGACTTTCACTTCAGATGAAAAGCACAAGTACAACTTCGCCGCGCAGCCCGAGTATCTAGCGTTCCCAAATTGCTGACGATTCTGCATAAGCCGAAACCAATATCCCAAAGAGTGACTTTTGTGAAAGTCTTGCATCCTGCACGAGCCACGAGAGCACAAAGAGGAGACTGCCGGGTATCTCCCCGCTTCCAGCAGACGACCAACCCTCCAGTTCCCGGATTCCTTGCTTCTGCACCGACCATCCTCTTCTCGCAAACTCTACAATCTCGTCACCATGAGTATATGACACAAACTGGAGCAATTTGTGTGCTCACAAAATGCCCATTTTCCAAGATGACCTGGCCGGTGGCCAGGTACCGCCTGACAAGCCCGCGAAGACTACCCGCCCAGCATCACCGCTAGAGGCGATTCCTATGGCGAGAAAGCTTTCAGAGGAGAGCATACGGACGGAATTATGCGAGGGACCGCTGTTAGAGACGCCGGAAGAGCAGACGAAGAGTCCTGTTGGAACCTTGGACACTGGCTTCGCATTCCGGATACATGGAACTTCCGATCGGGTAGAACTTATTGAGCGACTGAAAAAAGGGGAGAGTCCTACTTGGCTGCCAAATCGAAATGTACGTATTTGTTTTTACGTTTAAGTTTTTTCAAGTAACTAATAGCTGATTTTATTTTAGTTGGAGGAGTTATTGCAAGATTATCCAGAGACGCCAACGAAACCGGCTTCCAATGCTCCAAATTCTTCGCCATTGTTGCCATCCCCCGAAATATCAGAAGCAAAAAATACACCTGAAATCGACACCGAACCATCACAAGCAGGTTTACAAATCGAGCGGCCTCGTTCGGCACTGCATAGTGGTGATTTTACGCAAGGACCGCAGGAGAGCATTTCAAGGAACCACGGCCTACTTCAGGCCAATTCGAGCTTATACGGGTCAGAAAGACAAGAATGGCTTGCCACATCACCCCCGAGAAATTTCTCGCCATTTCAGCTCGATCCTCGATTTCCGCCAGCAGACCGACTTGACACTGAATTAGGAGCTCGATCTCGGGCTCCTTCATTGTCATCCTCGTATTCGTCAAGTTTTATTCTGAAACCACCCACAAGTCCGTTGGTACAGTCAGAAAGCAACGATGACCTGGAATTATCAACGAATATAAATCCTATCGACATCAATCCGAATCTAAAAAGGAATCCTCGGCGGCACACCCTACAAACATCGCACTCGATGCATTCAACACCATCAGTGCCTACAGCCTCAAATTTTAGTAGACCGCTACCACATCTCCGACGCGATAATACATATCCTTACCAAGCCCATCAACCGAGAAGATCTCTTACATCTAATCCCATAGCGCACCCATCATCATCACCTCAAACACCCAACTTTTTACGCTCAAGGCGACCTTCATTCACTTCAGACAGTTCGCCGCTTCATGCCTCAATGGTTGGCTCTTATGAAGAAAGTATCCTCCGAGGACGAATGTCAACTACGCCCTCGAAGCCGTTGGATTTCGTCGCTCAGATAGGCGTCTTAGGTCTTGGTAGGTGTAAGTCGAGCCTTCGATGCCCAGCACACGTGACTGTTCCTTTTCCGGCTGTATTTTACAGCTATGAAACTACAAGCCACGGTCGTACGGGAAAGAGTGAAGATGGGCCTAGCCCCTATGTTGGCCAAATTGATCTGGAGAATAGTCTTCCAAATCCGGACGAGGCACGCGACAGCAAGCGGAAGCGGCTCAGTGCCAACATCGGACGAAGTCGCAACGATGAAGTGGATATGGTTGACGGCCCAAATACAAGCCAACTCACCGAACGAGAGATTCGGAGAGCCGAGAAACAAAAACGAAGGTCAACCTCGCCCAGGGCGCCTCCAGGCGGCAGTTACAGAATTCCGGAGAAGGGTCAGCTCCAAATCATTATCAAGAACCCAAATAAGACGGCGGTCAAATTGTTTTTGGTTCCATATGATCTGGCTGGGATGGAACCGGGGACCAAGACCTTCATACGTCAACGAAGTTACTCGGCGGGCCCAATTATTGATTCCGCATTATCATCGACACAGCAAAGCCCTGCTACAAACACAGCAGATCGACCGATACTTCGATATCTTGTACATGTGCACATATGTTCTCCATCTCGCGGTCGATTTTACTTATACAAAAGTATTAGAGTTGTTTTCGCAAATCGCGTACCAGACGGAAAGGAAAAGTTACGCAATGAAATTTCACTCCCTGAACCAAGATTCAGTGTATATAAACCAGGAAGGGAATCAAATTTGGGACTGGCTCTCAGCGGTGGTGCAGGTGCGAGCCTTGCTGCCGAAAAAGCATACAGGAGACGTAGCTCAGGCTTCGCTCTTGGTCATTCAAGTCGGAACTATGACAGCATGGACGGCATTTCTCAGGCTTTAGAGACAGGCTTCAGCGGTGGGGCTACCTTTTCTCAAGACCGAGACTTCAGCAGCGCCGTACCTATTCAGCCTATTCCGTTCAGTCTTTTCCGGAAGCCAAATCAAAACGGCGAAGATTCTGGTCAAGACAGACCTTCCAATATCCAGTCACCAACCTCGAGTAAAAGTAGTCGGCCACCGACATCGCATGAGTCGGGGATGTCAATGTCTTGGAACAGCAACAGCGACAGTACTGGTGGCATCGGCGGTTACGACAAGCTCAACAAAGGTGATTTTGGTTACGGGGGCAATGTTTTTGCAAGCTCTCCGGATGGAAAGCAGGTTGTGGCAGAAGGTCTGCTAGCAAAAAAACTGCGAGACCTCGGAGTCGATGTGCCTAACCAACAAGATCGTATGGATAGTATGTAAGTTGAGTCACTTCAGAGCGGGAGTAATTTGGATTATGATAGGAATACCCCGGAAATCTTGGAGCAAGGAGCTTGGTGAATTATTTTCGGAAAGGAATTCAGACTGTTCAGGGGCGCATTGGCATAGACATTCCGTCTGGAAAGACTCACCACTTGCCATTTTCTTCAGATCTACTCAAATCAAATTTGACAAATCAAATAACTCCTCTAGAGTATCGATGTCGCACTGAAGTCAAGAATGATGGTCCCGTGACATTGCTCGACAAAGTTTCATCTTGTCCCTTGACCCCTCTTTCTTCGAAACCAGATACGCGACACCACTCACTCCTGGCAATCAAAAGAGATCTCCAAAACACCCGCCGACCCAGCGATTGGCGCCTCGCATGATGCCATTCCCCAGTCTCTCAATCTACTCAGCTAGCGCTGAGACAGGGTCCTTCGCATGATTTCCGGACCTGCATGTTTTGGTGTCTCGCCACATCACTGCTTGTCTTGATGTCTATTCTACCTTATAATTTTGTATACATCTTTCCATCATGACCTGATCGTTCATGAAGTCTTTGCAAATAGCTGGTCTTGGCAATATTCAAATTCCTCATTCCCTTTCCTGCCCTGGTGGCACCTTGTCCCTTACCCCAATTCGCGGTGATGCGTGGACCGGCATTCCTCCTTCTCATCAGCCTACTCTCATGTTCGCAAGCGTTCTCCTTCTCATGTTCGAAAAAGGAAGATGCGTGTATAGGCAGTTTTATGAATGTGACGTCGGTGCTGAAGGGGCTTTTAGAGGATGCGAAGGCGGTGGTAGTTAGGAATGATGTTTTGAGAATTGGGGATGTGAATGGGACTAATGAGACAGGTGCTCCGTGCCCGAAGATGACGGTGTTATTTGCGAGGGGGACCGCTGAGCCCGGTGTGTTCTTTCCCCTTATACTCCCTTTGTGGAAGGAGTGATCTGAAAGTGATTGTGGCGTGGAATGAGCTAATGAGAAGAATAGGAAACGTGGGAATCTTGACCGGCCCACCCCTTTTCACTGCTATAGCAGAATACATGAACGGAATGAACGAGCTTGCCGTTCAAGGTGTGGACTACCCTGCTGATATTGTGGGATTCTTGGCTGGGGGAAGTCCCATAGGTGGCGCCGTGATGTATATCTTTCGCTTTCGCTGTCTTTATACATCAAAGCTGATAATAAAAACAGGGGAGCACTAATAAACCACACCCTAACAACCTGCCCCTCCACGCCCCTCGTTCTTTCTGGGTACTCCCAAGGCGCACAAGTCGTGCATCTAGCCGCCGCCTCTCTTCCCTCCAACACCACCAGCAAAATCGCCTCCGTAGTCCTTTTCGGGGACCCCAAAAACGGAACAGCGATTCATGGTATCGACGCTCAGAAGGTGTTGACTGTTTGTCATGCTGGTGATGATATCTGTAAGGGTGGTGATAGAATAGGGCAGGCGCATCTGAATTATAGTCTCAACGCGGCGGAAGCAGCGATGTTCGTGTTGGGCAGCGCAGGTGGTAAGCTGGGGATTACGAGTCAGAGGATGAGGTCCGCCGGCGGAGGACTGGGGTTTTGATTAAGAAGGCGGGATTTCTACTCTTATATATATTATGGCCTAATGATATGATGGTTTCCACGGGGCTTTTTTGAGGGCTCAGTCCTATACTCACAGTCAGTGGAAACAAATAGGGGTGAAATGTGGATGTCAGAGCACTGAAGTTGATAGTCATATTTTCAACTCAGAAGAATCTAAGACCGAAATGAGTATAATATAAAGCATCTTAAATCACAGGGCACAGCGTTTTGAGAATAAAAGGGAAATCCCAATTTTGGGGGGACGTTTGGTGCATGAAGATATTGTGAGTAAGGAAGCAGGCAATCTGACTTAGTGAAGGTTTAATGAAATAACTTTTATATCAATCCTTGGTGAGAAAGACCCAGTAACCCAAAGTTAAAATCAGAGGTATTGGCTTTTGGCTGGTCTAGCGCGACCACCGTGCGAATCAGATACTCATTGGCTGTGATGATAATTTGATGGGAGAATATATTATATATATCTATGGTTGATACAGTCTAAATATACACGAACAATTCTACAGACAGACCGCGTAATGGATTCATAAACAGTACTGTACATTTAATAGCGCCCCAGTATCTCTCGTTCTTGTGTGTCAGATGATCGTTCCATGGTCCTAATGGCATGAAGAGTCTTCGGATACAGTCGCTCCAGATCTTCCAACATGAACTGATATGCTTTTGATTCTGCCGCCGCGGCTTCAATGTCGAGGTAACTGCGCCCCAGAATTATTAATGAGCGGGTGATTGGTCGAAACCAGCGCGGATTTTTCCTCTTTGCCCGAATCTCAATGGGCAGGCGATTTCGCACTGGTTGCTTGCGCCGGAGCTGCGCCCACCCTGGCCAGTTACGCATGAGCCGCGTCTCACAAACTTCGAATGCTATTTTCGGTCGAGATTTCTGGCATAGAAGCTGGATATATAAATTCCAATTCCGCATGTCCAGTTCGAAACCATCCTTCAGATAGTTATGGACAGTGATGATCATTTGGTCTACCTGTCCGGTGTAGGCAAGGGATTTCATGTACCAGGACAGCGTTAGTGCCAGGTCAATCTGATGTTTGTGAAGGATTTTAGCGGCTTTCCGTCTTGATGGAAGAATGTTGATGAGCCCATTGTGATCCCGAAGAGCGAGAGGTTTCCCTTGCTCTTTCGCGACGGCCAGTGCGAGGTTCCAGCATTCTTCTACCCCGTCGTAATCGCGCTCTCGAAATTTTAATAATGCCATGGCGGAAATCATCTTGATATCTGACTCTTTACGATTCTCTGGAAGAGCGCTCCGGTATCTGTCGTGTAATTGCTTCGCAGTTTCGAGGTGGTTATTTTGAGCGAGCACATATGTAATAAAACTGTACATTGATGTCGTATGCGCGATATCGAGTGGAGTATCTCCCATGCCCTTTCTGGCAGTATTGGATATGGCTTGAGGATCATAGGAGCCGACCATTTCTAAGAACATTTCCATTGAGCGTTGGAATTGCTCTTCTTCATTTCCTGTTCTCCCGAAAATTTCCATGTCTTTTAAATATCGGGCTCGCAGCACCAAAGGATCGTGGTCCCTAGCGCTCGTAGAATTCTGCAGGGAGAACTTTCGGTGGAGTTTGAATACCATCCAGAATACGCGAGTACCCAGAAAACCACCCATGGCAATTGCGTAGTGGAATGAGGTGGCCTTGTGACCAGCAGTTGGGAGAACCTCTTCCATTATCTTGACGGCTTGAGTTGGCTGTCTGACCATCGCAAGCGCTTGCATTAACGCTCCGTATGTGAACTCGTCGTAGCTGATGTCAAACGAGGACATTTGCTGGAGTATTCGATTTGCGGACTTCAGGTCCCGGCGCAAAGCGTATCCAACAATGAGATAGTTCCACATCCTCGTCCGTGTACCTGTCAGATCCATCTCAATCGCCTCAACGCATATTCTTTCGGCTTCCGGGAGACGATCGTCCTGGACATGTGCCAGGACGAGACAGTCGATCATAGCGGCGCTTTTCGTAATCTGGAGATCTTCGGCAACCTTGTACAATCCAATGACGCTCTCAAGATCTCCGCGATCTGTACTCATTCCCATAAGAGTCCCAATGGTGTAGTCGTCCGGTTGAAGATTTGGGGATTCAAGAAGCTGCGCAAAGCATGCGAACGCTTCATCAAACTCATGCACTCTGCCATAAGCGCTGATGAGGATATTCCAGGAAAGAATCGTCGGTTTTAAATTGTACGTGTCTGAGATCTCATTGAAGGTTTTGATGACATCAGCAAGCTCACCGCGTTTTGAATGAACTTGAAGTATGGGAGCAAGGGTATTAGGATCTCGTAGCGGCCGTTCCTTTGAGATATAGTGTTCACTATATTGGTCAAAAAGCGAATGGACTGTCTTTGCATCACCCAAGTTTGCAAACTCCTTCATGCACATCCTGTAAGTAAACTGAGCGGGCTTTCTATAGCAACGGGAATAGTCCTCCAGGATCCACCGCATCCCGCGAGCATCGCGAGAACGGCAGAAAATTCTCAAAAGCAAGTGTAGGGTTTTTCTGGAAAACCTAGTTATTGTTTCGTGCCGCATTTTCCCGTATAATGTGATGAGCAACTCTAACTCATTCAGGGCTATCAGCATGTCGGTGATCGATTCAAAAGATGCAGTGTCAAGACGGCGCCATTTTTGATAAATTCCTAGAAGCTTCAGGAATCTGGTCTTATTGAACGACCGTTGTTGCAACAAAGCCATCCGAACTAAGATTGCAGCAAAGTCAAATAATCCAGGGGGATGGTTTGTCACATCCGGTTCTATGATAATTTCGGGGGCTTTCTTTCCCGCAAGATTTTGTGGGATGATCGTATCGGTATATTCTGCCAAGTCGCAAACGAGGTCTCCGAAATTTGGAAGCTCTTGGATATCTCGATATATATCGTAATCGCGTTCCGGGTGTTTCTGCTTGAGTTGGCCAAGGTCCAGCCAGATGCCATAAGCACGAGACCACGACGACAGACCGAAAAGATACGCCAGAAGCTCTGCAGAGCCAGCAGGTACCTCGAGATTCTCGAGGCTGGTCTTGTATAGTAAAGTGGCGTCTTGCAGATTGCGAAGTCTTAGGTACGCCCGAATCGTCCTTTGGTATGTTGCAGCGTCTCTTTCCTCAGGTTTCATTCCTCCAAACAGGTCGATTGTCCTTTCTGCATCAAGCACCCGATTCGAAGTAGCGTAATATGCTATGAGTCGTTGGCGAACTCGATTTTGGTCGGCATCATTCAGCAAAAGATATTGTCGCCATGCCTCTTCATAATCATCGGGCCTCGTAAGCCCCATCTTGCCGTAAAGAATGTTAGTACTCTTCTCCTCTGCATCTGCCAGCGTTCCGCTTCCTTCGTCAGGGGGGTTCTTTGTCTGAACGGGTGTTGGAGGATCCTTGGCAGAGGAAGTGTACAATCGTTGACCTAGCTTCGCAAATCCACTCCTCACCCATCGAGCCTCCTGTCTATCAACACCCCAGCTCGAATATTGACGAAGGAAGTTTATCGTTCCAGCAGGATATAAAAAGTCCAAGAGCACACCCCCATGGCCAGTCGAGCTTCTCAGCTCGGTGATGTCTACTTGCTCATCGACGGAATCTGCGCTTTGCACCAAAGCTGCCCAGAGCGACGGGAGCTCAACATCTCCCGCAGCATGGCTCCAGAAGCCAGAATGGAGTGTTCGGCGACTCTTCAAGGATTTCCTCGATGCTGGCAGCAGACGCCGCAAACTGCCTGATTCTAGACATCCCGCCGTGCGCTCCAGCATGCCCTATCCCCGCCAATTCCCCGGTGAAGCTTTTGTCCACACGCGTCTTTCGTAGTTCTCTAAGGGGTCGAGCTGAGCATGAGATGTTAATCTGTAGTAAGTTGGCATTAGCTCCTGAATAAAGTGACAGCATTTTGTAAAGGTAGAGGGATATAAACCTTGGAACATGCTTTACAAGGAGATAATGGGAAAGCAGCGATCTGTCATTGATTTCTTAGGCTCCAGACTAGATAAGCAGCGTGTTTGTGACTGAACTGGATGACATTGAAATGGGAGGCGAAAAGTCATGAAATGTACAAATTAGTACAGTACTGCACCGTGAATGCAGCTCTCGAGTTTTGCCGACCCGACCCCAGTCAGTAGGAGTGGTTCGATCGCTCCCGCCTTGCACACAAGGCACAAAAAATTAACCCCACCATACCGTAGACCATACCATTTCAGCAACACCTTTCTCTAATCCAGGGCGACATGGAGATCACCAAATTTGTTGTCTCCGGCAGGGACAATGCCAAACTTTATGGCGACTATGCGACGTATCGATCCCAGCTGTCAAATCGCCTCCACAATCTCCGCAAGAGACTTGGTATTGCGACCAAACCCCGCGCAAAATACACACCAAAGACCCCAGTAACAGCAGAAGACATTGGCCGCGACCATGAGTAGGTGGATAAGTTCCGGGGACTATCTTTGAAGTATGCTGACTGATCCTTATCAGTTACGTTCACCTCCTCCTCCTCACATCAGAACGAGCGTGGGCGAATGCCATGTCAATGCGAGAGGTGCATTCCACGGAGAAGAAAGGAATCACAGGCTCCACTCGATCCCATATAATATCCCGCTTGCACAAGGCTACTATATACGCGAATGATCTCTTCAGATTATTGAGTGATAAAGCTGCAACTGGGGCGAAAGATGAAGATGTACTGGAAGCACGTGCATATGCTGCTTCACTTACTGGGGCTACGGAATTTGAAAAGCAGAGTTGGGAAGCCTGCGTGAAGAGCTACTCTGAAGCCAGGGTCATATATAATGCACTAGTTACTGCCACGAAGAGCGACACATTCAAAGACTTACTGTCAGATCCGGTTGATCTTAGTATACGATATGGTGCATATCAGATGAGATTGCCTCGGACCGTAGCTGTGCCTGCGATTGCTCGAAAGTTCTTCCCCCGAGAAGATTCCCAGTTGGTTTCACAGATCGAGAAACTAGATCCTGATGCGCTGAACGAACAACCTACAAAGAATCGAGAAGCTTCGGAGCCTGGGACCGTCCCTAAAACGATCACCTGGAGATCTCGAACGGTCGATTTGGAAGACGCGGCGATAGCAGCTGCATTGGCATCTGTGAACAGTGCTGCGAAAAAGTTATCAGAGACGTTAGCCTCAGCTCAAGCTGCACAGGCCAAGGAGAGGGCTGCAGCTTATGATGATATCCTCATTTCAAGTCAAGATGCTGTTGATGCAACGAAGCATGCAATAGACGAGTTGATGGCAGAAGGCGTTGGACAGGGTGATAAGCGGATACAAAGTCTACAAATTACTCGTACCGCAGTCAGTTACGATATGGTAAGCTGGAGGATTGGGCGAAATAGAGTGATGGTTGGCGACCAGGATGGGGCTATCATTGAGGATTCGACGACAATTAATGTCAAACCCAAACTCCAAAAGCCCCTCAAAGAAGAAGGGACGGGACGTAGGCTTGCTTGTTTCAGAGAGAAAGCTGTTCTTTACGATGCAATTCTGCAAAGTCTAGATTCGATCAAAGAGCTTCCAGGTGTTGCGGCAGACGCCACGTTTCTGGAGGAATTGGAATCCAAGTACGGCTATTTCACAGCACTGAAGTAAGGAGCGCACCCTAGAACCTTATAGGCTCGACTAACCCATCTCTTTCAGGTGTCTCAATATAGCTCGTTCGCATGCCCTACTCTCCAATCCTCAAAATGCCCTCGCGCTACTAGCTCGAGCTTCAGAAAAGTGCAATACCGCCCACTCACACCTCTCTTCATCCATGGACACCTCAGACTCATTGCCACCCAACATATCCGTATCCCCGACCGAAGTTCAATTCCTCAAAGATCTTTTAGATGGCGAGGTTCAACGTTACAGAGCATTGGTAGAGCTTTCCAATCTCGACAGCACCCAAAAAATACTAGAGAACACACAGCCACTCATCGAACGTTTGAACGACTACCCTACAACCAGCGTAAAGCTTTCGAATCTCGTCACCTACCCGCCGAAACTGGAGCCTATCCCCGTGAAGCCATTATTTTTCGATGCCGCATGGAATTACATTGAGTATCCTGGTCGAGAAGTCGAAGGCGTTGCTGGAAATGGAGTCAAGGAGAATACTATCCCGGCTAAGACTGTGGAGCACGCGGGCCAGCAGAAAAAGGGCTGGTTTGGTTTTGGCAGATAGCCTTCCCTTATATCCGGCGTCAGACCTGGAATAGCAATGTAATTGCAACTTGTAGCATGTCCCGAAGCACTCGTTGACTTCGGCGTCCGTAACGCACAATTTGACCCATTCGACCAATCCAGTCTAGTGCCTTTGAGGGTTGAATCCTACAGTGCATGATCGCTTGTGAAACAGCTATTGGATAATTGATGTGAAGTAGAATTCTTTGAATCCTTTGTAATTCGGGCATCTAGTTTCAACGCCATACAATTGCCTTTTATTTTATGTACTGCTTCGACAATGCACCCTCGAAGTCCACAATATATACACTTCCTCCTACCACGATAGATTTTGCTTGTTTTAGAAGAACAACAAATCCTGATCCTGCCACCCCATATCGTTCAAAAACCCATGCACTGCCTTTTCTAAGGCCCCCGGTCCACAAATAAGTACCAAATTCTCACCAGAACCATGGTATCTTCCAACCTCCTTCTCTATTAACTCCTTGCCTATTCGTCCCTTAATGCCTGCCCATTCGTCAGTCGGCTTTGTGAGCGCGTATAGTAGTCTACATCGCTCCTCATTCCCTTTGACCAATCGATCCATATTCTCTCTACACAGTATATCTTCCTCAAGCCTGTTCCCATCTAGCACCAACGATTGAGTCTTGTCTTCCTGATCACTGAGCACAGCGCGTAGAACTTGGAAGATGGGAGTGATGCCACTACCAGCACAGATCATAATAAAACGCTTGACAAATCTGGGCTTGCCTGAAACTGTACAGTTTCCTTTGCCTAGGTACTCGAATTTGCCAATTGGACCTTTGAAATCCACAAAGTGACCAATGGGAAGAGCGTCCATTGCTTTCGTCATCTTGCCTCCAGCACGCTCTTTTGTGTCAAAATATACCTTCACAAGCACATTCAACACACCCTTTTCAGTACCTTCAGAGATAGGAGTATATGACCGAATAATAGCTTCTCTTGTGACGGGATCTCGTAACCGCATCATGAGATGTTGGCCTATAGGTAGGCCAGTGATTTGATCTGCATGCTCTAGTTTAAAAGAGAAAATGCGGGTGTCGGAAGAGATTTCTTTCTTAGAAGAAAGTACGGCCTTCGTCCAACGTTTAGGTTGTAAGAAGATGGGGCGCAGAATAGACGTGTCAGACGAATCGGCAGGCTCGCCCTCAGTAAGAGTGGCGCGGGAGGCTTCGTCGAGAGAGCCGATGTGGTAGTGTTCCATCATTGCTTTGGCTGTCTCGGAATCTACGAAGTATGTTAGTCGAAATGAGAAGAAGAAGACAGCTAGACATACGAATGGCCATGAATTCATCGGTGGCATCTTGACCTGCTGCACCGATGATACTAGTAGCCCCTCCAGGGTGTTCGTCCAAGAATGCTGTGCCGTCGTAGACCTCGCCGTTAACCACAAACCAGGGGTTCGTATCTTCGTCGTGTTTCCGCAGTTCATCGATGGTGATATTCCTATCAACACCATCTTTTGTCATTTTGATTTCAGATCTTGTTTCAACGACAACCTCCTCTACCTCGCCACCCATACTTTCCCCCCAGAAGCCATTCGCAAGATTTCCACCTCTCTTCTTGACTTTCTCCATCCATCCTCCCGGCATCAGAGCAGGCTGCGTGGGATGCTCGAAGTGCAGTGAATTGCCCTCTTGGGTAATTGTGACTCTATACCAAGGGTTATTCATCATCCCGAGCACACTCCAATACATGTCTCTTGGTTGTATGTTCATACTCTCGTCCATCGCTCTCACCACGATGTCGCCCGATATCTTCAAGTCCTCCATTTTCAAATCAATGTCCCAAAAACACCACGTGAAGCTCGTTTCCCGCCATGACATGTCTAGCTTGCCTCCAAACAGTTCTTCGTTCTCATCCGCGTTATCACGGTAGTCGTCTTCAAAATATCGAATATTCGCCAACGCCCATGACTTCCCCTTGTCGAGTGTCACCTCAACTCTTGTGACTCTCCTACCCCCTCCTCCATACGCGTACCCTCGAACTTTGTATGTTTCAGGCGGGTTGAACAAAGAAATCTTCTCATCGTGTGCTGGATACGCCGTTGCACTGTTGGTGCTTAGGTCGTAAATTGCATATCTTTCATCCATCCACCACTTGGGCTCATTTGCACTCTGCTCCGGACTGACCATAGTTGGCAATACCCGGTTATCATATATATGGTACCAGTTGTCGCTGGGTTCCGCCGTAATGATAAGTTTCTTCAGCCATTTGACACTTCGACCTCCAATCTGCCCTGGGACCACAACCCGTAAGGGTTTTCCGTGGTCGGGACGAAGCATCTCCCCATTCATCTTGTGTGCAAGTATGATACCTCTATTTGGATCCATCGCCCAATTCAACTTCACCGAGGTGCCGTAATAGCTATTGGGCAACTTGTCTGCGCCTTCCATGCACACATACCTTGCTCCCCGGGTTGGAAGCGCCTTCCTGATCAATTCACCGATTGGGACACCTGTCCAAAGGGCTGTAGAAACACCAGCAGCTCCCCACGAGAAGCCTTTCGATTTCCGTACCTGATTTTGCTCCTTCCGCCGGTTACCGGCACAGACAAGCGTGATTGGGACTGTGATCTGCTCATATTCCTCGATGAGTTGCTTAAGGGTCAACTTGATAGGGTTCTTCACCAGTCCTTCAATCGAAAATTCCCAGTCTTGGATTGTTGCATCGTGCACTTCAGGAACAGCGCCATGGTTTCGTACGTAAAAGAGCTCTGGTGATGTAAGAAACCCCTCATCGTAGAGAGCGCTTAATGGTGCTTCGACGTTGAAAGGGTGAATCCCGGTAAGGCGTATTAAACGGGGATCTCGTTGAACGTGACTGTCTGGAGTTTTGAGATCTTCCTCTAGAACTTCTGCAGGGGGATTTGTGGGCGGAGGAAGTGAGTAACGGGATCTAGGTCGAGTTTCACTAGATCTTCTTGAACTTTGGGTTGATTCATCAGAAACCTCGCTGCCATTGTCGATCGATGTAGGTGGTGAAGGTGGCAGTTTAACGCGCGAAAATACGGTTTTGGAGGGCCTCTCCTGCATTGAAAGGCGGCGTAGGCCAGGGAGTGTGTCTGCAGTCATGATATGATATGGCCGAGAAACCCCAAAGCAGATGATATGATATGGGATATATTTAGCGGGGTATAATGTGCGATTCAGGGATGTGAATAAGATGGCATGGAGGTACCGACAACTTTATCGAGTGCAAGGAATTCTCCCATTGATCAACGAATGGCCTAGAGAGTGTAGAAAGAGAAAAGAAGAGGTGCAATGTGCAAGATCTTTGTACATATTCACGCTAAGATTCAATAAGGAAGACACAGATGCGTGGAGAAAGGGGCGAATGAAATGTTTAACAAGAAAATAACTGATACCAATCACGGAGAGGCTCTTCCCGCGAGGGTTGACCTAGATTTACGATTCCGAGGGTGGTGACCCCGTAGCGCGGATCTGGGTCTGAGCATGGACATGATCTGTGGAGATGGCAATCTGCGGGATATCTGGAAATCTTCACGTCTTCATCGTGACGCCCGCGGAGACATACCTGGCGACGAGCAAACGGTCGAGGGACGTTGGACTTGGAATGATAAGAGGGAAATGGAGTGCTGTGATTCGTCAATGTCCGACGTTTCTGATAAGGTTCCGCGGACCAGTCAAAGGTCAAATGGCGCTAGTCTTCTCAGACTTTCGTAATACGATCGCGACAACTCAATAATACTCCTACACGACTCCTTGGAGATGTGTATGATGCAAGTCATGCTAGCCTCGGTAGCCAAGCCCTGTCACCGCGAGTTGTACCCGCCGCGGGGACAATTTTTTTCGTATTGTGCAACACGCTTTGAATTTCTTTTGCCTTCGTAAACTATAATCACCAAGGCTTCCAGAACTTCATGATAGCGCCCATCGGTTCCGTTCTTCAGCAGCGACGATGATCAAGGTTACCATTGATCATAAAGCGATATGGTCACTCCTTCCATGATTCTCCGGATCGTCATGTCGAAAGCACCCAATCGAGAGCGGAGCTGGTGGTATTCGCACCGGTCTTTTCGTCAGCTTCGGCGCCGGAGATGCAAATGAAACCCCAGTCTCTCAATGTGGCAAATAGAGTCCCGATCTGTGCCGTTTCCCTACAATTTCCTATTCGACGACCTTCGTCGGCCGCATGAAATGGCAGATGAGGAACATCCAGCTCCTTGTTCAACAGATACCCCCCACGATATCTTCGTTTGGGTTCTCTAAACGAGGTTCGAGGAGAAATCTTGTGGCTTTGAGAGACAAGCCCATGCTGCAGTTATGTTCGAGCTCTAACTCTATACTGGCTTTCTTCGAATAGATGGCGTAAAGCACTGCCGTGATGGCGTGTTTGCTGCAGCAAGTAAATAGGACGAGCGAGAATCGCTGACTATTGGCTTGAGGTCAGACAATTACTAGGATTTCAGGCCGATGTGAAATTATCTGCTGGGCGTAAGCTTGCAAGCACAATTGGCACTCGTACACTCGTAAGGGGCGTGTTATTGGGGTGTAATGACATTCAAGTTCCCGGAAGGACTTGTTACTCCAGGGGTTACTCAGGTCGTTATAGCTTCCTGTGCTAATCTGCCACGTCCTAATAAGCACAGACGGTCCTTACTTCTGGATGATGCCGTCCTGCATCAGAGGCAGAAAATTGGGCGTATCGTCAGGCATGCGTTTATTCGTGTTTCGCAACTTCCGGCCCATTTATTTGTATGAGGATAGCCCTATGTCCTCACGGACACCCTCCTCAGACTCAACATTAAGAAAGCGAAGCCGTCATGGCAACTTTCAGAAAATAACCGCTTGACGGCCACCTTGCGAAAAAGACCCCGAAGAGATTGGTGAACGCTTCAAAAAGAAGTGCGGCAAAGAAACATTACGCGGAGACGAATTGGAGTATTTGCGGTCCAAAATTCGTTTGTTTTTTTTGAAGCTCCATTATTAACATTATGTGTAGAGACAATGAACTTGGAGCTGATTTGTACATAGGGCAAGTTTAGCACCGTCCAGAAGTGCACTGCTGAAAACACGTTCTATGTACATTGAAATTGAAATGTTCACTGGAACTCAAAAATATGCATCTCATCGGATTAACTATAATCAGAAATAGTATGATTTGGCTAGAGAACATGCCAGGCCAACCTGATCGGAAATTAAAATAGGTCGAAGGCTTTGCAACCCGAGATCGAAGCTGTAGACGACGCGTCCAGTATGACGACGTGAAGGCAGTGCTTGCTTCTAGGCATTTTGATCGGCGCTTTGAATAGCTTGCTAAGACTGGACTATGAGAGAAGATGACAGGAGGAAAGTGATGGAAAAAGGTTGCAATGAATAACGCTGGTGGGGTGTTAGAAAATGAGGGGTTGGGGGCCAAGGGGAGGGGTCTAGGGACGTATAATTCGAGCAGCCTTCTGCATTGTTGTTCCCCGAGAAATATTCACCTGCATAGTAAGAAATACTATGACGAAGTAAATATATCTAGAGTCACAAAAAAATTGTGAGTGATGCGCAGCCTCAGATGTTAGACGTGATCCCTTCGGACTAGAACTGCCCTAGCGGCTCTGCTACTTTATCGATACGTACCTTAACTTCGACCTTGACTCCAACCCAAAATTTTGGCAAAGGAACGCAGCTTCCCACGGAAATCGACGTCTAGCAAACATTCTTGCGGAACCGCCTATTCAGCATCAGCCTATTCAGATGCATTTCATTGCTTCTGCAGGATCATACTTCCACAGGACCTTGATGCGTCCCTAGAAGTAACGAATGTGGGGGCACGAGGAAATTCACACGCACATCTCTCCGTCAATACCCACGATCCGGCCAAGAAAGGCTGAGACTGATCCTCATGGATCGCAAAAGGAAGCGTAAGTGTTTGCGCATTGCTGAGCGTAATCATGGACGCGTTTGCTGACGCTCTAACCCTACAGGCGAATTGCGCGAATTGAACAGTAAAGCTTGGGATGGAGAGAAAGGTCAGTCTTTCGAGAGCAAGCTCGCGGAGGCTTATGCTGATATAATACACAGGCGTTTATGAAGTTAATAAATCCCTCGATTCGTCCCTCAAGAAGAACACAGCCTTCATAAAGCGACTGCGAACGGCTATCACATCTGCGACACTCGGAACATTTTTGCAGGAAATTCGAACTCTTAGTTTGCACAAATACCTATCCGAAATCATATCCGCATGCTATGAAGGATTGTGTAGGCTGAAGTCGCCAGGTGAAATAGAGGCTGGAGTAGAAATAGTGAGCGCCTTGCACCAACGTTTTGGACCCGCAGAATTCACGGAGTTTTTGGGATGGCTTGTTGGCAAGGGTTTAGCAACTCCGGAAAAGTCTCTATTGAAAACGCTTGCTGCCGATGTCAGGGAAAAGGAAGAGAAAGAGCGCATCACACGACAGAGGGTGCTCTTGAGAGTCGTCACTGAGCTCTGGCTCGTAGGGGTTTTGAGAACCTTAGACGATGTCAGCCGCCCAGATGATGTACGGGGCAAGGAATCACTTTCAAACTCCGCTTCCAAGACTTCGGAAGTGAAGTCTAAGACTAATGGAGCTGGCAAAGGTGGTGGCGCTGAACCATTTCCTCTAGAAGTTCTCAAGGATTTGCTAGGTCATGACAGGGAGCATGCCAATCTACCATTGCTAGTCATATTCGTTAAAGCCTTTGGATGGGACATTCTCGGCGTTAAAGATGCTAGTGCTGAAGGCCGAAAGACTGTTGAGGAAGATGGAGCTACAAGAATCACTGAAGGTGCTACAGAGGCAGACGAAGGGTCCCCAGTGGAAGTCACAGCACCAGATAATTCTATTGATGACCCACCGCTTGCATCTCCCGAGCTCCAAGAGCGATTCCGTAACATTCTGAAGCGCTACTTTGAAGACGTCAAGACGCACCTTATCCGCGACCAGAAAGCTATCAGCAAACAAGCTCGAAAAGACGCCGAAGCTTATGTCAAGTCTGGGCAGGTGTTTGAAGATAGGCAGGCCAGTTACGAGAAGGTGGTGAAGGCCCAAGAACGACTTGTTTCGAATGCGCAAGTCCTTGCAGACGCTATTGGCGGCGAGATGCCCGATCTCAAAGACTCCGAAGATGCTTCAGCTGCCGGGAATGGAGGCATTGGTCTGGTCAAAACTGGAGAATACTTGCGTGGCGAGGGTGAAGGTGCCGGCATATGGGAAGACGAGGACGAGAGGAGGTTCTATGAGAACCTTGTTGATCTAAAGGGCAAGGTTCCAGGCATGTTGCTCGAGGATGGAAAGAAGAAAAAGCCAGATACGGACGAGCAGGTGGGAAAGAAAATCGACGCTTCAGAACCCACCTCGGTAGAGACCAGTGCAAAGACGTCGGAGGATGACCAGTCAACTGCTATTGCCAACAAAACAATTGGTGCGCAGGTCGATGCTCTCCTTGCACGACTCCCAGATCTTACCAACAAAGACTTGATCGACCAAGCCGCTATCGATTTCTGCTTTCTCAACTCTAAAGCTTCTCGAAACCGGTTGGTTAAAGCTGTCCAAGAGATCCCCAAAGGTCGCAGCGATCTTCTGCCGTCGTATTCTCGACTGGTCGCTACTTTAGGCAAATACATGCCAGATATTCCCAAGGGCTTGGTTGACCACCTCGACCAAGAATTTCGGAGTCTCCAGAGGCGCAAGGAAAAAGAATTCCTAGGTCAAGCCCGGTTGGGAAATATTCGCTACCTCGCCGAATTGACAAAGTTTGGCGTTGTTCCAGAACATGTTATCTTTCATTGCCTCAAGGTTAGCTTGGATGATTTCTCGAGGATGAACATCGAGATAATTTGCAACCTGCTTGAGAATTGTGGTCGATATTTGCTTCGCAATCCGGAGACATCTCCTCGAATGACCTCATTTCTAGAAACCTTGAAGAGAAAGAAGTCGGTTCAACACATCGGGCAACAAGAGAGAATGCTCATTGAGAACGCCGTCTATTATGTCGATCCTCCAATCAGAGCTGCGATCCAACAAAAGGAGAGGACTCCCATTGATCTGTTCATCCGGAAACTCATATACCTGGATATGAACAACCGCAATTACTCGAAAATTCTGAAGCAAATTCGCAGATTGCACTGGGAAGAGACCGAGGTTGTCGCCATTCTAGAAAAATTATTTTCGAAACCTGGCAAAGTCAAGTATGGCAACATCCATCTTCTTGCGATCCTCGTGAGTGCCTTGTATCGGTATCATCAAGACTTTGTTACCACGGTCATAGACAATGTCCTCGAGTATATTGTAATTGGTCTGGAGCAGAATGATTTCAAATTTAACCAGCGCCGACTAGCAGAAGTCAAGTACTTGGGGGAACTTTATAATTACCGCATGGTTGATCATCCAGTCATCTTTGACACAATGTATCGCATCATGACCTTTGGTCATGGTAAGGATTTTCCACGCCAACTAAACCCATTCTCGTACCCCAGCTAACAATGGATGCAGGTGGTGCACCCATTCCAGGCCGCATCAACCCTTTTGATATGCCCGACGACTTTTTCCGTATCCGCCTGGTAGCGAATCTTCTTGAGACTTGTGGCATCTTCTTCAATCGTGGAGCCGCTGGCAAGAAGCTAGACTACTTCTTGTCTTTCTTCCAAGTGAGAATTGTTGTGTCTTACTCCTGGTACCGTGCTGATATTTTCTAGTATTACATCTACACCAAGGATCCTCTTCCCATGGACATCGAATTCATCGTTCAGGATGTCTTTGCATTGACAAGGCCTCAATGGAAGCTTGCTTCTAACATCGAAGAGGCAAGCAGAGCTTTTCAACTGGCAGTGGCACAAGATCAGAAAACTTCTGGCCTCGACAAAACCAACGAGCCTGAAGAAGCTGATAGTGAAGGTTCTTCGGATGACGGACTTGACGACGCCGAGGCGGAAGCGGAAGCAGGTCTTGCTGAAGCTGACGCTGAAGCCGAAAAAGAGTCCGAATCAGACGACGAAGCAGATGTAAGCGATCCACTTCGCGCCCTTTCAATTAGCTGCTAATATCGCAACAAGATTGACGTAAATGGCGATGCAAATCCGTCAGCTCCCGGAACTGACTCTGAAGAAGAGTCTATTGTTGTCACTCGACAGGAAGAACAAGTGGACCCTGAAGACGAGGCTGACTTTGAGCGTGAGTATGCAAAGATGATGGCTGAAAGTTTAGAATCGCGAAAGCACGAACGTAAATCTACCTTCGACGTTCCCCTTCCCATTAGACGCAAAGATCGCGATGTCCCTTCAGCAAATGAGGCGTGGAATGATGAGCCTGCTGCTACCAACGCTCCTCCAAGTGGTACAATGGCCTTCTCTCTTCTCACAAAGCGCGGCAACCGTCAACAGGTTTGTCTTTGAACCGTACTGAATACCTCAGCAATGCTAACCTTCTCGGTAGACTCGCACGGTGGCCCTTCCCTCCGATTCAACCTTTGCAGTCGCAATGAAAACCCAGCAGGCTGCTGAGCGTGAGGAACAACAAAGAATCAAGAACTTGGTTCTCAACTATGATCTTCGAGATGGCGAAGACCAAGATGGTGAAGACATACTGGCCCCCATACCCCCCAACACCAATATTCACAGCTTTAATGCAGGTCTCGATAAGGCCGCCGCGACGAATTATACTAGACCTGACAAGTCGAGCAATAATCGCAGTGGCCAGCGCGCGAGAAAATTGCAGCTGAGCGATGTCGATTGGTATGCACCCAAAATTGAAGTTTCACATGTCGAGAATGCGTCCCTTCCCTCAGAAAGCGTCGGGTTCTCTGCTTCCCCTGTGATGAGGCCTGGATCTGCAAGTTCGTTCCAAGCTGGCTCATCACCAGACGGCATCAATGGACAGGCTCGTGTGCCAAAACGCCCAATACCGCCGAAGGCTCCGGTTGGCAGACTGACTCAAAAAGAGATGCGAGCTGCCCACGCGGCTCTGAAGGCCTCGCTGGCAGAGAACAAGAAGTAGCTTCTTGTCAAGAAGCGCAGTTGATTGCATTTGCTGTTTTGTGTACGAGTATATAAAAGAAACGAATGCTGATGACCACCCCTCAAATGAGGGGACAATAGGACTTGATTAGAGCATGTTAGTTGATAGCTTTGCCGGATTGGCATTGCTAATAACCATTACCTTCTTCTCTGCTCATCGAATCGAATTGACGCAATATCACTCGAGTCACTACACCACTCCATCCATCCGGACGTGTCTTGGAGACGGCAGCTTGTCGCGACGGTCGGCCCAGCCTTCGAATTCGGCGGATGAGCGATCGATCGGGTCGGCGTTGTGTTGGTCGGTCGGTCGGTCTGTCGGTCGCTTTATTGATTGGTGGATGCGGGAGGTTGCAGAGGAAAGAAACAACATAGCAGGGGAGCGTCAGATTGATTATGTGGAGGAGGTTGGGAGCACTATGGTAGTCCAGTCATTCATTTTCTTTTCCCGAAGGCGCATGCAGCATCTATGCATGCTTCCGCAAATACACTTCCTACTCACCTGAAATGTGCAGATTGTCTCTTATGTGAAGTTCTATCTCTTAAAGCATTGGCCCAGCGGCATTCATAATCCACGTGTTATAGGCACAAACATGCGATGCAGTGAAAACACATGCTTCTCGCCACGAAAAGAAATACGTAGGTGTAGCGATATCTAAAGATAGAGAAGGGGGCGTTTTTGAAACGGCACGTCGCCAGACGAAAAGGTGGGGATGTCTTGAAACGAAACGCTGATGCAGGGGCAGGTCGACGCGCATGATGTGCTTGCTTTTGCGAGGAGGACCCTGCTTTGCGGCGATCCAATTCATGGTTCTAGGTTCTGAGTCGTCGATGGAATTTGGAATGGCAAAGTATTGATTTTGATGTCCATATGCACATCCTTTGCTCTATTTGTCTACTCTAGTACTCCTAGATGGCACTTTGTATGGCCCTCTAAGTCATAGCATCAAACTTTTTCCCAACATCTGCTCCAGCAGTCCCTATCCACGGACCCCTCCTCTTGCAAAAGAACTCGGCTTGAGGCTTCCATTCCTTCAATGCATCGATGTCTAACGTCCCGCTTGCAGGAATCAGCGCGCGAGGCCACTTCGGATTCGTGATGAAGATAGGTGAGCCGCAGCCTGTACAGAATCTACGCTCAACGAAGCCACCAGCATCGGGAGTGTGGTCGTTGTATGTCTTTAGCGTGTCTGTGGAGCTGGTGATGTTGAATTGCTGTAGTGTATGTAAGTATTTGGTTATGGTCATCGTACACGCTTCTCCCCAGGAAGAGGGCAAGTAAGATCTTACGGAACGTTCATAGAAGCCGTTGGCCATAAAAGAGGACCCAGAGGATTTCTTGCAGCTGGTACAGTGGCATAGGACTGTGGTTGACGGTGTGCCCGTAATTGTGTAGGTGATGGATCCGCAGAGGCAGGAGCCGGTCGTCAAGTCTGTTGCTACTGCTTTTGAAGCCGGGTTTGAGAGAAGTTCTGCGGCCATTACGAAGAAAGGATTAAGTGATTACACTTCACTCTCACTTGATCTAAGGGCGGCAATGACTCTTGTAGGATGTTGCTTCTCACATATCTCCGAAGACATAACATATCTGGACGATTATCGCCGATGGGAAAATGCTACGAAGACATTGCCTTTTGGAAAATAGACACAGATACTCGCCCATTCAACGAATAAGAGCTGCTGTCTGTAATGCACCGGTACAAGGCCTACATTTTTGACTGGTATGAAGAAGTCCTGGAAGAAATGGGCGAGACGGTGTCCCCATGGAATCACTGTAAGATCTTGCAATGCAGATCATAGCCTACAACTACCATCTTCCCTAAATGAAAATGAAAAGTCCATATAATGCCGATATAGTAGAACTTCTGGTAGGGTTTTTCGAATGACAGTGGGATAATTTCAACATGCTACTTCGAAATGACTTGGAAGCAGGCCATCCAAGCTCGCTTGGGTGATCCTTGTGGTGTGCATGGACCCCAGATCAGGGGCTCTCGGACACTTATGTTAAGGAAATGGCTGCAAAACATCTCGAGGTGTAGCGGCAGAACAGCGGCGGAACAGCGGCGGAACAGCACTTGTTCTCTGGTGAGACTCTGAGACTGCCAGCGACGACACTTGTTGGCGGAGTATCGAGCTTGGAACTCTCGTGGGTTGCTTTCGCCGAAGTCCCTTACAGCCAGAAGCCTTGGGGAGAATTTTCCCCAGAGGCAGGCTCAGGTACCCTCGAAATGAACGGCTGAGGCTCCGGAAAGGAAAATATGCCTCCGACTTGGCCAGCGGCTCGGAATAATATAGGTATCTGTGAGAGATTGGTTTGAAGCACTGTGGCTGGCGACGGCGTTGAACTCTTGCCTCCGCTTCCTGGGCGTGGAGCCGGCGGCACTAACTAGCGGCGGGTTTGCTCATGATCGACTACAAAACTATTGTGTGCCGACGCCTGGCCCGATTCGTACCATATCGACTTGACGAATATGTCTCGACTTGAAGGGTACGGGCTTGGTAGTACTATTGGGCAACGATGGGGCTGGGCATTGACATTAGGAAGGACGCCGCCGGCAACAGGTCGATTGGTGATCTGGTGATCTGGTGATCTGGTGGAAAGAGCAGTTGAGGACGATGGCTGATTTTGTTCCCAATATAATTTTCCGTAAAGTATATCGACCGCAAGGTAGCGGCATTCGGGTTTGACATGTTTCTTCTTATTGACAGTCCCATTATCATCTTCGTTTCTATCTTCGTTTCTATATCGGAGATCTCGCGCAGGGGGGAAGCACGAATAGGGACCAGACCACCGGCCACCGGACCGGGGTGCTAGAACTCGTCTAGGGAGCATCCGCGATGCTAGACTGCTTTCTACCACACCGTACCTGCGTACTTCAAGAATCGCCAAGTCAACCCTCAACCCTCAGACCTCACACCCGGCCATGGTTCACCTTTTCGTCCGACGTGGTTCAACTTGGAGTCTCGGAGTCTTGGTCGTCCAGGGCCAAGCGTCCCGTCGCAATATTCATGGCTCGATCCAGTGTAGCTCTTGCGCGCTCAAGCACTCTCTGCGTTCTAGATACGCAAACAAGATGGCTGTGACGGAGGAGGAGAAGCCTTTGCGTTTGTCGGGTGGAGAAGCTGTTTGACCATTGCAGCATCCAGGGCCAATTGCTGTAGAAAGGTAGGTTAAACGTTCCGGTACCTAGGGAACCTCTTCTCAATTGTACCTTCCTTTGATTCTGATATCTTCAACTCGTCGTTTCGTTTGCCCTTTTTCCTTCCCTTTTCCTCCCCTTTTCCTTTTCCTTGACTTTGATAAGGCCTGCAACCGCGCGTCATACTCTCCAGACGGTGAATGTTCGACATCCTGTGGAATCCCAACACCCATTCGGGATTTTCTTGCCCTCGGCGACCGCTCGTTTATTCAACTGTGCTTTTCCTTCGACTGAGACACTGCAGCTTCCTTGTCCTAGCATAGAGCCTGCAGGAGCCAACGAATACATCCTACCGCCCAGAACTTGCACGCATCGTACGAAATCTTGATTCAACTTCAGCCCGCTTTGTACAACAGGTGATCTAGGGCGGCTGTGCAACAGAACGTTCGACATTCATATACCTCCACATTCACAGCCCGAAGTTACAAGTGTGAGTAACACATTATTCTAGACTTCTCGCAAGCGGCCCTCTCCTCCTCGCCGTGGGCAGAACAAGCGACAGTCTTTTTAATACTCCTGGTCGAATAGGATATTCACAACCCGACATAATTCGTGCAGATTTTTCTTTCCACTGCGAGGCCTCCTTCCTCAGTAATTGCGGTAGAAAGAACGAAGTAGTACTTACATCTCTTCCTGCAACTACCCTTTCAAACGGGCCTTCCCCGGGATCCCGCATTACCTCAACCACCGAGATCGAAATCCAAAGAGATCGATTTCTCTACCGGCTACCTGAATCGAATGCTCCATCTATAACTTGACTTCTGAGCAAAACTCTCTTCAAAATGCCACAATACGATCATTCGCCATGGCCTCTCAAAGATGTGAGTTAAAATTGTCTCAAGTGTCCCCGCTGTGGCTTGTGGGAACTCTACTGACATAATTTCTTAACACCAGATTATTTATACTGCTATTGTAGGCTCGGTGATGTTGGCCGCTGTCCTAGAATGGATATTATGGCTTGCGGCATTTATGTACTGTCTAGTAAAGGTCTACCAGAAAGCTGAGCATTGGTCGGTTAAGGCTTTAGCAGTTGTTGTCGGAACTGTTTTTGCTCTTTTGAGGTATGATTTTGAGCAGGAGGTTCATCAATTACAAGACTTCCGCTGATAATTCATGGTGCAGACTCATATTTCTTCCGATCATGGTTGTCACTCTACCATTACCAAACGGAATCACACAATATTTCCCGCTTGCGATGGTTACCTTCTTGCAATGGTTCGGTTTCTGGTCTTTCGCGGCGCTATTGACCATCCCATGGCTCTTCTGTGTCTACCAGCTCGTCACACACTCCCTCGGACGAACAAAGCGTATAAAGCAGGTCTTAGATGAGCACTCTGCTCCGAAGGTCGTCATTGTTATGCCATGCTATAAGGAGGAACCCGATATCTTGGTGACGGCTATCGATTCGGTTGTCGACTGTGACTATCCAGCCTCGTGCATTCACGTATTCCTTTCCTTCGATGGCGACCAAGAGGACGAGCTATATCTGAAGACTATTGAGAAACTGGGAGTACCTCTCTCGCTCGAGTCCTACCCAAAGAGTATTGACGTAACATATCGAACTGCACGAATCACCGTATCTCGATTTCCACATGGCGGAAAGAGGCACTGTCAGAAAGCGACCTTCAAACTCATCGACAAGGTCTATACCGAATACTTAAAGCGGAACGATAATCTATTTATTCTCTTTATCGACTCGGACTGCATTTTGGACAAAGTGTGCCTCCAGAACTTCGTATATGACATGGAATTAAGCCCTGGGAACCCGCGCGACATGTTGGCAATGACAGGCGTCATCACTTCAACTACAAAGAAGCATAGTCTTATCACTCTCCTCCAAGACATGGAATATATTCATGGCCAACTCTTTGAGCGAACTGTCGAGTCCGGTTGTGGAGCCGTCACTTGTTTACCAGGAGCTCTGACTATGCTACGATTCTCCGCTTTCCGGAGAATGGCAAAATACTATTTTGCTGACAAGGCCGAGCAGTGCGAGGATTTATTCGATTATGGAAAGTGCCATTTGGGAGAGGACAGATGGTTGACTCATCTGTTCATGATTGGTGCCAAGAAACGCTACCAAATTCAGATGTGCACCTCGGCGTTTTGTAAAACGGAAGCAGTCCAGACCTATCGATCTTTGATAAAGCAACGTCGACGATGGTTTTTGGGTTTCATTACGAATGAAGTCTGTATGTTGACGGACATGAGAATCTGGAAGCGGTACCCAATCTTGGCTTTAGTCAGATTCATGCAAAACACCATCCGAACCACCGCTTTATTGTTCTTCATTATGTTGATCTCAATCATGAGTACTTCCAAGAAGATACAGGATTTACCAGTTGGCTTCATTGCGATATCTCTTGGTCTCAATTGGCTTATGATGATTTACTTCGGTGCGAAACTCAAGCGTTTCAAGATCTGGCTATATCCGCTTATGTTCATTATCAACCCGTTCTTCAACTGGTATTATATGTAAGTTTTATCTTGCTCAAATGTCATATCTAGAAGAAGAATGCTGACCCTGATCTAGGGTCTACGGAATTTTCACAGCTGGACAAAGAACATGGGGAGGCCCTCGAGCTGATGCAGGCACTGCAGATGCTACAACGACTCCGCAACAAGCCATTGAGAAAGCTAATGCAACTGGAGATGATCTCAACGTGGTTCCTGAGACATTCAAACCCGCCGCAGAAGCTCAGAGCAACCAACTTGCGACGATGGGAATGCCTCTTCAACCACCTGACCGTCTCGAAGGACGCTTTGCGGCCGCTGAGAAATTACCTGGTGGATGGTATCAACAAGGTAACGATTCTATGGTCAGTATGGCAGGGGGTGTTGGAAGCTCTGGCGGCCATGGAAGAATGCAACTCCATCCTAGAAATTCATTTGACAGTAATTTCTCTGCGCAGACCAGCAACAACTCGGTTTACATGCCCCGCCGTGTGGAGAGTATTATGGGGGAAGAAGACAGGAAGAAATATGCCATGGCGCAAGCCAGTCAACGGGCACCAGGCGGTGCCTATACGCCCGGCCCGCCGACCGGCCAAATTTATGAAATTGATGACGAAGAGCTTCATAAAGGAGGCTGGAAGGATTCTGTTGAATCTCTGGGGGAGTACCAGGATCGGCCGGAATATCGAAGAGGTGACAGCTTTGGTCCTCGGGATAGATCCCCAGAAGCCGTTTCCCCCCTGGACGCAGCATTGACCGTTCCTCGCCCTGTATCAACTGGGCAAAATCAACGAAGCGGGAGGAGTCCTTTGGCTAGAGTCAGCCTGGTCAGGACTGCGACTCAAAATGGAGAAGCAATGGAGCTCCAAGATCAGCGGCGACGTTCTCCAGATCAGTCCCCTGGGCAGTCGCCAAGGAGGCCAAGTCAGCCGCGGAGATGAACTGAATATGCGATTTCTTTGATCGAGATGGCGGGTGTTGATTTGAGGCGTTCATGATACCATTTTCGTTGGAGGCGCTCTGATACTTGCGTAGCACTGGTTGCAAGGCGTAATATGAAGCCAAAGGGCAGGAAACAAAAGGCATATATTTCTTGGGCGTTCTTTTACACGTACATAAAATAGAAGCTCGTGGAGCAAAGAGCATCAAAAATGCCCCGCATTACGATCTAATAGCTAAACATAATAGAGGTTTGACCAAAATTCTGCCATGGTCATGAAGTACATCTATCTCGCCACCTGCTTGGGATTTATGAGACGGAGTAATGTTCGACTTTAAACAGGTATTTGAAAATTGATAAAGATGATGGATCACTCACAGGTAGCCAGATTTTTTCGTTTTCAGCCCTCCCAATTCCTATCACCAGTCCACCTGAGCCAGGTGCCGTATCTTCGAAAAGCAATTCTGAAGGAGTAGGAGGAGCGGTTCTAAGAATTTCAAGTGACGCCTTCCACTTACAGTTACCTGACATTAAGGTATTCACATGATTCAAATTAGTACTTGTAGATGTGATGGCCGGCTTTTCAGCGGCGGATCACCTGTTTGCCCCACCACACTGCATCATAGCAACAATCAGCATGGACGATAGCAAAATTGATAAGGAGCCCCCCACACGTGACTGGCTATGAAGTTGGAGGTTGACAGGAGGATGAGAAAAGGAAGATGGAATGCAGCCACGTGTCCAAATGGGCAGATATGAAAATGCCAGAATCTTGATGAATTTTCAGCATAATTTTGTGTGAATTTGCGAAGGAAACTGCGCGGAGGCTCGAGAAGAAAAAGAAGAAGGCGGTAGAAAGTTAGCGAACTGCAGACTCGCCTTGCTTGAGTAGCCCCGGAGCGCAGCCAAAAAAATTGAAAACACAGAACCTCGACCAACTCCAAACGCGCAGATCAACACGAAAGTCTATACCTCGACTCTAACTTGCGAAGATCTTTTTTTCTTCCCGTCGCTGCTTTCCCTTCCTATTTCCAATCCCATCTTTAAGCTCGGACCGAGCAGATACAGCCCACCATGTCTGTCGTCGGTGTCGGTATGTTAACCTTCAAACCTCTCAGCCTTTCGCATTTTTGCTAACTGAACCGCAGATTTCGGCACGAACAACACCGTTATTGCTGTTGCCCGGAATCGTGGAGTCGATGTTGTATGTATCGTGCATCTAGACGTTGGCGCATAGGAAATACTGACTTTTCGCAGATCACCAATGAAGTCTCCAATCGAGCTACACCGTAAGTTATCCCACTTCCTCCTGCCTGCTCCAACGCCAACCTAACATTCCCTACAGATCTCTAGTTGGCTTCGGTCCCAAATCGCGATACCTTGGCGAACCTGCGAAGACACAAGAAATCTCCAATCTCAAGAACACAGTCGGGTCGCTGAAGCGGTTAGCGGGACGAAGTCTGTCTGATCCAGATGTCCAGATCGAACAACAGTATGTCTCGGCACCACTCGTCGATATCAATGGGCAGGTTGGTGCGGAGGTCACATATCTGGGCAAGAAAGAAAAGTACACCGCTACCCAGCTTGTTTCTATGTTCCTAGGCAAAGTCAAGCAAACCGCCTCCGCGGAATTGAAGCTTCCAGTCTCGGACCTGGTCATGAGCGTTCCAGCTTGGTTCACCGATATCCAACGAAGAGCTCTTATGGATGCTGCTGAGATTGCTGGCCTGAAGCTCCTCCGCCTCATGAACGACACAACCGCAGCTGCGTTAGGTTACGGCATCACAAAGACCGACCTGCCCACCGCAGAAGAGAAGCCAAGACGCGTGGCATTCATCGATATCGGCCACAGCAATTACTCTTGCTCGATTGTGGAATTCAGAAAGGGCGAATTGACTGTCAAGTCTACCGCATACGACCGTCATTTTGGAGGACGTGATTTCGACAAGGCTTTGGTGGATCACCTGGCTGTTGAGTTCAAGGAAAAATACAAGATTGATATCAAGACCAACCCCAAGGCTTTGGTTCGAGTCGCTGCCGCTGCCGAGAAGCTGAAGAAGATTCTGTCCGCCAACCAGCAGGCACCTATTAACATCGAATCCTTGATGAACGATGTTGATGTTGCCACGATGATGAAGCGTGAGGAGCTCGAGGCCCTCGTTGAGCCTTTACTTAAGCGTGTCCACATTCCCCTTGAGCAGGCTCTGGCTCAGGCTGGCTTAAAGAAGGAGGATGTTGACATTATCGAGCTTGTTGGAGGCTGCACACGTGTTCCAGCCCTCAAGGAGCGCATCCAAAAGTTCTTTGGCAAGGGCCTCTCGTTCACACTAAACCAAGACGAGGCCATTGCGAGAGGTTGTGCTTTCAGCTGCGCTATTCTTTCACCCGTCTTCCGTGTCCGTGACTTCGCCATCCACGACATCGTCAACTACCCAATCGAATTTACATGGGAGAAATCTCCTGATATTCCAGATGAGGACACTAGCTTGACGGTCTTCAACAAGGGCAACGTTATGCCATCGACCAAGATTCTCACATTCTATCGCAAGGAGACATTCAACCTCGAAGCCAAATACGCCCAACCCGAATTACTCCCTGGCAAAATCAACCCCTGGATTGGACGATTTACAGTCAAGAATGTCAAGGCAGACGCTAAGGACGATTTCATGATTTGCAAGTTGAAGGCACGTCTCAACTTGCACGGTATATTAAACGTTGAGTCTGGTTACTATGTTGAAGACGTGGAGGTTGAGGAGCCAATCCCAGAGGAGAAGGAGACCGAGAAGAAGGAGGGAGAGAAGAAGGACCCAGATGTATGTCGCAACCCAGTCGTGCCGTTTCAAGCTTCCAGCGAAGTTCAAGAACATGCTCCAAAGCGCCCTCGTTTGAATGACCACCCACTAACACCCGACGAGGCAATGGAGACAGATGAGAAACCAAAGACCCGCAAGGTCAAGAAGCAAGTCCGAAAGGGCGATCTTCCCATTGTTTCGGGCACCGCTTCTCTCGATGAGACCGCGAAGACCACTGCCGCCGAGGCAGAGTCTGCGATGATCATGGAGGACAAGCTGGTTGCTGACACAGAAGACAAGAAGAACGAGCTCGAGACCTACATCTATGAGATGCGAAACAAGATTGACGACCAATACTCCGAGTTCGCAAACGAAGATGAGAAGACCAAGTTGAAGGCCAAGCTGGAGGCTAGCGAGGTAAGCTTGCTCGTGACACCTTGATTCTTTAACATTGCTGACATGACACAGGACTGGCTCTACGAGGAAGGCGAGGACACCACCAAGGCTGTTTACATTGCCAAGATGGACGAGATCCGTGCCGTCGCAGGTCCAATTGTCCAACGTTACTTCGACAAAATCGAGACTGAACGTGCTGCACAAAAGGCCGCTGAGGAAGCTGAGGCGCAAAAGAAGCGAGATATGGCCGAAGCTGCCAAGAAGGCCGCCATGGCACAAGAAGCTGCTGCAAATGGCACCAAGGACGAGGAGATGACTGATGCCGAACCGGCCGCGAAACCTGATGAGGTTGTTGAGCCCGAGGAGTCGAAGTAAAGGAGAATGGAGTTGATTTCAGGGTAGATGGGGACAAGCAATAATGATTCCATGATGGTGGATGATACCATTTCGTTTGAGGGAATCGACAGACTCGCTGGCTGGATCTCTTCTGGTAGAGCGGTTCAGATCGATGGGCCTTGCATATTCCTCCTGCGATTTGATGCATGCTAAGATGGCTCTCGTTTTTGATGCGTTTATAGATGGCGATCGATTGCAACAAAGGATAGAAATCAAAATTCGTAAAAGATATAGAATCAGAATTCCCATATATACTGCTGGTGATTGATATGAGATTCAGCCTTGCCCTTCGAAAGCTAGCCACTAACCATCATTTCAGGGCAGGTTGCCTATTGAGTTACGAACTTGCCATTGTATAGAGTGCTACATGCTGTGTTTCTTGAGACAGTTAATAGATACCACCATTTCGGTCCGATCATCCAGATCAGAAAATTGGGCTCAAACTCTTGGAATTACAAAGGCCGTTGAGGGAGGCAAATGGTCGAAAGATCCTGACTCCAATACTAGCTTTAAGAGAAACTATCCAGCCGGAAAAGAAAAATGCCACTTAATTGAAAAGCAGTGCTTGGAAATCAAACTTCATATTGCGGCGGGCAATTTGGACCCTTTTGCTGTGAAACGGAAAGAGCCACTTGCAGCGAACTCTTCCTCCAGTACAATCTGTCTCATCCATTCCACCACAAAGGCAAAGCAATATGCAGGGTTTCAAAAAGAAAAGCAAATCCAATGACCTCCAACGCCAAGCAGAAACATAAAGAGGACTCCCAAAGCGTGCCGCGCCATTTCCATTATGAACATGCTATACAATGGACTATACATCACACTCCATCCAAACTCCCAATATCACCACTCCATCATATCCCCGGCTTCCCTAAACTAGCCTCAGCCGCGACCTTAGCCTCCATCTTCCTTCTCGCCGCAAGAATCATCTCCTCTCTCCTTCTTTGCAATAGCGCCTGTCGCTCCCCCTTATTCTGACTCCATGCCTGTTGTTGCTGCGTCTGCGGTTTGGCTTCTTCTTCCGAAGGCGAATCCGGGCCCGCGAGTTTGGATTTTAGGTTGTAGCGCGTTATGAGGTCTGGTTGGAGGGGTTTGGTGGGTGTTAGGGTGCTGGATGAGGGGGTTGAGGAGGATGCTGGGACAGGGAGGGGGGGTTGGAAGGATTGTGGTGGCTATTAGGAATCATAATTAGCATTTACAAAATAGATCTAGAGCAGATAGAAGTCCGAGAGTAGAAAATTAAGTCGGATAGAGCGAGGACTCAGATGGTGAAGATAGGCAGACTTACAACTTCTAGTCCTCTCCCACTCAATATCCTCTCCGTCGTCGCCACCACATTCCCCCCGTTCCGCTGCAAGTCCCACATGATACTCCGTCTCGACACCTGCGGGAACATCTGCTGTATGCGCTCTACGTCCGCCTCCCTGGCCCGCACATTGTTCGCGGAGGATGCGCCGCGGTTCGCTGACGCTGCGTTAGAGCTCGAGAAAAAGAAATACCGGAGTGCCAGACCGCCGAGTACAATTATCAAAAGTAGCTGCGGTATGTTTACCGTTTGGTCGGAGGAGGACATTGTGAGGTGGGCGACGTGGGGAGCAGGGTTGGACAAAGGTGGATTTAAATAGATGGGAGGTTCGGGGTGCGATAGTGGAAGCCAACGAGTCCAGAGAATGACACAGAATTAATAAAACGAAGGGGGTCCGAGCACTAGGGAGGATAATGCAAGCATGGAGGAGTCGGGCGGTACAAAGCAAAAGGTGGTTGTTACGATTGTCAGAAGATTTGGAAATGTTTCCAACATGTCACGTGGGGAGCTTTATTGAGATACGGATTTCTAGCCCGCAAGAATGCATTGGTCCAGAGTCATTCAGTAGGTATGAAACACTGTCATTGACGCCTAGAAGTCGCCATTATGCACACCTCACTGGGTTGCAAGAACGCCTAATAATCGGCCATGGTCCAGCTGAAGTCCCATGGTGACCGCATACTCCATTCGTATGTCCAGCAGAGATCGAGTGAACGCCATCCCATAATATTGTTTTTACCCCGCAAACACAAAGCACAAGTAGTAGTTCATCCTATAACAAGCAATTGTATTGCTGTGCCACTCTCATGGTTCGCGCTCCTCCCCAACGAGAGATATCCATGGAAATAATCGAAACAAGGATGCTTATTGCATAGAATAGCTTAAATTCATGGGGACTACGCCAGAAGACCTCGAGCGCCATTATTAGGTAGATTTTCCAGGTCGTCATAAACCAAGGTGAGTTCCCGCTATGAAGACATTAGCTGGATTGTGGGAGGCAAATTGAATCAAAATACTCACGCGTTCCCTGCTCCAATTTTTTATGTCGAAGAAGATGTAATATCCTCGTTCTGTGCCATTGCCTAGCGTCTGGGGAACCATCATATCATCCTTGGTCAACCATTGTTGCAGCTTCTTGTGAAAACGCCAATTCCTGTTGTGACTAAGCATAATATATGTTAGCTCCTTTTCAAGGAACAGCGAGGGGGTAATATTACAGTTCTTGAGCCGCCGCGATTTGGTGCGCGTCTCCGGGATTGCTGTAGAACATGAATATCAAGGCTTCATCGTTGAAATTTTGGATTTTCGTGTCAAGCGGTGCAACGTTGTGTACTCGATAGCACTCCGGCAGCGTAAAGGGCGGGACAGCTGGTCTGCTAGGTTCGTTATCCCAGAGTGAGTATAACTGCGAGGAGAATGGTCTGGCCTGGTTAGAAAATGAAGTGCACAAACTGCGGTATTGGACTGGTCCACGACTTACTCGGAGGAGTTCAGCTCGAGCCCCAGGTTTCCAAGGTTAGTGCCAGTGACAAGAGCGGCATAATCTGGGAAATTATTCATCATGAAGGAGAATCCCTTTAGGCCCCATTTGTCAATATCGCTCATGGTTGCTAATGGATCTGGGACCTCTGGCCCCGAATCTTCACCATTATTCTGGGAAGGATCAGCATTGACCTGCTGCGACCTTGATACAGCTCCATCGGGATGGTTTTGTGCGCCATCTGGCCGCGAATTAGCTCCTGCGCTCATGGTGGGATGCGATGCGCCTTCGTCGCGCAATATCGAGGTGCCGAATTGGGTGTTGGAGAAAGTCTATTGTTTTGGTCAGAAGTCAAATTGAATATACGTGTTGATCACACTTACGCTTGCTTCCTCTCCACTCAAACCTGGGCGACCGCCTTCGATTGGAGATCTTGAAGTCGACACACCTTAAGCGAAACAATTAACACACGTCAAAGATCGAAGCCACTATGAAACACTCACCCGACAGGCTTCCCGGCGATGCAATACGAGCCCCAGGTGGAGCTCGAGTGCTTCCTGAAAGTGCGTTCAAGAGGCCATTGTTGCGATTAGGCTGTGGGGGGTTTGCAGACCCAAATCCTAGACTACTTGATTGTGCGCTAAAGCCAACATTTTGCATCAAATTGGAGCTTCTGTCCTGGCCGATATCGCCGTTCGCGTTGTGGTTCAGAGGGGGAAATTCGTCAACAGGGTTGGACTGTGAAGATTGGCCAACAGCATTTTGCGTTCCAAACCGAAACCCTCCTCCGCTGCTAGGTAGTTGCGATGAGGAACTGAAGAGGTCATCCTGCTGCTGTTGTGTTTGCTGTTGAGCATTCAACTGCTGCGAAGACGATAACGATGCTTGCTGCATTCGCATGTTTCCAGAGGGTCCTACATTCCGACTCCCAGAAGCGGCCCATGTTGACTGGCTAGGTTGTTGAGGTTGATTATTAGATAACGATGGGAAATCACTGGTAAGAGTTAGTGCTGATCCAAGTGACAGGAAAATTCCTGGCTCGGGGAGTGTGCGTTGTCTCGTGCTTTGAAAAGGAAATTTTGGGCACGACTTCCAAGTGAAACCGGAAGACTCACTTTATATCTAAAGGTGTGGCTGGTTGCGAAGAGCCTCCAACTGTCTGGGCAAAACTTGTTACGGCTCCGTTATTGGGTCGAGGATTGCTTAAACCCGTGTTGCCCATTGGTACTCCACCACCGAAAGCCCATGTTCCTCCATTGCTTGCTAGAATCGCAGGCGCTCCCGTCAGCACGTTTCAAATCTCAACCCAAGGCAATCGAGGAGCCCCATACCCATCTTCCCCGTTGGCGGTAGTCTGCTCGATACGCTTCTGTTTTGCGGTATTGGTTGCTGGCTTGGAAAGCCGTTTGGTATGCCGCGTAAGGATTGAGGTCCGACAGCTTGAAGATGACAATACACAGTCAGTACAAGATCTCGCAGAGGAAGAGCAAGCTTTGCAGGATGAGGCGGAGAAAGTATGGGTGAGGCAGCCGTCAGATGGGTGGAGGCACAAGCCAACGAATACACCAGGGGACGAGATCATATATTTGCAATCCACAGGCGCCAAAGTATCCTTTCTATAGCGCCCAGAGAGACTTCTCAATCGCTGTGGCGCGTGTTGGGGAGGATGTAGGTCATTCGAGGTGATCGTATGCTTCTATGGGCGTCTTTGTCGTCGCTGAAGGGAACGACCACGTCCGCCAGGATCTCGCAGGTATACTGAATGAACCAAGAAGACATTGCGACAGCCTCTTCACCTCAGGACAAACAGCGCCTGAGTTGTTGGCTGGCACGCGGCGGGGCAGATTGTGGTAACAGGAGAGCATTTGACATCCATACCTGGCCGATTCATGTTGGTGTACTTTGATCCCAAGGTCGCTGCGATTTGCTGGAGGTGGCGGGCAAGAGATAATTTTGCAAACTGAAGAGGCAAGGCTGCACTATCGAATTGTAGATGGTAATACTGAATCGTGAAGTTGCATGGGAAGCAGCTGCTGAGCCGAAAGTCCATTTTCGTCCTAGTGGGAGATGCTCGTCACCCCTGCACTAGAGCTGTCACTGTTTTAAAAAATCACACCGCGCGCAATTTTGCTTTCCACAAGCAGTTTCATTTGCGATTACAATTGTGCTTTTTCCTATTATGTATACTGAACCATCAGGCTGGTGTTCCCGGAGTGTTAAATTTACATTTCTAGCATTGAAGGCTCCTTTCACTTATCGTTTATTACAACTCTTCATCTTGATTTGCCATTATTCTGTAACTCCACATCCTTACATCTCAGCAGAAGTTGGGACTCTGCCTTTCAGATAGATATCGTCAGGTGTCGTGTTCTGGTTGATACAACGACCAAGTATGCAGTGTTCTGTCTTCGTCCTCTCAGGACAGAGGATCTCCTAAGTAGTTAATCAGGTCGCTGGGATTCTTAAAGTCTTGGACGCGGAGTCGCTTCATGTATGTCGTACTCTGATCTTCCAACATCTCCAGAATAAGTCACACCCCAGTCAGAACCGCCGCTTTAACTGATCCCCAACATTCCATTTACTACACATTAAGGTCTGTCTCCCCTGGCTTCTATAGGCATTTGATTCGTAGTGGCTGATAATCTTCAAGGGAATAGTGCCAGATCGCCGTGTCAATTCCGAAATATTTGTTTTGTTCTCCTCGATATCGCGTGTATTCAAGCCCACGTCAACTTCTAACTCTGGGTTCTTTCACCGAGTCTCCCCTACTTTGGAAGTTCGTAGGATCCAGCGCTTTGATCCCAATAGGTTTGTCCATCATCATATCCAAGCCCATAAGCACCAACTTCCCCAGCCATACCACCCATATCCTGCAGGTTTCGACCCTCGGCTGCAACTGCGACATCAATTTGCGTGCCCTTTTCTTTCCTGGCACCCGGCGGAACACTCGACTGTCCATCATCTAAATTCAGAGATGCAAATATTGCTTTCATATCTCGCAAGTCTTCGGTAGGTACATCCTTCGCAGGTGTCGTGCGTTCTTCAACAAACTTTCTGATGGACCGCACAATGGGAGGATAGTTTTCATCATTGGGGAGCCACCAATGCATGCACGTCCTGTCGCGAAATAAGTCCGCCATCTTCGTCCGGAAAGTATATGGATAAATGTATCTGCATACTTGTTAGTTAAACACATGGGAATAACTGGCAAGCTATATCTTACCCATGAGATTCGATTTTCGCAAGTTTCCGCCGGGCCCACATAGAGTGACGGTCATCTCTGGGCAAGAACAGACAGGCAATCCCAAGGCTTGCTTGGCAGGCCAAAATTGTGCCAGGGAGGCTTCCAGGCCAACATTCGAGCGTTTCAAACATCTGGCAAGTGGAGTACGCTTTTTGCTGAAGTTCCGCACTAGGCTCGGTCTGCATTGTCAAGGCTGTTTGATATTGATGCATAATATCGATAGAGAGCCAGTCAATTGTAGCAATGTTCATTACCCGGAGCGGACCATCGTATATAATGCCTGGCAGATGCGGGTCAACGATGCTATTAGGATCTCGCGGTCGGGCGCTTGTGAAGTCGGTCACGGCAAAGCGTTTATCTTGAAGGGCAGGATCCAGCTTGACCTTCCAAGCTTTGATTCGCCTGCCGATTTCTGCATTTTCTCTATTGAATTGGTCGGGTGATAGCTCGCCCTTCCCCATCTTTGCAAAGAGGAGAGACATATCTGTAGAGCAGAGACGATGCTGTGCCAATGTTGCTTCAATTTTCCATTTCAGGACGGTTGGTTCGGATTTGATTTGCCGCTGGAAGAAATCATGGGCCGAAGAGAACCATTCCCTTGAAAGAACAGTTTCGAACCCTCCCATAAGAGCTGCGAAGACATCGAATCGCATATACCATGCCAATATAGTTCGTGACATATCGTCTTGCATTACTGTCTGTGGTGTGTACAACTGCGTCAGAATTTGAAAAGCGGCCTTTTGGTGGCCCACTACAAGATATTAGTACGTCTCTTCAAATAGTAGGGGCTGAAAGAGACGAAACGAGTCAGGAGGCTTGTCACTGCAAGATTAAGTAGGTGCAACAAAGAGAAAGGTCAGTTACATAAATTAATCCAATCGCCCAAAAATTCCTGCTAACGATTAGAGAATTGAATATGTCCGGGAGTTCTCTACTCTCACCTCTATTGTTGCCAGCTGTAAAATCGCTAGCAGCGTTCCGTTGTTGGGTCGTTCCCCTTTCGTTAACGATTTCAGAAGTAACGATACAGCCTTATTGTAGTACTGGAGAAAATCCTGGATCTTGCCTCCGGGATTATGGAGAGTTCGCTGGAAAGCCGAGAATCCTACGACAGCGTAAAGTAGCGCTTCATTCCCTTGTGCGACATCCAAGTATTGTGTTCGCATGAAGTCCTCGGGGTCGCTCTTCAACGAGTAATGCAGGTGGGTAATATTTTCGCAAAAGAAAGCCAGATAGAACTGAAGATCCGCCGGTAGATGCGACCAGTCGGTCCTGTCGAAAGTAAGGGATGAAGAAACGCCGGGCTTCTTTAGTCGCCAGTCCCCGGTTCTTTGGTATGAAGAATATCCTATGGAGCCTTCGGACGATGGTGTAGGGGACTCTCCCTTGTCTTGCACCAAGGAAGGAGTCTCCGAGCTATGTCGAGTCGCATTCTTCTGCCCGGTTGAGGATTGGCCGGTATTGGATCTTGGAAATCCAGGCTTCGATATGCCCGACGAGTTGTTGACTGCATCAAGTGATTCGTCCTCGTCGGGTATTGCTTCTAGACGGTCTGATGCCTCTTCGTCTTCAGCGTCATCGGAAGATGAATCTGGGCTTTCACGGGTCGCAGTTCGGCTTCGCTTGGACAAGCTGCCAGCCCCGGAGGACTTGCTGGATGTTGCATTTTCCGGATACACACAATCTCGGCCACCTTTCCTGCACCCTGTTCATCATTAGTTTTGTCTGAATTCTACGACATCGAGGAATGTTTCCTCACGTTCGCAAATCGGGTGAGTTTCATCGCACTGGAATCGATAAGCCAAAGGTCTGGTAACGGGAAACATATTATAGCTTACCTTGACCCGTCTACTTCTGCAAGTATAACAGCCGGATCGTGTTCTGCGATGTTTCGTATGGTCAGAGCCTTGGTTAGACTTTCTTCGATTCCGGTTGGGCTTTGGGACAAGCATCGCGATGTCTTGCACGCCGAACAAAAAGTTCAAGTCTGCGTAAGAGCTAGCAGAGCTCAACTGCCGTGCCTGTAAAGAAGCCTGGTCGATGCCTCCTTCGAAGGAAATCGACGGGTCGGGTAAATTGTGCGAACTTCTTGCGGGAACTTGACGATTCGGGTCAGTCATGACGGTGCAACAACTGAAATGAAGATTCGCGGCAGTTGATAGTTATCCGGCAGCCAGAGTGACGCCGGATTCAATACTCAGTCCTCGAAGGATGAGATACAGAGAGTTTGCAATATCCGAGCGAAGCAGGCCCCACTAACCTCAAGTGAGTACAATTCGTCTGACAGCCACCAGGTCGTTATGAAGTCAGAATTCGTGTGCAAGTGTAGGCGACGCTAGAATGACTAGAAGGTGGAGAGGCACGCAACACCGTTAAGACTTGTCTTAGGACCTTGCAAGTCGAAGGACCCTGCTCCTAGCTTCGTCGGTGGACAGGGCAGTTTCTTTGGTCAATGGTTATCCAAATAACGACACCCCTGAGCGTGAGCAAACTTGGACACCGCCGTCCCGCGATGATCTCAGAGCTTATCGAAAGTTATTGCCTGGGGTTACACTTCGGACATGTGTTTAGGCTTGACGAATATGTGTCCGCCACAAGTTGACTCCCGACAAAGGTCCACAAAGGCGATCCGCGAAGCTATCGATCTTCTAATTACGCATTCCCTGGCTCTGCATTGGTGCTTGGAGTGCGCATGAGAATTTCTGCAAGATCTTCGGGGTTTTTTCTGAGGGGCCGAGAGAAGATACAGTACTCAAAGAAGGTTTGGAGGGGACGTGAAATGATCTGATGACAGGACCTTAACCTGCGTAGATGTTTTAAAGTGGGACAAAGTGGCGTTATCCAATCCAAAGTATCGTCCCTGCTGGAGCCCAACGTTACTCTCTCTCTCTGTGGAGTTTCTGGACAGGAGAAGATATAGGAACGCAGCGCGTTGAGCTGCAGGGTGCTGCAAGTTACCCACATGCGTACAAATTGAAAGATATCCTATTGAATTCTGATCATTTCATCCCCGGTCTTGGAAGTTTTTTTTCGGAGGAGTGGTCGAGATGGCGGTTGTAAGCCCAATGTCGATCAGCAAGGGAGGCTGCAATCACGGTGAGATTTTGTGGCGGCAGCAACAGAAAGAGAGCAGATTTGGCCTTGAAAGCAATAATGGTCCGAATACCAGGATGTTGCAGATACAGATAAAATCGATTGAAAAGTGATGGCACGAGAACTTGGCAGTAGTGTTTGCAGGGAGAAGACCAGGGGCTGAACTTGTCGTTGGACGTTGACATCTGAAAGAGATGTCGATGACAGAGGCCATGGAGGGGTGTTGACTAGGGTATATGCAAAGCCTGCTTGGAGTGGACACTGTGCCATAAGGCGCCAAACTTTTGACGGAAGAAGTCTGTGCAGAAGCGGCAGACGGTGGCAGGGGCAGGGAGTACCAACCCCGTTCATGATCAGCACTCCAGATGGACCTCAAACGACGCCAGTACTGTACCTGTTTGCATCCACATTTACTTACTACAGACCGAGCTATGCTGTACAGCACGGTGCCTCTCATGCTTTGAAGTGGAAGAGCTTCACTCCATCCCGCGTTGGCTCCAAGATGGGGTGACGAGACACAATGTCTGACAGCTGCCATACAGCATAAATGCGCCGGTCAATGCATGCCGGCTTCGTTGAGCAAAAGGAAGTCAGCACTCACTTATTGCAGGTCCAGCCACCAGGTCGTGCTGCAGCAAAATTTGAAGTGAACAAGGCAGCATACCAGGGTGGAGGTCGAAATCAACATAATCAGCTAGAGGCGTTCCTAGACTGCAGCGTGATCGGATTGCTTGCTGGGCCAACCCCATAAAAGACGGAATATAGGCTTCTCCCGGCAAAGGGCACGAATGGCGGGACCTTGTCTGCGGATGCTCCGCGAGGACACCGATCATGGGGACCCGGGACAGCCGTCCCAGCACAATCGACGAGGTTGCTGGATGGATTTGCAAGGAGACCTGGTCTGATGAGGCTTGAGATGGCAGGATGAGGCAGGACAGGCACGAAAGGTTCCCGATGAGGCATGCTTCTCAATATTAGCCTGCCAAAAACAACTCAACTGCACACCAGATCCTATCGCGTCTCCGAAAGTATCGCGCTTCTGGCAACGTGGCGTCTACCACAATCAGTGCTTGAGGATTAACTGGGCCGGCCCTTGGTAATCTTGATAGTATCCATAAACCTTTTTCTCATGTTACTCTGCCATTGAAGAAACGCTTTAGACGCACCAATGGGACCATTCAGCCCTTAGTTGCTTACCAGAAGGATCATTATCCACAGGCCTTTGCCCACTGGCAATGGCTGTAAGTTCTTTATCAGTCGTGAAGCCCCCGGCGGCTTTCGAGTCTTCAAATCCCAATGCAGGGCAAATTGATGTGCATGCCCTCAACCTTTAGCCGCGTGCCGTACAGGCCTCTATGCGCCGGCGATCACAGAATCGGGGGTCGAGCAATCTGCCCCCAAGCGCACAAATACCGGCAAATAAGGCGAGCCTCTGGTATCTTTCCACTCGTGCGGGCCTGCGAGCTGGGAGGAATCATGATGAGAACTTGAAAAAAGTGTCGGAGTATTGTCCTGATTTAGTAAAGACGTTAAGCCGACTCTGCCGGCAACAGTATAAGAGAACTAGGGGTAATAATGGGCAGAAAAGGGGCTAACTCGCAAGTGTCCGAGGCAAACCTTGAACGCTAGTCTGAAAGTCCATAACGTCGGGCTCCAGAGATTGAGCTCCTTCTCCCGTTCCTACACATCATGGTGGGTGGTGACATCTAAAAATCTTACGAGAGCGGGCCAATCTCTGCCAGCTGCCAGAACCCAGAACTCCGGGTCAGTCAATGAAGATCTTACCCCCAATTGACTAGGACGATTTTCTTTGGGGATTATGTGGATTGGGGGGGTATATGGCTTTTGGCCCAGACTTCCGGAAAACGAAAGAACCATATCAAGCCATGACCAAAGTTCTTTTGATTCCTTTGATCGTTCTATGGAAATTGGAATCAATACCCTTGTGCCGTGCAATATTCGACGGGTTCTGGAACGAAGCCTTCTAGTGTCTACGTAGTATTTGGAAACTGATGTTTCTTTCCCGAAATTCACGGGCCACTTTGATTTTCGGAAATTTGGTCGTCCCACGCTCAGCTTTCTTTACTGGTAATTCTCGTACAACAAGAACAACCTGAAGCTGGAAACGCAAAACGCCCCAGATCGGGCTATCCAGTGCCCAAACACTACCACGATCCAGAACAATTGTGCAGACTCCTGCTTGGTAAGCGCGTCAATGCTGCATAATCCGCGCGTCTAGGTGCTGCATGCAATATCTGGTTCCATACAACCACCTTCCCCAACATCAGTTCAATTCTTCAGTGAGCAAGGTGAGGCTTCCGAACGAAAGGCTTCCGAACGAACCGGCTAGGGGTGAGAACCCGAATCTTAGTAGACAATTCTATAATATCAAATATGGTTTTATATCCTTGCGGCGGCAGCTACCCGTCTTTCGCGCCCGTCTCAGCTGAGAGCCATGGACGTCTTGCTCGAAGCATCAGTTATTGCATGAGCAGCACGGAGTGCCGAGCCCCTTTCTTCCACGCTCCGGGAGGCCCCTACACAAACAACCAAAGCCATATTATGTTTCAAGCCACACGTCGTACAGCAATGCGAACTTCTCCAGTCGGGCTTCGGAGCGCAAGTTGAAACACGTGCTTCTGGAAATCTCGAACCACGTCGCCCAAGTGCTATCGGCATAAATACATTATATGCCCGTCATTGAGCTCCAAGCACCCTCGCCTTTTATTTCTGTTCTCGGTCCTCTGTCTTTTCAATTCCCGCATGAAGCTCTCTATCACCGATTCCCGCATGAATTTTCTACAGTATACAGATCGGACCTCTCTGGGCGCTGCTCGTCGAGTTGAGCCCCTCAGAGACGGGAAAGCACGCAAGCTTACGGTCTAAGTCCTACCCCACCATGCAAGTTGCATTTGACATCTCGCTGGCGCACGCCACGTTGAGTGACTAAACTCACCGTACTCCCAAATTGGATTCAGGCTGATTAGGAAATCTCATCACGATTGGGTCTGCTTCATGATCGTGAGCCGTTTCTGTGGTAAGAAAGATAATCTCTACTGCCGTATGACAAAGAAGCACTAATTTTGTTTTTTTTTGCAAAATCCTGATTATGCTTGATATTATTATGCTTTGCCGTAAGACCTGTCAGAAGCAAGTTTACCCTTCATAAATTCACTCCACGAGTAGCATCGAACTGCCGATCTAATGGATCGGCTCGATCTTTTTTGCGCTAAGTTTTAAGATCTCACTATCTCATTAGTGTTGCGGCCACCAGGCTCAAAACGCTCAGTAGCTCGTTCGGTGTCCTCATTTAGAATAGACTAAAAGTTTCAAGAAAACCTCCTAAAAATCAGATCACTTGTGTAATACGAATCACCGAGACTTCTCTTTAGATTTGAGGCGAATGGTTGGTAGAAGGCTGGTAGCGACGAACAGCCCCCTTCTTTTTCGCACGAAGTGCTGCAGGGAAAACATTTACTTAAGTTTATTTGGTGACTAGGTCCCTCTGTTAAATTTGATCGCATTCCCGATCGCTGGTTGTACAAGATAGCGTCCACCTCCCAGAGCTCCTTAAACGGACGATGGGACGATGGCACCAACGTTCATTGGGCTCTGGATCAGCCGTACATTTATGCAGCTTCTGCACATAGATCTACAATACATAACCGCAGCGGGTAATATTTGCGAGTCTATATGCTAGTGGCGATCAGATATCCGCTGTGGGTTGAACTCTCGCCATGAGCATGATCCATGTTGAACTTAAAAGAACGGGTCTGTTTTTCCGGCGAGAAGTCTTCCATTACGTCGAAATAGCCACACTTGAACGTGGCATAGCAAACTTCACTCAACCACGAGCCTCGACTTGATCCTCATCTCGTCTCCTGACTTCCGAGATTGTTTCAATTCCCCCATGGCGCCACGCGAAGTTGCAAATACAGCGTTTCATTATTGATAGTCCTGATGACTATAACCCCAGAATTTTAGACGTTTCCGTACGGCAGGGACCGGACCGGAGGAAAATCCCGCAGCAGCTACCAAACCTGGCTGTGATAAAATGAATGGCCCTTCGGAACTTTGATGTGGCTCAACGGATCTACATACGTTTACGTCCTTCTTTCCCAAAACTCGTCAACTTTGGGATGAGGCTTGTTTCGGAAGCTGCTCTAGTATGAGAGACACTGATAGTTTTGCTGACGTGGAAAGCTGGCTAGAATGTACAAGGCAGACCGAGTAAAAGTATAAACAGGACTTGATCTTGCCATTTGTAACTAGAACTGAATCCAGATGTACTTCACTGGCTTGATGGTATTTATCTTCGCAATGTGTTCAAATAAGGACGTTTATGGGTTTCAATCCAGAGCCTGTAGTCATTGAAAGGAGAACAGCTGATTTCGTAGAGAAAATGAGACCATAGACCTGTATTCTTCTTCAGGGCCATAACTTCAACCCCTCACCCCGAAGTGCCTTGTCAGTCGAGCTTCCCAGGATCCTAGAGGCGACACCCCATCTCAGCAAAGAAGTGTCCTTTCAGACCCTTCGTCCATATTCGCAGCTCCACCATGAACCTGAACAAGAGTATAACAAGAGACAAAGCAAGACATTCAAGGGCGTACTTCCTAATAAGAGGTGAGATGCTCCAAACTGGATGGGTTCTTGAAAAAGCAAGACGCAACAAATAAGATACACCACATAAAATACAATAAATAACTGGACTGACGGGGACAGTTAGTGTAGGCAGATAGGACCATTTCCGGAAATCAAGAGCTTGCTCTCGATGGATTAGACCACACGGCACTCCTCGAAATCGTGCCATGTCAAAATAGAGGGACTGAGTGATGTTGCGTATCTTGCTTGATGAACTCAGATGAAATACCCATCAGGGAAGAATTCAATGAAGCCGGCACTTGGATATGGCCACCTGGGCGGCGAAAAGGGGTGTTTGGAAATCGCTCTTTCCTAGCACAGTTTTGGACATGCCAAGTTCGGCATGGATGCAACTTCCTTTCAATGCCCAATACATTTTCAAGACTAGGAAGGTTGGGAGTACGGCACCTCTTCCTATAAGTGAGACGCCCTACTCTCCATCCAAATCCAATAACTTCGTCATTTCTACCTAAACATTTCCTCGCCCTGTCTTGATTAACCCTCAACCTTCGAAGCAAGCCCCTACACATACGACCAAATTCCGGAATGCAACAACAAGGCTCCTTCGGAATCACAACTTCGCTGACCTTTACCCGGAGCCTGATCTTCGAACCTCGTGAAAAGGAGTAGAAACCACTTCGAGATATTCAGAAATGCACCGCCATCAAACCGAGAGTTCACAAGTGCTCGGGCAAGGGACAAATGCTTGAAGAGCAAGATTGCACTAGAGAGAGAGGTCTCGTGAATCAACGCTACCTAGGCAGGCGCCTAAAGAGTGTTTTCACTTTTAACCGACCGTGAAAATGGGGGAGCATGACCATGAATTTCTTGGACTGAGCAAGAAAGCAATAATAGAGCTGGATTCAATTCCTGCAGCGCAGCAGCAATGCCTCCTTGAGACTCGGGTGGAAGTTGCGACTTTGAAGCGCTTCCTTGGATCTAGGGTATATATAGTGTGGCCGCCCTCTTGAGCAAATTGCCTTTAAAGTTTCTCATTTCGGGCTTCAGGAGGAACAATTTGGCATCAGGGAGACACAAGAAAGTATGGATAGGCTAGGAAATGATCTACTGATATTCTAGCGTTGTGAAATGCACTGGAAATACTATCTGATGGAATTTTAGTATACATGGAGGTAGCCACAGCCGACTTCCCTCGCAGTCGCTGAATGGACAAGTTATTTCAAATGCGATAAAAAGACATAGTGAACCTGAGCCGCCCCGCAAGAGTCTTTTGAAGCGGACATTTCTTAGAATTTAGTCGCCCAGACAAGGATACCAATCGAGGCCCTCATTGCCGACTTACGGTAAATCAGAACTTGCACCTGAATGGTATCATCAATGAATAGCCCATTAACACATTCCACAGCCTGTGAAAATCAATGATCGAAGACAGCAATGCGTATATATTGCCAGCTATGCACCAGACCACACTCTACAGCAACGCCAACCTAGAATGACAAACAGAAGAAGCTACATTAGGCGCATGCCATCCACAGAAAAAAGACGCGCCGATCATTTTTATTACAAGTTTTCTAAGTTTCTTTCCCGCTCAGCAGCCCATTTCATGCTCGAAAACTGTAACTGTACGTATGGGTATCCTCATTCATATGCCAATGCCAAAATAGCTTGTGCAGTAGTCATAGCACCTTTTGAAAAGCGCTGAACTCTCAACGACCCAAATCGATCAAACTCAATGAAACCCGTTCCTCAACTCCGCCCAGCTCAAAGAATATGCAAATGAAGTAAGTGTGGCTCATTGCTTGATGTAGTGATGCTCTCCTACCTCCAGAACCGTGACTTCGTCTCCAACCCTAACTGCACTTTCTCGCGCAACAGGCACCAATTGCATACCGAGGCAGCCGGTATTGGGCCCTGTTCCTTCATCGATCGCCCTGAAACTTCTTAAAGTCCTATCTGGCTCCGATGCATGTCGCTCGCCTGTAACTTGGTCTACATTTGGCATCTTGCAGCGCGCGGTGCGGCAACATACGTCGTACTCGTAGTAGCCGATCTTGATGCGGCGCCAAGTGTCTTCGTGGTACGCATCGGGACCGGTGATGATCAGGTTTGCGCGGAAGCGAGAAGCTGAGAGACGCGGTGCGCCTTTGACGGAAGGCATCTGGCGCTCTACGTCGCGGACGCTGGCAAGATTGATAAGGTGGAGGGGATACTATAAAAGTTAGCAGAATTCATCTGATGATGAAGATGACGAGAAACATACAGCATCTTGGAATCCGGTCACTGGCTGATAGCCAAGATCAGCCCTGGTTGGGGCATTTCTGTGTACCTCCCGTAATTTAGAGTTGTCGATTCTAAACAGCCCCAGCTTATTGCTGATACCAAGATAGTATCTGAGTTCCTCTGGGATGTCGATCTCCAAATTTAAAGCATTGACTGTATCCTTCCAGATCGTCATCTTCTCGTAAGAATAGCCAGCTTTTTCAATCTGGACAGGGGATGGGTCGAATGGCACTCTAAAGTGCTTCTCCGGAACCTTGCCCATAACTGATGCACCCCACTTGGCTACAGTACCTCTCCAACCCGGCTCCTGGTATGGAAAGCTCATAATTATCACACCTCCACTCTCAACATCCTCTGCATGGGGAGTGTATGTCTCAACACTCTGATCTGGAACCCACATCTCCGTCCGAACCCTCGCCAACAGAGGAAATTGTCTCTGCGTGATGAACTCCCACTTGTGAGCAGCCTTCTCCTTGTCCGGGGTGTTTGGTGAGACGGGGAACGGGCTCCTCAATTGGGCAAACGTGAACTGGCGGTCGAATTCCATCCCAGTCGAAATAATTGTGCCTCTATTCAACTCCACGCCCTTGCAGCTCTTGACTGGATAGATCCACAAGCTCTTCAGCCTCCACCACTCCGCCGATGTCTCCTCCGTACTTGGGGGCCGTCCCTCGGAGAACTTCTTGTCGAACTCATTGAGGAGATTGCTCTCAATCTTCAATCCTAACTTCCGGCATCCCTTCGGTTCTTCGGCACGTAATTTGGCTTGTTCCAGTTCGTAGATGATAAGTGCGATTATAGGAGGTACGCAGACGGTCAGGATGGCGACGACATCTATTAGACATTAGCAGGGCATCAAGGCGGGGAGGCAGGTAGGTAGCACATTGAAAGGTCGTGATGACTGGAATTCGCTCTAATAGCTTCTCTGAATAGATTTCATAATAGTTTTCAAGAAGCTCGCGATAGTGCTCAATGGCGGAGGACATTTCGATGTATGGAAGGGGAAATAAAGCACAAGATGTGCTGTCTATCTGCTGCAGCAGGCACAAAAGGTCAGCCTCTTCGTTGGGTTTGGGGTGAATAGGAGGTGTTTTACCAAACGATGTACATGAAGGCCAAAAAGAGCGTCAAGAAGAGGAATTGAACAGTCCTTTCAAATGAGGGGAAGAAACAGAAATGCGGGTTGGCCGGTCGTTCGAAGATAGTTACGGTAAAGGGTGCAGTTTGGAGTTCGAATACTCAGAAGGGGCACGCAGCCAAGACCCAAGCTTTCTCGCTTTGGGGCAGCGTTTTGAGCGTAGGCGATCTTTTTCCGGCGTTGATTACGATTTGGGCACGGGTGAAGAATATTATTAAAAGCAAAAATACGGTAAAATTCCCGATGCTAATGGGTTCATATCTGACTGTACTGGAGGGCGTTGTGCAGTATTCGAGCAGTTTGGGTATCGTTCATCTTCATTTATTACCCAGGTAGTCCTTCGGGATCACGATCTATCAGCACTGCGTTTTAGGGGTCTTCATCGGTGACATCGAGCTTTTCTTGACGCAGGAGAGCGACCCTGGAATGACCGGGATTTTGGAGCCCAGAGACTTCCAGAAGCCAATCCTAGCCGGCCTCAAGGCTCAAGTGGCCCTGAGTGGCCCTCCGCGCATGTGTCAAATCCACGCCGGCCCTATTGAAAATGGCGTTTCCGTATTATCGTGGCGGTGCTCGCGGGCCTAATGATCCAGATCGTACCGCCAAGATGAGAGATAACCGGAAGCAATTACCTTCAAAGTAAACATCAAACATCGAGACCGACAACGCCCATAGCACGACGCGTGGACGTTCTTCGTATTTCGCTCCAGGACTCTACGGCCAAAGATGATCCCGATGTTACAAAATCAGAGAGCTGCGCCCCGTTCGTCATCTTGCACAATACCTCGTTGGAGCAAGTTGCGACGAACAGGTTTCCCAGCAAAGCATGCCTGTCAGGCTGAACGAAGCCCCCTTTACTGGTATACTTCGGAGATTTGACCTTCTCCGCTTATGGATCGAGACAAGTGCCACCTCTTCAGGAGCAAATTTCAAGCCACCGTTCTCTGATTCGACTGACCGTCTGCCCGGCATGCCGAAATCTGGCTTGTGACAATGGGAAGTCTTGAATTCTCGATGCATTGCATCGGCTCAGCCTGATCACCTCCCCTTTTCTTGCAATGCTAAGAAAATGACGCCTGATTGTTTTCGTTTCTTTGCTCCAATAATTACCAGTTATTTATCTCTCGTTTATCAGATTTTTATTGAACACTATTTTTGTCACGCTTTTTGACCCGCTGAAATATGTCAAGTGAGGTCGTTGTCAGTCAGGGGGCTATTGCCGGATAAAACTATCTCAAGATGTAGAGAATCGCGTTTCATCTGCCGCTATTCTCGTGAGGAATTGTCAGTGGAACTTATGTCTCAGATAAAGTGAGAAATTGACGATCTTTTCTCGAAAAAATTTTATGTTATGGTTTCATAATTCTGTGCCGGAATTCAGGGCATTTTCTCTCACGATCTCAGTATTTTACCAGTCTCGATCATGCCCTATAATTAACCATTTACTAAGGTGTTTCATGAATCTTGCATAAAGCTCTTTCCATTTGCTTCACTTCATATGCAAATTTAGGAATGAATATTCGAGGTCGAGTGATACATTGCTTTTCAATATACAAAAGTTGCAAAGTCCAATACACAAATCTCATCAGCTCTAAATTATTTACATTTCCGACAAACGCCCAGGT